>Ga0055531_10001442_pt1 | contig 17541 bp, 7 predicted proteins | sample AraplaCvi_mCL_r2_FD_55008 | JGI IMG/M metagenome (GOLD analysis project Ga0055531, IMG submission 55008) | Arabidopsis root microbial communities from North Carolina, USA - plate scrape MF_Cvi_mCL_r2 | ecosystem: Host-associated > Plants > Roots > Endosphere | place: USA: North Carolina...
CTGCGCATCAGCACGAAGAGCGCGATCGCGGCGAAGACGATGAATCCAAGGACGAGTTTCCACATGATGCCGATATTCCTCTGAGGTGGCCGGTCACGACAGACTGACCGGGTCGAGGGGCATTGTGGGAAGCGAGGCTGACAGGAGGCTGAGCGGTCTGGAGATCGGCGTTTTCCCCGAGAGGCCCGGTGCAGGCAGCCTGCACCGGGCCTGTGCCGCGGCTTAGAAGCTCACGTGCCGGTGAGGCTCGGTGACTGCCATGCTGGGCATGCGCTGCGAGCTGTCGGACGTCGACGCGATCGAGGACGTCGTCCCTGACGACGAGAACGCCGCCATCGCCGACACGAGGGCCTGGGCCTGCGTGTCGGTGAGCACGGTGCCATCGCCGAAGCGGAACTCCTCGACGTGGTACTTCGAGCCCAGGTACCAGTCCTGCAGCGTCAGCACATCGCTGGTGCCGTTCACCTTGGCCAGCAGCGCGTTGCCGCTCTTCTGGAAGCTGATGTCGCCCTTGGCGATGGTGGCGCCGAAGCTGACGAAGTCCTTCACGCCGGTGGTCGCGTCGTTCTCGACGATCGTGTCGCTGCCGTAGCCGCGGCCGAAGACGTAGCCATCCGCGCCCGTGCCGCCGGTCAGCGTGTCGTTGCCGCCGGCGCCGTCGAGCGTGTCGTTGCCAGCCGCGCCGGACAGCGCGTTGGCGCCGGCGTTGCCGGTCATCACGTTGTTGGCCGCGTTGCCGGTCGCGCCCAGGCCGGTGGTGCCGGACAGCGTGACGTTCTCCAGGTTGGTGGCCAGGGTGAGCGTCACGGCGGACACGACGGTGTCGATGCCCTCGTTGGCGTTCTCGGTGATCACGTCGGTGGTGGCGTCGATGACGTAGGTGTCGTTGCCGGTGCCGCCGACCAGCGTGTCCACGCCAGCGCCGCCATCGAGCGTGTCGTCACCCGCGCCGCCGACGATCGAGTCGTTGCCGGCCAGGCCGCTGAGCAGGTTGTTGCCGGTGTTGCCGCGCAGCGTGTTGTTCTGCGCGGTGCCGGTGCCATTCACCGAGGCATCGCCGGTCAGCGTCAGGTTCTCGGTCTCCGACATCAGCGACCACGTCACCGAGGACTCCACCGTGTCGGTGCCGCCGTTGGCGGCCTCGACGGTGAGGTCGCCGGCGTTGTCGACGACATAGGTGTCATTGCCCGCGCCGCCGGTCATCGAGTCCGCGCCGGCGCCGCCGTCCAACCGGTTGATGCCGGCATTGCCGAGCAGCGTGTTGGCCGAGGCGTTGCCGGTGCCGTTCAGGTTGCCGGTGCCCAGCAGCATGAGCTGCTCGACGTCGGCGGACAGCGTGTAGGTCACGGTGGACTCCACGCGGTCCGTGCCGCTGGACGGCTTCTCGATGACGACGTCCAGGACGTTGTCGACCTTGTAGACGTCGTTGCCGCCGCCGCCCTGCATCGTGTCCGCGCCGGCGAGGCCGTCGAGGACGTTGGCGCCGTCGTTGCCGGTGAGGACGTTGTTGACGGTGTTGCCAGTGCCGTTGAGCGCGGCGGTGCCCGTCAGCGTCAGGTTCTCGAAGTTCTTGGCGAGCGTCCAGGTGAAGCCCGTCTCGATCGTGTCGGTCCCTTCGTTGGCGTTCTCGACGATGACGTCGCCAGCGTTGTCGACGACATAGCTGTCATCACCGGTGTAGCCCTTCATCGTGTCGGCACCCGCGCCGCCATCCAGCCGGTTCGCGCCGGCATTGCCTTCGAGCGTGTTGTTCAGCGCATTGCCGGTCGCCGAAATGGACGCGGTGCCGGTCAACACGATGTTCTCGACCTTGTCCGGCAGCGTGTACGAGACCGAAGCCCTCACCAGGTCGACGTCCCACTCGTCGTCCTCGATCAGGGTGTCGGCGCCGTTGTCGACGATGTAGATGTCGTCGTCGATGCCTCCCACCATCGTATCGACGCCCGCGCCACCATCGAGCACATCGATGCCCCATCCGCCGCTCAGCCAGTCGTTGCCGCCCAGGCCCGAGAGGGTGTCGTCGCCGTAGTAGCCGTCGAGGCGGTCGTTCCCTTCAGTGCCGGTCATCGACTCGCTGGCCGAGGTGCCGCGGATGGCGGCGATCGACAGCAGGTAGGCCAGGTCGCGCTGCGTCCCGTTGGCGAAGCGCACAGATTCGATGGCCGAGGCGCCGGCCGGCGAAGCGCCACCGGCGATCGTCAACTGGTCGTTGCCAAACGTCAGGATCAGATCGCTGCCCGCGAGGACGACCGTCATCGCGCTTTCGGAGATCCCGGCGCCGAACACGACGGTGTCGACACCGCCTGCGTCCGTGATGATGTCCCGGCCGTCGCCGCGATCGAAGCGGTAGATATCGTTGCCGAGACCGCCGGCGAGCCGGTCACCGCCGGTGCCGCCCGACAGGTCGTCGTCGCCCGCGCCGGCCGCGATCTGATCATCACCGCCCGCGCCAGCGAGGGTGTCCGCCCCCGCGCCGCCGATCAGCAGATCCGAATCCTCTGTCGCCACGTTGGTGCTGGCGCCGGTGAAGCGCGCCTGCATCTGCTGGCGGGTGATCTCGATGCCGTCGGCGAACTTCAGCAGGCTGAAGCCCATTCCGAACACGTTCGAGTCCTCGCTGGAGAAGGTATTGTGGAAGGTCAGCGCGTCACCCGGATTGGCGAGCTGCAGGCGCAGGTCGTTGCCCTGGCGCAGGAGCGTGATCTCGGAGGCCTCGATGCCGGCGCCGAACAGCACCTTGACGTCGCTGGACTCGCCCTCGACGTTGATCTGATCCGAGCCGTCGCCGCGCTGGAAGGACATGCGCGCGCTCATGAACTGGCTTCTCGAGAAGAAGAAGTTGATCTGATCGTCGCCGGTGCCGCCAATGATCAGGTCGTCTCCTCCGATGGAGTTGAGTGTGTCGTTCCCGGCGCCACCGTCCATCGTGTCGGTCCCGGAGATCGAGATGCGGCTCCACATCGACTCCAGGACGGAGCCGTCCTCGAAGACGTCATTGCCGCCCGCGCCAATCATGAGGTTGTTGGCCGAGTTGCCTCGGAAGATGTCCACGCGATCGGAGCCCTGCATGGTGAGCGCGCCGGCTGCTTCGTCCAGCTCGAGGCGTTCGACGCCCTGATACGCGTCGAGCGAGACGGAGGTCCGCCCGCCCGCCGAGACGATGACCACTCTGTCGGTTCCCTCACCGTCATGCTCGACCACCACGTCGGCCGCGTCGACGCGATAGATGTCATCTCCCAGTCCACCGGTCAGGGTGTTGGCGGCAGCATTGCCGCTGCCGTCCAGGACGTTGCCCTGGGCGTTGCCCGTTCCGGCTGTCGCTGCGGTCCCGGTCAGGACCAGGTTCTCCATCTTGTCGCCCAGCGTGTAGGAGATCGAGGCCTGGACGGTGTCCGAAGACAGACTGCTGTCGAGTCCCGCTTCGACGATCACGTCACCCAGGTTGTCCACCACATACGTGTTGCTCGCATCGCCATTGCCGATCATGGTGTCGGCGCCTTGGCCGCCGTCGATGCGCACCGCCTTCAGGACCCGGCTGGCGTCGATGACGTTGTTCAGCGAATTGCCGGTGTAGTTGTGCTGCAGGCTCTGGTAATAGGGGGTGATGGTGTAGTTCTGCGCGCTGAAGGAGACGAGGTCCTCGACGTTGTCGGCCAGCGTGGCGTGATAGGCCGTGGTCACGACGGTGTCGTGGCCTTCGTCCGGCTTCTCGATGACGACGTCATCAGCCGCGGCGAGATCCGACTCGTAGTTGATGTAGGGCGTACCTTCCCCGTTCACCGAAGTCGTGTAGTAGATGTCGTCCCCGGCGCCACCGATCATGGTGTCCACACCGCCGCGGATGCCGTCAGCCAGGCCGTAGATCGACGTCGGGTTGAAGATCCTCGACCAGGTGCCGGCGCTGAGGAACACCGGCGCGTTGAACTGGTCGTCGCCGGCCGTGCCCGTCAGGGTGTTGTTCCCCGCGTCGCCCATGTGGCTGAGGTCGTAGTTCCTCATCAGCTGATCGGCGGACACGGTGCTGCCGTCGGCGAACTTGAACTGCTCGACGCGCTGATCGGCGCTGAGGCCCCAGCCGACGAAACGCAGCGACTCGCTGCTTCCGCGGATCGTCATCAGCAGGTCGTCGCCGGCCCGCGCCAGTTGCAGATCGGAGGCGGTGATGCCTGGACCGAACTCGATGCTGTCGTTGGTGCCGGAGGTCTCGGCGATCACGTCCTGGCCGCTGCCCTTGCCGAAGCGGTAGGTGTCGTTGCCGCGGCCGCCGGACAGCGTGTCGTTGCCTGCGCCACCATCGAGCGTGTCGTCGCCACCGAAGCCGATGATCGAGTCGTCGCCGGAGGTCGACCGGAGCGACGCCGCCATCAGATCGCTCAGCCCGTACACGGTGCCGTCGCCGAGCGTGATCTTCTCGATCGCGCCGGCACCGGCCGTGCCGGTCGCGGTGAGCGCGTTCTCGATCACGACCTTCAGGTTGGCGCTGGTGATGCTGAATCCGTTGCCGGTGGAGCGGATCACCGTCGAGGCGGCCGTGACGGCCGCCCCGGTGAAGCGGAGTTCGTCGCTCGCGCCGCCGCCGTCCGTGATGGTCCAGGTCTGGCTCACGTCGCTGCTGGTGTTGCCGTCGAGCGGCACCGCCGTGTAGACATCGTTCGACGCCGCTGAGGCGTCGATCGCGGAGGCGATGATGTCCGCGTTCGTGCCATAGGCCATCGTGTAACTGTCGTCGCCGTCGCCGCCCAGCATCGTGTCGCGCGCTCCGCGCGTGACGCTGCTCAGCCGGTCGCTGCCGGCGCCGCCGTCGAGGAGGTTGGCGCCCTGGCCGCCGTCGAGCAGATCGTCGCCCGCATCGCCGGCCAGTTGGTCGTCGCCCAGTCCGCCTTCCAGCGTGTCGCCGCCTGTGCCGCCGCGGATCGTGTCGTTGCCGGCATCGCTGAGGATGCGGTCATTGCCGTCCTTGCAGTCGATGCGATCGTCGCCGGCTCCGGCGTTGAACGTGTCGTCGAAAGGCGTGAGGGTTTGTGCGTCATTGCCGGCCGTCCCTTGCGTGAGCTGGCCCGGATTCGCCACGATGGCCGCAGCGATCGCGGCGTTGTCCCACACGGTGCCGTCCTCGAAGACGAAGCGCTCGATGACGCCGCCGTCGAAGAAGCCGCCGATGGTCAGTCCGGCATCTCCGTCCCGCCGCCAGACGCGAAGGTCGCTGCCAGCGCGGGAGAGGCGAAGGTCGGCTGGCAGCACGCCCGCACGAAGGCGCAGCGTGTCGACATCGCCCGCATCACGGGTCGCGTCGGTGATCACGGCCAGGCCGGTGCCAGCGCCCCACCGGTAGGTGTCGGAGCCGGTGCCGCCGTCCATGGACTCGCCGTCGTCGAGCACGTCGTCGCCGGCGCCGCCCAGCAGTGAGTCGTTGCCATCGCCGCCGACGAGCGAGTCGTTGCCGGCATCGCCAATGAGCGTATCGTCGCCAGCGCTGCCCAGGAGCGTGTCGTCGCCCTCGCCGCCTTCCAGGCGGTCATTGCCGGCATAGCCGTCGACGCGGTCGTTCTCGCTGGAGCCGATGAAGACGTCGGCGTACTCGGTCATGCCGGTCGTGACGTTGGCGCGGATCGCGGCCAGGTCCCAGCGCGTGCCATCGTCGAAGACGAGGGCTTCGACCGAGCTGCCCGAGAAATGGTCGCGCACGACCATCCGGTCATTGCCATGACGCAGGACGAGGTCGTTGGCCAGGCGCGTGAGCTGCACGTCGGCCGGCTTGAGTCCGCCGAGGATGCGCACGATGTCGACGTCGCCATCACCGCTGCCGGTCTCGAAGACGGTCTCGCCCTCGCTGCCGGGCGCCCAGAGGTAGGTGTCCGAGCCGTCGCCGCCGATCAACTGGTCCTCGCCGGCACCGCCGCGCAGCACGTCGTTGCCGGCTCCGCCACGCAGGATGTTGTGGTCGGCGCTGCCGATCAGCGTGTCGTTGCCCGAGCCCCCGGTCGCGTCCTCGATCTGCGTGCCGAAGCCGATGAAGGCCTGGTTGTCCGCGAGGATGCTGGACGCCTTGGCGCCGCGCCAGATCCAGGATCCGGGCGTGAGGTCGATGTAGACGTCCTGCGTCTCGGCGCTCGCGTTCAGCCAGTCGGTGCCACCGCTGTCCTGGATCCAGCGCTGCTGGCCGAAGACGATCTCGTCATGGCCCGCATTGATGGACTTGGAGACGCCGAAGAGCAGCTGCAACGCGGCGACGTCGAACGCCGCGAGCTGCGTGGCCGGCTCGCCGGAGCGGGTGTAGGACATCACCGTGTTGGCGGTGTTGTTCTCGGCGTTGGGAAGCACCGGCGGCTCGAACGGGTGCTTCAGACCGAGGGCGTGGCCGATCTCGTGGAGCAGCACTTCGAAGCCCGGGGTGCCGACGTTCAGCGAGCGCTGCGGCGCGCTGTTGCCGAACTCGTCCTTGCGCGGCAAGGAGAAGAAGGTGCTGTTGAGGTGGATCTCGCCGGTCGCGGGGGTCGCATAGCCGGCGAAGCCACCCATGCCGGCAGAGGTCAGGTCGTCCAGACGGAAACTGAGATCCGCAGCTTGATAGCCCACCACCTCGGTGAAGCGCAGGTCCAGCACCTGGCTGAAGCGGGCCAAGGCTTCGCGCACCGCCTGCTTTTGCTCGTTGGTGAAGTCGACGGCACCCGTGGCGCCCGGAGAGGGCGAGGCCGAGAAGGTGAAGGTCAACGCGTGCTTGCCGGCGGCCTGGACAGCCTCGCGGGACAACAGGGCGTTGACAAAGTACTGCGGCGAAAGCGCGGCAAACGGGTCCGGCTGCACCTCGCTGGGAGGGGGCGGTGGCGCCATGGCCAGGATGTCGTCGCGGTCCCACGTCGTGCCGTCCTCGAAGGCGATCTCAGCGATCGATCCTGCCGGGCCGCCGTCCATCGCGGCGTCGACAGTCCCTCCGGAGCCAAGACTGAAGGCCTGTTCGGCGTAGAAGTTGGCGACGCGGACCTGGTCGCTGATGCCGTACTGGATGAGCAGATCCAGACCGTCGCGCTTGAGCGCGCGAATCTCCTTGCTGTCGAACTTGAAGGTCAGCAGGTTGCGCGAACCGTTGTTGCCGTCATCGCGCACGGTGTCCTGCCCATCACCTTTGGAGAACACGTAGATGTCGCTGCCACCGCCGCCATAGAGCTGGTCGTTGCCTGCGCCGCCTTCGAGGATGTCGTCACCGTCGGCAGACTCCCCGCCGTCTCCATAGAGGTGGTCGTCGCCCGCGCCGCCACGAAGGATGTCGGAGCCGCCTTCGCCGTACAGCTGGTCTGTGCCGGCTCCGCCATCGAGGATGTCGTGCCCTTCTCCGCCCTGAAGGTTGTCGTCACCGCCGCCGCCGAGGAGCATGTCGTCGCCCTCATCTCCGGAGAGCATGTCGTCTTCCGAGCCTCCATCCAGGAAGTCGTCGCCCTTGCCGCCCCAGAGGCTGTCCTGGCCGGCGTCTCCGAACGCGTGGTCATTGCCGTCTTCGCCGGCGATCCCGTCGTTATCGGCGCCGCCGAACAGGTAGTCGTCGCCATGATTGCCCCACAGGGAGTCGTTGCCGGCGCCGCCCATCAGGTAATCGCCGCCCATGCGGGACGTATCCAGGCCGGTCGGGTACGTGTTGGTCGGATAGAGGTTGGTGGCATCGCCCAGCAGGGTGTCATTACCCTCGCCGCCGGACAGCACGTCCGCACCGTAGCCGCCGACCAGGTAGTCGTTGCCGGCGCCACCCTTCAGGTCGTCGCGGCCGTCGCCGCCCGACAACTCGTCATTGCCGTCTCCGCCGTCCAGTTCGTCGTTGCCGTCGTAGCCGATCAGCCGGTCGTCGTCGGCGTCGCCGAAAAGCTTGTCGTTGTTGTTGGCGCCATAGACCACGTCGTTGCCGGCGCCGCCGTGCAAGGTCACCCCTTCGCTGTTGGTTCCCGGGCGGAGCATCTTGCCGCCGGGCTTCAACATGGCCTGAAGCGCAATCGGCTGGCCGAGGTTCGCAGGCGTCTCGGCGATGCTCTTCCCGGGTTGGAGGTACTCGCCGCCACCGAGCGACACGTCGCCAATCTGGACCGTCAACTTGAGGATGGGCTCCAGGCTGGCTTCGGAGGACTCGAAGTTCTGCCAGAACAGGTAGCCGTCGTAGCCCGGGAGGTCAGCACGCTTCGTTTCGAACTTGACGTCGAAGACGGACAGCTCCGGATGCGCGATGGAGAACGACTGTCCATTGGCCGAATAGGTGAACGGCCCGCCCGTGTAGATCGAGTTGGAGTAGAGCCACCCGCGCTCGACGGGGTCGTCGTGAGCGGGGAAGAAGAGCTTGTCGTCGTTGCGGAGTACCCAGAAGTCCACGTCCGCCATCAGCAGGTCATCGCCTGCCCCGCCGTCGGCGTAGTCCTTGCCTTCACCGGTGAAGATGACGTCTTGGTCGTCCCCGCCTTCCAGCCAGTCGTCGCCATCGAAGCCGCTGAGCAGATCGTTGCCGGTGCCGCCGACCAGGACACTCTTGTCATCGGTGCCGAACAGAACGTCATTGCCGGAGCCGCCATCGAGCGCATCGTCGGACAGGTCGTCGGTGCGGAAGTCGACGAAGTTGTTCAGCGCGCTGGCATAGGGACCGAACAAGGCCACCTGCGGGCGTTCGGGATTCTTGGGCTCTCCAGCCAGCGAGATGCCGAACTGACCAGGGCTCCAGTTGCGCAGATAGATCGTGTTGAGCTGATCTCCGGAGTAGTTCAGCGCGAGCGTCGTCGCCCCGTCGCCGATGTGCTTGCGGACCTCCATGCCATTGCCCAGCACCCAGGCACGCTTGGCATCGTCATAGGTCGCGGTCCCCAGCTGGGCGCCATCGACGAGGATCTTGTCGCCGCCTTGGCCGTCCTCGAGGACATCGACGCCGAAGTCACGTCCCGTGTACCTGTAGGTGTCGCCGCCAGCGCCGCCTTTCAGGTAGTCGGCGCCCTTCCCTCCGGTGATGTCGTCATCGCCGGCGCCTGCCTCCACGAAGTCCGCGTCCTCGCCAGCGGTGATCGTGTCGACGCCATCGCCACCGCGGATGCTGTCGTTGCCCTTGCCGCCGTCGAGCGTGTTCTTGCCCTGGCCGCCGATCAGGACGTCGTTGCCGGTGCCGCCGTCGAGCGTGACCTCGCCGCTGCCGCCCTTGACCTCGAGAACGTCGTTGCCATCGTCGCCCCACAGCTTGGTGGTGTCGGCTCCTCCCTGGTCGAACAGGTAGTCCACGCCGTCACCGCCACGCAGCTCGTCGCTGCCCGCACCGCCGTTCAGGAAGTCGGTGCCGCTGCCGCCATCGAGCTTGTCATCGCCGTCGCCGCCGAACAGAGCGTCGCTGCCGTCGCCGCCGGCGAGTTCATCGTTGCCCGCTCCGCCGATCAGCACGTCCACATCGTCGCCGCCAAGGAGGGTGTCGTTGCCGCTCCCGCCGTCGAGACGATCGTTGGACGCGCCGCCGGACAGGACGTCATTACCCTGGCCGCCGAAATAGATGTCGCTTCCTTCCGTGCCGGCGATCTCTTCGCTCGTGGTCCGGTTCTTGTCGGACCCGAACACGATGTGGCGCGTCCTCGCGGTGATCGCGCCGTCCTTACGGTCGGCGGACCGCCAGATCTTGATCTCCCGGTCGCGGTCTTCCCAGATGACGTCGTCGGCGTCATACAGCCCCTTCAAGGAGCTGTCCTCCGCCCCGCCGTTGCCATCGGCCTTGCCCTTCACATAGTCGAGGTTCTTGGCGTTCAGGTCGTTGAACGTGCGCAGGTACTCCGCCCGCTCCGAGAGCCACTTGTCGCTCACATACCGTGGCGACGTATCAGACGGATCGAGTTCCCCTGCCACCCGCTTGCGGTCTTCGTTCCATTCCTGATAGACCCAGCCCCAGGCTGCGGTCATCGCGGCGTCCTTGAGTTCGCCCGTCCCGAGTTGAATCGCGAACGGACTGCCCGAATAAAGCGCGGCATAGACGCCGAAGTCGTTGCGCGCCAACTCGTTCAAGTTGAGCGCATCGGTGGGGATCAACGTCAGCTTCGCGCGGCCGGCTGCGGCCTCCTTGTAGAGCGTCGAGTCCTGGATCTGCTTCAGCAGGTTGTGCAAGGCTTGCCGGCCAATGGTCAGCTCATCGCCCATGTCGGCCCACGTGCCACCCACGTTGGAAGCCTTCAGCCGGCCCTTACCGTCGGCGGTCGCGCCCAGGAACAAGTCGGCCAAGGCATTGACGGCGCGCTCAAGCGCGTCGCCTTCCGCCTTCCCTTGCTCGCCCGCTTTGGTTTCCTTGCGCCGATTTGATGCGTCGCGCAAAGCGCGATCGATCAATTTGGAAGTGCTTGAAAGCTGCTCGCTTGACAGAGGCCCTGCGAGATTGAGCAGCGTGTTCTGCACGCTCAACGAATCGACGAGAAGCACGAGGCTGTGCGTATCCCCAAAATCGTTTTTGTCGTAGCCGTCGACAAGGAGCTTGATCGCATTCCACTTCCACGACTGGTCCAGCACTTTCTCGATAACCTCGCCCCGCAATAGTGGCTGGTCCTCGATGAATACCCGCACCTCCTCACCCACATGCAGTTGCGAATTGGCGACCGCAGACGGTGAAGTATCACCCTGAACATCAAACTGATTTTTCAGAGACTGATGAACCACGCGGCCATTGAAAGTCTGGATGAGGTTCTTGACAAGTCCGGTTGCATCAGAGCTTTTCCGGACTTCCAGAAGCGCAAGCTGATAATCCAGGCCGTATTGCGCGATGGAGGTCAGCTCGACAGCAACCGGGGTAGTCGGACTCTTGATGTCGGTCTTCAGCCGTTTGACTTCCTCCGCGATCAGGCTGGCAGTTTTAACGGCGCGTTGCAGACGTTCGGCATCGAGAACGGCCTGAGAATCCCCCTGTTGGTTGTTATGTCCATTTTGGGCTATGAAGGCCAAGGCCCCCTTATCGGCTTCGGAAATCTCCAGTCCCTGCGCCATGGCGTCACGAGTTCGCCGGTAAATCGCATCCAGGGTCGGATCGTCAAACTTAAAACCGTCCGCCCGCATCTTTGCGAAGCTTTTGACCAAGGAAGACAGCGTTTTGTCCGGGTCGTAGCCGCCGATGCCAGCGCCATTGAAGGTGACGACCTGAGATACCTCGCTGTTGTGCATCACATTGAAGGCAGTGGCCAGATGACCGCCAAGGCTGTAGCCAGTCACGGAGAACTGGCCAGGTTTCAGCACATCGTCTTTGACCAGCTTCGCGTACCACTCCTCCATGTCCTGAAGCTGACCCCAGGCGAACCCAGTTTCCTTGATCTCCAGGGTGTTGGTTGCCACGTTGTCGCGAGCGGCGTCATCTACAAATTCGGTACTGCGGAAGCAAAGAACTCGCTCGCCCTTCTTCGCGCCAGTGGCAGGGTCATCGTTGACGCATTCAAACACGGTACCGCTGAACCCGGAACCGGTGTTTGGCTGCTGGGCAACCACGCTCCAGTGCTTCACGAAATTCTCGGCTCCGACCGCCGTGAATCGGCTCGCATGCTCATTGCCGGTAAGCAGAGCGTCCTTAAGGGCCGCACCCACCAGCACTTGGTTGGACGGATCCCCTTTCTCTGTAAGGAATGCCTCCGCCGCCATCTGCAGATTGGCATATTTCAGAAGATTCGGAATACTTAATTTATCGCCGTCATTTTGCATAATTACCCCCCACTTTAGGGCTGCGCCCGCAACACCTTCTCCACAAATCGCTGCGTTTGGCGTGGCTGATTTCTATTTTTGTGAGTCAGCGTCCAAGTTGATTTCGGAAAATCACGATCAAAGTCAGGGCAAGCGTTGTCCGCTGCGAAAAGCCAAGGGGATCGCCCACCGGCTTTGCTTCCCTGCGCCCAATCGACCATATATCCGACTCGTTCCGCAATCACCGAACCATCCTTCAGGTCAACAACCTTCAGAGAACTGCCGGCGATCCAATTATCACGCTCTTGCTGCGTCGATATGTCATCAAACCGAATCCCATATCGGGCGGTACGACTAGCAATCGGGGCCTTGTCAACTACAAATCTTAAGTATCCCTTCAGATAGCTCTTGTCATTCTGCCAAGGCTCCTCAACCCGACCGGTATAGCGATAGAGCCGACCGTCTTTTGCATCAACCGCCTCGACGAATGAATACCCCTTGTAATCTGGCCACCCCTCTGGAGGCGGGACCTTTCTCTCATAACCATAGCTGCCCCTCAGGAACGTCTGAATATACCCTTCATCGGTCAAATCGCGCCCATATGGATCATTCAATTCATATTGATCCGCAAGATTCAATGCCGTTCGCACATTAACAAGGAATACGCCGTCGACACCATCAACCACCCTATGAATGAACTCGCCAGATTGCTGACAACGCGCTCTCCACATTTCTAAAGCGCGCTCCTGCCGGGGGCCTTGGTAATCGGTAGATTCCGATTTAACAGGGTGCGCACCACAGGCGGCGAGCAAGCAGAAAATAGAAGCGGCTGCAATAGAACGCCGCCAGCGGAGAAAGCCATTCCTCATGAACGAATTGTCAATATTCATCACAGCACCCATCTTCTAGAAAAAATCATCACAATTCAGAACTCCAGTTAGAGCCGTGGAAATTGGCAGATCACTATGGAAGAGGTTTCAAGACCTTCTCAACGAAGCGCAGCGTCTGATATGCCTGTCGCCTCGACTTATACGGCGGATTACTTAACGGCTCCGGAAAATCGCGCTCAAAATCCGGGCATGCGTTATCCGCCGCAAACAGCCAAGAGGTCCGCCCGCCGACATTGCTTCCCTGCGCCGAGTCAATCATGTACCCGATGCGTTCCGCAATAACTTTCCCCGAGCGGAGGTTTATCACCTTCAACGAACTGCCTGCAATCCAATTATCCCTATCCTCCCTCGTCGACATATCATCAAAGCGAACGCCGTATTGCGCGGAAGGCGACGCGATTGGAACGCGCTTTAACTCAAATTTAAGATCACCTTTGAGAAACCGCTTGTCGCGTTGCCAAGGCTCCACAATCTCTCCGGTATAGCGATAGAGAATTCCATCCTTTGGGTCTTTTGCCTCTACAAATCGGAAGCCAAGATGCGGGGGCCATCCTGGGGTTGTTCGAGGCGTCTTTCTCGCATAGTCGTAACTTCCACGCAGAAAGGAAATCAGATATCCATTGTTGGTCAGATCGCTGCCATAGGGATCATCCAAGACATACTGATCTCCGACATTGAGCTGGGTGCGTATATTAATCAGAAATATTCCATCCACTCCGTCCACTACTTCGCGAATGAACTCCCCGGAATTTTCACAATGTGCCTTCCAACGCGCCATTGCCCCCTGCTTCACATTCGGAGGCGGGACATCGGACCTGACGGGCGTCTGTCCGCAAGCAGCCAATAAGAGCAACCCAAGGACCGAAACGGCAACCGACCTTTTCCCAAGAACATATCCAATCAGGACGTCTCTCAGTTTCTTATCTCCCAGTTTTTCCATACACATATTCATCGTCGACTTGAACACTTACATCAAGCGTCGACCAAATAAAGCTGTCAACGCGTCATTCGCACCGGCTATTCCCGCGCAATTTTCAATACTACCGACAGGCTTGAGCACCTTCTCAACAAAATCCAATGACTGACCGTCCTGCGAAACGGATCCACTTGTCAACGTATCCTTTGGATTGATTCGAAAATCTGGACACGCGTGATCGGCAGCAAACAACCAAGGTGAACGGTATCCTCCTCGATCCCCTTGCGCCAAATCAATCATGTAGCCGATACGCTCGCCAACCACCTCTCCATGATCGAGGTCAATAACTTTGAGCGAGCTTGCGGCAATCCAATAATCGCGTTCCTCGCGGGTCGATACGTCCTCAAACTTGACGCCAAACCTGGCCGTCCGCTTTTCGATAGGCAACCGATCCAAGACAAATCTCGTGTATCCCTTCAGGTAGTTCTTGTCGGTCAGCCAAGGCTCTTCGAAACGCCCAGTGAATCGATATAACTTGCCATCCTTTGGATCAGTTGCCTCCACGAAACCGTAGCCCACCCGCGGCGGTGCATTTGCAACCTTGGAGCGCAACGGCGCGCCCTCGCGATAAAAGCCCTTTAGAAAATTGGCAATATAGCGCTCGCCCACGGAGTCTTTGCCATATGGATCATCAAGGGCATATTGGTCATCGAAATTATTGCGAAGGCGAACGTTCACCAAATATATTCCACCGACGTTCTCAAAATGTTTGAACACCGTGACGCCAGCGCGCTTGCATCGGGCTTCCCACATAGCGACGGCCTTTGACCGCCGGGCCTCACGCCGATTCACTTCTACGTTCGAATCGACTCGGCCTTCGTGTGTAGCAATTGCAGTCTCCCGGTTGCGTGAAGCACTGCCGCAGGCAACCAAGAGTGAAATACTTACAGCGGCGATTACCCTTCGGGAAACGCTGCCGGAGCACCACAGGGGCCCGGCTCCTGATTTCTTCAAATTCCCCTCCTAGCCTGCTGTTCATTATTTTTACCGCGAGAGCCGAGTTTTCTCCGGCTTTTCGGCCCTCTCAGTTCGCGGGCTTCAGAACCTTCTCGACAAATCGTTCCGTTTGATAAAACTGATTTCTATTTTTGTGGCTCTTGAGCCTGCTTGCGACGGGAAAGTCTCGATCGAACTCTGGACAAGCGTTCTCGGCCGCGAATAACCAAGGCGAACGCCCACCTGCGCGACTGCCTTGCGCCCAATCGACCATATAGCCCACGCGCTCGGCAACCACCTTTTCCCGATCCAAGTCAATAACTTTGAGGGAACTGCCGGCAATCCAATTATCTCGCTCCTCGCGAGTAGAAATATCATCAAATCTAACGCCATACCGAGTCGATCGAACTTTAATTGACTCTCTATCAAGCACGAACTTCAGATAACCTTTGAGATAGCTCTTATCCGTCAACCAAGGCTCAATAACCCGCCCTGTATAGCGATACATCTTTCCATCCCTGGGATCTCGAACCTCTACAAATCGGTAACCAGTGTGCGGCGGCCACCCATCGGGCAATGGGGATTTGTTTGCATAAGCGTAATTTCCACGAATGAATGATCCGATATACCCATCACCGTCAAGGTCATTCCCGTAGGGATCGTCCATTCTGTATTGATCATCGAAGTTCGAACCAACTCGGACATTCATCAGGAAAATTCCGTCAACACCCTCGGCCCGCTCATAAATGAACTCACCGGCTTTATTGCACTTGCCCTTCCACATCGCCAAAGCCTGATCCCGCCGCTCCCGCTCTGCGATGGAAGTTTCCCGCTTGGTCGGTGTACTTTCGCAGGCCAACAGCAGTGCGACACATGATGCCAGCAGCGCCGCGCGCGCAAGGTCGAATGAAAACTGGAATTTCATAGATCTTATTCTTGTCAACTTCCTCTTTTGGTTCAGTCGCATAGTTTCAGTATCGATCGAAAGCGCTGAATCATCCGATTGAAGCGTCGCATAGGTGGCGACGGCCGTCTCGTCCAAGTCGTGAAGCGTTGGGCACTCATGCTTACCCGTGATTACTCACAGAAAACTGGGGCCAACTCGGTCAGCTCATCGTCAGGCAGTCCATAGAATCCGTACGCGCAGAAAGCCTCTTGCAGCGCGCCCTCCACCTTAGCCCTCACATTCGGACTGGGATCGCCATGTATAAAATGGACCAAGGGCCTGGAAGGACTACGAATTCGGAAGCAATAGGTGTCGCCATCAAGGTGAAATAAATACCAAGCGAAATTGCCATCTCGAATCAGCACGGGCGATCGACAGAGCCAACTGTCCCCAGTTTCGTTGAACGCAATTCCGTCACCCTGAATGACCTCGGGCCAACCTTGACGGATCGCCGCATTTATCCACTCCTTCGGAATTTTCTGGCGAATGTCATTCCAGATCGGTGTGGTCATCTCTTCAAGCTTGTACATCGCGGCCCTCAGTCGATATGGATTTAGCGGCAGACCTCGTCTGATCCGAGGACCAGGCTCCTCTTCTCATCTCCCGCAATCAAGGGCGGAAATATCGGCGACAGGCGGATCAGTGCGGCATCCGGAAGACCATAGAACCCATATGCCGCGAATGCGCTTACAAGCGCGGCCTTCAGCCCCTCATAGACCTCAAAACGCGGCGTGCATCGAACAAATTCAATCTTTGGGTTCGATGGGCTTTCAATTCGAAAGCAATAGCTCTCGTTCTCGAAACGAAAAAAGTACCACCGATAGCTGAAATCACGAATAAAGACAGGTGATCGGCAGAGCCAACTTTCCCGATCCTCGCTGAAGGCGATTCCACCCTCGACAGCCACGTCTGGCCATCCTTGCCGCTCGGCTATATTTCGCCACATTTCGGGCAATTGCGCTGCAACGCCTGTCCATACAGCCTCTGTCATTTGCTCCAGCTTGTAAGCCATATTCATATCCTCTCCCTTGCACCCACAAGCGGGACTACAAGATGTTAATCAAGACAATCTCGTCTCGCGGGAGCGCCACGCCAAGTAGATTGACCTCACGCTATTTCTTCTCGGCCAAGCCTTCGCCCATACACACCGCGTCCAGTGCCTCCGTCCCCTTATCCGTCCCAAATGCCGACGCGCGCTGTCTCGCCGCTTGGCTCAAACGTTCTCGCTGATGCGGTGCCAACTCCAGGGTCTCAACCGTCCGCCCCACCAGTTGCTCGGCATCAAACATCCCGACCAGCCGCCCATTCATGCCGTCTTCAATGACTTCCCTCACCGGCGCCGTATCCGACCCCACCACCACGCACCCGGTCGCCATCGCTTCCAACATCGACCAGCTCAGCACAAACGGATAGGTCAGATACAGGTGCGCCGCTGACAGCTGCAGCACCCGCTTGTAGTCCGCATACGGCAGCTTCCCGAGGAAGTGCGTGCGCCCGGGGTCGAGCCTCTCCCCGACCTCCTCCAACATCGCCTGACGCCAGGTCTTGCCCCCACCCGGGGCCCGCCCATAGCTGACGTCATCTCCCCCGACGATCACCACTTGGCAGCTCTTGTGCTGCTTCTGAATCTCCGGCAGCGCCCGCATGAACCGATGGAAGCCTCGATACGGCTCCAGGTTCCGCGCCACGTACGTGATCACCGGATCGCCTGCCTTGAGCACCGCGCCGTTCGGCATGGTCATCCGCGCCTGCGAATCCGGCCCCAGTCCGTCGAGATCGATCCCCTCGTGCCCCACCACGATCTTGTCGAGATACGCCTTCGGATGCTGCGCCTTCTGCCACTGCGTCGGGCTGATCGCCGCATCGCAGTTCTCCAGGTTCAGCAGATGCAGCGCGTTCCACGCCCGGATGCGCGCCCGGTCGTCGAAGCTCGCCGGGAACTCCGGATCGAAGCCGATGTCCGCGCCCTGCCAATCCGGGCTCAGCCCATTCCCTTGCGCCGGCGCGTTGTAGAACCACTCGCAGAAGTGCACGAGCCGCGCGTCCGGGAACACGTCCTTCGCGTTGAGCGTCTCGCCCCAGCCCGGGTGCGCCAGGATCACGTCCGGCGTGAAGCCGCGCGCCTTGAGCTTGAGCATCACGCG
>Ga0055531_10001445_pt1 | contig 17525 bp, 9 predicted proteins | sample AraplaCvi_mCL_r2_FD_55008 | JGI IMG/M metagenome (GOLD analysis project Ga0055531, IMG submission 55008) | Arabidopsis root microbial communities from North Carolina, USA - plate scrape MF_Cvi_mCL_r2 | ecosystem: Host-associated > Plants > Roots > Endosphere | place: USA: North Carolina...
CCTGACGGACGACGAAGCGGCGGGCCATCCGGGGCCGGTGGCACAGCCCGCCTGATCAGCCGGACCTCAATAAAAAACCCGCCGCCATTCGCATGGCGGCGGGTTTTTCTGTGTCATCTTCCCGGTGAGCCGGGATCTCAGCTGCTGGCCGGTTCCGGCAGGCGCTTCACGGCTTCTCCGTCGAGAAGGAAACCTTCCGCCTCATTGACCACCTGGCCGTCGATCGTGACCGTGTCGCCTTCGACGACGATCCGGTGTGCGGTATCCCCGACGGTCAGTTCGGCGGTAAAGCCGCTCCAGTCGCTCGGCAGCACCGGATTGACGAACAGCCGGTCGCCCTGGCGACGGATGCCGAGGATGCCTTCGGTGGCGGCGCGATAGAGCCAGCCCGCCGAGCCCGTGTACCAGCTCCAGCCGCCGCGGCCGGTATAGGAGCCATGACCATAGACATCGGCCGCGACCACATAGGGCTCGACGCGATAGGTCTCGGCCGCTTCACGATCGAGCGCGTGGTTGATCGGGTTCAGCATCTGGAAGCACTTCCAGGCATCGTCGCCGCGCTTGAGACCCGCCAGCGCCAGCACGACCCAGATCGCCGCATGGGTATACTGGCCGCCGTTTTCGCGCACACCCGGCGGATAGGCCTTGATATAGCCCGGATCCCTGCGGGTATCCTGGAAGGGCGGCGTGAACAGGCGGATGATGCCGGCCTCGCTGTCGACGAGCTTTTCGAGCACCGCGTCCATCGCCTGGGCGGCACGGTCCGGATCGCCGACGCCCGACAGCACGCTCCAGGACTGGGCGAGCGAGTCGATGCGGCATTCGTCGCTGGTGCTCGAGCCGAGCGCGGAACCATCGTCGAAATAGCCACGGCGATAATAGGTGCCGTCCCAGCCGGCCTTTTCGAGCGCCTGCTTGAGGGTTTCGATATGGTCGGTCCAGCGCTGGACGCGCTTCCTGTCCTTGCGCGCTTCCGCATAGGGAAGGAAGTTGCGCAGCGCGGCGGCCAGGAACCAGCCGAGCCAGACGCTCATGCCGCGGCCGCCGACGCCGACGCGGTTCATGCCGTCATTCCAGTCGCCACCGAGGATGAGCGGCAGGCCCTTGTCGCCGGTGCGGGTGATCGCCAGGTCCAGCGCCCTTGCCGCATGCTCGTAGAGGGATGCGGTCTCGGTCGAGATCGTCGGCTGGATGAAGGCGTCGTGTTTGCTCTTTTCGAGCACCGGACCCTCGATGAACGCCAGTTCCTCGTCGAGCAGCGATTGATCGCCGGTCACCGAGACATACTGGTGCACACCATAGGCGAGCCAGACGACGTCGTCGGAGATCATCGTCCGCACCCCGGCCCCGGAACCCGGCAGCCACCAATGCAGGACGTCGCCTTCCTTGAACTGCCGCGAGGCGGCATTGACGATCTGGCGGCGGGCGAGCGACGGCTCGTGCACCAGGAAGGCCAGCGTATCCTGCAGCTGGTCACGGAAGCCGAAGGCGCCGGATGCCTGGTAGAAGGCGGTGCGGGCCATGATGCGGCAGCCAAGCGCCTGATAGGGCAGCCAGTGGTTGACCATGTTGTCGAGCGACTTGTCCGGCGTCGAGATCTTCAGGCGGCCGGTGAAGCCGGTCCAGAAATCCTGGTTCGCCTCAAGGATCGGAGCAAACTCCTCGCCGCGCAGCTGGGCGACCAGCGCCTGGGCCTCTTCCTTCGTATCGGCATCGCCGAGATAGAAGGTGACCGTTTTCTCTTCGCCCGGCGCAAGCTCGATGTCATAGGCGAGCGCCGCGCAGGGGTCGCCGTCGAGATCGAGCGCGTTACTGAGCGCGGAAGCGGACATCACCGCCGCCGGCATCTGGACCGAACCGAAACGGCCGATGAATTCGCGGCGGCTCGCCGTGAAACCGACCGGCGTCTCCTTCATGCCCATGAAGGCCACGCGGCGGTAGTCGATGCTGTAGGAGTTGGTGGCGAAGAGCGTGCCGGTTTCCTCGTCGCGGGTGGAGAGGATGAACGGCAGGGACCGGGCCGGATTGGCGCCGAGCAGCCATTCGACATAACCGTAGATGCGCAGCTTGCGGGTTTCCGAACCACCGTTGTGGAGCAGGATGGACGAGAGCTTTGCAGCCCGTACCCGGTCGACCGTCTGGGTAAGCCTGATCTTCAGGCCGTCTTCTTCGCTCGAGAAGACGGAGTAGCCGAGCCCGTGCCGGGTTTCGAACTTGACCTCCGGCTTGCGCGACAGGACCGCGAACGGCGTCATGACCGCACCGCTATCCCGGTCTGCGACGTAGAATGCCTCGCCCGGACGGTTGATGACCATGTCGTTGGTCCAGGCGGTCAGCTGGTAGTCGCGGGAGTTCTTGGCCCAGGTGAAGCCTGCGCCTTCTGCCGCGATATGGAAGCCGAACTTGTCGTTGGAGATGATGTTGATCCACGGCTGCGGCGTCGACTGGCCGCCGTGCAGGCGCACCACATATTCGCTGCCATCCTTGGTGAAACCGCCGAAACCGTTCCAGAAGTCGAGATCCGCCGGAGCCTCGACCGGAGCCGGAGCCTGGAAGATCTCGCCGTTCAGCAGCGGACGGCGATCGACCTCGATCTCCTGGTCCTTCGGCGGCGCGAAGATCGTCGCCGTGCGGTTGAGCTGGTCGCTGATCTTGCCGTTGCGGGCGTGCAGAACCACGCGGGAGGCGGCGATCAGGCCTTCCGAACCCTCGTCGTCCATGATGTCGCGACGCAGCGAGAAGACATGCTGGCGCTGGCCTTCCTGCTGGCTGAGACGGCGGGAGCTCTCAGAGAGATGTTCCAGCGCCTGCTGCATTTCCTGCGCATAGGAAGCCGCCCGCTCGTTGAAGATGACGAGGTCGGTGATGACGCCGCGCGAGCGCAGATATTCCTGGGCGCTCATCGCTTCCTTGGCGACCGGCATGTCGTTGTCGTCGTTGATGCGCAGCGTGAAGATCGGGAAGTCGCCGGAAACCGACGACGGCCAGAGCGCCGACTGCTGCTGCATGCCCGCATGGATGGTCGCCTGGTCGGCGCGCAACTGCATGTCGGGATAGATGAGGTAGCGCGCCAGGTGCTGGAACGCCGCCGCATCCTGGGACGAGACGCCGAGATGGCGCATCTGCACCTGCGTGCGCGTCCAGGCCTGGGTGAGCTCGGTCTGGAAGGCATCCGGGTGACGATAGCGTTCGATTGCCTGGTCGAGGTCTTCACGCCGGGGCGCTGCGATCGTCCAGAAGATCACGCTCACCTTCTTGCCGGCCGGCACGCGCACGACGCGGCGCAGCGACAGGATCGGATCGAGGGTGAAGCCGTCCGTGCCCGACAGCGTCGCGCCGGGATCGAAGGCGGCAGCTTCCGAAAGCGTGCGGCCGCGGCCGAGGAACTTGCGGCGGTCGGTCTCGAACTCGGTCGGGCGGGCCGAACCGGCATTGTCGGCCGCCAGATGGGCGATCACCATGTCCGGCTCGTTCGGCGTGCGCTTGTTGCGCCATGCACGGATGACGTCGCCGCGACGCCCGATTTCCGTGCGGACGAACATCCGCTGGAAGACCGGATGGGCGTTGTCGTCGTCCTCGTTGGTGAGCACGGGTTCCATATAGGAGGTCACTTCGATGAAGCGGTCCTCGGTACCCATGTTGAGAAGCGTCAGGCGACGGCCTTCGGCATCGTGCTCGGTCGCGACGATGCATTCCACCGTGCTCGTGAGGTCGCCGATCGTCTTGTGGAATTCCGCCCGTTCGTCGGAGAAGATCGCCTTGGTCTTTTCGCCCTCGATGCGGCGCGGCTCGGCCGTTGCGGACCACCATTCGCCGGTCGTGGTATCGCGCAGGAACAGGAACTGGCCCCAGCGGTCTTCCGTCGGGTCGGGCTTCCAGCGGGCGACCGACAGGCCGTTCCAGCGGGAATAACCCGTACCGGTCGCGGTCAGCATGACCGAATAATGGCCGTTGGAGAGCAGCACCAGCTCGCGGTCCTTGGTGGCCGGGTTGTTGACGGTGCGGATTTCCGGCCGCAGCAACTCGCCCTGGCCCTTGCCGGGGGTCTCCTCGTGCTTGGCGCTCATCACCGGGATGTCGCGCGGCGCCTTTTCCTGCAGCAGCAGCTCGGCGGCCTCGATGATCGGGTCGGAGTGGAAGAGCTCGCGCAGCAGGCCGTTCATGACGACGTTGGCGACCGCAGCGATCGACATGCCGTGATGGTGGGCATAGTAGTTGAATACCACCGCGCAGCGCTTGCCTTCCGGCACGCGGGTCGGCGTGAAGTCGACCGCATCGTGGAAGCCGAACATGCCGAGCGCTCCGAGCGAACGCAGCTCGCTCAGGTTTTCCAGCGCGGCGATCGGGTCGTACTGGCTGGCCAGGATCGACGCATAGGGAGCGATGACGGCGTTCTGGCCGAGACCGCGCTTGAGGCCGAGCGTCGGCACCCCGAAGTTCGAGTACTGATAGTTCATCTGATGGTCGAGAGCGTTGAATGCCGCTTCCGAAATGCCCCATGGCGTGCCNAGNCGGCGGCCGTGGTTCATCTGTTCCCTGACGATCAGATTGTTGGTCTGGTTGAGGATGCCGCCCTGGCGCTCCTGCATGACGAGCGGCGGCATCAGGTATTCGAACATCGAACCGGACCAGGAGACCAGGGCGCCGCGCGCCCCGATCGGCACCACCTGGCGGCCGAGCTTGTACCAGTGTTCGGTCGGCAGGTCGCCCTTGGCGATGCCGAACAGGCTGGTCAGGCGCGCTTCGGATGCGAGCAGGTCGTAGCAGGCCTCGTCGATCTCGTTGCTTTCGACCCGGTAGCCGATCGACAGAAGACGGCGGTCCTTGCGGAACAGGAAGCTGAAATCCATTCCGAAGGCGAGGTTGCGGGTCCGGTCGCGCAGCACGGCGAGCCGCTCGCGCAGGGATTCGATATTGCCGTTGTCGAAGACGCTGTCGGCGATATGCGCCTCGCAGGCGGTGACGAGCGACGCCGACCAGCGGGTCACTTCCTCGCTCTGCGCCGAGCGGACCTCCTGGTCGAGGTTGATCGCGAGCTTCTGGATGTCGCGGGCAAGCACGGCGAGGTTGATGATCCGGATCGACGCGAATTCATGCTCGCGCTTCACCGCGGCAAGCGCGTTGCCGAAACCGACGATACGTTCTTCGAGACGGTGACGCAGCGGACGGACGGTCTTGCGGTCGTCCGGCAGTGCCTTCAGCGTTTCGGCCAGAATGCCGGATACGTCGCCAAGGCCATCGAGATTGCCCTGAAGGTGCGCGGAAGGAGCCTCGGCCCAGATGCGCAGCGCCGAGGAAATGGCGATGAGGTGGCCGGCGAAGTTGCCGCTGTCGACCGACGAGACGTAGCGCGGCATCAGCGGCTTCATCGTGTCGGTGTGATACCAGTTGAACATGTGGCCGCGGAATTTCTCGGCTTTTTCAACCGTCGAAATCGTCTGCTCGATACGCTCGATCGTGTCGGTGAAGCTGATCCAGCCGAAATGCCGCGCCGAGATCGTCGACAAGAGATAGACGCCGATATTGGTAGGCGACGTACGCTTGGCGATGACCGGGTTCGGCTTCTCCTGGAAATTGTCCGGCGGCAGGTAGTTCTGCTCCGCGGTCACGAAGGTCTCGAAATACCGCCAGGTGCGGCGGGCGATCTTGCGCAGTTCGACGGAAACGGGTTCCGGCACGAACAGCCGGTCTTCCGTCTCGGCCGACTGGCTGACGTACCAGGCGACGAGCGGCGAGAAGATCCACAGCACCGCGAACGGAATGCCGACCAGGAATGCATTGTCGCCCGGCATCGCCGACAGGATGATGCTGAGCACGGCGATCGCCGGCGCATGCCACATCGTCCTGTAATAATCCTGCGGGCTGCCCTGCGCACTCGACTGGATCGAGGCCGCGGTTCGCCATTCCAGCATCAGCTTGCGGCTGAAGAACAGGCGATAGAGGGACCGGGCGATCGCATCGGTCATGATGCAGGCGGAATCCGCGATGAAGACGACGCGCAGCGCGACCTGGGCATTGGCGGAACGCATGTCCGACCAGACGGAATAGAAATGCGCGCCCGGCACGATATCGGTCGAACCCGGCAGCAGGCCGGTGACCAGGCCAAGGGTCGGGGCGACGAACAGCGAGAAGATCAGCAGGATCTGCCAGACGAGAGCGCCGAGCGGGTCCATGAAGTACCAGCCGAGCACGGAAGCGAAGAACCAGGCGATCGGGGTCAGCGACCGGCGCAGGTTGTCGATCATCTTCCAGCGGCCGAGCGCGGTCACGCCCCGCTTCGGATCGAGGATGTAGGGCAGGAGCTGCCAGTCACCGCGGGCCCAGCGATGCTGACGGGAGACTTCGACCTCGTAGCGGACCGGAAAGTCCTCGACCAGCTCCACATCGGTGACGAGAGCGCAGCGCGCGAACGAACCTTCGAGAAGATCGTGCGAGAGAACCGAATTCTCCTCGATCCGGCCTTTCAGCGACGCCTCGAAGGCATCGACGTGATAGAGGCCCTTGCCGGTGAAGCTGCCTTCGCCGGTCAGGTCCTGATAGACGTCGGAAACGGTGAAGACGTAAGGATCGAGGCCGCGGCCGACGGAGAAGACGCGCTGGAAGACCGAGGCTTCCTTGCCGGTCGTCAGCGACGGCGTCACGCGCGGCTGCATCAGGCCATAGCCATGGATGACGCGATTGGTCTTAGGGTCGAGCACCGGCCGGTTGATCGGGTGGTGCATCTTGCCGACCAGCTTGGTCACCGCGTCGCGCATCAGGCGGGTGTCGGCATCGAGCGTCATGACGTACTGGACATCAGGCGGAACGATATTGGCACCCGAAAGATAGCTGGTGTCGCGGTCGCCGCGCAGCAGCATGTTGAGCTCATGCAGCTTGCCGCGCTTGCGCTCCCAGCCCATCCAGACGCCTTCGTTCGGATTGAACAGGCGGCGGCGATGCAAGAGGTAGAAGCGCGCCTTGCCGTCCTCGTCGTATTTGGCGTTGAGCGCTGCGATCTCGCGCTTCGCATAATCGAGGATTTCGAGGTCGGCATCGCTTTCCTCGAACTTGCTGTCGCGCCAGTCGCTGAGCAGCGAGAAATAGATCTCGCCGTGCGGGTTGGCGAGATAATGGACCTCGAGGTTGCGGACGAGTTCGTCCACCGTGTCGCGGTCGGTGATCAGGCAGGGGACGGCGACGAGTGTCTTCGCCTCTTCCGGAATGCCTTCCTTGAATTCGTAACCGACCAGCCGGGCCGGCCGCACCACATAGGTCACCAGCGTATTGAACAGACCGGTCGCGCCTTCGGAAGCCGGCAGTGCAAACATCAGCAGGAAGAAGAAGACGACCGGCAGGGAAATACCCGCCTGCACCAGGAACCAGCCGGCAACCGCCATGGCAAGCACGGTAATCAGGATGACCGGTCCGGCGATCGCGAACCAGTTGAGGCGCCGGACGAGGCGCACGAACCTCTGGACGAACAGCAGGTTGTAACCGACCGCGGCTTCCAGTTCACGGCGGCGGCGACCGACGACGAAGGCGCCGACATTGGTTTCGCGCGGATCGGAACCCGCCTCGGCGGAGGCTTTTTCGGCGAGCTGGATGGCGGCTTCAGCAACCTCGGACTCGCTCCTGCGGGAGCGGCGGGCAATCTGCTCGATGCGGTTGCGATAGGCGTTGCGCGAGCCGAAATCGAGCGCTTCGTAATCGGTGCGCTGGCGGAAGATCTTGTCGATCTGCGAAACGTCCTCGAACCAGACGCTCCATTCCGTATCGTCGATCTCACGCAGGCTCTTGATGATGTTGCCCATCGTCACGTTGCCGGACGAAAGGCGGTTCTGCTCGGCGAGCATCACCTCTTCGACATCGGTGCCGGCCTGCTCGAGACGCTGCTCCAGCCAGGCGACGGCAAAACCCGAACTCTGCGAGGCATTGCGGAGGCGATACAGGAACTGCGCCGTGAACGTGTTGTCGCTCGTGAGGTTCTCGATGCCCTTCAGGACATCGGCGCTCGCCTCCTCGTTGTTGAGGCGGATGATCTCGTCGGCCGTCTCGTTGGCGCGGCGACGCATGTTGCGCGAGCGATCGACGCGGGTCGCGATACGGCGCAGGTTCTCGATCAGCACGAAACGGATGAAGGAGGGCAGCGCCCAGAGCTCGCCGATCTCCAGCGGCTCCTTGATCTGGAACCCTTCGACCATCGCGGCCAGGCCCTCGCGGTTCAGGCTGCTGTGCGTATGGGCCACATAAAGCCAGGCGAGCACCAGCGTGCGCGGTATTTCCTGGCCGCCGACCATCATCGTCGGCAGCTGCCGGAAGAATTTCTTCGGGAAGTCGCGGCGGACCTCCTGGATCGCCTCTTCGACGATGTAGTAATTGTCGAGCAGCCATTCGGCGGCGGGCGTGATCGACGCGCCGGCATCGACGTCGGTCGCCGTCGCCCGGTAGACCCGAAGGATTTCCTTCTCGTTCTCCTGATGGCGCTTGAAGAATTCGAATTCCACGGCGCCCGGCAGGCTCGGCACGCCTTCCCTGCCGAGTTTTTCCCCGCATTCCCTCAATGCATCGATGTTGAAATAGGTCGAGCGGATCGAGTCGTTGTGATCGATCTGCTTGGCTTCGGTTTCGCGCGAGGAAGCTGACGGCGTAGTGTGAAATGACATGGATACGGGCTTCTGGTGAAAACTCTAAGGGTTTGTCGGCCTCGCCTTACTCGGCCTGCATCGGAAGCGCCAGTCATCATTTGGATTATGGTGACCGGCCGGATGCAAACCTGCGAGGGTGGGAAATAGAGGGCAGTCCGGATATTGCAAACGACTGGGGAAAATCTATTGCTCACTTCCTGCGGATTGACACGTGTTCCGGCTCTAGCGAGCCCAGCCTGAATAAAACCTGAACGGAAGCAGGCCGTTGAAAATACGTCGGATTTTCGAACGCGCGAAATGGCTGCGATGGAACGCAGGGCGCCCCGGAGAGGCGAAATTTAATCGGCAAGGGTTACCTTCGCAAAGCCGCGCTGCTATTCATTGGAGACGCGAGGCCGATCTCGTCCTGCCCGCGACCGATCCAATCGAACTTTCGGTGTTTTGAGCGATGACGATCCAGTTTTCCAATGACATGGCCGAAGTAGTGGCAACCCGCCGCTACCTGCATCAATATCCGGAGCTTGGCCTCTCGGAATTCAACACGTCCGATTTCGTCGCCAGGCAGCTTGCCGACCTCGGATACGAGGTCACCCGGGGTCTCGGCCAGACCGGCGTGGTCGCCACTCTGAAGAACGGCACCAGCAGCCGCTCGATCGGCATCCGGGCCGATATGGACGCGCTGCCGATCGAGGAGGAAACCGGCGCGGAATACGCCAGCAGGAACAAAGGGCTGATGCATGCCTGCGGCCATGACGGCCACACCGCCATGCTGCTGGGCGCCGCCAGGATCCTGGCCCGGAGGAAAAATTTCGACGGCACGATCCACCTGATCTTCCAGCCGGCGGAGGAGAATTTCGGCGGCGCCAAGCTGATGATCGAGGACGGCCTCTTCAAGCGCTTCCCGTGCAGCGCCGTCTTCGGCCTGCACAACGACCCCGGCCTGCCCTTCGGTCAGATCGGCGTCAAGGAAGGTCCGATGATGGCCGCCGTCGACGAATGCCGCATCACCGTCAACGGCCGCGGCGGCCATGGCGCCGAACCGCAGGATACGTCCGACCCGATCGTCTGCGGCGCGAGCATCATCATGGCGCTGCAGACCATCGCCTCGCGCAACATCCACCCGCTCGACCAGATGGTCATCACCGTCGGCGCCTTCCATGCCGGCATGGCGAGCAACGTCATTCCCGAACGCGCCGAAATGCTGCTCACCATCCGCTCCTTCGACCCGAACGTCCGCAACGAGCTGGAGCGGCGTATCCGGATGGTCGCCGAGGGCCAGGCGGCGAGCTATGGCATGAGCGTCACGCTCGACTACAAGCGGGGTTACGAGGCGACCATCAATCACAAGGCCGAGACGGATTTCGTCCGCGATCTCGCCCGCCGCGTCGTCGGCGAGGACAAGGTCATCGACCTGCCCCGCCCGTCGATGGGCGCCGAGGACTTCGCCTACATGCTGGCGGAGCGGCCGGGCACCTATTTCCTGCTCGGCACCAAACGCACCGACAACGACCCGCCGCTGCACCACCCCCGTTTCGACTTCAACGACGACGCGCTGCCGATCGGAACGAGCTTCTGGGTGGAGCTCGCCGAAGCGTTTCTCCCGACACGATAGGTCCTCAAAGAAAAACACCTCCCGGGCGGCGAAGCGCGGGAGGTGCCTTCGGTCTTGGGAGGACCAAGTCCGAACCGGAAAAGACGAAGCCTGAAGGCCTCAGGGGAAAAGGCCCAGCGTCACGGCGCCGACGAAGATGAAGGCTGCCGTTACCAGGGCCGCATTGGCTGCCCATTGCCATTTGCCCGCGGCACCGCGGGCTGGGAAAGACCGTGTCTGATGCTCGATGTGACGCATGGATATCTCCCGGGTTCTGCCTTCGCCCTTTTCGAGCGTTGGCCTTATGCTAGCTTATCTCTACCAAGCCGATAGAGATAATGTTCCAAGCACCTGCCCGTTCCGTAGAAAATCCTTTTTTCTTAATGACCCATCGCCGCGATTAACGGTTTATTATGCTCAGGCGCCTTGTGAGCGCCTCAAGCGCCAAAACGGTCCAGCGCCAGACGGAAGATATCCGGGTCGATATTGCCGCCCGAGCAGACGGCGATCACCGTGTCGCCCAGCGTTTCGCCATGGAAGAGAGCGGCCGCCAATGCCACCGCGCCGCCGGGTTCGACGACGATCTTCAGCCGGCTGAAGGCGAGCGCCACCGCCTGCAACGCTTCGTCGTCGGTCACCACAAGGCCCGCGCCGCAGAGCTTCGACATGATCGGGAAGGTGATGTTGCCGGGCTGCGGCGTGACGATCGCATCGCAGAGCGAACCGCCCTGCGTCGCATTGCGCTCGATCTTTCCCGACGCCAGCGAACGCGTCACGTCGTCGAAAGCCTTGCGGCTCGCAAGGGTGCACGACAAGACCGGGCGCCCTGGCGTTCAGGGCGAGCGCGACGCCGGAAATGAAACCGCCGCCACCCGTCGGCACCAGCACGTCGGCCTTCTCGATGCCCTCTTCGCTCGCCTGTTCGGCGATTTCGAGCCCGGTCGTGCCTTGGCCGGCGATCACCAGCGGTTCGTCGAACGGCTTGATCAGCGTCAGCCCCCGCTCCCCGGATAGCCGCGCGCCGATCGCATCGCGATCCTCCTTGAGACGGTCGTAAAGCACGACCTCGGCGCCATAGGCGCGGGTGTTCTCGATCTTGATGCGCGGCGCATCGGACGGCATGATGATCACGCTCGGGATGCCATGCATCTTCGCCGCCAGCGCCACGCCTTGCGCGTGGTTGCCCGAGGAAAAAGCGATCACACCCTTGGCCCGGACCTCGGGCGACAGCGCCGAGATTGCCGACCAGGCACCGCGAAACTTGAAGGAACCCGTATGCTGCAGGCATTCCGGCTTCACGAAGAGGCGCCGCCCGGCGATGTCGTCGAGGAAAGGCGAGGACAGAAGCGGGGTGCGCCGTACGTGGCCGGCAAGACGGTCACGGGCGGCTTCGATCATGGCGATATCGGTCATGCGGGGGGATCCATTCGGAAATGACGAGGCGGTGAGGCCGCAAGCCTATCGACGCTTTCCGCTCCGGTAAAGGCCGGGAGAGGACAGGCTCAGCCGGCTTCCGCCTTCTCAGGGATCGGCATCGAACCGAGCTTCACCAAAGCCTTGATCGGCAGATGGTCGGAAGCGAGCCTTGCGAGCGGGCTGTCATGGGTTTCCACGGCGTCGATCAGCCCGGGACGGTTCGCCATGATGCGGTCGAGCGCGAGCACAGGCAGCCGCGACGGAAAACTCGGCACCGCCGCCGGCAGACCGAAAACGGTCGCGAGCGTGTTCAGCGAAGACCGGTCGCCGAGCCGCCATTCGTTGAGATCGCCCATCAGCACGGTCGGCTGCTCGTCGCGCGACCGCAGAATGTCGAGGATCATCCGCGCCTGCTGCTGCCGCGAGCGGTTGAGCAGGCCGAGATGGGCGGCGATGATGCGAAAGGCGCTGCCGTCCTTGAGTTCCAGTTCGGTGATCAAGGCGCCTCGCGGTTCGAGCCCCGGCAGCTTGACCTGATGGACGTCCCGCACCAGGCCTTCGCGGAAAAAGACCACGTTGCCGTGCCAGCCATGCGCCCTGGCGACACCGGACACGGGCACCGGGAAAAGTCCCGTCTCCCTTTCCATCCAGGCCAGGTCGAGCAGACCGCGCCGCTCTCCGAAGCGGGTATCGGCCTCCTGCAGCGCGATGACATCGGCGCCGATCTCGCGGATCACGTGGCTGGTGCGGCCGGGATCGAACTTGCCGTCGATGCCGACGCATTTGTGCACGTTGTAGGAGGCGATCAGCATCCCGTCGCCACGTTCGCGCCCCTCATGCGTTCCGGCGCCGCGGTTCCTTCGAGCCCGGATCGAAGCGAGAATGCTTTTCGGAAGATTTGGGCGTTTTTCCCGCATGGTTCTTTTGACTATTCGCCGATCGACAAAATTATAGGGCAGCGCATCCGTCTATCCACAAACTAGAGATAGGGCGAGCCCAGCCAAAGCACGCGCTCGATGAGGCGNACCAGAAAGGGCCTTGCCATCAACCCTTCGAGCGTCACTTCGGTTGCGGAGGAAATGGCCAGATCTATTCTCCGTTCCAGAGCTTCCGCGAATGGGCAATCCAGAACCTCGAGATCCACCTCGAAATTCAGNCGCAGCGAACGCGGGTCGAGATTGGAGGAACCGACATAGGCCCAGCGTCCGTCGATCACCAGAAGCTTGGAATGGTTGAACGGACCGGACGCCCGCCAGATGCGGCAGTAGTTCTTCAGCATCTGNTCGAACTGCGCCGTCATCGCCCCATCGACCAGCACCAGGTTGTTGGCGGTCGGCACGACGATGTCGACCTCCACTCCACGCCGGGCGGCGGTGACGAGTGCCGTGATCAGTTCGCGGTCCGGCAGGAAGTAGGGGGAGACGATGCGGATAGACGACCGGGCCACGGAAAACGCGCCCATCAGCATCTTGTGGTTGGTCTCGACGCTGCGGTCGGGGCCGGAAGAAACGGCGCGAATGATGACCGGCGATCCGGGCTCCGTCTCCGGCGCCTGCAGCGCCCAGGCCTCGCCGTCCAGCGCCTCGTCGGCCGCGTATCGCCAGTCGGCAGCGGCAATCGCAAACAGGTCGGCGATGACGGGGCCCGTCACCTTGAAGTGGGTATCGAACGAACATTTGCTGCCGCTGATCTCGCTCGAAAATCCTTCCCGGATATTCATGCCGCCGGTGAAGGCGACGCGGCCGTCGATGACCAGGATCTTCCGGTGGGTGCGCAGGTTCGCGTAAGGCAGGCGCAGGCCCATGATGACGTTGCCGTTGAAGACATCGACCGTGACGCCGCCGTCCCTGAGCATCCCCAATACGCTCGGCACCGAATACCGGGCGCCGACCGCATCGATCAGCACGCGCACTTCGACGCCGCGCTTGACCGCCGCGATCAGCGCATCCGCAAACCGGATGCCGATCCGGTCCCGATCGAAGATATAGGTTTCAAGGATGATGCTGCGCTTGGCTTTTCCGATCGCCTTCAGCATCGCGCCATAGGCCTCGTCGCCGGTATCGAGCGCCACGATCGTATTGCCGGTCGTCAGCCGATGCCGCGTCACCCGGTCGCCGAGCGTCTTCATTGCCCGGAAGCGATGCCCGAATTCCTCGATGATCAGATCGTTGGTCGCATCGTAGGACACGACATGCGCACGGATTTCTCCCTGCAGCAGCGCCCGCCGGTCGCTGATGACGGCGCGGCGGATGCGGTTNACCCCCGCCACGAGGTAAAGCAGCGCGCCGATGATCGGCGACAGAACGATGACGCCCACCCAGCCGATCGCGGAGCGGACCTCTTCCTTGGTCATGGCCGCGTGGATCGCAGCGGCAGCCCCCATCAGGACCGACAAAACGAAGAGGATATGCGGCCAATAGGGTTCGATGAGATCCAGCATGGCGAGCAATATAGGCGCGCGCTCGCCGTTCGCAATCGGGAGCCGCACCAATAGGTTAGCGCGGCTCCGGAAGTGGTCAGGCCGCGAGCTGCCTGCCGAAGGCTTCCAGCGACGCTTCGAACGTGTCGAAGATCGTATCGACCTGCTGCTCGTTGATGATCATCGGTGGGCAGAGCGCCAGCGAGTCGCCGATCGCCCGCGAGATCAGGCCCTTTTCGAGCATGATCGCCAGCAGCTTGGGACCGAGCTGGCCGGCCGCGAAACCGTCGCGCGGCTTGAGTTCCAGAGCGCCGATCAGCCCGACTCCGCGCGCTTCGATCGCCAGCGGATGGCTTTCCAGCGCCTTCAGCCGGCTCTGGAACTTCGGCGCCAGCGCCCGCACGTTGCCGACGAGGTCGCGTTCTTCGATGATCGCCAGGTTTTCCAGCGCCACCGCTGCAGCGACCGGATGACCGGCAGCGGTCACGCCATGGCCGAACGTGCCGATCTTCGCCGATTCATCGGCAAGCGGGCCGTAGACGTTATCGTTGATCAGCAGCGCCGAGATCGGCTGGTAGGACGACGAAATCTGCTTCGACAGCGTCATGATATCCGGCTGCAGCGAATAGGTCGTGGTGCCGAACATCTCGCCGGTGCGCCCGAAACCGCAGATCACCTCGTCGGCGATCAGCAGGATGTCGTATTTCCTGAGCACCTTCTGGATCGCATCCCAATAACCGGCCGGCGGCACGATGACGCCGCCCGCCCCCATGACCGGCTCGCCGATGAAGGCGGCAACCGTTTCCGGGCCTTCCTTGAGGATCAGGTCTTCGAGATCCTTGGCGCAACGCTCGACAAAGGCTGCCTCCGTCTCGCTTTCCAACTTGAAGGCGCGGTAGTGGGGGCAGGTCGTGTGGAAGATGCCGGCCAGCGGCAGGTCGAAGGAGCGGTGGTTGTTCGGCAGGCCGGTCAGGCTGGCGCTGGCGATCGTCACGCCGTGATAGCCCTTGATGCGCGAAATGATCTTCTTCTTTTCCGGCTTGCCGAGCGCGTTCGAACGGTACCAGACCATCTTGATGGCGGTGTCGTTGGCCTCGGAACCGGAATTGGTGAAATAGGCCTTCGACATCGGCACCGGGGCCATCTGGATCAGCTTTTCGGCAAGATCGATCGAGGGGCCGTGGCTGCGCAGGGTAAAGGTATGGTAGTAGGGGAGCTTCGCCATCTGCTTCGCGGCGGCCTCGACGAGCCGGCTCTCGCCGAACCCGACGCCGACGCTCCAGAGCCCGGCCATGCCTTCGATATATTTGTTGCCGTTCACGTCATAGACATAGATGCCCTCGCCGCGATCGATCACCAGCGAACCGTCGCGCTCCAGCGCGCGCGCATTGGTGTAGGAGTGGAGCTGGTAAGCCTTGTCCCGGGCTTCGATGGAATTGGGCTGGATAGTCACGAAGGGATCTCCTGTAAGACACGCAACGGCCTATGAATTCCATAGGCGGAAACGGCGATATTGGACACCCCAAANCGCCGTTTTCATCGGCATCAACCGTTCAAAATAGTTGACGCGTCGATCAGTTTATTTGGTCATTTCAGCGTCATCGCCGCCACCGGAGGTTCGGCGCCGTCAGGAATGGGGCTCTTGTAGTCCTGCCCCCTGCGCCGCTTCTTGAGATCNGCCCAGGCCGCCTCGCGCAGCTGATCGCTTGTCATCGCCGCAAGCCCGGTCGCGGCCATCGCCTTGGCGGCGGAAACCATGCCCTTGTGGGCGAGCGGGCTCTTGCCCTGCGCCACCACCTGCCAGGTGTGAAGCTGGGTGCCGACGGCAAGCGTCGCGCCATAGGCCTGCACGGTCGGCACCACCCAGCTCACGTCGCCGACATCGGTCGAACCGCCCATCTGGCGGTTTTCGGTGTGCGGCGGCAGGATGAAGTCGGCAAGCGGGACGTCCCGCTGTTCCAGCCGCTCCTGGTTCCAGCTCGCCGCGATGTCTTCCGGNGTCAGCGTGGCGCGGATCTTTTCCGCAAAAGCGATGTCGGCCGCGTCGAAGGGCGGCGGACCCATGCTGTCCCAGACATCCTGCATCGCGTCCATCAGCGGCGTGTTGACGACAAGATTGGAGACGCCCGCCAGGATCGTGCTTTCGACCTTGGTCTCGGTCATCAGCGCNGCCCCTTCGGCAACCTTCTTGACCCGTTCGATCAGGGCAAAAAGTCCAGGCAGGTCGGCGGAGCGGACGACATAGCGCACCTTGGCATGCGCCTGCACCACGTTCGGCGAGATGCCGCCCGTATCCAGGACCGCATAGTGGATGCGGCTCTCGGACGGCATGTGCTCGCGCATGTAATTGACACCGACGCTCATCAGCTCGACGGCATCGAGCGCGCTGCGGCCAAGTTCCGGCACCGCCGAGGCGTGGGCGGCGCGGCCCGTGAACGTGAAGTCGATGCGGCAATTGGCAAGCGAAGTCTCCCGCTGCACGCCGGCGAAATTGCTCGGATGCCAGCTGATCGCGATGTCGACATCCTCGAAAGCGCCGGCCCGCACCATGAACGCCTTCGCGGCCCCGCCCTCTTCCGCCGGGCAGCCGTAATAGCGCACGCGGCCGGGCGTGCCGGTCTTTTCGAGCCAGTCTTTCAGCGCCGTGGCAGCCAGAAGCGACGCCGAGCCGAGAAGATTGTGGCCGCAGCCATGGCCGTTGGCGCCGGGTGTCATCGGGTCATGCTGGGTGAGGCCGGCCTTCTGGCTGAGGCCCGCCAGCGCATCATATTCGCCGAGGAAGGCGATCACCGGACCGCCCTCGCCCGCCTCGCCGATCAGCGCGGTCGGAATGCCGGCGACGTTTTCGGTGATCCTGAAGCCCTGCGCCTCCAGCATTTCGCGATGGGCGGCNGNGGAAAGCGTCTCCATGTAGCAGGTTTCCGGTGTCTCCCAAACGCGGTCCGCGAGTTCCGTGAAGACCTCTTTCTTGCGGTCGATGAAATCCCAAACGAGGGGGAGGTTGGAGTTGCCTGTCGTCATGAAACCGTTGCCTCGATACATTTATGCTGGTCGGAAGGGCGAACCGTAGCCAATTCTCAGCCGATGGCAATGCGGCATTGCCGCAGAAATCGGCACTGCGGAGAGATTGGGCGAAAAGGACGAGGATGTGACCAGAGCGCGAATGTTACCATCTCGACAACGGGATCATAATCGCTATGCTCGCGCACCACGGCCCGCAGGCAAATCTAAGGCAGGAGCCGAAAACAATAAAAACGCATCGGGATTTTGCCAATTTTGTGGAAAAATTTCTAAAAAATAAAGCGGGCGTGAAATCCGATACGGCGGGAGGCCGGTGATCGGAATCAAACAACAATAGGGACATGCGCGGCTCATCGCCGGAGCGGACCCGCCAGGAGAAACGCATTTTGAAGGCCGGCCGCAGCGAAATATCGCCGGCCAGGAGGTGGACACAGGAATACCAGTCGTTGGGCGC
>Ga0055531_10001451_pt1 | contig 17509 bp, 14 predicted proteins | sample AraplaCvi_mCL_r2_FD_55008 | JGI IMG/M metagenome (GOLD analysis project Ga0055531, IMG submission 55008) | Arabidopsis root microbial communities from North Carolina, USA - plate scrape MF_Cvi_mCL_r2 | ecosystem: Host-associated > Plants > Roots > Endosphere | place: USA: North Carolina...
GATCACTCGGCCTTCCCTGCGCGATGGTCGGACGGCTTATGCCGTGCTCTCCCGGGAGCCGAACTTTCCTTTGGCCTCCCTCGCCCCGCGAATTCAATGATGCAGTCTGCCCGGTTGGGCTCGCTCGCACCTTCGCTAGGCTTGACCGTAGCAACGACGGCCAGGACCACACGGTTTTGCCGTACGCACGGCCCACCATTTCGCCGCAGTATTCCCGGGCCCCGTCGACGAAGCCGGAAACGTACGAGCGAGACGAAGCCTAGCAGCGCCGTTCGTCACACGCGGGGTTCAGGCTCACAGGGACTACCCGCCCTGCCCGCCCCATCTCGTGCCGACGCTGCCGCGTCCACCGCAAGCCCGGCTCGCGATCAAGACGACNNCGAGATCGCCCCTCTTGGTGAGCCGGGATGGACGACACATACGCCGAAACCGAATTTCGGTAAAGTGGAATATTTTTGGCGAGATGGATTGACAGAGGCCGACACAGGCCAGGTGCCGTAGCCCGGATGGAGCGCAGCGCAATCCGGGACGGTGCCAGATGCCGGGCGAGCGGCCCCGGATTACGCTGACGCTCCATCCGGGCTACGGGCACCGATCCTACCCCGCGCGGCGGGCGCGGGCCCTCGTCTCCCAGCGGGTCAGCATCTGGCCGAGCTCGCCGTTGACCACGGGGACCGCCGTGATGGCGCTCGCGATCTCGTTGGTGTTGGCCGGCGCGTTCGCGTTGAGCCAGTCCGGCTCGGCGTATTCGCGCCAGCGGCGGGCTTCCGCGCGGCGTTTGCTGGAGATGTAGTCGCGCGTGTAATAGCCGGCCGCGAACGCGGCCCCCAGCAACACGATCAATACGATGACGCCACCCACGTTCAACTCCGTTCATTGCCCTCGGACGGCTTCTGCAGTGCAATGCGCGCGAAATCATGGCTCGAACCGGGCCGAATGCGGTGACTGCCGTACTTTGCCGCAAACAGGTTTTTCTCCATCCGGCGGAACGCTTTCGAATCCCGCAAATGGCGCAAGTCGGGCGCACTCCGTCCCGACTTCCATCACGGCGCAAGCGCGTACCCAACCGATGCGCGCAAATTGGATTTGCGCAATTGGTGGGAGCGTGGATATCCTCGCTGCTTTCTGGTGCAGTACAGAGTTCAGGGCATTACCAGGATCGCTCGGCGAACCGCACGAAGGCTCCACAGAAGCTCTCGGTCTTCCGTTGCGGGGCGCGGGCAAGCGCGGATCACCTGGAAACACCCTCTGCTCGGAACCAGTCGGCAGGGCCGAGGGGAATGGGCAATATCTTCATCAGTCACTCGAGCCGCGATGTTGATCGGGCCAAGGAGGTCTTGACCTGGCTGACGGCGAATGGCTGGGACGACGTCTTTCTCGATCTCGATCCTGAACGCGGAATTGCGGCCGGCCAGCGCTGGAAAGATGCGCTTCAGAAGGCCGCGCAGAGATGCGAGGTCGTGCTTGCGCTCGTCTCCAGCGAATGGCTTGCGTCACGCTGGTGCCGGGCGGAATTGGACACCGCCCGCCTGATGGGCAAGAAGATCATCGTCGCTCTGATTGGGGCCGACAAGGCTGACGTGCCGGTCGACTTGAGCGACGAGCAATGGGTCGACCTCAATGCCGGTGCTGGCGAATACAAGCGCCTGGCGGCCGGGTTGAGGATTGCCGGGCTCGATCCGTCCACTTTCGACCTGCCGCCCGGACGTCCCCCTTATCCCGGCTTTGCACATTTCGATGAGCAGGATGCGGCGATCTTCTTCGGGAGGGATGGACAGATCGTGCGCGCGCTCGATCGGATCCGCGTCCTCGCGCGGGTTGGGGTCGACCGCATGCTCGTCATTCTCGGCGCATCGGGATCGGGCAAGTCGTCGTTTCTGCGTGCCGGATTGCTGCCGCGCCTCAACCGCGACGACCGGACCTGGTTGCCGCTGGCAACGATCCGGCCGGAACGCGCCGCCATCTCCGGTGACTTCGGACTTGCTCAGGCCCTCCTGAGCAAGATCAGCGAGGACCGCTTTGCCGGAGAGTTCCGCAAGCGCGGCCTGCCGCGCAGCCGCGCCGCGATCCAGGAATTCATCGAGGCGGACGACGCCGGTCTCCTCAAGCTTTTCGGCGCGTTGCGGGACATCGCCCATCAACCCGATCTGTATGGTCCGAATTCATCGCCACCGACCATCATTCTCGCCATCGACCAGGGAGAAGAGCTGTTTGGCGAGGATGGCCGCGCGGAAGGCAGGCGCTTCATCGATATCCTGACCCGGACGCTGAACTCCGATTCCGCTCACGCCCTGGCGCTGGTCGCCATGCGCTCGGATGCACTTCCCCGTCTGCAGGCAGAAACGAAGTTCGCCGGCTTCCCCAAGGACACTTTTCCTCTGGAAGCCATGTTGGAGAGCTCGTACCGCGCGGTGATCGAAGGGCCGGCAAGGCTGCTCAAGCCAAAGCCGCTCAAGCTCGATCCGAGGCTGACCGATGAATTGCTGAAGGACGTTTCCGGCCAGGATGCGCTGCCGCTCCTCGCCTTCACGCTTGCGCACCTCTACCAGAACTACAGCGCCGACAACGAACTCAATCTGGTCGATTACGAAAAGCTCGGCCATCTCAAGGGCGTCATCGAAACGGTCGCGAAGGAGGCCTTTGCCGACGGCGTCGCAAGGGGAGAACTGCCGAAGGACGAGAATGACCAATTGGTGCTGTGGCGGGAGGCCTTCATCCCGCATCTGGTGCAGGTCAACGACGCAGGGCAGTTCGTCCGGCGCGTGGCCAGGCGCGACGATCTTCCGCCGAGGGCGTTGCCGCTGATCGACCGGTTTGCCGAACGCCGCCTGTTGATCAGGGATCGACGGACCGATGCAGGAGCCGAGGTCGAAGTGATCGAGGTCGCGCATGAAGCGCTGCTGCGACAGCCGCCGCTGAGTAAACTGCTGGCGGACGACCGCGAGTTCATGATCTGGCGGCAGCGGCTCAGCCGCATGTTCGAGCTCTTCACGGCCAATGAGAGGGGCCTGCTGGTCGGCCGCGAACTGCAGCGGGCCCGGGAGTGGCTGCAAACGCGCCCGGACGCAAATCTGCCGGCCTCCGAGCGAGCATTCATTGCCGACAGTATCGCCGAGTCCGATAAGCAACTGGCGGCGCAGACCGAGCGCGAACGGAGAGACCGGGAAGACCAGCTCGAGAAGGCGCAGTCGCGCGCGCGACTGCGCCGGCAAGGGATCGCCTTGGCGGCGGCAGCGCTTCTTGTCCTCGTCGTCGGCGCAGGCTGGAGCTATGCCTATATTCAGCAGCGCGAAGCCACTGCTCAGCGAGCTCTCGCAGACAAGGCCAGGACCGAGGCGGAGACGCAGAAAGCACTTGCAGATCAGCAAAGGATCATCGCGGAGCGCCTCGCGGCGCAAAATGCCGTGCTGCTCGAAATGCTTCAGCTGTTCGTGACCAGTTCAATTCCAGCCAATATGGAGGCGCAGGTCGACAGCGCAACGGCAAAACTGCTGGCTGGGCGCAAGAGATATGAAGATCTCGGCAAGCAGCTGAACATACCGTGGTATTTCATCGGTATCCTGCATGGCGTCGAGGCTGATTTCGATTTCGGAAGGCATCTGCATAACGGCGATTCTTTGACTGCGAGAACGGTACATGTTCCCGTAGGCCACCCGCGCCACGGCAATGCGCCTTTTTCCTGGGAAGAAAGTGCGACTGACGCTCTTGAGTTCCGCGGAATCACGAAGGCAACAAACTGGGGATTGGGCGAAATGCTGTACCGGTTGGAAAGAATCAACGGTCTCGGCTACCGCAAATACAAAATCAATTCACCATTTCTCTGGGCATGCACGAACCACTACACCAAAGGAAAATTCGTGGACGATCACGTTTTCGATCCTGAAGTTAGCGCCAAGTACTGCGGTGCCGCCCCTATTCTCAAAAAATTGGTCGAGCAGGGGGTGGTGACGTTCAACTGATCTGTCCTTTCGTGATCGAAGCAAAGGGCATGGGCCTGCGCCCACGCTTCCCGGTGGTGGACACCGCCTCTGGCGGCAATTGTATCAAAAGTGTGGCGCGGCGACATGCACTGTGCGGCGCGAAGAATTCGCTTCGCCTCTCGCAACTCGCCGTGGACCGGACTAGCCTTGAGGTTGCCGAGCCGGGATCAACCGGCCGGCAGCACATTGGGAGGCTACGACGATGACCGAGGATCGCGGCTCTGACGCGACACTTTCACGACGAACGCTTGTCCGGGGGCTCGCGCTTGGCGCCGCAGCCACCGTCGCCGGCCCCGCGCTGGCCCAGACCGGACCCGCCGCACCGCCGACCACCATCACCACCCCGCCGCGCGATTTCAGCCCGCGTGGCGCGCCGACCACTTATTTCTGGGACCCCGACATCATCGCGGTCGATCCCTCCTTCAACGATCTCGCGCAGCCCAACACGGCAATCAAGCGTCTGTACACCGGCGTGCTGTGGGCCGAGGGCCCGGCATGGAGCGCGCAGGGACGATATCTGTTGTGGAGCGACATTCCCAACAACCGGCAGATGCGCTGGAGCGAGGACGACGGCCGCGTCAGCGTGTTCCGCACGCCTTCCAACAATTCCAACGGCAACTCCTTCGACTTCCAGGGTCGCCAGCTCTCCTGCGAGCACCTGACGCGGCGGGTGACACGTTATGAGCATGACGGCACCGCCACCGTGCTCGCCGATTCCTATCAGGGCAAGCGGCTGAACTCGCCGAACGACGTGGTCGCGCATCCCGACGGCAGCTACTGGTTCACCGATCCGCCCTATGGCGGCCAGCTCTACGAAGGCGAGCCTGACGTCGCGGGCGGCCCGAGCAATGCGGGCGGCAAGCTCAATCCGCGGATCGGACAGCCGGCCGGCTTCACACCGGGCAAGCGCGAGCTGCCGACCAATTGCTATCGCATCGACCCCTCCGGCCGCATCGACCTCGTCGTCACCGANGACCAGGTGCCCGATCCCAACGGCCTCTGCTTCTCGCCGGACTACAAGAAGCTCTACGTTGCCTCCACCGGCAAGGGNCCGGGCGACACCGGCCCCGGCGGCAAGGGCGAGATCTTCGTGTTCGACGTCGGCAGCGACAACAAGCTGTCGAACGTGAAGAAGTTCAGCGATTGCGTGGTCGACGGCGTGAAGTGCGGGCCCGATGGCCTGCGCTGCGACGTCAACGGCAATGTCTGGGCCTCCAGCAATGCCGGCCGCGCCGTCGGCTATAGCGGCGTGACGGTGTGGTCGCCGGAGGGCAAGCTGCTCGGCCGCATCCGCCTGCCGGAAGTTTGCGGCAACATCACGTTCGGCGGCCCCAAGCGCAACCGCCTGTTCATGGCCGCGAGCCAGTCGCTCTACGCGGTGTTCACGGCAACGCAGGGCGCAGGGCCGGGCTGAGACGAAGAAAGCACCGCTATTGCGGTGTGCACTGCTATCGTAGGGTGGGCAAAGCGAAGCGTGCCCACGATTCTTTCGATTGGGAAATGAGATGGTGGGCATGGCGCTTTGCGCCTTTGCCCACCCTACGGCACCGTTGATCAACTCACCGTTCGAACGTTCCCGCCGGCAAATCCGCATTGCATGACAGATTCACGACGCGCTTGCGCCGGCGCGGTTCCGCGGCCGCAATCAAGCTGCATCGCGGGCCAATCTCCGCCATCAAACCGAAGATGATGCGTGATGCGGCACAGCCGCAGCGCGTACGAGCATGATGCTTTGCCTCGTTCAGCGCCGGACATGAACTGGGGGAGTTGCACGATGCGCCGCATGCCAAACGACACGATCCTCACCCACGTCGGAAGCGGGGAACTCGTGATCATATTCGGAGACCCGGGTCTCCCGGTCGACGGCCGCGGCGGCAACGACACCATGATCGCAACAGTCGATGGCGGACCCACCACGCTGCTGCTGGTCGGCGACGATGAGAGCTTGCAGGGCCGCTCGCATGGCGGCAACGACCATTTCGTCGCCGATGTCGCGGCCTTCGGCGCTTATGTCACCGTCGATGGCGACGCCCGGACGATGTCGGGCGATGCTCATGGCGGCAATGACGTCATGAACGTCGACGCCACAGGCTCGATCTATACGACCACCTCGCTGTTCGGCGACGCCGAGATGGCGATGACGGAGGCATCGCGCGGAGGCAGTGATTCATCACGGGCACGATGGGAAACAGGGCGTATGGGACGTTTGTCGGCGATGCCGGCACGACCATGAGCGACGACACGCGTGGCGGCAACGACATCATCAACGTCACCCAGGCCGGAAGCTATGGCGCCGCATCGATCTCCGGCGATGCCTTGCTGTCCCTGAGCGGCGATGCGCTCGGCGGCAACGACATCCTCATCTATACCGTCGGCACCGAGGCGCGGTCGGGCGGCGCGGCACTCTGGGGAGATAGCAATTACATGACCGGCAACGCCCATGGCGGCGACGACATCCTGATCGCAGCCGTCGACGGCAATCCCGACTCGACGTCGATCACCATGTACGGCGATGCCTCGACCATGTCGGGCAGCACGCATGGCGGCAACGACATGCTCATCGGCAGCGCGCGCGGCGACTGGCTGTACGGAGACGCCAACACCTACGCGCCCTCCTCGGCCGGATCGATCACCGGCGGCCGCGACCTGCTGAACGGCGGGGGCGGCAACGACCAACTGTGGGGCGGACCGAACAACGATCTGTTCGTGTTCAAGGCCGGCTCGGGCCAGGACGTGATCAACGATTTCGATCAGGGCAACAAAGCCGCGGGCAGCGCAGCCCCCGAGCACGACGTCATCGACCTGCGCGCCTACGGGTTTGCGGACTGGGCCGCGCTGAAGAGCCTGATCAGCGACGACGACGCCGGCAATGCGGTGATCCAGCTGGCCGCCAACGATACGATCACGCTGGACGGCGTTCATGCCGCCGATCTCGGCGCGAGGGATTTTTTCGTCTGAGGCTCGGGTTTCTGCCGCCCCAGGCCCCCGGCAAGACCCTTCGCTGTCACCGCGAGGGGGGTTGCTTTGTGCAGAACGCAACCAAGCCGTCTGGCATCAAAGGACCCATCCTGCGATCTTGCCGTTGATCCCGACCCGGCCGGAGCAGTGAGATGGACGACCGATCAAGACGACCCGACAGTCTGATGCAGGACGACGGCTTCGTCCGCGTCCGGGGCGCGCGCGAGCACAACCTGAAAAACGTCGACGTCCGCATTCCCCGCAACGCCCTTGTGGTGTTCACGGGCGTATCGGGCTCCGGCAAATCCTCGCTGGCGTTTGGAACGATCTACGCCGAGGCGCAGCGGCGGTATCTCGAATCCGTATCGCCTTACGCGCGGCGGCTGTTTCATCAGATGCAGATCCCCGAGGTCGACGACATCGAGGGCCTGCCGCCCGCGGTGGCGCTGCAGCAGCAGCGCGGAGCGCCGACGACGCGGTCATCCGTCGGCAGCGTCACCACCATCTCGAACCTGCTCAGAATGCTCTATTCCCGCGCCGGCGATTATCCGCGGGGGCAAGCGATGCTCTATGCGGAGGCGTTCTCGCCGAACACGCCGGAGGGCGCCTGCCCGACCTGCCACGGCATCGGCCGGATGCTCGACGTCACCGAGAAATCCATGGTGCCCGACGACACCAAGACCATCCGCGAGCGCGCCGTCGCGGCCTGGCCGAGCGCCTGGCAGGGACAGAACCTGCGCGACATCCTGACGACGCTCGGCTACGACGTCGACAAGCCCTGGCGCGAGCTGCCGAAGAAGGACCGCGACTGGATCCTGTTCACGGAGGAGCAACCGACCGTTCCGGTCTATGCCGGCTACGATGCCACTGACGTCAAGCGGGCGCTGCGCCGCAAGGAGGAGCCGAGCTATCAGGGCACCTTCACCGGCGCGAAGCGCTACGTGATGCAGACCTACGCCAAATCCGAGAGCGCAATGATGAAGCGCCGCGTCGCGCAGTTCATGATCACGCGGGACTGCCCGACCTGCCACGGCACGCGGCTGAAGCCCGAGGCGCTCAAGGTGAAGTTTGCCGGATTCAATATCGCCGAGATGTCGCATCTGCCGCTCAAGGCGATGGAGGAGGTGATCAGGCCGTTCGCAAGGGCCTTAGTGGACAAGTCGGAGAAGGCTGTCGTCGCACGCCGGATCTGCGAGGATCTGTCGGCGCGGCTCGCCGTGCTGCTGGACCTCGGCCTCGGCTATCTCGCCTGCGAGCGCTCTACGCCGACGCTGTCGCCGGGCGAGCTGCAGCGCTTGCGCCTTGCGACGCAGGTGCGCTCCAATTTGTTCGGCGTCGTCTACGTGCTCGACGAGCCCTCCGCCGGCCTGCATCCCGCCGACACCGAGGCGCTGCTGCGGGCGCTGGACCGGCTGAAGCGCGCCGGCAACTCGATCTTCGTGGTCGAGCACGAGATCGAGGTGATCCGGCATGCCGACTGGCTGGTGGATGTCGGTCCCGACGCCGGCGACGGCGGCGGGCTCATCCTCTATAGCGGACCGCCGGAAGGGCTTGGCGAGGTCGAGCAATCGCGCACCGCGCAATACCTCGCGCGCCCGCGCAAGAAGCTGCCGGCGGTGCGCCGCGAGCCAAAGGGACATCTGAAGATCAGGGGCGTGAGCCGTAACAATCTGCGCAAGCTCGACATCGACATTCCGCTCGGCGTCATCGCCGGCATCACCGGCGTGTCGGGCTCCGGCAAGTCGAGCCTGATCAGCCAATTCCTCGTCGACAATGTCGCCGCGCATCTCGGCCATNCGCTCGCCCCTGACGACGACGACAGCCTGGCGCCGACGGTCGAGACCCTCGGCGGCAAGATCGTCGCCGGCCTCGACCAGGTCAGCCGCCTCGTCGTGGTCGACCAGAAGCCGATCGGCCGCACGCCGCGCTCGAATCTTGCGACCTATACCGGCCTGTTCGACCATGTGCGGAAACTGTTCGCGGCAACGCCGCAGGCCAAGACGCGCCGCTACGATGCCGGGCGCTTCTCGTTCAACGTCGCCAAGGGTCGCTGCGCGACCTGCGAGGGCGAGGGCTTCGTCTGCGTCGAGCTGTTGTTCCTGCCGAGCGTCTACGCACCCTGCCCGACCTGCAACGGGGCGCGCTACAACGACAAGACGCTGGAGGTGAAGATCGGCGGCAAATCCATCGCGGACGTGCTGGCGATGCGCGTCGACGAGGCCTTCGCCTTCTTCGCGGACGATGCAGCGCTGAACCGGTCGCTGTCGGTCGTGCGCGAGGTCGGCCTCGGCTATATCCGGCTCGGCCAGTCCGCGACCGAATTGTCCGGCGGCGAAGCCCAGCGCATCAAGCTTGCGACCGAGCTGATGCGTCCGCAACGCGGCCACACGCTCTATGTGCTGGACGAGCCGACCACCGGGCTGCACCCGCGCGATGTCGAGCGCCTGATCGCGCAGCTCGACCGGATCGTCGATGCCGGCAACAGCGTGATCGTGGTCGAGCACGACATGGACGTCGTGGCGCACAGCGACTGGATCATCGATCTCGGCCCCGGCGCCGGTGACGAGGGCGGCCGCATCGTCGCGGCGGGAACGCCGGAGCAGGTCGCCAAGGCCGGCGGCAAGACGGCGCCTTACCTGGCACGGCGATTGAAGCAGTAGCGCGCGATCGGGCCGGCCTCTCGCGGTCATTTCGCAATTGCGATCGGCTGCCCCCGACTTTCGCCATGTTGACTTTCCGCGATCGGCCTCCCCATACTTCGCAAAAAGATAACAACCAAACATAAGACGGTTTTGAGGGAGGATAGGATGCCGACTTCACGCAGGCAGCTGCTGAAGGGTACGGCGGCTGCCGCCGCCACGCTCAGCCTCGATTGGACCAGGGCCCAGGCGCAGGCCGAGAATTTGCGCATCGGCCTGATCTACGACCTCACCGGCCCGTTCGCCGCCGGCGGCTCGGTCGCCTCCTCGGTCGGCGCGCAGATCGCCATCGACCTCGTCAACGAGAAGGGCGGCATTGGCGGCAAGACCAAGATCGTGCCCGTTGCGGCGGATTCCCAGAGCAAGGCCGACGTCGCCATCAACGAGGCCGAGCGGCTGATCAGCCAGGAAAAGATCGACATCATCAACGGCGTCTATTCCAGCGCGCACGCGGTGCCGATGGCGGCCAAGGTCGAGCAGCAGAAGAAGATCCTCTGGATCACGACCGCGGTCTCGACCGCCGTGTTCAAGGACAAGAACCTGCAATATGTGTTTCGCGCGCAGATCCATTCCGACCAGTACGGCCAGGCCTTTGCCGGCTTCCTCGCCGAGCATGCGCAAGCCAGGCTCGGCATGGATCCCAAGGAGGTCAAGGTCGCGCTGATCCACGAGGATGGGCCCTACGGCGTCGGTGTCGCCGCGGCCGACGAAGCCTACGCCAAGCAGGCCGGCATCCAGGTGGTGCTGCGCGAAGGCTATTCGGCCTCCGCGCCCGATCTCTCGGTACTCGTCACCAAGCTCAAGCGCGCCAAGGCCGACGTGATCTCGCATGCCGGCTACAACCCCGACATCACCCTGTTCCTGCGCCAGGCCCGCGAGAGCGGATTGCGCTTCAAGATGCTGTTCGGGGCCGGCGCCGGCTACAGCCAGCTCGACAAGCTGCGCGCCACCTTCGGCGCCGACATCGACAATTTCTGCAACATCGATCCCGTGCCGGCGCAGCTGCTCGATCCCGCCAAGCTGGCACCGGGCATGGGCGAGCTGATCAAGACCATNGTCTCGCGCTACCAGACCAAGACCGGCGCCACCGACGTGCCGCCGCATTGCTCGATGGGTTTCAACCAGACCTGGGTGCTGCTCAACAACGTGCTGCCGGTCGCCAAGGAGAAGTACGGCAGCTTCGAGCCCGAGGCGATCCGCAAAGCCGCGCTCGACGTCGACATTCCCGCCGGCGGCACCATTCAGGGCTACGGCGTGAAATTCTTTCCGCCGGGCACGCCGCTGTCCGGCCAGAACGAACGCTCGACGCCTGTCGTGATGCAGAACGCCGGCGAGCACATCTCGGTGGTGTGGCCGACCAACATCAAAACGCGGGACCCGGTATTCCCGCTGCCGAAGGGCTCGACCTACGGGGCGTAGGGCGGCGACGGCGCCGGTGCTGTGCTCCCTCGCCCCGCTTGCGGGGAGAGGGTTGGGGTGAGGGGGAGTCTCCGCGGGGGCGGTGACAGTCGGACTCGCGGAGAGTCCCCCTCACCCGGAATCCGCGCTACGCGCGCATTCCGACCTCTCCCCGCAAGCGGGGCGAGGTGACATTGCCGCTCCGCCGTAGCCCTACAACACCACCCGCCGCCCCTCCTCCGCCGCCCAGTAGCCGGCATAATTCACCTTGATCGTCTCGTAGGCCAGCGCGAGGTCGGACAGCGGCTGCCGGCCTGTCGCCACGCATTCCATAAAGTCCTGGATCTCCTGCAGATAGCCGCGCGTCCATTCCTCCTCGAGGCAGACATATTGCCAGCCGGTTTTGCGGTCGACCTTTTCGGTGATGTAGACCGAGGCGAGCTTTTCCTCGCTGGTCTGGTAGCTCATCAGATGGTTGTTCGGCGTGATGTTGGCGAACAGCGAGCCGCCGGACGTGTAGGTCTCGATCAGATTGCGCACGCCGCCCATGATCATGTCGCCGGAGAACACGGTCGCCTTGGTGCCGTCGGAGAAGGTCGCGGTGAGCGTGCCCCAGTCCTCGACGTCGACGGGATTGGCCTTGATGTAGGTGCGCTCTTCGGGCTTGAGGGAAGCGGTGACGTTGCCGACATCGCAGGTAACGCTGGCAACGCGGATTTTCTCCCCTCGCGCGCGCGCCTCGACCTGCTTGAGATACAGCACGGCCGAGAGCGGGTGACAGCCCATCCGGATCAGCGAGCCGCCGCCGGTCATCGCCCATTGCGCGGCGTGGGCCGCATGCGAGCCGGAATGGCTCTCCTCGCCCTTCATGAACAGGATCTTGTCTTTCGTCGCCCTGATGATCTCGGCGGTCTTGGTCACCGCGGGCGCGTAGACCCAGTCCTCGGCATACATGAAGAGCTTGCCGGTGCGCTCGATCGCGGCGCGCGTCCTGTCCATCTCCTCGATCACGCGCTGATACATCAGCGCCTTCGGCACGTGCTTGCCGATCGGCTGCGCATCGCCGTCACGGCCGAAATAGCCGGCGAACGGCTTTTCGCAGATCACGTGCTTGCCGGCCTGCATCGCTCCGACGATCATCCCGGCATGAAGATTGGGCGGGGTGCAGATGTCGACGACGTCGAGCTCGCGGTCGGCGATCAGCTCTGCAAAGCTGCGGTAGACGCGCGGGATATTGTGGTGCTGCGCGAACGCGACGACCTTGTCGCCGCGCGCGGCCACCGCCGCGACCTCGACGTTCACGCCATAGACGCGCCGGAACGCAACCATGTGCAGCTCCGACACGAAGCCGCAGCCGACGAGTCCCACCCTGATCCTTGCCATCGTGCTCCCCAATGCTTTGGGCGGCACTATAGCGCGGGAGCCGGCCTATTCCACGGAGACTCGCACCACGCCGGCGCTCATCATGCCGAGCGCCCGGGCGGCGGGCACCGAGAGATCGACGATGCGGCCGCGGATGAAGGGGCCGCGATCGTTGACGCGGCACTGGATCGAGCGGCTGCCATAGGACACCCTGAGCACGCTGCCGAACGGGCGCGTCCGGTGCGCGCAGGTCAGCGCGCCGTCTTTGCTGGCTTTGCCATAGCCGTAATACGAGGCGAGCCCGCTTTCGGCATGGGCGACGGAAAGGGATGAAAGCAAGAGAGTGGAGAAAGAAAAGAATAGTGTCGTCTGCGCTTGCACGGCACCGCTCCCGGTTGGCCCTGCCCGGCGCTGCAAACGTTGACTCGTTCCCCAAGGTTCCCAAGCTCCGTCTTGCCGAAGCACGGCGGTGCCATCAAACATTGTTTCTTTTTGTGAACGCCGGGCGTCGGCACATTCGACCCGCGCCAGCTCAGGAAGCAAACACGATGCGCGAGCCTCGCCTCAAGGCCGGCCCGCTGCATCTCGCCGCGATCGTGCTCATGCATTTCGCATGCATGAGCCTGATCGTCTCGCTCTCGCTCTAACCGCGCGCGCTCACCAATAGCGGCGATGATAGTGCCGGTGATAGACCCGGTATGGCCGGTAATAGCCGTAGCTGTAATACGGCCGATAGGGCCGATAGTATCGCGGATAGACGGGCGCGTAGCCGTAGCCGCCGTAATAGGCGGGGGCATAACCATAGCCGTAGCCATAGCCCGGATATCCGTAGCCGTAGCCGCCGTAGTAAGGCCTGCCATAATAACCATACGGCGCGCCGCTGGCGATGGCGCCGCCGATGATCATACCGGCCGCAAGACCGCCGAAGCCCCAGCCCCAACCGCCGCCGCGCCAATGCACCTGCGTGACGTCGTCGCCGACCGCGGCCTTCATGGTCGCGACGTTGGTCGGCAGCGGGGCCGCTACCGACTGCTGGATTTGGCCGGCGATGACCACCCCAGCCAGTGAACAGGCTATTACCGTTTTCCAGACCCTCATCATCTCACTCCTGTCTGACGTTTCGCTTGGAAAAGGATCGCAGTGTCATGATCGGGTATCCTTGCGCCAAGTCAAAGTCCGGATTTTGCGTGCGGCGCACAAGTCCCGCNCACGGTGCGCTGCTGGATGGCCANGCGAAAGCATTAAGCTTGCCGCGTTCGCAACCAACAACCCACTTCCTGATTTACTATGCGTACCGTTACTATCGGTTCCAGTGGGCGCGGGACCGCGGGGCCTTCTCGCGACAAAAAGCCCCGAAATGCCAGAGTTTGGGAGGATGACATGAGTGCCGTCGGTAATGAGCCGCTCGCCCGTCAGGCGCTGGCGTTTGTCCTGGCTGGCGGACGCGGCAGCCGGCTCCTGGAGCTGACTGACCGGCGCGCCAAGCCCGCGGTCTATTTCGGCGGCAAGTCCCGCATCATCGATTTCGCGCTGTCGAATGCCGTCAATTCGGGCATCAGACGCATCGCGGTCGCGACCCAGTACAAGGCGCACAGCCTGATCCGGCACCTTCAGATGGGCTGGAACTTCTTCCGCCCCGAGCGCAACGAGAGTTTCGACATCCTGCCCGCAAGCCAGCGCGTGTCGGAGAACATGTGGTATGTCGGCACAGCGGATGCGGTCTACCAAAACATCGACATCATCGAATCCCACGCCTGCCGCTTCATCGTGGTTCTGGCCGGCGACCATATCTATAAAATGGACTACGAGGTGATGCTGCGCCAGCACGTCGAGAGCGGCGCCGACGTCACGGTCGGCTGTCTGGAGATGCCGCGCGCGGAGTCTTCCGGTTTCGGCATCATGCATATCGACGAGAACGGCTGGATCCAGGAGTTCCTGGAGAAGCCGAAAGATCCGCCGCCGATGCCCGGCAAGCCGGACGTCTCGCTCGCCAGCATGGGCATCTACGTGTTCAACGCCAAATTCCTGTTCGACGAGCTCAAGCGCGACGCCGAGGACCCGAACTCCAACCACGATTTCGGTAAGGACATCATTCCATACCTCGTCAAGAACGGCCGCGCGATCGCGCACCAGTTCTCGACCTCCTGCGTGCGCACCAACGGCCACAACGGCGCCTATTGGCGCGACGTCGGCACGGTCGACGCCTACTGGTCCGCCAATATCGATCTCACCGACGTCGTGCCGGAGCTCGATCTGTTCGACCGCGCCTGGCCGATCTGGTCCTATGCGGAGATCACGCCGCCCGCCAAATTCGTCCATGACGAGGAGAGCCGGCGCGGCCAGGCCGTCAGCTCGCTGGTCTCGGGCGGCTGCATCATCTCCGGCGCCTCGCTGCGCCGCTCGCTGCTGTTCACCGGCGTGCGCATCAACTCCTATGCCAATGTCGAGAACGCCGTGATCATGCCTTACGTGAATGTCGGCCGCGGCGCGCGGTTGAAGAACGTGGTGATCGACCGCGGCGTCGAGATTCCGGAAGGCCTCGTCGTCGGCGAGGATCCGGAGCTCGACGCAAAACGCTTCCGCACCACCGAGCAGGGCATCTCGCTGATCACCCAGCCGATGATCGACGGGCTCAATAAATGACGCCTGTTCGCGTCCTCGCGGTCGCCTCTGAAGTCTATCCCATCGTCAAGACCGGCGGCCTCGCGGATGTCGCCGGTGCGCTGCCGATCGCGCTGAAGGCGCATGGCGTCGAGATGCGCACCTTGATGCCGGGCTATCCCGAGGTGATGCGGCAGATCGCCGGCGCGGCGGAGATCCGGCGCTGGCCGGATTATTTCGGCGGTCCCGGGCGGCTGCTCGCCGGCTCCCATGAAGGGCTCGACCTGTTCGTGCTCGACGTGCCGCATCTCTATGCGCGGCCGGGCAACCCCTACGTCACCTCCGAGGGCATCGACTGGCCCGACAATGGCGTCCGCTTCGCGGCGCTGTCGCGCATCGCTGCCGATATCGGCCACGGTCTCGTTCCGACCTTCGTTCCCGATGTCGTGCACGCCCATGACTGGCAGGCCGGGCTCGCGCCCGCCTATCTGCATTACGACAATCGCCCGCGGCCGGCGACCGTGATGACCATCCACAACATGGCCTATCAGGGCAAGTTCGCGCCGGAGCTGATCGGTGCGATCGGCCTGCCCTGGCACTCCTTCAGCGTCAACGAGCTCGAATATTTCGGCGGCATCAGCTTCCTCAAGGCCGGCCTGCAATTCGCCGACCGCATCACCACGGTGTCGCCGACCTATGCGCGGGAGATCCAGAGCGACGAAGGCGGCATGGGGTTCGGCGGGCTGTTGCGCGCACGCAGCGACGTGCTGAGCGGCATCCTCAACGGTATCGACACCTCGGTGTGGAATCCGCAAACCGACCCGCACATCGCCTATCGCTTTGGTGCGGAGGACCTGACGTTCCGGGCCGCGAACAAGGCCGTGCTTCAGCAGCAGTTCAATCTTGATTCCTCCGACGAAGCGCCGCTGCTCGGTGTCATCAGCCGTCTGTCCTGGCAGAAGGGTCTCGATCTGCTGCTCGAGGCGATTCCGACGATTATCGACCAAGGCATGCAGCTTGCACTGCTCGGAAGCGGCGACCGCGATCTGCAGGAAGGCTATCAGGCAGCGGCGCGCGCCAATCCCGGCCGCATCGGTGTCGTGATCGGCTATGACGAGATCCTGGCGCATCTGGTCCAGGCCGGCTCCGATGCGCTGATCGTGCCCTCGCGCTTCGAGCCGTGCGGCCTGACCCAGCTCTGCGCGCTACGCTACGGCTCCGTGCCGATCGTCTCGCGCGTCGGCGGGCTGGAAGACACCATCGTCGATATCGGCGAAACCGGACACGACGCCACCGGCTTCAAGTTCGGCCCGGTGACCGCCGATGCGCTCGCCTGGACACTGCGCAAGGTCAACACCGCTTTCCATAACAAAGCCGCTTGGCGACGGCTGCAGCGAAACGGCCTTGCCACCGACGTCTCCTGGCGCGGCCGCGCCGGCGAATATGCCGCGCTGTATCGCGGATTGATGGCCGCCCGCGCCTGAAGCATGACCGTCGTCGAATCCATGCTATAGAGCCGGCATGGACCCCTTCGTGATCAAGCTGATCGGCTTTGCCGCCGCCACCTGCACCACCGTGGCCTACGCGCCGCAAGCCATCAAGGTGTGGAAGACCCGCTCCACCGGCGACATCTCGCTCGGCATGTTCCTCGTCATGGTGCTGGGGCTGGCGCTCTGGCTCGTCTACGGCCTGCTCTCCGGCGATGGGCCGCTGGTCGCGGCAAACGCCGTCACCATGGTGCTCGCCGGCGGCATTTTGTTCATGAAGCTGAAGTACGGGTGAATGTCCCTCTCCCCTTGTGGGAGAGGGTGGCTCGCCGCGGAGCGGCGAGACGGGTGAGGGGTATCTCTCCGCGAATTCAAATGAGAGTTGGGGTCGCGGAGACATACCCCTCATCCGGCGCTTCGCGCCACCTTCTCCCACAAGGGGAGAAGGAAGGAGCATTCATCCAAACATATACGAGGCCATCGCGACATTCGCGACTTCGTCGACGAAGACGCGCCGGCCGACGTCGCGGCCGGCGGCGCCTGCCGCCACCATCAGCGGGAGCAGATGGTCCTCGCGCGGATGCGCCAGGCGCGCGCTCGGGGCGTCCTCCCAATCCACCAGCATCGCGTTGCGGCGCGCCGGATCCTTGTTGCTGATCGCCTCGTTCAGGTAGGCCTCGAAGTCATATGAGACCGGCTTCGACTCCGGCCGGTTGAAGCCGCGCATGTTGTGATAGGTCAGCCCGCTGCCGACGATCAGGATGCCTTCGTCGCGGAGCGAGGCGATGGCTTCGCCGACCTTGATATGCTCGGCCGCATCGTAAGCCGACTTCAGCGACAGCAGCACGATCGGCATGTCAGCCTCCGGATACATCAGCCCGAGCGGCACGAAGGTGCCGTGATCGAAACCCTGGTTGGGATCCTCACGGCAATCGAGGCCTGCTCGCGCAAGCAGCGCCTTCACTTGCGCGGCGAGCTCGGGCTGGCCCGGCGCCGGATATTTGAGGTGGTAGGTATGCTCGGG
>Ga0055531_10001457_pt1 | contig 17433 bp, 16 predicted proteins | sample AraplaCvi_mCL_r2_FD_55008 | JGI IMG/M metagenome (GOLD analysis project Ga0055531, IMG submission 55008) | Arabidopsis root microbial communities from North Carolina, USA - plate scrape MF_Cvi_mCL_r2 | ecosystem: Host-associated > Plants > Roots > Endosphere | place: USA: North Carolina...
GGGCCTGAAGCGCCCGGTATTCGGAAGCTGGAACGACCTCCTCTTCGGCGGCCGTCGCCGTCAGTGCCCCTTGGGACGCCAGCTTTCGCCATGCGAACAACTGGTTCGGCTGAATGCCGTGCCGCCGGGCAACGATGCTCACCGTCGCGTCCGCCTCGTAGGTCTCTTGAATGATGGCCAGCTTCTCCGCCGTGCTCCAGCGCCGTCGCCGTTCCGGACCCGAAAGGACTTCCATCTTAAAATTGCTGCTAGTCATATTACCAACATTACTCCTACCCACTTAGCTAAGTGGGGGAGCATGTCCGGGCCTTTCGGGGGCTAATTCACAGATAGGCATCGACCAGCAGCCCATGCCCCATGAAGCACAGCTTGGCCTCCTTGCCTTTGCCCTTCTTATAAAGTCTTGCGTCTGGGTCGGTCGTTGAAGCATGCGTCTCGTTGGAACGNCTNTCGCCATGNAAGTCTGCTTCCTTATTCCGACCGCCCGCATCCGAAGGTGGTTCGCCATGATCGCCCCTTGGGCCGTCCTTCGGCTTGAAGCTCTTGATCGACGCCCAGGCCTCGATCAGCGTGCCATCGACAGAGAAGTGGTCCGTTGACAGCAGCCGCTTTACTTTGGGCTGCGAAAGGATCGCACCGAGGAACTTCGCGGCGATGTCGCCTTCCAGCAACCGGTCGCGGTTCTTCGAAAACACCGAATGGTCCCACGCTGGATCGTCAATGCCAATGCCGACGAACCAGCGGAACAGAAGGTTGTATTCCAGCCGCTCCATCAAAAGCCGCTCCGAGCGGATCGAATAGAAGGCTTGCAAAAGCATGGCGCGCAGAAGCTTCTCAGGCGCAATCGATGGCCGCCCGATCGGCGAATAGAGCGCTGCAAACTCCCGTTCCAAGAAAACCAGAGCGTCGTTCACGATCTGCCGGACTGCCCGCAGCGGATGATCACGACGAACTCGATCCTCCAGATCGACATGGCTGAAGAGTTCACCCGTCCTCACATCGCCGCCGCGCATCCATCAACCCCGAAACTCACGAAGCCAATGAATCACGGCTAAAGCCTTCAGGCCAGATCCTTTTTTCAACAGCCNNCTAGCGGGGCGCGCGCACCGCCTGAAGGGATACACGATCGCGATCGAGGTGTTCAAACGCAACGAAGACTTCACTCAAGATGACCCTGTCGTTCGCATCGAGGCCGGGCGATTGAGGCGCACGCTCGAGCGCTATTATCTCGTCGCCGGCCTGCAAGACCCCATCAGAATAGATATTCCGAAAGGGCATTATGCGCCTTCGTTCGCCTGGAATGGCACGGCATCAACGCGCCCCGAGATAGAGACCGTTCGCGAGCATGACGAACAGNCAGACCGATCTCCGTCACGGATTCGGCGGACCGCGCTTGTTGCCTTCCTTTTCGGCGTTGCAGGCTTGGCCACGCTCACGTTGTGGGCTGGCGACCATGTGATCAAGGCGGCAAAGCGGGCCGGCGGCGCCAAAGCCCCCGACGAGCCGACGCTGGTGATCGCACCCTTCGCAAATCTCGGGGGCGATCCCCAGACGCAGCTCTATACGGCCGGACTGACTGAGGAGCTGCTCACCGANCTCCCACGGTTCAAGGAAATCAAGGTCTTCGGTCGCGAGACCNCGAAGTCGCTTTCCCCAGAGGTTGGGGCTTCTGAAATCCGTGGCGAGTTGGGCGCTCGTTATTTGCTGGCGGGCGGCGTCCGGGTAACCGGCTCCAAGGTGCGGGTGACGGCTCGCCTGTTAGACACATCTGACGGAGCAATCCTCTGGTCGCAGAACTACGACGACGACCTGACCAGCCGCGAACTTTTTGCTATCCAATCCGACGTCGCGAGCAAAGTTGCGACCACTGTTGCTCAACCTTACGGCATCATCGCGCAAGCCCAGACCGCCAGCGCTCCTCCCGACGATCTCGACGTCTACGACTGCACGCTTCGCTTCTACGCCTATCGTGCGGAACTGAGCCCAGAGACCCACCTGGCCGCCCGAGACTGTCTTGAAAGCTCGGTGGCCCGTTATCCGACCTATGCGACCGGATGGGCAATGTCATCCATCGTGTACCTCGATGAGGACCGCTTTCGTTTCAACCTCAGGCCCGGTCAATCGACGCCGCTTGAGCGGGCATTNCGCTCTGCTCGGCGGGCGATCAAATTGGAACCGGGAAACACCCGTGCTCTTCAATCTTTGATGATNGCACTGTACTTCAACCAACAACTTACCGAGGCGCTCCAAGTTGGCGAGCAGGCCCTGGCAATGAACCCAAACGACACCGAACTTCTGGGAGAGTTTGGAACGCGCCTTGCAATCTGTGGCCAGTGGCAGCGCGGCGCAGACTTTCTTGACCAGGCGCTTTCGCTCAATCCGGGTGGCGCAAGCTATTACCCCGGGGCCAGGGCGCTCGCGGCCTACATGCTGAACGATCACGATAAAGCTGTGAGCCTCATCCGCGAGACGGATCTACAAAAGTTTCCGATGTTTCACCTCGTGGCAGCCGCCATATACGCCGAGGCTGGGTTTTTGGATGATGCGAGGCGCGAAGGAGAGATCTTCGTGAAGATGCGTCCAGATTATATTTCGAATGTCATCGAAGAACACAGAAAGCGTAACATCAAGCCGGAAGACAACGTCCGCATGATCGCGTCGCTTCGCAAAGCGGGACTCCCTGTGCCGAGCGCAGAAGAAGTGGAAGCGAAGCTATTGGCCTCCGCACCATCGCCCCAAGCGCCTTCGCAATAAGCAGATGCTACGGCTTGGGCCGCATAGAACCTACAAGAGGTTACGGGTGTTCGGCGTCCGCGGCACTTACAGTTTGCGGTGCAGGCCGCCACGGCGACCGAGTCCGACCATGCAAGCCAGAGACTAGGCCAATGAACAGCAAAGACACGACTCTCTTAGCAGCCAAGCTCGCTCTCGCTTTGGGGCTAATGGCGCCACCAGGAGCTATGGCGGGGGAAGCCGAGGCCAAGAACCTCCTCAAAGCGATGTCAGACTATCTCGCTTCGCAAAAGGCGATCTCGTTCACCTACGACTCAAACCTGGAAGTCGTCACAGGAGAACATCAGAAACTGCTGCTGGCGAGTTCCGGCAAGATCGAATTGGGGCGGCCGGACAAACTGCGCGCCACGCGGTCAGGCGGCTTTGCCAATGTCGAAATGGTCTTCGACGGCAAGACCGTGACGATCTTCGGCAAGGACACCAACCTCTACACCCAAGTCGAAGTTCCCGGCACAGTCGAAAATCTTGTCGACGAGATGCGCGAAAAACTTCGAAAGCCAGTGCCGGGAGCGGACCTGCTGCTGCCCGACGCCTATGACAGTCTGCTAGAGGGTGTGACTGACGTGAAGGACCTCGGCAGCGGCGTGATCGGCGGTGTCGAATGCGACCACCTCGCCTTCCGAGCGAAAGACGTCGATTGGCAGATCTGGATTGCGCAGGGGGACACCCCCCGTCCCTGCCGCTACGTGATCACAGCCAGCCAGATCGACGAGGCTCCACAATACAGCATTCAGATTTCTGATTGGAAGACCAGTGTCGACGTCGCGGCACAAGACTACAGCTTCGCGAACGCGACGGGCGCCAAAAGAGTCGACATAAAGGATCTTGCCAACATCGACGAACTGCCCGATCACTTGACCATGGGAGACGGAAAATGACCATGCTAGGGAAACTGAAAGCAATTCTGTTTCTTGCGGCGCTGCTGCTTCCGGCGATTGATGCCGCGGAGCAGATATCGATCCTGGGGATCTACAGCGTTGCGAAGCCCGCTGAGGCTCGCGTCGGTCGCCCGTTGACACCTGTGAGCGTCGCGGGCGTTGCGCGCAGAACCGTGCGGCGCTGCGCCGTCGGCGTCTATTATTGCTAGAGCGATATCAGAGGAAATTTGGGGGCGTTTTGACCAATTCAGATATCGGCGATGCACGTGCCGCTTCAACAGGCCGCCTGCAGCGGCTAATCCTTTGCCTGCCACTGGTCATAATTTCCGGATGCGGCGGCCATCCCAAGGGAGTGCTGACGCCCGTCGCCGAGACGTCAGCCGATGCAAGCCGAGTGGATATGCTGATTACGACCACACGTGGCCGCTCGGAAACGCCGGGCGAAATGTTCACGGGTGAACGGGCGCGAGCTCCAACGTTTGCGGACATCACCGTATCCATCCCTCCTGTTCGCAAGGTAGGCGACGTGGCGTGGCCGAAGAAGCTTCCCCCCAATCCGGTCACCGACTTTGCAACCCTGAAAGCAGACGAGTTGACGAAGGACGAAGCCAAGACGTGGCTGAATGCCTCGGTCAGGAAGAGCCCAGACCGCAGCGTGCTCGTGTTCATCCACGGGTTCAACAATCGCTTCGAGGACTCCGTCTACCGTTTTGCGCAGATCGTCCATGATTCCGGGGTCAAAAGCGCGCCCGTCCTGGTGACATGGCCGTCGCGGGGTAGCCTGCTGGCCTATGGCTACGATCGCGAAAGCACCAACTACACCCGCAATGCGCTGGAATCGCTGTTCCAGTATCTGGCTGCGGACAAGGAGGTGAAAGAAGTGTCGATCCTTGCTCATTCGATGGGTAACTGGCTGACGCTGGAAGCGCTTCGCCAGATGGCCATCCGCAACGATCGCCTGCCGGCAAAGTTCAAGAACGTGATGCTCGCAGCTCCCGACGTCGACGTCGACGTGTTCCGTTCGCAGATCGAGGACATGGGCGACAAGCACCCGCAGTTCACCCTCTTCGTGTCGCAGGACGACCGGGCGCTGGCCTTTTCGCGTCGGGTCTGGGGCGACATTCCTCGTCTGGGTTCGATTGATCCGGAGCAGGCCCCTTACAAGCAGGAGCTGGCGGACAACGACATTACTGTCATCGATCTGACCAAGGTGAAGGCCGGGGACAGCATGCATCACGGCAAGTTCGCAGAATCGCCTCAAGTGGTTCAACTGATCGGTGCCCGGATTTCCGAAGGCCAGACGCTGACGGACAGCAAGATGGGTCTTGGCGATCACCTCATAGCCGGGACGACAGGAGTTGCGGTGGCAGCCGGCAGCGCTGCGGGCCTGATTCTCGCCGCGCCAGTCGCGGTTGTCGATCAAGCGACCCGCGACAACTATTCCAACCACGTCAGCGGGTTAGCGGGCCAGTCGGGCAGCAAGCAGAAGATCGCGATCGACTGCGGGTTTAAACAGAGCGTGGACCGTGATCCGGCGTGTCGCGCGCACCGAAACTGAAGGGGCAGCCAATGAACAGCTACATCAAACTCGGCCTGTCGGCAGCAATCGCGGCGCTGATTGGCGGCAGTGCCCTTGCCGCCGACGTTTCTCCTCTGCTCACCCAGGATCAGCAGACGGTCGAAAGCCAGGGCGGATGGTCGTTCTCGGTCGCACCCTATTTTTGGATGGCAGGGCTGTCGGGTGAAACCTCGCAATTCGGCCTCCCGACCGTGAACATGGACGCCAACTTCGATGACATTCTCGGAAATCTCGACTTCGCCTTCATGGCGGCGGGAGAGGCACGGAATGGTCGCTTCAGCGTCATCGGCGACATCTTCTACACGAAGCTTGGAGCCGATGGCGATACGCCCGGCGGCATCTTGGCGACCAGCGTCGATGTGACCTCTGAGACCTTCTCGGGACTATTGGGCGCCGGATACGCCGTCATCGATACGCCGCAGGGACATCTGGACGTCGTTGGCGGCATAAGGGTCTGGTCGGTGGACACAACGATCCGCTTCAATGGCGGCCTCCTTGGCGGCATTGAAAGGAGCGATGGCGCGACCTGGGTTGACGGCATAGTCGGCTTGCGCGGCAAGTATTCCCTCACCCCGGAAGTCTACCTGACGGGATGGGGACTGGTCGGCGGTGGTGGGGCTGACATCGACTGGGACATTGCCCTGGGCGTCGGCTACGAATTCAACGATCGGATTTCGGCGATTGCCGGCTACAGGGCGCTCGGCGTCAACTATAGAGACGATGGATTCGTGTTTGATGCAGTCCAGCAGGGTCCAATTCTCGGGCTTGCCTTAAGATTCTAGGAGGTCCTGTTGACAAAGTGGATTGAACTAAGCCGCTATCGCGGCGAATGGGGCCGACTTTGACCGGAGCCTCCTGACTGATGGGATGGTGGTGTTGCAACCCACCCTTCAGACAGGAGGTCCAGATGGCTGAGCTTAGCCCTCTTCGCCGCCGGATGATCGAGGACATGACGGTCCGCAATCTGTCTCCGGCAACCCAGCGATCCTACATCAACGCCGTTCAGAAGTTCAGCCGCTATTTCGGTCGGTCACCGGATCGGCTTGAGCTTGAGGATGTTTCCCGCCTTCCAGGTTCATCTGGTCTCGACAGGGATATCCTGGGCATTGCTGAACCAGATCGTCTGCGCTCTCAGGTTTTTCTACGGCATCACGCTGGGCCAGAATGATGTGCCCGAGCGGATCCCGTATGCGCGCAAGCCGCGCACACTCCCAGTTGTTCTGTCGGCGGATGAGGTCGTTCAATTCCTCGAGGCGGTTTCCAGCCTGAAGGCGCGGGTGGCGCTGACCTGCGCCTATGCGGCGGGTTTGCGGGTCGCGGAAGTCTGTGGGTTGAAGGTGGAGGATATCGACAGCTCCAGGATGGTGATCCATGTCCGTCATGGCAAAGGCAGCAAAGCCCGCTATGTCATGCTGTCTGTCGAGTTGCTGGGAATTCTGCGCAGCTATTGGCGTCTGGCGCGTCCAGAATCGTTCCTGTTTCCGGGACGTGATCCCGGCAAACCTATCGAGGCGACAGTGTTGAACGCCGCTTGCCGGTCAGCCGTTGCAGCGACCGGTCTTTCCAAACGCGTCACCATCTGCTCTACGACGAGCCCGCTCGACCGATTGCGCCTGGAGGTGACGCCGCCGGACGAATAGTCGGGTGCGCTCTGCCTTCGAAGTCGCCGACATCCTTCGGCGGCATGGGGCGTCCTACAAACGAGAGAACGCCCGGTCACCTTGGCCGCGGCGAACGTCGCGTCGTGGGAGCTGTCGAAGCCTGCCGCACACCCAGGCTATTACGACTACTTTCTGTTCGGGCACAGCTGCCTCCTATTTTCTATTTTGTCCGACTAATACCGTAACCGCGCCGCGTGCGGCTCCGCGCATCCCGCCACCCCGACCAGCGCGTCGTCGGCTTTTGACCTGAGGTTCGCGCGCAAACTATCAGGGGGAAAAGAAGCCCCGCCATCCGAAGCTGAGGAAGAATGGCCGCTGAACTCCTGGGTCCCGGGTCCGGGTCGAGGCGACGCCGGCCGAAGATTAGGGATCCTCGATGCTGGACCGTCGACGTTCTCCTTCGCAGCACTTTGGGATAGGGCTACACACAATTTGAACATGTGGTCACTCCGCGGCGTTCGCGAGCTGCAATTGCGGAGCCTTCTCCCCTGCATGCTCATGCGTCTGCTGCTCCGTCGGCTTGATCCGGAACCAGGCCGCATAAAGCGCCGGTAGGAACAGCAGGATCATCACCGTGCCGACGGCCGTACCGCCAATGAGCGTATAGGCCATCGATCCCCAGAAGACCGAATGAGTGAGCGGGATGAAGGCGAGAACCGCTGCTAGCGCCGTCAGGATGACGGGCCTCGTCCTCTGCACGGTCGCTTCGATGACCGCGTGGTAGTCGTCCAGGCCGGCAGCCTGGTTTTCCTTGATCTGCTCGGTCAGGATGAGGGTGTTTCGCATAAGAATGCCCGCCAGCCCAATCAGCCCGAGAATGGCGTTGAAGCCGAAGGGCTGGTTGAAGAGGAGCAATGTCGGCACCACGCCAGCAAGACCGAGCGGCGCCGTCAGCATGACCATGGTCATCGTCGACAGGCTGCGAACCTGGAGGACAATAACGATCAGCATCGCCGCAATCATCACCGGGAAGATCTGAACAAGCGCGACGTTTGCCTTGAGCGATTCCTCGATATTGCCACCCATCTCGATGCGATATCCGACCGGCAGCGAGGCGATCAGGGGCTGCAGGGCCATCATCACCTCCTGGGAGACTTCCGGCGGCTGCGTCGCCTCATTGATATCCGACCGGATGGTGATGACCGGCGTGCGGTCACGGCGCTTCATGAGCGGTTCCTCGAAGCGGATTTCAGAGTGGCCGATCTGATCGAGCGGAATCGGCCGGCCATCCCTGCTGATCAACGAGAAGTCCGCCAGTCTCGAGGGATCGAGCCGGTTTTCGCCAGCGCTGCGGGCAACCACCGGGACATTGCGGATGTTCTCGCGGACCTGGGTGATGGGAGCCCCGGTCAGCAGCAACTGCATCTGCTGCGCGGCTTCAGCCGGGGAAAGCCCGATGAGGTTGAGGCGTTCCTGGTCCGGAATGAACCGGAGCACGGGGGTGCGGCTGCCCCAGTCGCGGTTTGCCTGACGAACGTCCGGCACGGTTTTCATGATGACAAGCGCTTCCTCCGAGATCTGATAGAGCTTCTGGGGATCAGGCCCCATGATCCGGAACTCAACCGGAAACGGGGTATAGGGTCCAAACACGAGCTGTGTGACGCGCACGGATGCTTCCGGAGCGAGGCCTTCGGCGATGGCGGTGCGCATGCGATGCTTGAGCGCTTCGCGCCCCTCGGCATCGGGGGTGAGCGCCACGATCTTGGCAAATGCCGGATCCGGCAGTTCAGGCGCCATGGCAAAGAAGAAGCGCGGCGCGCCCTGGCCGATATAGCTGGTAACGATCTTCGACTCGGGTTGCTCCTGCAGCCAACGCTCGAGTTTTGCGACCGTGGCGGTGGTCGTTTCGATGCTTGTCCCTTCGGGCAGTCGAACCTCGACCAGGACTTCGGGACGGTCCGACGTCGGGAAGAACTGCTGCTTCACCGCGCCCATGCCCACAACGGAAACACCCATGGCGACGAGGACGACGGCGCATGTCATGAACTTGTGACGCACCGCAAACTCGATGACTGCGCGCAGGCGCTGATAGTTCGGTGTGCCGTAAATGGCCGCGTGACCACCGCCGACCGGCTTGATGTTGGGGAGCATCTTCACACCGAGATAGGGCGTAAAAAACACCGCGACAATCCAGGATACGATCAGAGCAAAGCCGACCACCCAGAAGATATTGCCGGCATACTCACCGGCCGTGGATCTGGCAAAGCCGACCGGCATCAGGCCGATGATTGTCACGAGCGTACCCGACAGCATGGGGGCCGCCGTATGGCTCCAGGCATAGGCCGCCGCCTTGATACGGTCCATGCCTTCTTCCATTTTCACGACCATCACTTCGATGGCGATGATGGCATCATCGACAAGGAGCCCGAGCGCCAGGATCAACGCACCGAGCGTGATGCGGTCGAAAAAGCGGCCCGTCTCCAACATAATCAGAAAGACGACGGCCAGTGTTAGTGGCACGGCCAAGGCAACAACGATGCCGACCCGCCAGCCAAGGCTGACGAGGCTGACGAACAGGACGACACCAAGTGCCATGGCGAATTTGAGCATGAACTCGCCGACGGCTTCTTGAATGTTGACCGCCTGATCGCTGACCTTCGCCAATGTCATGCCGAGTGGGAGGGTCTGGGCAATCGCCGCTGATCTTTCCTCGAGCGCCTTGCCAAGCTCCAGGCCGTTCCAGCCCGACTGCATGACGACGCCGAGCATGATGGCAGGCTCGCCCTCATGGCGGATGCTGTACGTCGCAGGATCCTCGTAGCCACGGCGAATGTGAGCGAAGTCGGAAAGCTTCAGCGTGCGGCCGCCCGCGACAATCGGGGTATCGGCGATCGCTTGTATGTTGTTGTAGGCGCCATCGAAACGGATGAAGACCTGCGGCCCGCGCGTGTCGATAGAGCCGGCTGGCGTGACCCTGTTCTGATTTTGAAGGGCGGCTGCGATGTCCTGCGCCGAGATACCGAGCGTGGCGAGCTTGGCGAACGAGAATTCGACGAAAATCTGCTCGGGCCGTTCCCCCAAAATGTTGATCTTCTTGACGCCTGGCACATGCAGGAGATCCTGCCGGATACCTTCCGCCTGGCGCACGAGGTCCCGCATCGGCATGCCTTGGGCTTTCAACGCATAAAGGGCAAAGCTTACGTCCGAATATTCATCGTTGACGAAGGGCCCGAACACACCGGGTGGCAGGTTTCTCGCCTCATCGCCGAGTTTCTTGCGGGCCTGATAAAACTCCTCTTCAACAGCACTCGCCGGCGTGCTGTCCTTGAGGGTGACCGTCAAAAATGCGTAACCGGGGCGGGTTGTCGTTTCCACCCGATCATACCAGGTGAGTTCCTGAATACGCTTTTCAAGCGGTTCAGCGACGAGGTCTTGCATCTCACGGGCGGTCGCGCCCGGCCAGACGGCCGTGACGGTCATCGTCTTGATCGTGAACGATGGATCTTCCGCGCGTCCCAGCTTGACGAAGGCGTAGACGCCCGCTGCAGCCAGCAAGACGATGAAGAACAGGGTGACCGCCCGCTCACGAACGGCGAGCGCGGAAAGATTGAAGTTCATCAGTTCGCCGCCTCTGCTTTTTCGACGCTGGTGCGGATGGTCGCGCCCTCGGTCAGAAGATGCGCGCCGAGCGCGACTACCGCCTCGCCGGCATTTAGGTTCGTCACGATCGCGTTTTCTTCGCCGAGCCGTTCGACCTTTACTTCACGAAAGTGAACGCTCGACGCTTGCGCATCGACCACCCAGACGCCAGTCCGGGTGCCATCATCCAGGACGGCGCCGACAGGCACCTCGGCATGAAGCTGAGCGTCCTTGTTCGGTATTCTAAGCGTCACCGTTGCACCCAACGGCGCAGTTGCGGCTGCTCCCTGTAATACCCAGCGCGTTTCGTAGGTGCGGGTTTGAGGATCCGCAGCAGCAGACATCTGCCGCAGGACCGCCCCTTCTTCCGCGTCGCGGCCATAAACGGTGGCGCGGGCAAGGGCACCGATCTGAGGCCTGATATTTTCCGGCATCCAGACCAGCGCTTCACGCGCGCCCGCCTTGGCAAGCCTGACGACTGGCTGACCGGCTGATACGACCTGGCCGGGTTCGCCAAGTGTCTCGACGATAGTGCCGTCGGCGTCTGCCACAAGGAGCGTGTATGTCGCCTCGTTTTCTGCAACTTTCGCTTCAGCTTCTGCCGCGGCAAGCTGCGCTGTCGCGGTATCGAGAGCAGTCTTGGACTGTTCGTACCTCTGCGGAGACGCCGCCAGGCCATTCTTGACGAGCTCCGCGTAGCGCCTCTCGTCGGCCTGCGCTTGAATAAAGGTTGCTTTGGCGGCCGCAACCGCGTTGCGTTTGGCGGCGACGGCCAGACGAAGATCTGTTTCATCGATCCGCATCAGCGGTTGCCCGGCCCGCACTTCGTTTCCGAGCTCCACCANCCGTTCAANGATTTTTCCCGGAACGCGGAAGCCGAGATCGCTCTGCACACGTGCGGCTATGGTTCCGGTAAAGCTACGTGCCACGGCGTCCGGCGTTCTCGCTTTAATGACGCTGACAAAGGGGACAGAGGTCCGAGGATCCGCAGCTATCGCGACCNTCTCATTGGGCCAAAAGACAAAAGCTGCGGTCGCAACCCCCACNCCGACGAGGACAGCCGCCGAAGAGAGAATAAACTTCGTTTTCATGTGGTGACCCTTCTTGACGGTCGACGCGTTCTGAATAGATTGCATTCTAACTCTAAATCGCATATAGATGTCAAATGAAATCTAAAAGGAGGTCATCATGAGAGTCACTCGTGCCCAAGCCGAAGCCAACCGGGAGGCGGTGATCAACGCTGCCAGCAGGCTCTTTCGCGAGCACGGCTTTGACGGGATTGGTCTCAAGGATCTGATGAAAGGTGCCGGTCTGACCCAGGGCGGCTTCTACAAGCAGTTCGAGTCCAAAGAGGATTTGGCCGCGCTTGCGTCAAGACGGGCCATGGAGAGCGCGACGCGCAGATGGTCATCCGTCGCAGCCTCGAGCTCCGATCCACTTCGAGCCGTCATCGATCTCTATCTTTCGGCCGGTCATCGCGGCGAAACCGCGGACGGATGCCCACTCGTGGCGCTCGGGGCGGACGCGGCTCGTCAGAGTCCGGAAATCCGGACACCCTTCCAGGATGGCATAAAAGCCCACCTCCAGGTTTTGGAGGAACTGATGCCGGAGCAAGGCGAACCCCATCCGGACGAAAAGGCCATGGTCGTCCTGTCGCTGATGGTCGGCGCCGTCACGCTCTCCCGGATCGTGACCGACGAGAATCTGTCGAACCGCTTGCTCCAAGCGGCCGCAAACGAGGTCAAGCGCCTCGCCCCGCTCAGCGACGATTAGGACGACGCCCGTCCTGATCCCGCAATACCATGCAGTACATCTTGGAGTCGTCATGCGCCGTATCGTCGTCACAGGCATGGGAGCGGTTAGCCCGCTCGGTGCCAATGTAACCACTTCCTGGAGCAGGCTTCTGGCTGGCAAGTCGGGCATTCGCCGTCTGCCCGACGACATCGTCAGCGATCTTCCTGCCAAGGTGGGCGGTGTCGTTCCTTCGATGGATGAGGACGCCGACGCGGGGTTCAACCCCGACAAGGTCCTCCCGCCGAAGGATCAGCGCAAGATTGATCGTTTCATTCTGTTCGCACTCGCGGCGGCCGAAGAGGCGCTGGCGCAAGCGCGCTGGAAGCCCACCTCGGAAGAAGACCGCCTGAGGACCGCAACGATCATCGCGTCGGGGATCGGTGGCTTTCCGGCCATAACCGACGCGGTCAGGACCGTAGACCAAAAGGGGCCGCGGCGCCTGTCGCCGTTCACTATCCCCTCGTTCCTTGTCAATCTGGCAGCGGGTCAGGTGTCGATCAGACATGGGTTCAAAGGTCCGCTCGGGGCGCCGGTGACGGCATGCGCGGCAGGTGTACAAGCCATCGGCGACGCCGCGCGGCTCATCCGTGGAAACGAGGCCGATATCGCGATCTGCGGTGGCACGGAAGCCTGCATGAACACTGTAAGCCTTGGCGGCTTTGCCGCAGCGCGTTCGCTGTCATCGGGGTTTAACGACACACCCGAGCTGGCGTCACGACCATTCGACATGTTGCGTGACGGCTTCGTCATGGGCGAAGGCGCCGGCATGCTGGTGATCGAATCCTTGAGCCATGCGCTTGCGCGCGGCGCCCAGCCGTTAGCCGAGCTAGTCGGTTACGGCACTACGGCCGACGCCCACCACATCACCTCGGGTCCCGAGGACGGGTCAGGCGCCGCAAGAGCGATGCAGATTGCGATCAGACAGGCGGGCATCACCCCGAAAGAGATCCAGCACCTAAATGCGCATGCGACCTCGACCCCTGTTGGTGACCGCGGGGAAATCGAGGCGATCAAGACGGTGTTCGGGAAAGGGTCCGGTCTGGCGGTGAGCGGCACGAAGTCCGCGACCGGCCACCTTCTCGGCGCGGCTGGCGGGCTGGAAGCCATCTTTACGATCATGGCACTTAGAAACCAGATCGCGCCACCAACGTTGAACCTGAACGCGCCCGATCCGGCAAGCGACGGTATAGACATCGTCGCGCACAAGGCCCGTTCGGTCCCAATGAACTACGCGATCACCAATGGGTTCGGTTTTGGAGGTGTGAACGCAAGCGCGCTGTTCAAGTGCTGGTCCGCAATACGGGCGTGAGCATCAACCGAAAAGTCGCCACTGGCTACTCGACGCAACCTTTGATGCCACTCTCGAGGACCGGATGCGGGGTCGATTGGCGCAACCGACCTTAGGTTGCGGTGCAAGTGCCTTCTCCTATCGCCCAAGTCGCCTAGCGACTTTCCCAGAACTTGAGCCTATGCAGGAGATTACGATGCTGAAACGCTTTTTGGCAAAATGGCGACTCTGGGAGCAAGCGCTCGACGGGATAGATGACCTGCACGGGGATCATCTCGTGAACCTGGAGAAGCGCGTGCTCATCCTTGAAAGGGAAATGACATTGTTGAAGGAAACGCGCTCCTCGGAATCTCCGATTGAGCGCCTCTTGTCTCTCGACAAGCTGAACTCTGAAGGTGGAAGGGGCTCTGTGGGCATTCCTGCACTAATACCCGCTAAGGGAAATTGACTTGTTTGGATTGTATTGGTTAGCGCGGATTGGCCTGAATCGTTCGAGGGGGCGGTCAAATTCGTTCCAGAGGTAGTCGACGATGAGCGCGATATAAACCAATGGCGGCAGTGCGACCTGGGACAAAAGCCCGCCGNCCTACCTCCTCTGCGTTCCGGCCGCAAGTGGTGCGGGGTCGATCGCGTCACGGCCGACGCCGAGCCATCGAGACGGGACGTCTCCCCCCTGTTAATCCCTGTCAGCTTGCCGGATTGCGCGCGGTGACGATCCACGCCGCGCCGTCGATCATCACCGACCGCTCACCGGGGCAGCCCGCGAAGACGGCACGAACCGCAGCCGAGGCGCGGGCGCGGATATCGTCGGGCTGATCAGCGAGAGAGCGCGCCAGCGGGCCGACCTCGAGTGTCATCTTCACCGCGTCGTCGAGCGCCGCGTCCCGCGTCTCCCCCTTGCCGAACGGGATGGAGGCATCGAATGGCGTGATAGCGACATCGGTGAAGCCAGCCACCGTTAGAATACGCGCCACCCGCCCCTGGTCGCCAAACGAGAACGGGCCGGGCGCGTCGGGACCGGGCGGCGTCATCGGCGGGAGGATGCCCTTCATCGCGCCCATCGGCAAGCGCACCCAATCGTTCTCGGCCATGCCGCGCCAGCAGACGAAAGCGACCCGCGCGCCCGGCTTGAGCGCACGGCGCATATGAGTGAAGGCCGCCGTAGGATCGTCAAAGAACATCACTCCGAAACGCGAGAACAGGATGTCGAACGCGCCCTGGGGCAATTCGGTGCTGCTGGCGTCGGCCACCTGGAACANGGCCGGCGTATCCTGCGGCGCTAGCGCGCGCGCTCTGCCGATCAGCGGTTCGGATATGTCCACGCCNAGCACATGGCCCCCTGCGCCGACGCGGGCGGCCAGGTCCAGACTAGACGCCCCCGCGCCGCAGCCGACGTCCAGCACGCGTTCGCCCGTGGTGGGCGCGGCGGCTTCGATCGCGGCCTGGCCGAACACCGCCATCACGGCATCGAGCCGGGCCTGGTAAGTGACCCAGCGCTCCCCGCTTTGGCCTTTCCAGTCGGCTACCTGATAAACATTTTTCTCTGTCATGCCATATCCTTTGTTCTGATCCGTTCTTAACCAGGCTATCCGCCCGCGTGGTCGTTCCCACCGTGTGCGGCGACGAACATGGCGACGGCGGACCGGCAATAGGATTCGATTTCGTTGTCGTCCTCTGCTCTCGCCTGATCGAAGCGTGCGATAATCAGGAGATCGGATCCTTTGATAAGCGCGGCAAACAAGCGGGCGGACCGGAGAGGATCGGGCACGTTCAGAACCGCCTTCGCGTGCAACTGACGCAACAGGGCCTCGATTTGGGCGATGACATAGGCGGGGCCGGCTACGTAATGGAGCTTGCTTAACGACTTTTGATTCGTCTTGTCNGCCATGATCATGGCTTCGACACTGCGGACGTCCGGGCTCAACAGCGTGCGAAGCAGGGATGTGCCCACCGCCATGAGCTGATGTTCGGCCGAACCGTCGACGCCTTCAATAAGAGACTGGGGTGCAAACTGATGGCAGTGGGCCGCGATGGCCGCACTGAACAGCGCCTCCTTGTTCTCGAAGTGCCGATAGATGCTGAGCTTGGATATCCTCGCTCGCTGGGCGACCTTGTCCAATGTCGTCGCTTGAAAACCCAATTCCACAAAGAGTTCGCACGCGGCGTCGACTATCGTTTGGCCAAGCGCCTCGTTGGCGGGCCGGCCGCGCCGGCCCTGGGTGTTTTCGGTCACGACAATTCCAGTCCTTGACAGTATCCTAATTCTTGAATTACGATACCATACAGTTTCTAAAATGTGCAAGCCATTGGGTAGGTTTCAACCATGTCCTCCAAATCCGGGCCGCCCGGCGATATCGAATGCGGCACCGTCCGGTCGATCAACACNGTGATGGGCGACTTTCTCGCCAATGCCGAAGCCCGGCTCGCTGCCCGTTTCGAGCGCGTATCGCTGGACGATATTGCGCNCCAGGCCCAACCCANCCCCCTCCAACCACAACACGGAGCCCATCACCATGGATGACGTCGTCATCATCGGCGGCAGCTTTGCCGGTCTCGCCGCCGCGCTGCAGCTCGGCCGCGCCCGCCGCAAGGTCACCGTTCTCGATACCGGCCTGCCACGCAACCGCTTCGCCAGCCACTCGCATGGCCTGCTCGCTCACGATCACAAGCCACCGCTGGACATCCTAGCCGAGGCGCGGCAGCAGCTAGCGCGTTATCCCACGATCAGGCTGGTCAATGCCCGGGCCGACAGCATCTCCGGCGCCATCGACGATTTCTCCATCCTCACTGGCGATGGCGAAAGCCTTGGGGCCCGCCGCCTGATCCTGAGCTATGGCGTCGCCGACCAGATGCCTGATGTTCCGGGCTTTGCCGAAGGCTGGGGCACGTCCATCGTGCCCTGCCCCTATTGCGACGGCTTTGAAGTCGCCGGCCAGCATTGGGGCCTGGTCTGGTCCGGCCCGCAGTCGCACCAGTCTGTCAGGCTGTTCCCCGATTGGACCGACAGGTTGACGCTCTTCGCAGATGGTCACGACATTCCGCCCGATATCCGGGCCGATCTGGCGCATCGCAACATACCTGTCGTCGAGGGCCGGATCACCGGGATCGCCCGTCACGGGGGCCATAGCGCCACCGTCAAGCTCGATACCGGCCCCGATGTCGCGGTCGACATCCTGTTCGCGCATCCGCGCAACAAGCCGTCCGCAAGCCTGCATGAATCACTGGGTCTCGCCACGGTCGATACGCCCCTCGGCATCGCCCTCAAGGTCGACGAGCGCCGCGAAACCAGCATGCCCGGCATCTACGCCGCCGGCGACCTCGCCAACCCCCTCATGCCCTCGGTCACCACCGCATCATGGCAAGGCGCGATGGCGGGTATCTTCGCCCAACAGTCGATGCTGATTTGAGAGCACAGATTGGAGATGAGCATGGCCGTCGAACCGGACAGCGCGGGTGTGCGCTTCCCTCCGCCCTTCGTCTATCTGGGAACGCTGCTGTTGGGGCTGGCGGCGGAGCGGTTCGTCACCCTGCGCTCTTTCGGCATCGACTGGGGGTTGCTGGTCGCGACGGGCGCGCTGCTGTTCGTTGCCGGCGCAGCGATGATGCTTGCGGCGGCGGGGCTGTTCCGGCGGCTGGGCACCCACGTTCCGCCGTCGCAGCCAACGACCCTCATCGCAACGACCGGTCCTTATCGGTGGACCCGCAATCCCATGTATCTCGGCATGGCGCTTATCTATGCCGGCCTTGCGATCGGCTTCGNCGGGCCGATCGCCTTCGCCTTGCTCCCGTTGGTGCTGATCGCGATCCAGACGCAGGTGATCGCCCGCGAGGAGCGCTATCTCGAAGCGAAGTTCGGCGACG
>Ga0055531_10001469_pt1 | contig 17339 bp, 16 predicted proteins | sample AraplaCvi_mCL_r2_FD_55008 | JGI IMG/M metagenome (GOLD analysis project Ga0055531, IMG submission 55008) | Arabidopsis root microbial communities from North Carolina, USA - plate scrape MF_Cvi_mCL_r2 | ecosystem: Host-associated > Plants > Roots > Endosphere | place: USA: North Carolina...
CTAGCCTGCATACTGACGCTGATCAGTCAATCGAATTGGGCCGAAAACCGGGAGCCCGGTGGTGATTTTTTGATCTGTGTGGCGCCTGAATTTTGAGCATGAGTGCTTTCGGTATTCCAGTGCCTGAGCGGTGCGGACAGGGGAGTGAAAAGCCCGCCGGCCGATCTTTTTGAAACACCATCGGGAGGTTTCCACGGGTTCTTTTCAGCCTCGCATATCGCTAGGTGAAGTCCGGGCTGATATCGTTGCGTCATGTTCAGTATAAAAAGGTTCGACATTCGCATGACAAGTGGCCTGCATCACATCACCGCCATCACCCGGAAGATCCAGGCGAATGTCGATTTCTACGCGGGCTTCCTTGGCCTCAGGCTCGTCAAGCGGACCGCCGGTTTCGAGGATGCCCGCCAGCTTCACCTGTTCTACGGAGACGGGGCGGCGACGCCGGGCTCGCTGGTCACTTTCCTTGCCTGGGAAGACGGCTCGCTCGGGCGCGTCGGGCACGGGGCACCGAGCGAGATCAGCTTTTCGATTGCGCCCGAGGCCATCGGTTTCTGGCTGACGCGGGCACTGCAGTTCAACGTCAAGCTTGCCGGCCCCGCCCAGGAATTCGGCGAAACGGTGCTGCGGCTGACCGACCCGGACGGCATCATCGTCAAGCTCGTCGGCGTCGAGGAGACGACGCCCTGGGTCTGGTGGAGCGGTGGCGGTATCGCGGAGGCAGATGCCATCCGAAAGCTCCACGGTGCGACGATCCTTTCCGAAAAGCCGGAGCAGACGGCGCAATTCCTGACACGCCACATGGGGCTCAGGCCCGGGCCGAAGGAAGGCGGTATCCAGCGGCTGGTGTCGGATGCGCAGGATTTTATCGACGTCCGCGATGCGGGCGGTTTCTGGACCGCGGCGCCCGGCACCGGCACGATCGACCACATCGCCTTTCGCGCCGTTGACCGGCCCCAGGTCGAGGCCGTGCATGCGGGATTGCTGGCGGAAGACGCCGGCGAGATGAACATGCACGACCGCCACTATTTCTACTCGCTTTATGTCCGCGAGCCGTCCGGCACGCTGATCGAGCTTGCGACAGACGGGCCCGGTTTCACGGCCGACGAGCCGCTTGAAACGCTCGGGTCAGAACTGTTCATCCCGGCGCATTTCAAGGAGGACCATGATGTCCTGCGGGTCATGCTGCCACAGTTCGGCCTTCCGGGCGAAGAGCGCATCACCTATCGCGACCTGCCTTTCGTGCACCGCATCCACATGCCGGAGAGCTGGGACGGGTCGACGCTGGTTCTGCTGCACGGCACCGGCGGCAACGAAACCACCATGTTGCCTTTCGGACGCAAGGCTGCGCCCAATTCGATGCTGATCGGGGTGCGCGGGCGCTCATTGGACGAGGGGCATCCACGGTATTTCCGCCGCTTCACGGAGACGACCTTCGACCAGAAGGAAATCGCGTCCGAAGTGGAGGCCTTCGTCGCCTTCGTGGAGGATCTCGCCCCCGCCTATGGCATCGATCCGGCGCGGACGGCCTTTGCCGGCTGGTCCAACGGCGGCAACATGATCGGCGCGGTGATGCAGCTTCATCCGGGCGTGATCCGCAAAGCGGTCCTGCTGCGGTCGATGAACTGCCTGGAGGCTTGGCCGGCCGTCGATCTTTCCGCCACCCAGGTCCTGTCGCTCAGCGCGACCGACGATTTTTACGGGGCGCTGGCTGAGGAAATCGAAGAACGGCTTCGCGCCGCAGGCGCGGAACTCACCGCCAGAACGCTCGACACCAATCACGGCATCGGCGCCGAGGACGAGATGATCGCCCATGACTGGCTGATCGAAAGAGGTTTCTGATCAATCGCCGTAATGCAGCGCGATCGCATCGACGGCGGCGGATATGTCCGCTTTGAACCCCCGTCTTCGGAGCGCCATGCCATAGGCCGTCAGATTGCCGAGCACGATATCGAAACGGGCTCGCTGGCCGGTATGGTTCAGCCGGATCAGGCGTTCGGCGCCAGGCCCGACGCCGGCGGAAAGCTCGATGCCCTGAGGCGCGACGGAAAGCAGCGCGGCCGGATCGGCTCCGGCTGGAAGTCTGGCGGTCGTGACCAGGTTCGAGCCGTGCAGGGCGCCGATCCAGGGTTCGCCACCCATGGCAGCGAGCGCCGCACGGGTCGCGCGGGCGGCGCGGACATGCCGGGCGACGATCGCATCCACGCCTTCCGCCTCGACGCGATCGAGGGCTGATTCGAGCGCGAAAAATTCAAGTGGCGCGGTGGTGCCGGAGAGCGCGCCGCGGCCGGTTTCAAGCCAGATCTTCTGGTCGAGAAGCGACAGGATCGAATCCCTTGGGCCGCCGTTTGCCGAAATCAGCCTCCAGGCCGCGGGGCTGACCGAGAGCGCCGAAAGCCCGGCCGGTCCGGCGAGTGCCTTCTGCGGTCCGATGATTGCGATGTCGATGCCGAGTTCNTCGATGTTCAGCGCATGGCCGCCGACCGAAGCGACCGCGTCCACCACGGTGACGATGCCGCGCGACCGGGCCAGNGCGACGATCTCCTCCAGCGGGTTNCGGATGCCGCTNGCCGATTCCGCNTGGACGAGNGCCAGGACCTCGATGTCCGGATGCGCATTCAGCGCCNCCTCGACCGCTTCGAGCGCGATCGGGCGGGCNGGTTCCGCTGCGAGATCGATCACCTCGGCGCCGCCGCGCCGCAGCCAGGCGCCGAACCATCCGCCATAGATGCTGGTGACGANGTTGATCGCCTTCAGGCCGGGACGGGCGAGGCTGAGNGCCGCCGCCTCCAGCGCGACGACAGCCTCCGCCTGGATCAGCAGCACGTCGTTGCGGGTCTTCAGGATCTTGCCGATCCGGTCGGCGAGCGTGGCATAACGCGCGGTCGGGAAGGGCGGCACATCGTTCAGCGGGTTCCAGCGGTCAAACGTCACGGTATGGTCCTTCCGTCGGTTCGGTCACGAGGCGCGGTACGGCATGGATCAAGGCCATTGCCGCAGGCGATTGCGGGTTTTCGATCACCTGCCGCATCGGCCCGGTCTCGGTGAGCCGTCCGGCATCCATGACGGCAATTCGGTGCGAGACGGCGCGCAGGACGGCAAGATCGTGCGAAACGAACAGATAGCTGATGCCGCGCTCTTCCTGCAGCTCGACCAGCAGTTCGAGTATCTTGCCGCGGATCGAGACGTCCAGAGCCGACACCGCCTCGTCGAGCACGATCAGCGACGGTTTTGTGGCGATGGCGCGGGCAATGGCGATGCGCTGCCGCTGGCCACCGGAAACCTCGCGGATCGACCGGTCCGCATAGCTGGCGGGCAGGCCGACGCGATCGAGGAGTGCCGCGATTTCCTTGGGACGCTCTGCCTTCGGCACGATGGCGTGGATGCGAAGCGGATCGTCGAGCACCGAAGCGACGGTGGCGCGCGGATTGAAAGCGCCGAGCACGTCCTGAAACACCATCTGCATCCTCGCCCGGCGGCGCCGCAGATCGGCGCCGGAAAGGGCCAGCCAGTCCTCGTCCTCGAAACGGATCGAACCGGCATCGGCCGGCAACAGCCGCATCAGGATGCGGGCGAGGGTGGATTTTCCGCTTCCCGAGGCACCGACAAGCCCAAGCGTCTCGCCCGGCTCGAGCGTCAGCGAAACGTCATCCACGGCCGCGACCCGGCGGCCGCCGGAGGAAAAACGCTTCGAGAGGTTTTTTATCGCGAGCAGGGTCACAATCCGGCCTCCCGGATGAGCGGAGGCGTCGTGAGATCGCGATGGCTGGCGATCAGCGTTTTCGTATACGCCTCCCTGGGAGATGCAAGGACAGCGCCGGTCGGGCCGGTTTCGACGAGCCTGCCATCCTTGAAGATCGCCACCCGGTCCGCAAAGCCTGACGCGAGCGCGATGTCGTGGGTGATGAAGATGAGGGTCATGCCGGCTTCGCGCACCAGTTCGTCGAGCAGCGAGACGATCTGCGCCTGCACGACCATGTCGAGCGCGCTGGTCGCCTCGTCGGCGATCAGGATGCCGGGTTTTGCGGCAAGCGCTGCCGCGATGGCCACGCGCTGCCGCTGGCCGCCGGAAAGCTGGTGCGGAAAGGCGTTCATCACCTTGTCCGGCTGAGGAATATGCACGCGCTCCAGCATTTTTAACGCGTGCGCATGGGCCTCTTTCCACGAGAGGCCGAGATGCCGGCGAGCGCCCTCTGCCACCTGTTCGCCGACCGTGAGGACAGGGTTGAGGCTCGCGGATGGATCCTGGAAAACGAAACCGAGGTCGCGGCCGGGAGCGGGCGCTGCCCGGAGGACCAACGCATCTCGCCCGAAAGCTTGGTACCGGGCGGCAAAAGTCCGGCGATGCCGCGGGCCAGCGTGCTTTTTCCCGATCCGCTTTCGCCGATGATCGCCAGCCGCTCGCCGGTGACGATATCGAGCTCTATCCGGTCCAGCGCCGGCGCCGTCTGGCCGCGATAGGTGACCGATAGGTCGCGGATCTCGCAAAGTCGGTTCACGGCACCAGCCTCCGCCCGGCAAGCGCCTTGGTCAGGCCTTCGCTGAACAGGTAGACACCGACGACGGTCACGACCAGCGCTATGCCCGGAAAAATCGACAGCGACGGCGAGGAGCGCAGGATGTTGCGGCCCTCGGCGATCATCGATCCCCAGGTGACGACATTCGGATCGCCAAGGCCGAGGAAGGAAAGGGCTGCTTCGGTGAGGATCGCCGCCGCGACGATGATGGCCGATAGCGCCAGAACCGGCGGCAGGGCGTTGGGCAGGATTTCGCGCAACGCGATCTCGGCGGGGTGCATGCCGATCACCCTCGCCGAGGCGACGTAATCCCGCTCGCGGATCGAAAGCACCTGCGCCCGCGTCAGCCGCGCCGGATCGGCCCAGGCGCCGAGCGCGATCGCCAGCACCACGACCGGCACGGAAGCGCCGATGACGCTGACGAAGGCGAGCGCCAGAAGGAAGCTCGGGACAATCTGGAAGGCATCGACGACACGCATCAGCCCCTCGTCGACCAGCCCGCCGGCAAAACCGGCCGTCAGGCCGACGCAGAGGCCGATGGCGATCGCCGCAAGCGCCGCCGCAAGGCCAACGGCCAGCGATGTGCGGGTTCCATGCAGGATGCCGGCCAGCACGTCGCGGCCGAGCCGGTCGGTTCCGAGCGGGAAGGCGGGGTCGGCAAAGGGCGGCAGCAGCGCCCGGCCGGCGATGCGCAGCGGATCGCCCGGCGACAGCACCGGCGCGAACAACGCGACGAGCACCAGGGCCGCGAGGATGGCGAGCCCGATCGCCCCTTCGGGCGTGCGGACGAGATGCCGAACGAGCCTCATGCGCGCCCTCTCATGTGCCGCGCTCCGAGGCGCCGACGCGCGGGTCGAGGGCAGCGTAAACGAGGTCGATGATCAGGTTGACGCAGATCACCAGAACGGCGCTGACGACGATGATGCCCATCAGCAGCGGCGCGTCGCGGCCGCCGACAGCCTCCTGCGCCAGCCGGCCGAAACCGGGAATGGCAAAGATGCTTTCGATGACGACGCTGCCGCCGAGCATGGCGGCCGATTGCAGGCCAAGCATGGTGACGAGCGGCAGAAGCGCGTTGCGCGCCACATGGCGCAGCACGACGCGGAAACGGGACAAGCCCTTGGAGCGGGCAAACAGCACGAAATCCAGTGTCCAAACCTCCGCCATGCCCGAACGCATCACCCGCAGGAATAGCGCCATGTAGATCAGCGCAAGTGCGGCGACCGGCAGGACGAGATGCCTTGCTATATCCATGGCGCGTGCAAGACCCGTTTTGCCCGAGGCGATGGTCTCGATGCCGGAGGTCGGCAGCCAGCGAAGCTGCACCGCAAAGATGATGCTGAGCACCAGGCCGAGCCAGAAGCTCGGTATCGCGTAGAGGATGAGGGAACCGGTCGAAAGCACTCTGTCTCTTACGCTTTCAGGCTTTGATCCGGCGACGATGCCGAGCGCCGAACCGAACCCGAAGGAAAGCGCGGTGGCGCTGCCCATCAGGAGCAACGTATTCGGAAGGCGTTCCAGAACGAGGTCGAGGACGGGCCTTCCGAAGGCGACCGACCAGCCGAGATCGAACCTCGCCAGCGACGAGACATACAGCCATAGCCGGGCAAACATCGACTGGTCGAGGCCGTAAGCCTGACGCAGCGACTGGGCGACCGTCGCATCTCCGCCGCCGATCGACAGGAGATAGGCGTCGACCGCATCGCCGGAGGCGGATTCGAGCAGAAGGAAGGTCAGGACAACGACGATCAGCAGCACCGGAATGCTGCTGATCGCGCGACGTCTGATCAATCGAATGGCTCGGTTCACGCCGAAAAGCGCCTCTGAATCGGATAGTCCCTGAAGATTATCACGATTTCAGAGCCGTATCCGACCAGTTCGACACCGCCCAGCGCGGATTGTTGGAGACGTTCTGCACCGTGTCGCGCGCCACCGTGATAAAACCCCATTCGGCGACGTTGATCAGCGGCAGGTCGGTGGCGACGATCTTCTGGAACTGCTTGTAGAGCTCGGTGCGGGCCGCCGTGTCGATCGTTTCGGACGCCTTGGCGATGATGCCGTCGAGCTCCTTGTTCTCGTAGCCGCCCTGGTTGGAGAAGGGCACGCCGGCCGGAATGCCGGACTGGACGAGAATGGTCGTCGAGATCGCCGGGTCGCCGCGGAAGACCGGCGGGCCGATGGCGAGATCGAAATCNTGATCCGTGTAGACCGCCTTCTGGTGGGCGGCGGCATCCGCATTGACGAGCTGCGCATCGATGCCGACCGCCGCAAGCGCCTGGCGCAGATAGTCGCCGAACTGCTTTGTCTCGTTGAAATAGGGCGCCGGGCGCAGTTTCAGCGAGAAGCGGGTGCCATTGGCGCCCTTCTTGTAGCCGGCCTCGTCGAGCAGGGCATTCGCCTTGGCGGTGTCGAAGGCGTAGGTGGGCACGCTGGCGTCGTAGAATTCCGGGGCGTTTTTCGGCACCGGACCGGTCGAGGCGGCGGCGTAGCCGAGGAAGATCGTGTCGACCACGAACTTCCTGTCGATCGCATGGGCGATCGCCTGCCTCACCTTGACGTCGGCGAGCTCCTTGCGGCGATGGTTGATCTCGACGACGAGCTGGTAGGTCAGCGCTTCGTAGCCCTTGGAGATCACCTTGATGCCCGGCACCTTGGAGATGCGGGCGAGATCGGTGAGCGGCACCGCGGAAAAGGCGGCGAGCTGGATCTCTTCCGCCTCCAGTGCGGCACCGGCGCCGGCCCGGTCCGGCAGGACGCGGAAGATGATCTCGTCGAGCTTCGGCTCGCCCTTGCCCCAGTAATCGGCATTCCTGGTCAGGCGGTAATATTCGCCCGGCTTGTATTCGGTCAGCTTGAAAGGGCCGGTGCCGACCAGCTTCACATTGGCGGGGTTGGTGGCGATATCCGTGCCTTCGTAAAGATGTTTCGGCACGACGCTGCTGACGACCGGCAGGGCGTTGCGGATGAGCTGCAGCGGCGTGGGTTTTGAGAACTTGAAGACGGCCGTTGTCGCGTCCGGCGTCTCGACGGTTTCGAGATTGGCGAAGACGAGGCGGCCGAGGTTTTGCAGCGGCTTCCAGATGGCGAGCGCCGAATAGGCGACGTCGGCCGACGTGAACGGCTTGCCGTCATGCCATTTCACGCCTTCGCGCAGCTTGAAGGTNACCGACTTGCCGTCGGCCGAACCTTCCCAGGAGGTTGCAAGGCGCGGTGCAAGGCCATCCTTGCCGTCGAAGGAGGCTTCCGCAAGCGGCTCGACCACCTTGCTGGCAATGAAGAAGACGCCGTTCGAGGCGACGATCGCGGGGTTGAGGTTCTTGGGCTCGGAATCGGCTGCGACGACCAGACGTCCACCGGCGGGCGCCGCCTGAGCAAGCGTGAAAGTGGGCAGCGCCGTCGAGGCCAGCAGCAGGCCNCCTGCCTGCAAAAGGGTCCGTCGGGATGGGTTGGCGATCGTCATGGCTCTCTCCTGCATTCAGCGTTTTGGGAGATATTGCCAGCGAAATCGACGGCCGCACAGGCAGGAAATTCCTGCCGTTTCACTTTCGGGAACAAATTCTTGGAGCAGGCCGGGACCGCCGGAGTATTTCCGTTGCGGTATAACGACTTAGTGGCGGGTTTCCAGCTCGTCGCGAAGGGCGGCGAGGATCTCTTCCGCCAGCGGCGCATCGCCGACAGCACGGGCAAGTGTCAGCCCTCCGACCATCTGCGAGAGGATGACGATCGACCTGCGCCGCCGTTCGTCGTCGCCGTTGCCGTCGACGATCTCCTGGAGCAGCTGCAGGTGGTTTTCGATGCCCTCGGCGAACACGGTTTGCACCGCTTCGCCCTGGCGGGATGCGTCGGCGCAGAGCGAGGCGAAGGTACAGCCCTTGGCCCTGACGAGCAGGTTCGGCCGGGAAAGATACATGCCGGTGATCGCCTTCAAGGCCCTGCCGCGGGCGCGGCCCATGGTCTCCCGCCAGAGGGCGACGTTGAGCGCCAGCGCCTGGCGCGACGCCTCGGCCGCCAGATCGACCTTGGATCTGAACTGGCCGTAAAATCCGCCATGCGTCAGGCCCGCCGCCTTCATCAGGTCGGCTATGCCGATGCCATCGAAGCCGTATTCGCGGAACAGTTCGCCGGCTTTCAGCACCACGCGGCTGCGGTTCTCCTCGGCTTCCTGGCGGGTCACCTTCATCATCTTCTCCTTCAAGCCATCTTGACTCTTATATTTTGATCGTCATGTAAAAGGGCGATATATGATGATCAAAATTTAAATCGAGGTGAAACATGTCGGCAAGACCGAACGCGGGAAGAGTGGGCGACAGGATAGTGATCACCGGCATGGGCATGGTTTCGCCGCTTGCCAGCGGGGTCGAAGCCACCTGGCGCCGCCTGATCGAAGGGCGTTCCGGGCTGCGGCGGCTCTCCGAGGACATGGTGCCGGACATCGACGCCAAGGTCGGCGGCGTCGTGCCCGGCATCGACGAGGACGAGTTCGGTTTCGACATGGATCTCGCGGTGCCGCACAAGGACCGCAAGAAGATGGACCGCTTCATCGCCTTTGCGCTCGAAGCCTCGCGGCAAGCGCTGGAACAGTCCGGCTGGGTGGCAGATACGGATGACAGGCAGGACCGCACCGCGACCATCATCGCCTCCGGCATCGGCGGTTTCCACACGATCGCCGAGGCGGTGCGCACGGTCGATGCCCGCGGCTCCGGTCGGCTCTCGCCGTTTACCGTGCCGTCCTTCCTCGTCAACCTTGCGGCCGGCCATGTCTCCATCCGTTACGGATTCAAGGGCCCGATCGGCGCGCCGGTGACCGCCTGCGCCGCAAGCGTCCAGGCGATTGGCGACGGCGTACGGATGATCAGGAGCGGCGAGGTGGATGTGGCGCTCTGCGGCGGCACCGAGGCCTGCATCAACCGGGTGGCGCTGGGCGGGTTCGCGGCGGCCCGCGGCCTTTCCACCGCGTTCAACGAGACGCCGGAAAAGGCATCGCGGCCGTTCGACGCCGCGCGTGACGGTTTCGTCATGGGCGAGGGCGCCGGCATCGTCGTCATCGAGACGCTGGAACACGCGCTGGCCCGCGGCGCGACGCCGCTGGTCGAAGTCGTCGGTTACGGCACCAGCGCCGACGCATACCATTTGACGGCGGGTCCCTCCGACGGTTCGGGAGCCCAGAGAGCCATGCGGAGGGCGCTGCAGATGGCCGGTCTTCCACCGGAGGCGATCGGTTACCTCAACGCGCATGCCACATCGACGCAGGTAGGCGACGCAGGCGAGCTTGCGGCGATCAAGACGATTTTCGGCACCGAAAACGGCCCGGCGATCTCCTCGACCAAGTCGGTAACCGGGCATCTGCTCGGTGCGGCGGGCGGTCTGGAAGCTATCATCACGGCGCTTGCGCTGCGCGACGGCATATTGCCGCCGACGCTCAATCTCGAAGATCCGGATCCGCTTGCCGAAGGCCTCGATCTCATCGGTCCGCAGGCGCGGGCGCAACAGGTCGAATACGCGCTCTCCAACGGGTTCGGCTTTGGCGGCGTCAATGCCAGCGTCATTCTGCGTCGCTTTGATGAAAACGCAAACTAGGAGCTACCATGTCTGAAGTTGTCATCGTCCAGCCGGTCCGTACCGCGATCGGCAAATATAACGGTTCGCTCGCCGGCATTGCGGCCGTCGACCTCGGTGCCGCGGTGATCCGCGAGACGATCGCGCGCTCCGGTCTCAGCGCCGGCGACGTGGCCTCGGTCACCATGGGCAATGTTGTGCAGGCCGGCAATAAAATGAACCCGGCGCGGCAGGCGGCGATCCATGGGGGCCTGCCGGTCTCGGTACCGGCCGTCACCGTCAACCGCGTCTGCGGCTCGGGTGCCGAGGCGGTCGCCAGCGCGGCCAAGGATATCTGGCTCGGCCATGCCAAAGTCGCGATTGCCGGCGGCATGGAGAACATGGACCGCGCGCCCTACCTGATGAGCGGCGGCCGCTGGGGTTATCGCATGGGCCATGCGGAGATTTTCGACAGCATGCTGCTCGACGGTCTTCACGACGCATTCTCGGACAGGCATTCCGGCTGGCACACGGAAGACATGATCGCCTCACAGCAGATCAGTCGCGCCGATCAGGACCGCTGGGCGGCGCGCTCTCAGCAGCGGTTCAGCGCGGCGCAGGCGGACGGTAGGTTCGCCGCCGAGATCGTGGGGATCGATCTTCCCGTGAAAGGCGGCGTCAAGAGTTTTGCCGCCGACGAAACGCCGAGGCCCGACACGACGGTCGAAGCGCTTGCGAAGTTGAAGCCGGCCTTCCGCGACGACGGCACGATCACCGCCGGCAATGCGCCCGGCCTCAACAGCGGTGCCGCGGCAATGATCGTCGCCGACCGGGCTTTTGCGGAAAGCAAGGGCCTGCGGCCGATGGCGAGGCTGGTGTCCTATGGCGTCGCCGCCGTCGAACCCGGCATGTTCGCGCTCGGGCCGATCCCGGCCGTCAACCAGGCGCTGGAACGGGCCGGCTGGACCGTCGGCGATATCGAGCGGATCGAGATCAACGAGGCCTATGCGGCGGTGCCGCTCGCGGTCATCAAGGGGCTCGGACTGCCGGAGGACATCGCCAATGTCGAGGGCGGGGCGGTGGCGCACGGCCATCCGATCGGCGCGACGGGAGCGATCCTGACGACCAGGCTTCTTTATTCGATGCAGCGCGACGGTCTGAAGCGGGGCGTCGTGACGCTCTGCATCGGCGGCGGTCAGGGCATTGCGCTGGCGCTCGAAATGATCTGACCAAGCGAGCAAAAAGCGCGGCAAGAGGGATTGCCGCGCTTTTCGTCTATCCAGGCAGAGAGGACCTTTACGGATAGAGCCTTGGTTCTTCAGATCTCGACGACGACATAGTCCTCGTCGATGGAGACCGGGAAGGTTTCGGCCTGATAGGGGCCTTCCGTCAGCGCTCCGCCCTTGGCGACGGAAACGTCGAAGCTCTTGACCCTCGTGCGCGCCGGGTCGCACCAGGATTTTCCGGTGCGGATGTCGAATTCCCAGCCGTGCCAGGGACAACGGATGAGTTCCCCGTGCCGCGTCATGCGAACCTTGCCGGGCTCGTCGGATTCGGCAAGCCCCACGACCTGGCCGCGGCACAGGTCGGCACCTTCGTGCGGGCACCGATTGGCGATGGCGAAGAACTCGCCCTTGACGTTGAAGAGGGCAATGTCGCGGCCTGCGACCTTCACCAGCTTGGATTTGCCGATGTCGAGTTCGTCGACCTTGGCGATGACATGACGGGCCATTCTCTGTTCAATCCATCGATGTTGACTGCGTTTTCCGGAGGAGCTGACGTTGCACTCCGTGTTCAGGGCAGACGGTAGACGCTTTTTGCATTGTCGCGAAAGATCCTTGCGCGCTCCGTCGGTGACAGCGGCACCTTGAAGGCATAGCGCGGATCGTCGAAATCCCAGTGCGGGTAGTCGGTCGAGAACATCAACCGGTCGGTGCCGACCCAGCGCAGCGTGTCGAGCAGGTGGCGGTTGTTCTCTGGCTCCTCGATCGGCTGGGTGGTGAACCAGACGTTTTCGCGGATATATTCGGACGGCGGCCGCTTCACATGCGGCACCTCGGAGCGCATCCGCTCCCACTGCTTGTCGAGCCGCCACATCAGCGGTGCCGCCCAGGCGAAACCGCCTTCGACGACGACCAGTTTCAATTTTGGGAAGCGTTCGAAGACGCCCTCGAAGACCATGCTGGTCACCACGCTCTGCAGGCTGTGCGAGAAGGCGTAGTGTTCCTCGATATAGAAGTTCAGCCAGCCGGCGCCGCTGTTCGTATGCTGGCCGTAGGCGGCCGAATGCATGCCGATCGGCATGTCGTAATGTTCGGCGGCCTCGTAGATCGGCCAGTAGCGGCGGCGGCCCGCCGGTTCGATGGTGCGCGGCGGAATGGCGATCTGGGCAAAACTCCTGTCGCCGATGCGCGCCTCGATTTCGGCGAGAGCCGCCGTCGCATCTTCCTGGGTGACGCAGATCGAGGCTTTCAGGCGCGGGTCAGGACCTGTCCACTTGTCGAGCTGCCAGTCGTTGACGGCCGCGCACATGGCGGCGCCCAGTTCCTGGTTCAGCGTCGAGGAACCGGCAGCGAGCGGCTGCAGGATGCCGTATTCGATGCCGAGCGGGTCGAGCAGCTGCTCCTGAAGATAGGCAAGGTCGGAGGCCGGCGGCCCGCCATTCGGCGGCCAGGCGTCGCGGCGCATGCCGTTGCCAGGTGTCATGCGCGGATAGGGCAGGGTGCCGACGACCGGATTGGCGCTGCGCTGGCCGTAGTCGGCCAGGTGGTCGCGCCAGCGCAGGGGCAGGAATTTCGCAAGTTCGGTGGGCGAGCCGAAGGCCGGGTGGATGTCGCAATCGACGATCCCGAGCCTGGCTTCGCCCTCTTTTTCGAGAGTGGTGTCCTTTTCCAGAACGGCCTGGTTCATGGCTTAGTCCTCCAGTCCTGAATTGCGGGGCAGTCGCGGATAGGTGGCGAGCGCATTGTCCCGAACCAGCCGGTCGAGCAGGCGTTCCGGGAAACCGGCAGGGATGGCGGCCTCGCCTTCGAACTGCGCATGCGGATAATCGGTCGAGAACAGCAGCATGTCGTCGCAATCGAGGTGTTCGATGATGCGTTCCAGTTCGGCCGGGTCGCGCGGCGCGTCGAAGGGCTGGGTGGTCATGCGGATCTGGCGGCGGACCAGTGCCGACGGCGGTTCCTTGACCCAGGGGATTTCGATGCGNGCGCCGCGCCAGTCCTTGCTCATCCGCCACATCTGGCCGGGCAGCCAGGAGACCCCGGATTCGATCAGCACGATCTTCATGTCCGGGAATTTGCCGAGCACGCCTTCGGCGACGAAACTACCGACCTGGGCCGCAAAACCCTGGATCTGGTGGACATAGTCCTCGGCGAGATAGGAGAGGAATCCGCTCTGGCTCGGCGCGTGGCGATAGGCGCTGCCGGCATGGACGCCGAGCGCAAAACCGTGCCGCTGGGCAGCCTCGTAGATCGGCCAGTAGATGCGGCGGCCGAGCGGCATCTCGCCCATGCAGAGCGCCAGCACCTGCACGAAACGCTTGTCGCCGGCAAAGCGCTCGATCTCCTCGACGGCGGCTTCCGGGTTCTGCATCGGCAGGACGAGCGAGGCGCGCAGGCGCGGGTCCCGGTCCAGCCATTCCGCCTTCAGCCAGTCGTTGGTGGCGCGGCAGACGGCGGTTGCGAGGTAGGGATCGTAGATCGCGTGCACGGCGGTCACGCAGTTCAGGATCGCGTATTTCAGACCGAACGGATCGAGCAGGTTTTTCCGCAGCTTCTCGACGCCCTTGCCTTCCGTCTTCTTCCAGTCCTCCCGGAAGAACGGCTTGGTGCGGGTCGGAAAGTTGGTGAGCTCCAGGCGGTCGACATCGCGCGTGGTGACGATTTCGCGCCAGTAGTCGTCGAAATAGGGCAGGAGATCGTCGCGCCCCGGTGCATCCGGATGAACGTCACAATCGATCGCGCCCAGTTGCGAAAGCACAGGGCGCTGCTGGGTGACAGCAGTATCCACCGCTTAAACCTCCCTCGTCTTATCGACCGGCCGCTCCTCGTCGTTCAGCGGCGGGCCTGAACCTCACTCCCGGGCAGTACGTCAAAAGACGGCGCCCTCGCATCAGTGATGCGTTTCCTCGATTTGGGAGGGTAAGGGGCACTGGGAGCCAAGAGAATATACTTTTTCATCGTAGCGGCTTTCTCGAATCGAGAAAGCNNAACGGCTTTCAGCTTTTCCTCTCNGGCAAAGATGGCGCATTCAGGCGGCGCGATTGCCGATCACCAGNGCNGTGTGCATATGGATGCGCAGCCACTCCATCAGGGCGCGCACGGTGGGTTTGCGTGCCTGGGTCTGGGGGATGAGCGCCTTCAGCCAGAGCTCCGCGACCGGAAAGTCCGGCAGCAGCTCGATCAGCTTGCCGCTCCTGATCGATTCTTCCGCCACGTAGCTCGCCACCATGGCGACACCCCGGCCCCTGAGCGCCAGGTCGTGCAGGATCTGGGTATCGTTGGCGCTGAAGGCCGACCGCACCTCGACGTCGATCGGCCCGCCGGGGCTCAGGAACGACCAGGTCGAGCCGGTCGCATGGAAGGTGAGGCAGATGTGGTTGACGAGGTCACGCGGATGTTTNGGCAGGCCGCGATTTTCGAGATAGCCGGGAGCGGCGCAGAGTTTTCGCGGGTAGGGACAGAGCGGCTCGTCGATGACATTGGAATAGGAGGCGGGCAGGGCGCCGAGCGCGATGTCATATCCCTCTTCAGCCGGATTGACGGAACGGTCGACCAGAGCAAGGTCCATCGTGACGTTCGGGTTCTCCTGCTGGAAGTCGCTGAGGATGCGGGCGAGGAAGGCGATCGTCACCGTCGTCGGCGCCTTGATCCTCAAATGTCCCTCGATGCGCTGGGCAACGGCGGCCGCTCCGCTCACGGCATCGTCGATCTCCTTCACCAGAGATTGGTAGCGCGGCAGATAACGCTCGCCGACCTCCGTCAGGATGATCTGGCGGGTCGAGCGGATGAAGAGTTTCACCCGCATCTGATCTTCCAGACGGCTGATGCGTTTGGTCACGACGGACGGCGCGACGCCGAGATGTCGGCCCGCCGCCGAGAAGCTGCCTGACCGCGCAACGGCCAGGAACGTGCGGATATTGATGAGCGTATCCAATGTCTTAGTTCTCCCATGCCGCTCTCCCGGGCGGCCCTCCGCATAAACGGTAACACGATTCATCTTTCTATTTTCGAGAAAAGTGAATGTAAAAAAATGGTGCTTTTCCACTGCTCGGGAAAAGGTCAATCTAACAGAAGAGGGAATTCCGGTGCCGGGCGGCATCGTTGCGGCCGGCGGGGAGAGCCGGCGCAGATCGGAATTCAGAAAAGGGAGTTTTCAGTTGGCTGAGGCCAATCCTGCCCGAACCGAAGGTCCAGTCGCCCCGTATCCCGGGGCGTTTATCAGGGACCTTGTCAAATGCGATAGATGCGCCAGATCGCGTCTGGAACGCCCGGTGGACGGTCAGGCACAGACGAGCTTCTGCGGCCGCCACGACGATGGAAGGTCCAGGCGGGAAAGATGGCGGGGCCGTTCGGGAAAACGGCACTGCCCGAGGTGAAAAAGGAGATCGCGGCCGTTGGCCGCAGAAATTTTGAGCGTCGAGTGCCGGGATCTAAGTCCCGGGCGCGACGCTCGATCGTCAGTTCCAGGGAGGAGAGACACGTGACGACAAACACATCCATGACTTCGGCCATTCAGACATGGTCGCGCCGGTTTTTCATGGCGGCTGTTGGCAGCCTTGCCATTTCGGCGGCGGCCGGCATGCCTGCCTTCGCGCAGGATGCCGAGTGGCAGAAGGTGATCGACGCGGGCAAGAAGGAAGGCTCGCTCGTTCTTTATACCGCGCTCGTCGGCCAGCCGAGCACCAAGCAGATCGCCGAGGCTTTCACCAAGCAGTACGGAATTTCCGTCGAAGTGCTTGAAGCGCGCGCCTCGGAAATCCGCGAACGCGTCCGCGTCGAGCAGGCCGCCGGCCGCTTCGCCGCCGACGTGATGTTCACCAGCGAAGGGCAGACCATGCTCTACGACAAGGAGGACAAGTCCGTCGATCCGCTGCCTGTGACCCCGAATTCCCAGAAGATCGGCGACAAGTTCAAGCTCAAGGTGCCGATGGCCTCGGTGATGACCATTCCCTACGGGATCATGATCAATACCGGCCTCGTGAAGCCCGCCGACGAACCGAAGAGCTGGAAGGACATTGCCGACCCGAAATGGCAGGGCAAGATCCTGTCGGACGATCCGCGCGCGATCGGCGCCGGTTACCTCTGGTTCTTCTCGACCTATGACAAGATCGGCGAAGATTATGTGAAGAAGGTCGCGAGCCAGAAGCTGGTCTTCACCCGCGACCAGCGCGAATCGCAGCGCCGCACGGCGCGCGGCGAATATTCGATCTACATGCCGGTCATCATGACCGACTTTTCGGATCTGAAGGGNCTGCCGGTCAAGTTCATCATTCCCGAGGAGGGCGTTCCCTACGTNCTCTACGGCAACGTNATGCTCAAGAAGGCTCCGCACCCGAACGCCGCCAANCTCTATCTCGANTTCATGCAGGGCCCGGTCGTGCAGAAGATCTATGCAGGTCTCGGCTANGGNCCCGTCCTTGGCGGCATGACCGAAGGCCTGCCGGCGGACGTCAAGGCGATTTCCGAAGCCAAGCTCTACGGCACGACGGATACGACCCGCCAGAACGAGATGCTGGCCAAGTCCAAGGACATCTTCAAGTAAGCCTCCCAGGCCGCCGCCGGTCCGATAATCAAGCCGGCGGCGGTGCCGTTTTCATACCCGGAACCGTGAGGATTCCATGACGATCATTCATAACCGCCCACTGGACGATATCGCCGAGACCGCGCCGACGCTGGGCGGCAATGCCTTCACGCGCGCCTTTTCCGGCGGTTCGCTGTGGCGTCTGATCGGCATGCTGGTGCTGATCCTGCTGCTCGGCTTCCTGACGATCTATCCGCTTGCCATGCTGCTCTACGGCAGCCTGCATTCGACACCGCCCGGCATGGCCGGCGAGTTCAATCTGAACGGCTATCGCTCGATCATGACCACCCAGAACCTCATCGTTCTGGCCAATACGGTCGGCATATCGCTTGCGAAAACCATACCGTCGCTGACGATCGCGGTGTTTCTCGCCTGGATCGTCGCACGCACCGACACGCCGTTCCGCGGCACGCTGGAAGTGCTGATCACGCTGCCCTTCTTCATTCCGCCGATCCTCACCGCCATGGCCTGGGGCATGCTCGCCAA
>Ga0055531_10001538_pt1 | contig 16899 bp, 18 predicted proteins | sample AraplaCvi_mCL_r2_FD_55008 | JGI IMG/M metagenome (GOLD analysis project Ga0055531, IMG submission 55008) | Arabidopsis root microbial communities from North Carolina, USA - plate scrape MF_Cvi_mCL_r2 | ecosystem: Host-associated > Plants > Roots > Endosphere | place: USA: North Carolina...
ATTNACTCCCGTCAAAAGGCTGGCATGCCCATGGATCTCCTGGCGCCGATCCGACAGTAACGGATTGGCAAGGAAAAGATGCTCAACGTAAAGCTCGACCAAGACCGATTGCGACAAAAGCTTCTCGATCTGCCATGGCTCCTGCCCCTGTGGTGAGGATCGGCGCGGCCTGTCCGAGCACCTCGGGAGACCAGCGTAGGCGAACCACCTCAGGCGCGAAGACGGACATACCGCCTTACTCGTCACCTCATGCGCGTGAGGCGCTTGGCTTCAAAGTGTTCTTCCACTCGCGGCTTCGACGTTCGTCATCAATACTCAGGCCCTCTTGCAAACCATGAGAAAAGGCATGTTCGGCGATGGACAGGTTTTACGCAGCAGCTGCCACGTAGGATACTTTTCGAGTCTCAGTTGGGCTGGAAATCGGCGACTTAGGGGAGCCGCCCGAGCCTGGCAGTGCCTTCAAATCAGCGCATTCTCGAGCCTACGTGCGAAGCAATGTGTCTGAAGACAGGCCTCGCCAAATATGTGCGAAGTATCATTCGCCTCTTTTCTGGCCGGCATTCCTACAGTAGCTACTTGCGCGAGGAACTGAAAACCACTACCGGGCGCCCGCAAAGCGGTGAAACCAGCCATGCTCATTGCACATAAGATTGCTCTTGATCCGACAAATGTGCAGCGAACCTATTTTGCTCGTGCAGCGGGAACGGCGCGGTTTGTTTACAATTGGGCGTTAGCTGAATGGAAGCGGCAGTATCTGATCGGTAGGGACGATCCGTCTTCACCTCTTCCAACGGAAATTTCGTTGCGTCGGCAGTTGAATGGGATGAAGCGCGAGACTTTCCCATGGATGTTCGATGTAACAAAATGCGCCACTCAGGAAGCAATCATCAATCTCGGCTTGGCCTTCCGCGCCTTCTTTGAAAAACGCGGAAAATATCCGCGATTTAAAACCAGGGGAAAGCGCGATAGTTTCTGTGCCGCAAACGAGGCCAATAAATTTCGCTGCGATGGTAGGCGGATTAAGCTTCCCGTCGTTGGTTGGGTCCGAATGCGTGAGGAGGTGCGTTTCAAGGGTAAACTGAAACGCGTTACCGTGAGTCGCGAAGCCGACCGGTGGTTTGCCTCAATCATGGTCGATATTGAGGACGAGAAATCTATTCAGCAGCCTCTTGACGCCGTGGGCGTCGATCTCGAAACGACGCCATGTGCCACTCTGAGCGACGGTACCGATGTGGCCGAGCCAAAAGCTCATGTCGCCTTAATGACGCGGCTCAAGCGCAACAGTCGAGCGTTATCGCGAAAACTGCGGGGCTCGAAGAACGCCCAGAAGGCGAAGCGTCGCCTGGCCCGGCTGCAGACCCGAATCAGCAACGTACGCCAGGATGTACTACACAAGACAACTTCGAAGCTGACGAAGACTTATCGCCGTATCGGGATTAGCCATTCGACTGTCGATGTGATCGCGCGCACTCGCCTTACGGATTCGATAAGGAATTTCTCTATCGTCGAATTCCGGCGCCAACTGGATTACAAATCGCGATTTTACGGCGCAGTCATAGTTGTTGCCGACGAGTTCTTTCCTTCAAGCGAGACGTGTTCTTGCTGCGGCTCAGTGAAACCTGAGCTGGCGCTGTCGCAGCGAGTATATCATTGCGGCGATTGCGGATATGAGGCCAAGCGCGATTTCAATGCCGCTTGCAACCTGGAACAGATGGCCGCGAGCTTCGCGGTTCCCGCCTGTGGAGAGAAACGTTCTAACGCGAAGCATAAGCCTCGTGTGAAACGACCTCGATGAAGCAGGAACCAGACGACAACGTCAGCGCATAGCTTTGACAATCTATTCGTAGCGTTGTGTAGGTTCTGGAGAGCGGTTAGAGAAAATACGTTTGCGGTATGCTGTGGCGGAAATGCTAGAATGTAAGGCTCCACGTGAGGTCGTGTTGTCGGATAACCCTCACCGGCTCGAATTGGGGGTCGATGCGATCTCCCGCTGCCTCAACCCCAAGCGACCGTGATCATCAATCACGAACACAGCGAGTTTCGTTGGGTTTCCTTCGACGAAGTACTGACCATGGTTCCGTTTGCAGGGCAGCGTCACGTGTTGCGGCAGGTAAAGGCCGAATTCGTCGATCGTGAGCCGGTCCGCCACCTCCTCACAACAGCAGTCCCTTGAGGGGCCCTCTAACGACACAGAGTGGGCTTTTAAGTCGGATTCCGGTCAAGTCCTGGCGGAGATCGAGCTTTGCGTCTTAGCGTTGTTTAGCGGGAAACCAGCGCTATGCCGTAAGACCGTATGTCCGTCTTCGTGGCAGAGGTGGCTCCAAGGAGCGTGTCGAACGACTGGAGAAGGTCATCGAGGAGTTCGTCCCAACCTGGTCGCTTGCGCCTGTCATTCGAGCGCTACAGACACTGCGAGGGGTTGACCTGAACGTAGCTGTCACATTCGCCACGGAGGTCGGCGACGTAAGCCGATTTGAGAGCCCCCGCCAACTGATGGGCTATCTCGGCCTGGTCCGCGGTGAACGATCAACGGGTGAGACAGTCAGACGGGGTGCGATCACAAAGGCCGGCAATGGTCGGGTTCGACACATGCTGGTCGAGAGTGCCTGGACCTATCGGCATCCGCCGAAGGTTGGCACGAAAAAGCTCTACCTCATGGAGCAAGCCCCATCGAAAGTTCGAGAGATTGCATGGAAGGCTCAGAGTCGGCTGACATCTCGATATCGAATGCTCACCACTCGCGGAAAGCGAACGACAGTGGTTTGCACCGCCATTGCCCGCGAGCTGACCGGCTTCATGTGGGCCGTTGCAAGGGAGGCTCAGGCGATCAGATCATAGGTCGCCGTAGCGAACTTGCACCTCGCGCATGGGCGGGGGCGGAACAACGGCAGGGGAACACCCGTCAGACGCTTTGTGGCCGGCACTTGACCGACGCCCGCAGTAAGATCGGAACAGCCCCGGACGCACAATCGGGAATGCGGTACCGCATTAGGATTTGAGGAGACACAGCGCGTCGGATTCTTCCGAAAGCCACTGTAGGTCTGTTTTGCCTGGGCCGATTGAACTTCAGTCAGCCTCTCGGCCGTGCCGCCGATCCAGCCAACGCATCGCTGGCGTCACAGTGAGTCCATGCATTAGGATCGAGACGAAGACCACGAGCGAGAGGATGACCCACAACCGGTCGCCGTCCTCGAACCGCCCGTGATTGAGGCCATAGGCGAGATAATAGAATGAACCCACGCCCCGAATGCCGAAGAAGGCGATGGTGATTTTCTCGGTGAGCGTCGCGCGGACTCCAATGAGGGCAAGCAAGCCGGTTGCCGGTCGAACGACCAGCAATATAAGCACGACGGCGACAATCTCTATCCAGCCGATACTGGACAGCAAGCCATTGACGATAGCGCCGCCAAAAGCGAGCAGCAGGAGCATCATCGCGATGCGCTCGATCTGTTCCGTGATGTCGTGCATGTCGCGCTGGAAGTCGTGGTCGCGATGGGAGTTACGCAGCGTCAACGCGGTAACGAAGACCGCGAAGAAGCCCAAGCAGTGCAGCAGCTCCGACACAACATACGACACGAAGGTGGCTGCTATGGCTACCAATCCGTCGCCTGTCTTTGCCAACGTATCGCCGGGCATCTTGAAGGTTGCCCAACCAAACACACGTCCGACAAGCCATCCACAGCCAAGGCCAACAATCGTTTCCCAGAGGACATTCAAGGTAGCCAGCGAGCGAACCAAGGTTCTCCTGCTGTGGCCGCAAGGCTTAAAACGATGGTCAGATGCACGAATGGAAATGCGAAGCCGTCGTTCAGGCCCGCCTCAGATGTCAGCGCGAAGCGAACAGTGTCTTCACCCCCTTCCTGTGGGCCCGCAACCTGGATGTCGGTCGCAAGATCAGATCGGTGGGCGCAAGGCTTGCTGCCAGCAGCAGCGCGGCCACCGATCCTAAACCAAGCAGGGTTGAGCCGATGAATGCTATAGCGATGATGCTCATCGGCATCGTGATCAATAACAGCCGCCAAGTCGTTCCCCACCCTCTGAATGAGACCGGCGGTGAATCTTCAGGCCTGCGCCCATCAACGCAACAAGAANNACGAACTCTGTCAAACGTTCGGTAGCGTGTGGGTATGCACCTGGCGATGGGTTCAACTTCAGATACGGCGAGGTGTAGATCAGGCCACCAATCGCCAGACAGACGATAGGAAGCGAGAGCGGAAGTCGGCGGAGAGCCAGCGGCAACCACGCCACCAATGCGATGAGAAGCCCAGCGCCNGTAAGCGCCACTGCATAGGGGTCTGGTTCCCAGCCGTGAATCACCAAGGGTTGGACCTATCTCGTCGTTGCACAGAATGTGGCTGCATTGGCCCTAACCCAGCGGACCGTCAAACGGTCACTTGGGGGCAACATCAAGACGTTGCTTCAACAACCAATCCCATAGTTCTGGATCGTTTAGAGCTGCAGCTTCGATGCCGGAGTGGTCCACGCCTTCGAGGATACTAAGCCGCGCGTCACGTTTCAGGGCCTTGAGGCGTTCGTACATGATGACGGAATCGGATAGGAGGATGACGTTGTCGTCCGTCCCATGGAAGACCCAGAAGGCAGCCTTCTCATTCGTCCTGCTNAGGTAGTGACGATTGCCACCACCTGCAATCGGAACTACGGCGGCAAACNTCTGCGGAAACTGTTCTGCCATGGCCCAAGCNCCAAAGCCGCCCCGACTGTAGCCGACGACGTAGATACGGGAGCGGTNAACCCGGTACTTTGAGATGACCTCCTCAAGNGCCGCTTCNACCTTCTCGATGGGGTAGAGCAGNTCCTCGCTTGGGTTCTGAGGCGAGAACACCAGGAACGGGAACTGCTTGCCGTCTTCGATCAATTTCGGCATGCCGCTCGATTTGACCTTCTCGATATCGCCGCCACCTTGGTCACCCCCNTGAAGCCATACGACGAGCGGATAGGAGTCGTTGGACGTCTCATATCCGTTCGGCGTATACATCAGATATTTGAGGTCGTTTTTTACCGTCGCTGTTGCTGTCATCGCCAGTTGATCAGCATGTGCCGCGCCAAGTGTGCACATCCCTAACGCGGCGACCAGTGCTGCAGGCAAAATCCTTCGTATCATCCGTTCAACTCCTCTATCGCGATTGACCAATGGTAGCACCTGAAGACTTCGGCTGCCTTCCCGAACACCGACGAGCCGACCGGAAAGGCCGGGTGAGAGGTCGAGAACGCTACCGAAAACGGGTTAGGTCGTTAGCCCGGGTTCATGTTCGGGAGGTTCGTCTCAACCTCTCGACGTTTGCTTTCCGGCATACTGTCTATCTTGTCACGCCAGAAGGCTGCCGCCTCGTCTGGTTCGTTATCCCACAGCCTGGTGTCGACAATGTTGTCATCGAGCTTGGCACGGCCGCTTGCCACCAAGCTGAACATATTCTTCAGCTAGACGAGCAGCTTCCGTCGATGGCCCCGTCATCTTGCAATCCCATAAACAAATCCGACGATTGCTGCCAAGGCTACCGACGCTATCGGCTGAAGGCGAATCTGATACTCCACTTCCTCACGCATTGTACGTGGGGCACCGGCAAAGGCTGGTGGTCGTGGCCTGATTGGATGATGACGCACTGCCCTCTGCAGAGTCCGAAGCTCGGCCTGCAGCTCGTCGAGTTCCTTGCGCTGCTCATCGGCAGGAGATGTTCCCGCCTGCGTTCCCATGCTTTCATCCACTTTGTTTGAGGAGGCGGTGACGATTGTCTTATCGGAGGTGCCAGCCATTTCGAACCCTTCCTGAGCGTTGCTTGGAGAACGGGGCTTCGACCGGAGAGTTCCGGTGTACGGAAGGCTTCTCCATATTACGTCGGTGTTCGTGTTTACCGTAACCGGTGTTTTGCCCCCACGTTGCCCTCCGTCACCCGATCTGTGACCTCCATGCCCGAGCGGAAGGAATTTCTCCATGGCCACTACTTTGGAGGTTCTCATAACGTGGTGGGGTCGAGGTGAGGTCAATCACCAATGGCCGCACGAGAGGTCAAGATGCGGATCGTATCGGAGAGCCTGCGTCCGGGCGTGACGGTGAACCAAGTGGCGATACAGGCCGGGAACCGGGCAGCCATCGCCTCGCTCATCGGGACCGGCAAGCTCGATGCCGTCGATCCCATTGCCTATCCGACCAATACGCTCACCGCTATCGTCAACGGCTACAAGCAGAGCCGGATCGACCATCTGCTACCGTGGAACTATGTTCCTAAAATTTATCGGACCGCGACTCAAGCTTTANCAATGCACTAACCAATATTGTAAATGCACAGCCTTCGGCAANATCGATAACTACCTGTCATGCAGCGAGTCGCTAGACTAGCGACGCTACGGCAACACGGGATTTAAGGTGCGAAAATTATAAGCCCGTCACTCGGGCAATAACGATGGTGATAAGCGTGCTCGCCAGGTCAGTCGGCGTGTAGTCGTCTCTCGGCGACCAGACGACATGGGTGAAAACAGGGGTTGGAGTGGTGGTAAGATGCGGCGCATTCTCGCGTATGGAGCGCTAGTTAGCTGTTTGATGGCATCGAGCAATCTCGCAACCGCTTGCGTGGTTGTAGCGGCGCTTGATCTGACGGATGTCAGATATGCGGATGTTGTGGTCGTCGGTCGGATTTCCGACTACGAGCATGTGCTCGACCCGTTGGCAAGGAAGCGCCGTGAAGCCTTGATGTCGACGGCTTCTGAACGTCTGAAAGCCATCCTTGGCAAATCGTCGGGCTTTCTCACGGATTACGTCCGTTTCCAGGTGACTGTCGATGAGGTTCTACATGGCAATCCCCCTGACGCATTTCCCGTGACCTGGGACAATTCCACCTTCTCCGAGCCCGAGAAGGTCAATCCTGGCAGCTATCTGATTGCCGTTCGCAAGGCGAGTACGCAACGCCCGCCACTTCGCGGCCCGAGCGCAACGATCATGCCGACGCCGGAACCGGACAGAATGACTGTATTGCAAGCGCCTTGTGCGCGGGCCTTTCTGTTTCCTGCCGAAAGTAAGGAAGCACACGGTGTCCGCCGCATCCTCAACCAAAATCGAGAGTAGAGCGCTTACATAGACCTCAAAGCTTTGTCGGCATTTGGGGCGAGGCAGCCATTTCGTCATCGCGGCAGTCGAAACCCACTAAGCATCTTGTCAAAGTTCGGCCCCACACACCGTTTACAGCTTTCCTTCCGATTGACGCGATGTCTTTGATGTTGTCGAGGGTGTAAGTGCCGAGCTTCTTGTGTTCTCGGGTAGCGGTCTCCCATTCGGAGGCGACAATTAACCTATATCTTCCGCGCTCCAGGAGGTTCACGATCGAGTGCTCCATCCTGCCGATGTCGTCGAAATAAGCCTCGGCGTCATAAGGCTTCTCAGGGTTCGGGTCGATCCAGCAGCGGATCGAAAATTGTCCGTCAACCAATTCATCCCCCAGGTAGTCTCATGCCATTCCTGGAATAAACGCAGCATGAGAATTTAAGTCGATGGAGAAAAGTATCTCGGATCCACCCCCGCGTTCGAGATTGATCCACTTTGCATCTGAATGCTGAAAGAGTCGAGAGGGGTAAGTGGGTTGCGATCCCCCGAAAAACGGAAGACCGGTCGAATACCCGTTAAAGCCGGGCCGCATTCTTCAGATCGTCATTCATTTGTGTTGCCAGGCTTTTTCGAGCGCAGACCGATGCGTTCTTATAGCAAGTCGAGCTTTAACGCAGTTAGCTAGAAACCGATTGCCAAGGTGACGATCCAAACTGGCAGGCCAGCCACGATAACGCCGGCAAGCAACGCCGCGCTCATTTTCAGCGCGTTCGCCCGCCGAGCCCGCCGCGCATCCCACTCGTAAACCATGCTCGCTCCCTCACACCACGGTTGCGAAGTGAAACATCGTCCACGATGCGAGTCGAGTGCATCCCTGCAACGGTCGATCAGAACATCCGAAAGTAACAAACGAGCAGACGAGGAGTAGCGTGATCGACGCGTTTCGCCTGCTGTAGTGTGGCATTTAACTGTAAGAATGCGCCCGTTCCGACAGCTCATGGCCCATAATTTGAGATTCGCCGGTTCGATTTTCGGCGCTTGAGGCTCTCCGATGCGGAAATAACGTTCTGTAAAATTTCGCGTTTTCCGATGAAGCTTGACCATTGGTTGTCATGTTTTTATACGCGGTGAATCTCACATTAAGTGCAAAATCGGACCGGCGAATCTCAAATTAAGTGCCCGATCTCAATTTAAGTGCCGCCCTATCTTGTTGAAAATATTGGATGCGGAGTCTCGCGATTAAATGCAAAACGACAGCAGAGGCCTATTTGACGAAACCGGTCGACCTTGATGTTTTGATGGCGAAAATCAGCGGCTGCATCGCGCGGCTTGAAAGCAACCGCAAGGCAGGACGTGGGCTCTGAATGAACCTGGGAAGGTTTGCCGCTTTAGGTTTGATCCTGATGGCAAACGCCGATTCCGAACCGGACCGCCGCCGACATTCAATCATTGATGCTGTCCCTACGCTGATCCGTAGATCATCGCTGAAAGCACGAGCCATATTGCCTCCGACCAAATCACCGCCGGCGATGGGATCAAAAATTAACAGAGAGGGAATCCCCAATCCGATTCCGCGTTCAATGGACGCGCCCTAGATCCACGACAAAATAACCAGAATCGCCGCAAGAACAAGAAAAGCCACCATTAGACGGGCTATCATGGCACATCCTTCGAAAGAACATTAGTGCCGCTGCCCTAATGTCGAATCCACTGGACCCTCACCGATAACGATCATTCCAGAGATGACAAGATCTGCCGGAGGCTCACCGACCCACGGCCTCCTTGCCGGTTTCTCTATCGGCGGGATGGGAGCGACGCAGACGTTCCCGCTGCTTGGCGGCGCTCTCGTGGGCTTACCGTATTCCGCCACGCACTACACCGGGATGCGCGCCTACCATGTAGTTGGACTCATCGAATGGCGGTTGGATTTTGCGGCCTCAGTATCAATCGCAACCTTGTGTTTGGCTGCGGCAGCAGCCTGGTCTGTTCATCTCGTGCGAGATTGCTCGAAGCCACGGCGGCAGACTTGAGGTCCAGTCGGACGAAAATCCGACCGCCTTCCTGTTCCGGATGCCGGTCTAGCGCCGTCAAGCCAGTGGCATCGTGCCCGGCCCGGTGAAGGCAAAAGCGGCTAAGAGATCGGCGGTGAGCCAGCCCCGAATAGTTGATCGCTCGTGGCGCCGAAGGTCGGTGGTCTGTTAGGCCGCTTGTGAACCGGCCTTCGCAACCTTGAATCACTGCGGCTGAGGCGCAATATCAGAGTATTGGGATGTTCAGTTGGCGAGGAAGGAGATGTAAGATGCCTCTGACCGATGTTCGATGGACCCGTCCTGTGAAGGTCCGGCTCCAGTGTGGACTGGAGCACACCTTCACCAGCATCTACGATGCCCTCGATTTCCTGGAAAACGAGTGGCCGATACGCCACGGGCAACATCATGAGCAAGCGGTGAAACGATGCCGCCGTGTCTTGAGCGGTATAATCCCAGCTGAGATTGCACGCGAGGCTTTTGTAGTGGCTTGTCTTGAGGCCGGGTTTTCCACGCTCACGTCTCCGCTGAAACCACGGGACCCCCTTGACGTGCAAATCCCCTGGGAAGTCCTGCATCATCGCTAGCGTCCATATTCATAGAGAACAGCACGCAAAGCGTTCACCAATTCCGCTGGCGGAGAATCCGCTCGCGCGCCCGGAACAGAACCGCCCGAGCTTGCTGATCCGCAGTTTTGGGCGGGACGAAACGCATCTCGGGCTGACGGGCCGCGATGACGATTGNTTCCGCATCGACGGCGTCGTTCTTCTGGCGTTTCAATAATCGTCAGGTGCTCAAAATGCGAAGGAACGCACAGCTGGCATTGCTTACGGCCCCGCCGATCCCTCGGAGCTCACGCGCCAGGCGGACATAGCACTCTATCACGCAAAGGCCGCAGGTCGGAACACCTACGCGATCTTCGGAAGCCATATGGACGAGTTGCTGCGCAGGCGCCGGAAGCTTGAGCAGGACCTTCGGCTTGCCATCGAGACGAGATCTCAGATTGAGATCTTTTATCAGCCGGTATATTCGCGGGGGCAAAATAGCCTCTCATCGATGGAAGCGCTTGCCCGCTGGAAGCATCCGGAGGAAGGCTTCATCGGTCCCGATGTCCTTATCCCAATCGCAGAGGAAATTGGCCTTATTCAGCAGATCGGTGAGATTGTGCTTGAAGATGCCTGCAGCGTCATGGCCGATCTTCCGCACATCACTATGGCGGTCAACGCTTCTGCACGGGAGCTTTGTTCTGACGGCTATCCTCTTCGCGTCCTGTCCAGATTGGCGAAATGGAACATCGATCCGAAGAGGCTTGAGATCGAAATCACCGAAACCTCGGCTATCGCTGGAGAAGGGCATAGCGATCATAGCATCGCCTTGCTCCGAAAGGCAGGCGTACGGATCGCAATCGACGACTTCGGAACCGGATATTCTTCCTTCTCAAGAGTGCAAGATCTGATGGTTGACAGGATCAAGATCGACAAGTCATTCGTCGATGCGATGCAGACGGAGAGTAAGCCGCTCGTTGAGGCGATGATCACGATGGCCCGCGCGAGGGGGCTTAAGACGACGGCTGAAGGCGTGGAAACGGATGAACAAAGCGATGCTTTGATGAACCTTGGGTGCGATAGCCTACAAGGTTTTCGGTTCTCCCGGCCTCTTGCCCGTGCCGCCATTATTGATTTCTACAAGGGAGTGGAAAGGAAATTTCACGGCTTGAATAGAGGCGGCAAGGGGGCCTTACCGTTTCGGACGGCGACGCCGCCGGTCGTTCGGGAGCCGTCTACGAGCAAGCGGCTTCGGCGCAATTTGCCGGCTGCATTGGACCTTTGACCGTATGGCGTGAGACTGGTCGGGACGCTACCCTGCAACTGGTTTGGAAAACAGGACGCATGTCGCAGACGCCTCCGACTCGCGAGGACTGCAGATGCTTCAGCACGTCCGCGTCGAACCGAAGCCATCGATAATTTGGACCAGCCGCATATGAAGGTTTTAGACTCTTGGGAGTGGTGAAGAGGTCAAATTTATTTAGCCGCAGACCTCGGGGAACCTGCAGCGTTCAAACGACCACGGGAGGATCGAGTGCAAAACAGGATCTTACTTCTTACCGCTACCGTGATGATGTTGGCTCGAATGATTTCACTATCAAAGAAAACGAAACGAGACCTGATGGTCGAACGATTGATCCGGATGGGTGCTGGAAACTAAGCGGTCAAGAAGAAATGGCGCTGGAGCGAACAGATGCTCAAGACATCAACACCCCTTCAGAAATGAGCAACGGTCGCCAGCCCAGAAGCTGGCGACCGCGCCCAGCACATCAAAGTCGCGTTCAGACGACCAGGATGTAGACGATCTCGTAGGTCGACGGTTCGACGATGACGATCCGGTTGTCGGCCAGCACGAAATACTCGTAGCTCTTATATTGAGGGACGATCTCAACCACCTTCGGCGGCAGACGGTGCAGCTTGACCGTCTTCGGGACGGCCACACCGACGGAAACGCTAAAGGTCGGCTTCACGGTCTCAACCTTGTTCTCGACGATCACGTTGCGGATCTCGGTCTTCTGCTCGGTCGAGATGTTGATGCTGCCGGTGATCTCGTTCGACGGGCGGTTGGCCGAAGCCGCATCCGCGTTGTTTTGTTGTTTGGTCTGGGTCGTTGTGCTTTGGGCGCTGTTGGTTTTGTTCATGTCTGAGGTGCCGGTCTGACCGGCACCCTGTGCCGATTGCTGATCCTGACCGGTCGGCTGTTTGTTTTGCGAAGCGGCGGTATTCTGGTCCTGCTGGCCATCCGACTGCTGCTTCTGCGTGGCTGCAGTGTCGCCGTTCGGCTTCATTTTTGGATCGCTCTGGTCCGCCGTGGTATCGGACTTGGAGTCGGCCGATCCAGGCTTCTTCATCTGATCCGACTGCGCCTGGTCGCGAGAAGGCTTTGCGTCGGAACCGGAGGCGGTGTTGCTCGACGGCTGGTCGCCCTGTGGCTTGATCTGAGCGTCTGCCTTCGCGCCAGCGTCGGCCGAGCCGGGCTGTTGTTTCATCTGGGCATTGCCATCGGTCGAAGCCGATCCCTGCTTGGGTTCGGAATCTTGCTGGGTCTGAGCCGGAGGGATAAGCTTCTGGTTTCCGGACGCATCCTGCGCGAGAAGCGGGATGGGTGAAAGCGTCGAACCCGCCAGAAACGCGGCGGCAAGGGTTGTCTTCTTCAACATGGTCATTGGTTTCTCCTAAAGCTGTGTTTGTTGTGCTGGGATTGCGATTGGAGCGTCAATCGAGGACGCGTATGACCTTGCGGGTGCCCGGATCGACCAAGGCGGTCGTGCCGTTGACGTTGACGTAGCGGTAGGTCACGTTTGGAGCGTCGATCGTGTGAAGTTCGACCGTGTCGGGAAGCGCGGTACCAACTGCGATTTTGACATTCGGGACGTCCACCGCAGTCACCTTATGCTTCGTGACATATTCCTTGATAACGGTCTCCTGCTGGGGCTCGATGACAACGGCCTGAGCGAGCGCGGCGCCGGTACCTATCACGAGCGCCATAGCCGCGGTGACACCAAAGAGATGCTTTTCCATGATGTATTCCTCCTAATGTTCGGGATTGGACGTCTGCCTGTGGCAGGCGCCATCTGAACCGAGCGAATGCACCATTGTTCCAGATCCGGGCCTTCAGTCGCATAGGCCGATGGACCAAGGTCCCAAAGATTGCCTAGCCGTATCTAAATCACTGGGACTAAAGCCCTATTCGACGCTGGACCAAAGCCCATGACCGGAACTCAGCTAAACCGAAGGGGTTTTTCTCCGGCACATTCAAGCCACTTAAACGAGAACGATCATGTCCACCAAACGCATTATCATTGCTGTAGCCATCGCCCTCGCGGCAGGTACCGCATCCGCTCAACAGTCGACGGTCAACGGTGCCGCAGGCGGTGCTGTAACCGGAGCTATCGTCGGGGGCCCCGTTGGTGCCGCCGTCGGCGGCGTGGTCGGCGCCGTCGCAGGAACCGTCATTGATCCGCCGCCGGAGCGCGTCGTAAGCTACGTTCGCGACGCACCGGTTCCGGCCGATACCGTTGTCGTTCGCGAAAAGGTCGTTGTCGGCCAAGCGCTGCCACAGACGGTTGTCGTCCAGCCGGTCCCGGACAATCCGAAATATGCCTATGCTGTCGTCAACAAACAGCGTGTCATCGTCGAACCGACGTCGCGTAAGGTCATTCAGGTGATCAACTAAACCGCTCCCGCGGCCGCTCACGCGGCGGCCGCCATCGCGTTGTTATTCGGCGGGCAGAAGAATGAAATCGGTTTTCTTCGGAATATTGTTTGTCATGGCTGGAATGGTCGGTGCGCTTGCATTTTTTGGCCCACCGGTAGACCACGCTTCGGCGTGGGTCTTCGTACCTGAAGCGTTGCCAGGGGCCACCGCCCCCTGACCATCCCAACAGGGCGTAAAAGGCTTCTTTCGGAAGCCAATGTCGATGGGTTGAGATCGAGCATAAACTTGCAGCACGGCTTGTCCAGACCGCCTTGCGCGGTGTTCGAGCCAATGGAGGTTCATATGGAAGAGAGTGTATATCAGGCTCGTTGGCTTCTTATCACCGTTGCCATTGTGGCGTTTGGGATGGTTGCCGCAGGTGTTGCAGCCGGTTGAGAACCAGGAAATGCTCAGGAGGGTGGTCTAACCCGCTGAGCCTGACGTAGACATAGTGGAATTGTACGGAGGTTCCGATGTTATCACGTCGATATTTTCTGTTGGGCCAAACAAGCTCAGCCATTGCCATCGGCATGATACTGCGCGTCGGAGGTCTTTCCACAGCGGCGCTCAGCGAGAACGCGTTCGCCCGTAATGGCGGCGGTAATGGTGGAGGCAATGGGAGTGGAAACGGCGGAGGCAACGGGGGCGGCAATGGCGGCGGTAACGGAGGTGGCAATGGTGGGGGTAGCGGAGGCGGAAAGGGTGGCGGTAGCGACGGTAGTGGTGGGAACGCCAGCGGCAATAGCAATAGCAACGGTTCATCGGCGAATAACGGCAATAATTCCGCTGGCGACACCGTGAGTGTGAACGGCTCCTCCATCGAGGTGCGTCATAAGACAGGGATCGAGGAAAGCTTGGCGAACGGCCGCTACATCATGCGGGATCGCCGCGGGCGCACGATCATTAGTCGCGAGGCGACCTCTGCCGATGAATCTAGGGTGCGTTCAATGGTCCGGCCCTAAGGTGCGTTCGGATATCTGCCCATAGCCTCCGCGATGCGAACGCATCCTCTCCATCTTCCACCTCACGCATACCTCTAGAACCTCAGATCGAGCAGGCCCGTGACGTCCCTCTTGTTTAGAGTGGTCGTCACCAATCCCAATCTTGAGATCTTCAAGCCGTCTCCGTCCGGCAAAGCTTCAGAGACATGGTTAAGGTGGTTCCGCTGTTTCCACTGACGATCTGGAATCGGCCTCCCAGACTTTCCACCCTTTCACAGAGCCCCGTAAGTCCGAGGCCCTTGGTCTTTACATTGCGGGGATCGAACCCTGTCCCTTGATCTCTAACAGTAACCACGATGCATCCATCGTCCAGCCTTTGCTCCACCATCTGCCCTCTGGCTCCAGCGTGACGGAAGCCGTTGTTCAGAGCTTCCTGGACGAAACGATAGATGCAGATTTTTTCCGCGGGCGAAATTTCCCATGGCATATCCTTCGTCATGAGCTCCACAGTGACGCCGGTGCGGGACTGGTATCCTGAAACGACACGCTGGAGGAGCTCCCTCACGTCCCACCCTTCGATTTCGGGGAGAGCGAGGCCATGACAGATGTCGCGGATCTCCTGCATGGCTTCATCAAGACTATTCTTTATGGTTGCGACCTCGCTCGCGCGTTTGAGGCGAGGCACTTTGCAATCGAGGATCATATCACTGTCGACCCGCAGGGAAGCGTAGGCAACAAGCTGAGCGGGACCGTCGTGAAGGTCGGCTGCCACACGACGCAGGAAACGCTCGTTGAGAGCCGCCGTCTGTTGTGAGGCTTTTTGAACCCGTGCACTCAACAACTGGTTCTGGTGAAGCAGAGCGCTCAGCTCCTCGACCCGCTCATTTAGCAGAGTACTCTGAAGGCCGATCGTTCTGCTGCCGCGCAAAACGATCGCCGATAACGTCAGGAAGAAAATGGTGATGACGGCCGCGACCGCCCCCCAGCTGCCAAGGCGGGCGCGACGCAGGCTTGAGTCGAGGTCGGTGGCCACTTCATAGAATTCAGAAACGGCAACGACCTCACCGGACCACGGCTGCAGCACAGGATTATAGATTTCCAGGAGCGGCTGTCCGCTGGTGCGTTCCGCGACACTTTCTTCGTCATCGACCTGATTGAACTCGGCCGCCATCTGCCCAGCGAAAGCCATGCGCAAGTTATCGTTCGGCGTGACGCGCTTGCCCATCAGGCTCTTGTCATTGGAATAAACGATAGTTCCGTCGGCACGCCAAAGCCGGAAGGATTTCAGGCGCCGGCCAAGCGCACCGTGGCCAAGTGTCTCGTCGAGCGCCCGCTCAACAGACTCGTCGAGTTCCTTTGTCGTCGTCAGATCGGGGAGGATCGGCGCGATCATGCTGTCGACATAAAGAGCGGTGGTCGCCGCGGCATTGCGCGTGACGGCATGCTCTATCAATTCGGTGACAATGGCACCGACCAGCAGCATGGCAGCTATTGCGACAGCACCGCCAGCAATAAGGAACTGCCGTGCCAAAGACTGAGAATTCCAAAAGGAAATGGGGCGGGTTGGGCGCAAGCAAGCAACGTCCGCGTTGGTGGGACCGGCATCAGAAAATATGCGTCAAGCTGGCCTTCAATGCCTCCGAGTAACGGCGGCTCGATCGGCGCGCGCCGGCTTGATGGTCTTCAGCGCGTGGTCGGCCCAGCTTCCTGGAGCAACTGCTCAGCGCAATCCGAAAAAGCCCAAAATAGCCAGAACGATGACGACTGCTCCAACGAGCCAAATAATGCTGTTCACGATCTCTCCTCCCTGTGCTTGATTGAACCCTGTCGGATTGTTCCTCAATGCGTAGTTCTCTCCCTGGTTCCAAATACTTTAGAATATCTGAGGGATATCGAGGTGGCTGCGCGCGCTGCAAACCTTAAGTATTGCAATTTATACGATCATTCTGATCGAGTATAACGAGTGTTCAGAGGTTGCGAACTTGGCTGCGCATCTGTCATTTGGGCAGAAGGTGAAGGGGCAGTGACCTTCTGTGAAACATCGTCCACGATGCGCGTCGAGTGCATCCCTGCAACGGTCGATCAGAACATCAGGGAGTAAGAAACCAGCAGAATGACGAACAGCGTGATCGACGCGTATCTAGTGCCTGCGCAAGACCGGACGATTTTGATAGCCTCTTCCCCGCTTCCCGATCAGAGGCGCCTCGGACTTCTGTGCAGGCTTTCTGTTCTGTTGCTCTCCGGAACGAGTTGGCAGTATGCGGCTAAGCGAGCAGCTTCGAGGCCCGGCCGCTTCGACGCGTCGCGCTGTTGTAGTAGCTGGATGCCTGTTGAACGGAGCGATGACGTGACTGCTCCATCGCCTCGGGAAGAGGAATGCCGCGATTCGCCGCTTCGGTCAGGTAACCAGATCTCAGCCCATGCGCCGAAAACTCTCCTGGGTCCAGTCCAGCCATGACTGCCCGCCGCTTGACGATGTCGTTGACCGCCTTCGGATCGAGTGGGCGGTGGGAGACATTGCCCCATCGGTCGACTTTTCGGAAGATGCTGCCAGTGTCGATTTTGGCAGCCGCGAGCCAGGCATTTAAAGCATCGACCGGCCGCCCGGTGAGATAGACAACCTCGTCGTGATCCG
>Ga0055531_10001543_pt1 | contig 16864 bp, 30 predicted proteins | sample AraplaCvi_mCL_r2_FD_55008 | JGI IMG/M metagenome (GOLD analysis project Ga0055531, IMG submission 55008) | Arabidopsis root microbial communities from North Carolina, USA - plate scrape MF_Cvi_mCL_r2 | ecosystem: Host-associated > Plants > Roots > Endosphere | place: USA: North Carolina...
CCGAGCGCAGGTACTTGGCCGTCACGAATGTGGGAAACAATGCAATCCCGAGTCCGACGGGTGCGGCATCCAGCTGCACTCGAAGTCGATAAGGACTCCGTTCGGATGGCTGCGGGCAGCAGTGCTGGGCGCCAATGATGGCGTGATCTCGACCGCGAGCCTGATGGTGGGCGTCGCCGCCACCGGCTCGGCGGCTACAGCGGTGCTCACGGCCGGGATGGCAGGTCTGGTTGCCGGCGCGATGTCGATGGCCGCAGGCGAGTACGTGTCAGTGCAGTCGCAGGCCGACACGGAGCGGGCCGATATTGCCAAGGAAAGAAGTGAACTGGAGTCGCAGCCCGACCTTGAGCATGCGGAACTGGCGGCCATCTATCGAAAGCGCGGGCTCGAGCCCGATCTGGCGCGTCGTGTGGCCGATCAGCTGATGGCGAAGGACGCCCTTGCCGCACACGTGCGAGACGAGCTCGGCATTACCGAGACACTGCGCGCGCGCCCCGTCCAGGCTGCGTTCTCCTCGGCGGGCTCTTTCGCCGCCGGTGCGATCATTCCGATCGTCGCGACGTTGCTCGGTCGTGAGCACGTCGTACTTGTAGTCGGCGCAACCACCGTCCTCGCGCTACTGGGCTTGGGCGCGCTGGCCGCATATGCAGGCGGGTCGCCCGTGCTCAAAGGCGCGGCACGTGTCGCGTTCTGGGGCGCGTGCGCGATGGCGCTCACCGCCGTTGTGGGGCGCTTGTTCGGCCAGGTCGGCATATAGGGACGAGCACAAGCGGCTGCCATGAAGGGCGCACGTTCGGCCGCCGTCTGTTTTGTGAGGGGAGGGTGCCAAGCCCGTCACCCGGTCAGTCGATGGTTGACGCGGACGCCTGCCCGCACGCCAGAGCGCCTTCGTTGACAGTCTACCTACTGGTAGGTAGATTAGCCGTCCCTCCTGAAGGACTCCCCCATGGGCATCTCTCCGATCGGCTGGCTCCACACCCTTGGCAGCCTCCCGGCCATTCCCCTGGCCGCTTTCATGCTCGCAAAGCACGGGCGAATCGCGCCGCAGACCAGGGCAGGGCGCGCCTACTTCTGGTTCATGCTGTTGGGCGTGCTCACCGTCTATCCGATCGCGCATCAACCCGTCAGCTCCATCGTCGCGACCGTCACGCTGGTAGTGCTCCTGCTGGGTTACGGCCTCTCACGGTGGTCCCGAACCGGGTCGATCTGGAGGTACGTGGAAACGGCGTCGCTCAGCATCAGCGTGTTCCTGCTGATGGTTCCCACACTGAGTGAAAGCCTGCGCAGATTGCCCGTCGGCCATCCGCTGGTAACCGACATGAAAGATCCGCTATTGCTCGGAGCGCAAGGCGCACTGCTGCTGGCGCTGGTAGTCGGTATTCCTGTGCAGCTCCGTGCGTTGTACAAGCGCGGAGTTGCATACGCCGAGGTGGCCCGATGATGTCCGCAGACAGATCATCGACCCCGGACTACTCGCCCAAAGCGCAGGAGATTATCCGCCGGACGAACGAACTGCTCGCGTCGCGCGGATACAACGGCTTCAGCTTCGCAGACATCGCCGAGCGAGTGGATGTCAGGAAAGCGAGCATCCATCACCACTTTCCGACCAAGGCCGACCTGGTGAAGGCGACGGTCGTCCTGCACCGGGATGCAACGCGGCTTGGGCTGCAGGCGCTTGATCGGTCGAGTCCCGATCCGCTGGAACGGCTGATTGCCTACAGTCGTTTCTGGGCGGAATGCATCCAGCAGTCCAATCCCCCGATCTGCATCTGCGCGCTGCTTGCGGCGGAACTGCCTGCCATCCCGGTCGAAGTCGCCGATGAAGTCAAAGGGCACTTCGCGGAGCTCCACGCCTGGGTCGCGTCGACCATGGAGGATGGAACGTCCAAGGGCCGCATGCATTTGAACGACACCCCGTCGGCTGAAGCCTCCGCATTTGTCGCGTCGATACATGGCGCAATGCTCGCCGCGCGAGCGGCCGGGAATGCGGCGCTCTTCGGGCAGATAGCCAAGGTATCCACCGATCGACTGAAGGTCGGATAGCTTGCAGGCGGAAGGTCGGCTCGTGCGCAGCAATTGCGGGGATCGGCGGCTCGTATCGGCGATCTCCAAATCACCAGAAGCGATCCACCTGAGTTAGGGAAAGCCGCGGCAAGGCATCAGACAGCCAGCGCCCCGGCCTTCGTTGATTTTACATAATATGCATTGCTGACGAACTGACCTCGGCATTAAGCGGTGCAGCGCTCGCATTCCCCAGCGGCATCAGGACAACGACGCCGAGCGCCGCCGCCGCCCCGAACCGACGCAACAGGCTTTGCCAATCCTTCGCGGCCGCACCGCTCGCGCGTTCGGCGTGGATCGTGAGCAACCAGCGTCCACCGTCTTCGTGCGCCAGGTGCGCAATCTGCGCAATGCGCTCATCTGACAGCGGATTCGCGCCCTTTCGCCACTGCGAAACCAGCTGACGCGAGACACCGAGCTTTTCCGCCAAAGCCACGTCTGACGGGAGGGAGCAGGCGACGCGTGCTTTGTCAAGCAATTTATTTACAGCGTCCATCTATATTTCCCTTGACAGGTGGTCTACGGATCACTTTACTCCGACCACGTAAAGGCATCTATAGACGCCTTTGCAGGGGCACCCAGCCGGGACCGCCCCCGGCGGAAGGGGACGCCCCCTAGAACCCGCCGCCGCAGTCCCGGCAATCGCTGCCATAGGGGGCAGGGCATGGAAGTTCTGGTGGGCGGTCTTTTCCTCATCGTTGCGCTGCTGGGCGTGCTGCTGTTCGTGCTGCGCCTCGCCAACGTTCTCGACGTTCAGCGCGGCCAGCCGGCCCGCGAATCCGTGTACTGCGCATGGGCCGAAGGGCTCGCCGCCGAGTGGCGCGAAGCCGCACGGAAGCGCGCCGCATGAACGTCCAAATCGTCGAGTGGCCGGCTGACCGGATCTTCCTTGTCGTGATCTGCAATGGCGCCGAGATGCGCCGCGTGTTTCAGCCGTCGATGGCCGATGCGCTGGATTACGTGCGCCGCTACATGGCGGGGCAGGCATGAGCTACATCAGCGCCCACGTCTACTACGCCTGCGAGCGTTGCGACCATCTCACCGAGCGCGACTACGGTGGCATGGAAACAACCGACGACTACCCCGACACCGTCGAGTGCTCGTGCGGTGGATCTGCCAGCGAAGACGGCGCCGACGTGTTCGTCGATGGCGCCCAGGTCGAATACGCGGCGCACAACGAAGCCAACTTCGAAGACGACGACGATCTGTGGAACTGCCCGCACTGCGAAGCCGAGCTTTGCGAAAAAGAGTGCGATGAGGGCGAGTGCTGGGATTGCGGGAACACGCTATGACGTCCCGCGCATCCGCCTTCCACCGTTCGTATCGCCCGCTGTGGGACGGGCCGCTGCCGCCGCCGAGTGCGGCGCTCACCATTCGCGAATTGGACGCAGCAGAACGCGCGCAGATCGACGCCGAGCGCGTCGCATTCGAAAACCCCGCTGCCACGATCCCGCGCCGCGAAATGGCGCGTGCTGCGCTCTCGCGCTTGGGGGTGATCGGTGGCTGATAACGCCGGGGCTTTTGAACTCCCCTCGTCTAACAGGGGAGTCAGTGAACCTGAACGGATTGGGGTAGTGATCGACTGGCTCGCTGCTGCTTTCGATATCGGTTCGATTTTGGATTCTCGCGGTCTGCTCGACGATCCGCAGGCGTTGTTCGATGACCTCGACGGCATCAACGGCAACTGCGCGCCGATGGTCGCGGACACCATCGCCGAGTACTTCTTCCCGGACGTGTTCGAACTGGGCGAGAAAGGGAAGGGCCGGTTCTACACCTGGCGTTTCTCGCTCAAGGATTCGATGGGCGAGCACGTCGGCCTCATCGAACTGGGCGGCATCCATACGATGCGCGACGACGGTACGCGCACGGCCCGGATCGAACTCACGGGTAAGGGCTGCCGCCTGTTTGAAGCGAGCAGCGGCAGTGACCATGCGCAGCGGTGGTCGCTGCTGGCTTCGCTGCTCGGCGCTTGCGATGCGCGCCTCACGCGCATCGACATTGCGGCAGACGATTTCCTCGGGCAGTACCCGGTGGAATGGGCGATTCGCCAGTACAGCGAAGGCAATTTCGACAAGCGCGGTCAGCGCCCGAAAGCGCGCCTGATTGACGACATGGGCAACAAGACCGGCAAGACGTTCTACGTCGGCAGCCGCAAGAGCGAAAACCAGCTGCGCGTGTACGAGAAGGGCCGCGAGCAGGGCGACACCGAAAGCCCGTGGGTGCGATTCGAAGGCGAGTTTCACCACAGCAATCGCCGCGAGCTGCCGCTGGAAATGCTCACCGATCCCGCGCCGTATCTGGTCGGCGCGTATCCGGTGCTCGACTTCGTCAGCGGCATCGGCGAACGCCTGCGCATTGCTGCGGCCGAAGTGCTCGCGAACTGCAAGCGTGCGGTTGCTGCGTTCCGTCGCCAGTACGGCCCGATGTTGAACGCGCTGTTGCATGCGGCCGGTGGTGATGAGGCGACGCTGTCGCGCCTGATCGTCGGCACCGCCAGGTCGAAGCTGCCGCCGTGGTGCCCGCGACCGGAAGACACCGCGCAGTTGCTGACCGCAATTCTTTTCGCCCCGGTGGGGCATATCGAAGGCCGAGACCGGCCGAACAATGAGGACTGACCAATGAACGGCAACAACAGCCTGACCGTGGACGTGCGTGACGCGAAGATCGAATCGAAGACCGGCGTCAGCCGCAAGACCGGCAAGCCGTACCGCATCGACGAACAGCCGGCGTTCGTGACGCTGCCCAACGGCGAAACGCGCCGGATCACGCTGTCGCACGAGGAAGGCGACGCCCCGCTGTCGGTCGGCCAGTACCAGCCGAAGCCGTCGGCGTACTGGGTCGGCGACTTCGGTGCGCTGTCGATCAGCACGCGTGCCAAGCACTGGGAGCCGGTCGCCGTCGCGAAGGCCACCACGCGCGCGGTGGCGTAAGCGGATGTCCCTCTGCGTCGTCATCAATGCGGACGGCACGCTCGCGCAGACGGGCCAGCCTGTCAGCGAGTGCGCCGGCTACGTGATGGTCGACGCATCCGAACACGCCCGCTCGTCGCTGCTCGACACGCTGCTCAGCGTGCCGGAGCCGGGCGTAGCGGGCACATGGCTCGTCGGTGCCTTCGGGTTCGTACTGGGTTGCAACATCCTCAGTTCGCTCGCGGGTTCCGTCGTCAAGGCGCTCTCAACCGAACGCGACTAAGCGCCAGTCGCAACCCTCAACCATCAGGAGCAAACCATGGACTTTTCCGAGATCCTCACCGGCCTGTCGGCCACCGCCGCCGTCACCGCCATCATCGGCGCTGGCGCCATCAAGGCCGCGCCGGGCTTCGCCCGCTGGGCCACCAACAAGGTCGCGACGTTCTTCCGTTGATCGCGAGCGGGGCAGGGCGGGGCACAACCCCGCCCTTGCTCCATGAGGGGGATTGCATGCTCATCTGTCTGTTTGCGGGAATGCTCGGAGCGCTGGCCGGCCACGCGTGCGCGCTCGGCTTCAATGAGGCGTCGCAATGAAGATCGCCCAGGTATTCGCGCACGCGATCGTGCGCCGACTCGCATATGTGCTCGTTGCTGCGGCGATCGCGTGGTGCGGCCTCGGCAAGGCACAGGCGCAAACGTATTGCGGTCTGCCGACGTGGCTGGGCGCGGTGAACGCCGCCGGCCCGGGGGCGACCTACTCGTCGCGCGAAGCCGCGCAGGCGGCGTGTAACAGCGTTGCCGCGATGTCGGCTGATCCGACGTCCGGTGGTTGGTTCGCGCGCGTGCAGAAGAACGCGTGCACGTTGAACGTGGCGACCAAGAATTTCACGGTGACGGGCACCGTCATCAATTCCAGCATCACCAGCAACTGCGGCACGACGTACGCGGCCAGCGGCACCAAAACGGCTACGGGCTGGGGCTTCACGGGCGAAATCTGCCCGGCAGGTTCGACGTGGGACGCCAACACGCAGCAGTGTTTCAACAGCGATGCGTGCAAGGCGAAACCGGCACTCGCGGCCGGTACGTTCACCGTCGGCGGCTCGGGCACCACGTGCGTGGATGGCTGCCAGTTCGCGCCGGCTGTGTCGATCTGCGCGAACGGCATCTGCACCGTCGGCGGCGCGAAAGGCACCGGGCTAGCGTGCGGAGTAGGCGACAAGCCGCCGACGCAGCCGAAGAATCAGGAATGCACGCCTGCACCGGGCGGGCAAACGTTTTGCGTCAAGTCGGATGGGCAGCACTGCGTGACCGCGAGCGCTGGCCGCCAGATCTGCTGGCAGCCCGGCGAAACCGGCGTAAAGACCGATCAGGACACGTTGCAGAAACGCGACGCGGGCACCGAGCCGATCAAGCCGAATCTCAACCTTGAGAATGGCGACACGCTCACGGAAAAGGGTCCGCCTGTTCCGACCAACACGCAGGTCAAGGACGGCAGCGGCACGCGCAATATCACCACCGTCGTGCAGAACTACGGCACCACCAGCGGCAGCAACGCCGGCAGCGGCAATCAGGGCCAGAACGGCGACGGCAGCGGTGGCACCGGATCAGGCCCGGGCGAGGGCGACGGCGAGGGCGATGAGCCAGGTGAGCCGGGTGACGGCGTTGGCACCGGCTTGTACGAGGGCAGCGGGAAGACCGTGTCGTCGGTCATGTCGAGCTTCATGCAGCAGGCGCAACAGTCGCCGTTGATCGGCGCTGCCGGGCAATTCATGGGCAACTGCTCGTTCGGCGGCTCGTGTCCGAATTGGAGCTACGACGGTGGCGAGATGATGGGCAACGTGTCGTTCGATCTGTGCAACCCGGCGCTCGCGAGCTTGTACGGCTTCGCGGGTGCGCTGGTGATGGCGCTGGCGGCGTTCTGCGCCTTCCGAATCGCGATCTACTGAGGCACGTCATGGGCTGGCTAACCAATCTAACCAACTGGCTCAAAGAGCAGATCGTCGCGGTCTGGCACGCGTTCACCACCTTCATCAACGACACGTTGGTCGCGGCGTTGCAGACGGTCGCCGACGCGGTGATCTACGTGCTGAATCACATTCCGATGCCCGACTGGCTGGCGCAGTACAGCCTGTGCGCGCTGCTCTCGCAGACCGGGCCAACGGTGATGTGGGCGCTCGACACGTTCCGCATCGGCGACGGGCTCGGGCTCATCGCGCTCGGCTACGCGTTCCGCCTGCTGCGCAAGTTCGTGACCCTCTTCCAGTGGTGATCCCATGCTGATGTGCAACGAAGGCCCGCCGCGCGCGGGCAAGTCCTACGACGCGGTGAAAACGCACATCCTGCCCGCGCTGATGGCCGGTCGAAAGGTGTATGCGCGCCTCAACGGGCTGGATCACGACCTGATCGCCGCGCATCTGGAAATCACGCCGGAGCGTTGCCGCGAACTGCTCGTCACGCTCAAGCCCGAGGAAGTTGTGCCGCTGCTGGTTGCGCACGGCGACGATCCGCCGCGCTTCCGCGTCGAGCCCAATTCGTTGATCGTGATCGATGAGGTCCATGAGTTCTACGTGTCGAGTCGCCAGGCATTGCCGAAGGAACAGGAAGCGTTCTGGGCCAAGCACGGCCATCTCGGCCTCGACGTGCTGGTGATGACTCAGGCGCTGGGCCGCCTGCACAGCAGCATCCGGCAGCGTATCGAACGCAAGAACGGCTTCGCCAAGCTCAACGCGCTGGGCGATGAAAACAAATACGTGGTGCGCTTCTACAGCGTTGGCGACACCATGGGCAAGTTCGAAAAGATCAGCAGCGAGCGCCACGAGTACGACCCGGCCATTTTCCCGCTGTACGCCGGTTTCCAGCCGGAAGCGACGAACACCGCGGCGTACAAGGCGGGATCCAAAACGGTCTGGCAGGTGGTGAAGAAGCCGGCCATCGGCATGACGCTTCTGGTGCTGGTCGCGGTCGTGGTGATCGGTCGATTCTTCACCGGGGCAGGGACCGTGGAGTCTGCCGAGGCGAAGGCGCCGGAAAAAGCCCAGGTCGAAGCATCGAAGCCCGCGCCCGCGCCGGCCGTCGTCGCGCCCATCCAAGCGGTCGTGCCGGTCAAGCCGGTGAAGGATCTGCCGCCGACCATTCGCTACGTCGCCGAGCTTGCGTCTAGCGCGCGTCCGCGCCTGATCGGCGTGTACGGCACCAACGCCGTCGTCGAGTGGCGCCAAGCGCAAGGGAACGCGATTGAGCGCTTCACCACCAAGCAGTTGGAGGCGATGGGCTGGGCGGTGTCGATCCACAGTTACGGCGTGGTCGCGAACTACGACGACGAGACCATCGTGTTCACCGCGTGGCCCATCGACATGCCGTTCCAGCAATCGTCCGCAACTGCCGCACGGATCGGGGCGGCGGGCGCGAGCCTTCCGAACGGCAGTGAGGAAGCCTCGCGAACCGACGCTTCGGGAGGCTCATCACAGGGCGCTGTCATCGCGGCGCCGCCACCGATGCCAGGCGGAGAAAAGGCATAGCGGGTGTGGGCGCAGCCCACGGACAACCGCTGTTGATGGCCAACGGCCATCCCGCAAAACCGCTCTTGGTACTAAGAATCTGCCGGAACAGACTGACCGCGAATATCGGCAATCGTTCGTTCCACCATGTCTGCCGCGCCGCCCGCGTATAGAGCTTTCAGGAACGCGATGCCCATTGCAGCGCCCTCAGTAAATTCCCACTTCACCGTCTTGCGGAAAGTGCAGCCTTGAAATTGAGCGGGGGCTGATCCGGCAAAGACGATTGTGACCTCAGTGAAATCGCATTCCACGTAGCGCTTCCCGTCGATCGCTTCTGTTCCTGTCAAGGTCGTGCGGGAGATTGTCGTGAATGCACCGCGCCAGGCCTTGACAAGCTGTGCTGAGGGCATTTCAAAGCTCATGCCAGCGATGGAAGCCTTCTCTGATTCTGCGATCCGATCAAGGAGCCGGCTAACGGGGTTTCGGAATGCGTAAAGCGCGATCGCAAGGATCGTTACCCACGACCAAACGGTCCTGAAGAAGTCAAGTAGCAACGTCCAATCGACTTGGCACATGGCATCGACCCTCGTGTGTCATTCGTACGTGAATTTCGGGCAGCTGCCCGCGCGTTCCCATTTGTTACCCGCGTCGCGCTTAAAAAGCTGACCATGCACGCACGCGAAGCCCTGATCGCTAAGCTCTTTGATTCGAGTGGCAATCATGGCGTTACGTTGTCCCCACGCTTGGCACTCGGGACTGTCGTTGAGTTGTTGGCGGGCCACGAGGCCGCTCTCTGGATACTTCGTGAGGTTCGCTCTCAAATCCCACGCGTAATAGCCCGTCGCGATCAAACAAGCCGTCAGCAGGGCAGCTGTGAGCCGCCATCCGTTCTTTTCCATGTCGCCCCCGTGGCGCATCTTGCGCCAGCGAAGGTTAGCCGATCACGAGGCGGCAATGCCGCTGTGGCGCACGTCGGCGAGTTGGACAACGACCACCTTGACAAGTTGACGCCGTGACGTGGCCTTGCGTGCTTCCTCCGCAGCGCGGCGGCTGGCGTAACCCTTAAGTCGAAGTTCCATCTTGTCCCGCCACATCAAGCCGCGTAGGCGTTCGACCGTCATCCGTTGACCGTCCTCAGAAACGAGATGGCGGCCTCGCAGCCGCCATCCGTACCATTCGCCGTCGAGATCGACGTCCGTCATGCGGGCACCCCCTGTGCCAAGAACCGAAGCTCAGATGGAGAAGGCAAGAGCCGTGCCGCGAGCCGAGCAAATCGAGCCCAGAGCCACTTACGGAGAGTTGACATAATATGCATTGCTCGGAAGAGAGCTAGACGAATCAATCACTTGCATCGCCTCCGCTCGGGCGTTTCCCAGCGGGAATAGGGCGACGGCGAGCGCTGCCGCCGCCCCAAACTGGCGCCAGAACGAGCGCTCCCGGTCCGTCTTCGCCGTCTCGGCGTGATGCGTCGCCAGAGTCTTCTTCGCATCCCATCCCACCAGTCCGGCACAGCCGATGATCGCGTCATCGTCCATGGTCCGAATCGCTTGGGCGTAGTTGCTGAAACGCTGCTGGGAAAGCTTCGCGCGGCGCGCAATGGCGGCGTCCGAATCGTTCGGGAATGCGGCGCGTAGCGCGTCGATCAGGGCAGTCTGCGTCTTCATACAACACCCGTTGTTGACAAGGTAACAACGGCAGTTTATACAGTCCGCGACCACAACGGGTGTTGTGGGCAGGGCACCCGCCGGGGACAGCCCCCGGCGGACAGGGGAGGCCCCCTACCACCCGCCGCCGCAGTCCCCGGTAACGCCAGCCGAAGGGGGCAGGGCATGGAAGGGCAGGGAATTCAACTCGCGGTTTCGGCCGCACTGATGATCGCAGTCGGCACGCTGTTCGTGCTTCCGGAACTGCAACACCTCATCGAGCAACAGCGCACCCAGCGCGCACGCGAGCGTGAGTTCCTCCGCCGCTGCCGCATGGAGATCGAAGCATGAAGCGCCCGGAGTGGGTCAAGACCTTCGCGGCATTCACCAGTGTGTTCGCGCTGTTGGTCATTCCGCCGTACCTGATCTACTGGTACGCGCCGGAACCGTGGTGCCACGTCGCGACGATCTTCTTCGGCTGCATGGTCGTCGGCGGTTTCATCACGCTCATGGCGCACGAGTCGGAGCTACCGCGATGAGCGCACAGCACATCAGCGCCGCGCTCGCGGACGCGGCATGGCAGCGCTACGAAGACGCGAGCGCACGCGCTGCGCGCTACGTCACCGGCCAGCAGTTCGACCTTCTCGACACGTCGCACGCCGAGGCCCGCGAATGGCTCGGCATCGCGCTCGAATGCGAACGCGAGGCCATGCGCCATGGCTGCTGACGGCGGCGGTTTTGCTCTTCCGAGCGGCGCAGCCGCTGGGCTTGTCTATATAGGAACAACCCCGACAGGGTCCGCGCGGGAACGCGCGCTTTCGAATATCGCGAAGCGCGAGCGGAGCGTTCCGCGTGCAGCTGTGCGGCCGTCAAAGGTGATCACTGCCGAAGAGCAGCGCCGCAAGCGCCTTGGCAAGATGAAACAGAACGTCATCACCTCTGCGCGCCTGCACGTTGAGGAAGCGGCGCGCGGAGGGTTTCGCGGCAAGTGGGCAATGCTGACGCTCACGTATCGCGATGAAGAGCGCTGGGTGGCCGATCAGGTTGGCATGTTCCTCGATGCGCTCCGCGTGTACTGCAAGCGTGCCGGTTTCGCTGCGCGCTACACGTGGGTGCTTGAACTCACGAAGCGCGGCCGTCCGCACTATCACGTTCTCGTGTGGCTCCCGAAAGGTCGCACGCTGCCGAAGCCCGACAAACAGGGCTGGTGGAAGCTCGGGCTTACGCGCATTGAGTGGGCGCGCAACGCCGTTGGCTATCTCGCGAAGTACGCGAGCAAGGGCGATGACTACGACCTGCGCACGCTTCCGCGTGGTGCGCGTCTGTCCGGCTTCGGTGGCCTCAACAAGACCAGCCGCATCGAACTGCGCTGGTGGAAGTTGCCCGGCTGGTTGCGCGACCAATGGAACTCAATCTGCGACGTCGGCCGCATCAAAGGCGGCTACGTCAACCGCGAGACGGGCGAATTCCTCGCCAGCCCGTTTCTCGTCATCTTCCTTGGCGGGGCACTGATCCTATGTGAGGTCATCCCATGAGCATGCACGTCCGCGTTGTCATCCAGTCCACCACCACGGCCCGCCAGAGCGAATTCAAGGGCAAGCGCTACGGCTGGCAGAACGCCGCGATCTTCAACGGTGGCGACTTCCCGCTGCCCTTCGGCGTGCACGTCGAAGTCGGTCACGAGTACGCGCCGGGTGAATACACCATCGACCCGCAGAGCTACCAGCTCGACGAACGCGGCAACTTGCGCCTTAAGGGCGTGAAGCTGCTGCCGGTCGGTGGTTCCGCCAAGCCGGCCACTCGCGCCGCTTAATCAATCACCAGGTATCGCGTGACGTTCGTCGCTTGCGGCGGGCGTCTCGCGGGAGAGAACACCGTGGAAGAAGCGCAACTCCTGACCGTCTACTGCAAAGCATCGGACTTCGACGCCGCAACCGGTCAGTGCGTTGCGCCCTTCTACGGCCCTCATTCGACATTGCTGCCGCCAATGTCGATGGCCGACGCCTCAGTCATTGCCGCGTGTATCGGAATGCTCTGGGCCATCGGTTTCAAGATCCGCGCGGCTCGTCGCGTCACCTCAACCTAAACCAACGAAGGAGATCCACCCATGTTCAAGAACATCCGTTCCAAGGTCGCCAAGGCTGCCACCGCCACCGCCGCGATGGTCGTCGCTGGTGCCGCTTCCGCTGGCGAGCTGGCGACCAGCTTCACCGGCGAAACCACGGACGCGAAGGCCGAGCTGATGCTCATCGGCGCCGCGATCCTCGTGATCTCGGGTGTGCTGGTGCTGATCCGCCGCGCCAAGTCGGCCGCGAACTGATCGGCGCAGGGGAGGGCGGGGCAACCCCGCCCTTCGCTGTTTCAGGACTGGGGGTTTCCATGGAACACATCGGCTATTACTTCCTCATCGGCGTTCTTGGCGCGCTCTGGCTCGCGCTGGATAGCTGACATGCGCGTCCTTCTCGCGCTCGCGCTTCTCCTGTCATCGTTCGGTGTCAGCGCGCAATCGTTCTGTGGCTTGACCCTGACCGTTGATGCGGAGCAGGCGGCCGGTCGATCAGCGGTGTACGCCACGCGCGCGCAAGCGCAAGCAGCCTGCGAGAGCATGCCGAACGAGACGCATGGCTACCTCGACGCCGGATGGGCCGCGCGCAGGACGCGTGGCAAGTGCGCGTTGAACGAACTCAGCAAGGAATTCACTGTGACGTGGACCGATACCACGTCCTCTCCCGCAACGAACTGCGGAGCTACGTATCCCACCAGCGGGGCTATTACCACGTCCATCGGCTGGGGTTTCACGGGGTCGGTCTGTCCTGCCGGGCAGAAGTGGAATTCGGCGACGCAATCGTGTCAACAAGACTGCTCGGTTGCACCGGAGCATACAGGCACGTTCACGCCTCCCAACGGCTCTCTACGCTGCGAGGCCGGGTGTCGCTACTACTACAGTTCGAACGGCGATGGCACCAGCACGGGAACGTCGACGGGCGCTGTGTGCAACAGCGAGGAGGCACCCGATGTGTGCAGCCTCATGACCGGCTATTACTGGAACGCGAGCTTGAACGCCTGTTCGCCTGTAAAGCCGGACGATTGCAAGCCCGGACAACCGGGGCAGGAAGGCATCTGTAACAAGCCCGAAGAGTGCCCGGCGGGCATGAAGACCGACGAGAACGGGCTGTGCAAGCCTGCTGACCCACAGTGCCCCGCAGGCGCTACAAAGGGCCCTGACGGCTCCTGCGTTGACGATAAGAACACCTGTAAGGCAGGCGAAGCCAAGAAGAAGGACGGCACCTGCGGCAAGGACGAGAACAACGACGGCACGGCCGACGACGAAGACGAAGACCCCGAGAACGACAGCGATAAAAGCGAGTTCTCCGGTGGCGATGACTGCAAGACGCCGCCCAGCTGTAGCGGCGACGCGATCATGTGCGGACAGGCGCGCATTCAATGGCGCATCGAGTGCAACACGCGCCGGAACGTGAACCTCAGCGGCGGCGGTTGCAACAACCCGCCGCAATGCCAGGGCGATAAGTGCACCGGGTTCGAGATGGCGCAGCTGGTGCAGCAGTGGCGCACTGCCTGCGCGGTGGAAGGGTTGAAGACCGTCGGCGGTGGTGGCGACGGTCAGCAACCGGAATGGACGAAGCCCACCGGCATGACGCAAGACGCCGGGCAGGGCAGCAGCGACGGTGATACCGACGTTCACAGCGTCGAAACCATCGACGGCGCTGACCTCGATCAAAGCGGCTTCGTCGGTGGCGGCGGGTCGTGCCCGGGGTTCGGTCTGTCCGGCGGTAGTGGTCTGGCCGGGTCGTTCCTGCAAGAGCTTGCGACGCCGCCGCCGTTCTTCTGCAACTTCATCCAGTGGATTTACGCGCTCACCGTGCTGCTGTTCGGCGTGGTGCCGTCGCTGTACATCCTCGCCGGTTACAAGGGGTAACCGTCATGCCCATGATTATCGGCGCACTCGTCGCCGCGCTCATCAACGCCGCGCGTATGTACCTGCCCGGCATCGTCGGCCGGGTGCTGCTCGCATTCGGTATCGGCTTCGTGACGCACAAGCTCGCGATGCCGGCGCTGCTCGGCATGCTCCAGTCGCAAGTGAACATGCTCCCGGCCGTGTTGCGCGCGTACTTCGGCGCGATCGGTCTGGACGTGTGCGCCACGATGATTTTCTCGGCTCTGGCTGCGCGCATGGCGCAGAAAACCATTCTCAAGAAGTTGGAGACCTGACCCGTGCTCAAGCTCGTTACTGGCCAGCCCGGCCACGGAAAGACCGCGTATGCCATCGACTGCGCGTTGAAGCTCAAAGCCGAAGGCCGCATCGTCTACGCGCACGGCATCAAGGACCTTGACTACGAGAAGATCGGGTTTCATCGCATCGAAGACCCGACGAAGTGGCAGGACCTTCCTGACGGCTCGGTGCTGATTCTCGACGAGTGCTACACGACGTTTCCGAATCGCAACCCGGGCGCGAAGGTGCCGGATCACGTCGAAGCGATGGCGCGCCATCGTCATCGTGGTTTCGATTTCATCCTCATCGCCCAGCAAGGGTTGCAGCTGGACCCGTTCCTTCGCGGCCTGTACGAAGAGCACGTCCACGTGCGCAAGAAGCTGGGCAAGGTCACGAAGCTGCTGCGCTGGTCGCAGTACCAGACGAACGTCAAGGCGCAATGCGCCGACGCGGCGAATTGGGTGCGTCCGGCGCACGTGTTCCAGTACTACACGAGCACGGTGCTCGACACCGCGAAAATGCACATTCCGATGTGGGCCAAGCTGCTGGCGCTCTCGGCGGTCGTACTTGTCGCGGTGCTCTGGTACTTCTCGCACCGCTGGCAATCGAAGATCGAGGCGTACACGTCAGCAGAGACACCGATTGCGGATGCCGCGGGGTTCGCGCCTCGGGGCGTGTCGCACCGTGGCGCGGGACCCGCGAATGAAGGCCCACGATGGGAAACCCGGACCGACTACGCGACGGATCACCTGCCGCGATTCGGGACGATGCCGTGGACTGCGCCCGTGTTCGATCAGCGCCAAGTCACTGCTGACCCGCAGCTGATGTGCATGTCGTCGATGCCAGGGCGAGACGTTGACGGGATTGAGCGCGACGCCAGCTGCACGTGCCTGACGGAGCAGGGCACCATCTACGAGATGGCGCAGGCGGAGTGCCGGCGAATCGCCCGGTTCGGCCCGGTGTACAACCCGTACAAGACGCAGCAGGCGGTCGCACAGCAGCCGCCCGCAGGGGGTGTAGGGGGTTCACCCCCTACGGCTATGGCGTCGCTCGACGCCGCTCCTGCAGGTGCAATCCTCAGCTCGTCACAGGTGACCGGTTACGGCGATATCGGAGCCCGGCGCATCGAGTCCGCCCCTCGATAACCGCTTTACGATGCCGCCACGCCGCGATGGCGGTATTCGGCAAGGTCGATCACCAGCACCTTCACCTTCGGGCCGCATGACGCGGCCCGTTTCGCTTCCTCGGCCTTGCGCCTCGATGCGAATCCTGCGAGTCGCAGTTCCATCTTCTCGCGCCACAGCAGCCCGCGTAGGCGCTGCGGTGTGATGCGTTGGCCGTCGTCAGAAACAAGATGGCGGCCTCGCAGCCGCCATCCGTACCACTCGCCGTCGAAATCGACGTCCGTCATGCTGGCGCTCCATGTGCCAAGAACCGAGAACCAGACTCGGAAGGCAAGGCGCGTGCCGCAAGGCGAATGTTCCGAAAAAACCGCGCGAGCCAGCCGCCCCTCCGGCGTTTTACATAATATGCATTATGCGAAATTGGCTATTACGGCACGTGCGGCGTTTGGCCGCTGCTGCAGGCCCTTTTCGACCCGCCTTGGTGGCCTGATGCCGTGGAGCGCCCACTATGCTGGCGGTCTGGCCAGCCCTGTCCGAACGAATGCGCCTCAGCGGATTACCAGCGGCGCGTTCTCAACCACCTGGAACTGTCCGGCCCGTGGCAAGGATGGCGCTCGCAGTCCGTGACCTGGTGAGCCCGGATGGCCAGCGCATTAGTCCCGAGCGGCTGCGCGGTCTGATCTTTCACCAGACCTTGGACGAGCGCCGCGACCGTGCCCGCGTCCGGCGTCAACCGAAACAGCAACTGGTCCGCGTGGTGGTCGTCGATCTCGCCGAGCACCGAATCCGCAGCGGCGACGCGGCCTGATATCCGCTATCGGCCAGGAGCGGACGCCCCGCCGCGTTCTTTCTACCTAGGGCCAGTTGGCGAGGTAGAAGTTGAATGAATGCTCCTGACCTGCCGGATCGCGGAACAGGTACTCATCGCAGCGACCGAACTCCCCTTTCTTCTTCGCAGGACAAGGACCTGCGAGCGGTCAACAAAATCGTAGTCGTCTGGGACGTTCACTTCTAGCCAATAACGCTGGAGCTCCGTGCGCCATGCCCGATCGCTGCTGGTCATTGCCCTGTCCTTGACGGAAATCACGACAGGATCCGAGCTCGTGGCTGCCGCTGCAGAGAGCACGAACACAGGGGCGCCTTCGTCTTCAGGGCGGAACTCCAGACGCGGGGCTTCTCGACGGGACCCCGCCAACGCAGGGCACATGGATTGGATACAAAAAACGAGAAAACATAAGGCAAGCAGTCTTGTTCCCATCGAACGAGTCCCTTGGTGCGTCATTCCGCTTCCCTGGATAGTCTTTGTCCCATCGACCTGCGGATGTCCGCTTTGGGTCGGAAGCGGACCTTACCATCGCCGACTCGGCGATGCCCCGGCCGAATGTCCGCTAACGGCCAG
>Ga0055531_10001564_pt1 | contig 16750 bp, 13 predicted proteins | sample AraplaCvi_mCL_r2_FD_55008 | JGI IMG/M metagenome (GOLD analysis project Ga0055531, IMG submission 55008) | Arabidopsis root microbial communities from North Carolina, USA - plate scrape MF_Cvi_mCL_r2 | ecosystem: Host-associated > Plants > Roots > Endosphere | place: USA: North Carolina...
GCCTTGAAGTACAGCACCAGGTACACCACGCGCCAGAAGATGAAGGCGTAGGCGCCGCACAGCAGGATCTGCAGGACCAGGTGCGACTTCATGCGGCTCAGCCGCCACAGCCCGTCGCCCAGGTTCAGCAGCAACAGGCTGACCCCGATGATGACCACCACGTAGCCGGCCAGCGTGGGGTTGACCAGGTCCAGGTCACCCGGCCCGGCACGGACCACCTCCAGCCCCGCAGCGGTGATCAGCGAGGACACCGCCATGTTGCGCGTGTTCTCGAAGATCAGCCTGAGTACACCATTGTCGAACAGCTGTACGGCAATACGTCGGAGCAGGGCGGGCAGCATGGGGCGTTCCTCGCGGCGTGAACCGGACTGCGCACAGGGTTGTACCCGGCGCATGAAAAGCGCGTGGAAGGGCGGGTAAGTACATTTACTGGTGGTGCCTGCCGACGAATGGCGGTACACCGCTGCGGCGCCGGAGGACCATGGTGGCCCAGGCAAGCCGCCCGTGGGCGGCGCCGTGGCAAGGGACCGTCATGCCGAGCAGGGCCACGCACGGGACCCGATTTGCGATCGCACTCGGCGCAGCGCTGGGGTTTGCGCCGTCGGCCCGCGCGGATCCCTGCGTGGTGGTGTCCGCGCGGATCGCGCTTGCCGCCGGCACGTGCGAGGTCACGCCCGGAACGGAGCTGCGCGCCACCAACACCCAGCCGGCCGTGTCTTCAACCAACGTGGGTACCCGCGTGGATCTGCGCCCGGGTGCGACCGTGATCACCTCCACCCCGTCGACCCGGCATGCGGTCGACATGATCAACGGCGGCCAGGTGCTGATGGGCCCGCAAACGCTCATCCAGCTCAATGCGAGCGGCTTGGGCGTACTCGGCATCAGCGTGAGCAACAGCCGGTTCACCGAGCCCGTTGGCAGCGGCATCCGACTGGAAATGCACAATGCCACCACCGGCAACAACGTCTCCGGTTACGGCATGCGCGCCGTGCAGGGCAGCGATGTCACGCTGGGCATAGATCTCGTGTCGACCTTTTCGCGCAGCGCCTACGGCATCCGCGCCGACAGTGGCAGCCGCGTGGTGCTGATCGACGGGAGCAGCATTGCGCTCAGCGGTCCCGACAGCGCGCCCGGCGGCGCCGCACTGATGGCGGTGGAGGCGGGCAGCGTGATCGACGCGCGCAACGGCACGCGCATCGCCAACAGCGGCCACGACGTCAGCGGGCTGTACCTGTCCAACGGCGGGCTCGTGTTCGCCGATGCGTCCACCCAGCTCACGCTGGGCAATCCGGCCACGGTCAATGCTGGAACCGCAGGCATCGTCGCCGACAACACCCTGGTACCCGCCGGCACCGTGGATGGCGCATCGATCACGTTCACCGGCATTGCCGGCACCGGCATCACCGCCACGCGCGGGGCGGACATCACTGCCAGCCGCCTGGGCATACAAGGCGCCGGCATGGGCGTGGTCGCCGACACGGGCTCACGCGTTGCGATCAGCGATTCTGCGCTGAGCATGAGCGACACCCACGGCGGCATCGTCAGGACCATCGAGCCCAGCGGCGCTACGTTCGGCACCACCTTCCTGCGCCAGGGCGCGGGGCTGTTTGCGTTGGGTGGTGAGCTTGAGGCCGACCAGGTGAGCGTGCAGGTGCCCGCCGACGGCGTTTACGGCGTACACGCCTCCCATTCCGTGCTCGCACCGGCCACCGTGGGCACCCTGCGTTTTGCCAACGGCACGATCACGACCTCCGGCGTCGGCGCCTACGGCGCGGTGGCAACCGGAAGCCCTTTCGTGGAAGGGACGCCGACGCTGCTGCTGCAGGATGCGGCGGTGACCACCACCAACGCGATGGCGCATGGCCTTGCGGTCATCTCCGGCGGCAGCCTGACCGCCATTGACAGCGTGATCCTTGCGCAGGGCGCGGAGGCTGCCGGGCTGTATTCCAGCACCGCGAGCAGCACCCGGTCCAATCGTGCCTCGGTGTCCGGCGGGCAACTGGTGAGCGCGCAGGCGGCGGCCATTGAAGTGGCCGGCTCAGGCCTGCAGCTGGACCTGGCCGACGGCGTGGACGTGCGCGGCGGAAGCGGCACGCTGTTCACCGTGGCCGCGGTCGGCACCCGCAGCGGCACGCTCGCCATGACCGCGTCCGGTGCAATGCTCGACGGCGCTGCGCTGACCGAGCCGGGCAGCACGTCGGACATGGAGCTGCAGGCCGCGTCGCGCTGGTCGATGAGCGGTTCCTCGGTGGTGACCCGCTTGACCAATCGTGCAAGTGACATCGTGTTCGGCCTGCCACTTGGCCCTGCTGAAGGCCTGGCGAGTTACAAGACACTTACGGTGGCCGACTACCTGGGCGAGGGCGGGGCAATCACCTTCAACACGTGGCTGGCGGGCGATGTGTCACCGTCGGATCGCCTGGTGATCGTGGGCGGCACGGCCGGCGGACAAACGGGAGTACACGTACGTCGAAGCGGCGGCGACGGTGCACTGACCCTCGGCGACGGCATCCTGCTGGTCGACACCCAGGGCGGGGCCGTTACCCATGCAGGCGCCTTCGCCCTGCTGCAGCGCGTGGTGGAGGGGCCGTACGAGTACCAGCTGGTTCGGGGCAGCCGGGACGCGTCCCGCCCGGACGCGTGGTTCCTCACCTCGCAGCGCCTGCCCACCGACCCACCGCCGCCCGTTCCTCCTGTACCCCCGACGCCTCCGATTCCTCCGACGCCGCCGGATCCGTCCCCGCCTCCCGAGCCACCCGCACCGCCCGAGCCACCTGCACCGCCCGAGCCACCTGCACCGCCCGACCCGCCTGCGCCGCCCCCTCCGCCGGCACCTCCACCGGTCGTGCCCGAGGCCCCTGTGCGGGACGTCGAGCCCCTGTACCGTCCGGAAGTCGGCACCTACCTGGCCAACCAGCGCCAGGCCGCCGCCATGTTCGTGCACAGCCTGCACGACCGGCTGGGTGAAAACGGCTGGCCCCAGCGCGGCGATGTCGCGGAGGAAATGACGCATGCCTCGGCATGGGTGCGAATCGTCGGCAGCGACGGACGCAGCCGCAGTCGTGACCGCGCCTTCGACATCGATACCGACGCCACCCTGGTGCAGGCCGGCGGCGACGTCGGGCGCTGGCAGGTCGGCTACGGACAGGGCACCTTGCACTTTGGCGGAATGCTGGGCCATGGCACGGCCAGCAACCACGCCATCGCGGGCGGCAACCCCGCGCGCTCACGCGGCAGGACCGAGGGATGGAGCCTGGGGGCCTACACCACCTGGTATGCCACCGGGCCCGGGGCAGCGGGGCTGTACCTGGATGGTTGGGTCAACCATGGCCGCTATCGCAACACCGTGCAGGGTGATGGGCTTCCGGACGTGCGCTACGACGCGCGCACGTGGGCGCTTTCGGTGGAAGCGGGGTACGCACTGCGGTTGGGGGAGGGCAGCGACAGCTTCGTGGAACCGCAACTGCAGCTGGTGTACCTTGACTACCAGGGAGATGAAAGCACCGAAGTCAACGGCACCCGCGTTGACAGCGCCGACGGCACGGGCTGGGTCGCGCGGCTTGGCCTGCGCACGCACCGCACGTGGGTGTCCGGCGAGCACCGCTACCAGCCTTACGTGACGGTGAACTGGTGGCATGACCAGGTGCCGGACCGGTTGGCGTTCAATGCCGTGCAGCTGGGCGACCTGTATCCGGGTAACCGCTACGAGCTGAAACTCGGCCTCAACGTCGGGTGGGGGCGGGACTGGAGCGCATGGGCGAACGTGGGATACCAGCAGGGCGGCCAGCACTACACGGAGTCGATTCTGCGAATTGGCGCACGTTATCGCTGGTGAGCAACGCCTGCTGCAGGGGCAGCTAGGTAGCTTTACTGATGCGCGGGCTCGGTCATTGCGCCCAGACTCCAGCCAGGTGAGCGGCATGGGTGCGAATGCACATGGCCAGAACAGCGTCCAATCGATTGATGGAGCGGCCCCTGAGTCCTTACATGGGGCGGGACCTGACCGAGCGAAGCGAAGCGCCGGTCGGCGCATGGGGACGGCATAGCCGCTACCCGACCGCCCGGGCCGTGCGCTTCGGTTCCGGAATGGAGGAGCCAACCCCGGATGCCACTACGGAGGCAGCGCATCCGCCGGTAGCCAGCGCCACGATGGACGCCACGTACGGTCACGCCGACTACCGCGTCACGGCCTGGCAGCCCCAGGGCAAGCCGGCCTTCGTGTTCCTCATCGCGATCGGCGAGCGCCGCCTGCTGCAGCCCAACGTGGCCGAAGGCAAGGATTTCGACGAGGTCATGCGCAACGCGGCAGCGTTTGTCGAGCGCCTGCTGGACGCGGATTCAGTCTAGGGCGACGTCTGCCAGCCAGGGCGACGTCTGCTAGACCGGAATCAAAAGGCCCGGGCGGAGGGTCACTCAGGAAACAACAGCGTGACCGTAAAGCGCACGCCCCAGTCGGGCCCGCCGCTTGGCGTGTCCACGTAAACGCGCGCGCCGCCCTGGTAGCTGAGCATCTGCGAACCGAGCTTGGTCACCTTGCTGTAGAAGACGTTCAGCGGCAGCGTCCATTGCTTGGCTTCCCAGTCGTAGGTCGACTCAAGGTTGATGCCTACGGTGCGTCCTTGCCCGATGCCGCGTGACACGAACGGCTGCAGGAACGTGGAGCTGATGTCCACCCGGCGGCGCCCACCGCCAACATCGACGATATGGTTGGCCAACGCGCCGTAGCTCCATGCGCCTTCCTGTTTGAGCAGGACGAGGGTAGGGCCCAGCCCCCAGGTATCGGCGCCCAGGTCATCGGTTCCGGTAGGCAGCAGCATCGCAGGGCCCACGCCCCAGACCAGGCCACCCTCGTCGGCCTTCTTCGGGGAAAAGAAGAAGCTCTGGGTGATGTCGCCGATCCCGGCCTGGTCGGTTCCGGGAATGACATCCTTCTGGTACACCACCGGCAGGATGGTCCGCGAAATGACGTTCCAGTGCTCGGAAAGGGAGAAGGGCGCCACCGGCTGGATGTTCAGCAAGTTGCGATGGCCGTCGTCGCCCCAGGTCTGGTCGTAGTTGTACTGGAACGGCACGCTGATGAGCGCGGCTACCGGATTGGACAGCTTCTTGGCGATGGCGTCCGCATCCTGCTGTTGCGCGGACGCATTGGCGGAGAGCATGCAGAGCGCCAGGGACAGCGGTGTCGCCAGGGACCAGATCGGACAGGCATGCTTCGCGCTCGGTACCGTCATGAGGTTGCTCCTGCAGGCTGCGGCGTCTTGGGCAGGACGAGTATCGGGTGGACGGGCAGGGATTGTCGTGCGTACTTTTACCGGTAGGCGCGGTCGTGCGTGTTAAGGATGGATCGGGCCGGACGGCATTAACGTGACGCATCACGCCCGCCGGCAGGCCAGTGGTTACACTTCAGGGATCGTCCCGCCACAGGTGGATTCATGTCAGCAGACGCACCCGGCCTGGCCGCTCGAGATCTGCTGGTGAAGGATGCCCGGGCGATTCTGGATGCGCTCCCCGCGGCGAATGACCAGCACGAGGCAATTCATGTGGCCCGCAAGGCGATTCGTCGAATGCGGGCCGTGTTGGGGTTGCTCACGGACGACATCTTTGATCTGGAGCGCGAAGACCGTGCGCTGAGGCAGCTCGGCAAAGGCCTGTCTGGGATGCGGGACGCGCACGTGGTGGTCGAGACCGCCAATCGACTACAGGCGGCGCACCCGGAACTGGGTTGGTCGCCGATCATTGAAGCACTGGAACTACGGCGTACGCGAATTCTGCAGCGTTCGCTGGCCGTGGACCCTGGATTTTTACGCAGGCGGCGTGTTGTGGAACAGGTTCTGCGGCGGCTTGAGGACCAGCCATGGCATTCGTTGCGGCGGCGTTCGATCCGGACGGCGCTGGATGCAAGTGAACGTCGAGCGGCAAAGGCTGGTAAACGGGCCGCTCGCGAGGATGATCCAGAAGCCGTGCACCGGTGGCGTCGACGGGTGCGGCGGCTGCGTATGCAGCTGGATGCAGCTCAAGTTCTGGATGCGCTGCAGGGACATAGCGACGCACATGGAGCGGCTGTTCGGAAAGGCAAAGAGCTGCACCGGATCAGTGACCGGCTGGGTTGGAGCCAGGATGTGAGGCTGCTGCGGAACCTGGTTCGGAACATGCCGTGGAGTGAGGGCAAGGGTCGGGTGATGGGTCTGGTTGAGGAGCAGTTGGCTGAGGCTGGTGGGTGAAGTGCGGCAGGCCCTGTCGGGCCACTTCGCTCCTTACATAATATACATTATGCGAAATGAGTTGGCTGTCCCAGCCACGTTGTTTTAGCCAGCTTGGGCTCGCTTCAATGATCGGCCAGCCCCCACAGGATTTCCCGGTTGGGTAAGCGGATCGGGTGCCGGCGCCGAGGCGCTCAATGTGGTGCACATCTCCTGTGGGCCACGCCGCACGAGGCGCGGTTTAGGCTGTCGCCTTAGGAGTGCTGCCCCTACATCCCGACAGCGCGAAAGATTGGTCCCCACGCGGTGACGATGACGCATGCCACGACTGCAAGGGCCTGGAGCATGCAGAGGGTTTTAGTCCACTCCACTGCACGGATTAAAGTATCCCGGCTCGCTACGTCGAGAGGCTTCTCAAGGACGCCCTTTATCCGACGGCGCAAGTGCCAAGGCAATATATGGACAATTGCAAGCTGGAGGCCTTCTGGCAAAGGATCAACGTGCGACGGCATCTCATTGCCAAATGTTTGAATAGCCTGCTCGTAAGCACCCCGAGCGGCATTGTGGCTGATTGAGCGATATTTGACCCAGAAGCCCAGCATTATGCCGAGGCCAAGGATGTTCAACAGCTGAAGCGCACCGTTGCCCGCCACGAGCGTCACGCCGTCCGGGTTAGAGAGCACAAGGGCAAAGGCTGCGGCGCATCCACCCGTAATCCAAGCGGAAAACTGCCCCGCTTCTTTGGCTACGTTAAATGCGGCGGCACGGCAGATTAACACGGCAGTTGCCTTTTCAGCTTCGGTGGGTGAAATGCTCATCTTCTCTCCTTGTGTCGCGCACCGTTGACTACAACCTACACCTCTTGGAAGCAGCTGTACCGGGCCGTAGCGGCGGAGGCGGCGACGGCACCCTGCTCTCTTTGGCGTGGCCAGCGGCAGCCGTCGTCGCAGTGAGATGGCGCAGGTGACCCTGGCCTATATGCGTGCCCTGCCCGAGGGCAGATACCTCTACCACTTGGACCAAGGTAAGGCACTGCAGGACGGCCCGCATCCGTTGGCAGTCCGGACAAGCCGCTATTGGGCGCGGCCGTGCCTGAGCAGCCGGTTTGGGTGGAGGCAGCCAAGCTCACCGAAGGCGCGCTGTTTCGAAGAATCTGGGGCGCCCGGGTCGGCCCGGCATTAAGTGACCGTGCCATTGCACTGGTCATCCAGCCCCGCTCCGCGCGGACCGGTCTGGAGGGGGACCTAGGCAGGCACAGCCTGCGTTCGGGCTTCATCACTGAAGCCGCGCGTCAGGGCTTGGCGCTGCCTGTTCTGAAGACGATGGCCGATCACCGCGTGGTGGCCAGTGTGGCGGGATACTTCCAGCAGGGCGACAGCCACCGGTAGCTCGCGTTGAATGTGTCCCGGTCCCACTCTATCCTGCCAAGGAAGCGCATCCGGCGGGCTTGTAGGCGCAGAACTGGAGCTGCGCTCCAAGCACTGTTGTTAACAGGGGAAAACAAGGATGTTGAGTAACATTGTCTCGATCAGCAATGCCGGAGTGCTCGGGGGCTTCTCAGGTGTCGCAGCACACCTGCCTGACTTCAAGGCAAAGAACCTGATCTATGGCTGGAACGCTTCGGGAAAAACGACGCTGTCGCGTCTATTTGGGCAGCTTGAGTCGGGTGTCGGGGCGCCACAGTTACCTGAGGGCGCGTACGCAGTGTGGAAGACAGCTGCCGGAGTTCACCTCGATGCAAGGCGGGAGGCGGATCGTGCAACCGTTAACGTACGCGTGTTCAACCGCGACTTCGTAGAGCGCAACTTGAGCGATCACACGCGAGCGCCCTCGCTGTTCATCATTGGCGAAGACAACATTCGTCTCACAAAGAGAATTGAACGCTTGCAGGTCCACCGGGATCGCCTGGCGGTGTCGTTCCGCGCTGCGCAAAAGACGGCCCAGGATGCTGAGAAGCTGTATGAGCGGCTTGCTACTGACTTGGCCAGCGGATGCGCCGACCGACTGGGTGTGCGGAATTTTCGCGCTCCGAACCTAAAGTCACTGGCTGTTCAATTGGAGCAGCCCGTTGGAAGTCTGCTCGATGACGCCGCACTTACTGCGGAAGTTGATGCCGCACGCGACAGGGAGACCTACCAGGCGATCAACTTGGGCGGGCTTCTTCCCCTGCCCCTGCCACAGACGGAACACCTAGCGTCGTCGCTGAGGGAGTGTCCCCAACAGCAAGCGCTTGCCCGCCTTGCCAGTGACGGTCGTCTGAGCGACTGGGTCAGGCAGGGCCTGCAGTTTCACCAGCACGGCAGTCAGTGCGCGTTCTGTGGCGGCGACGCCAGCCAGGCCTTGGTTGACTATGCCATGCATTTCTCCGACGCTTACAACCAACTACGTCAGCGGTTGCTCTCCCTTGATCAGAGGCTGGCACTGCCGCTGCCTCTTCCAGCTCTTCCCCCAGAGCAGGTGTGGGCCCCGGCGATCCGCGATCAGGCACGAAAACTGATCGAGCAAGTCAGTCAGTGGCAGGAAGCGGAGCTTCAGATCCGTGCGTGCTGGCGGGCCCAAATTGCGGAAAAGCTGGAGCGCATGGACCGGCCCATAGATGCCGCTGATGTTGCGGATCGTTCGGCGAGCCTTAATGACATTCTTGCCGGGTTGCGCAAACTCGTGGAGGAGCAGCGGCGAATCATCGAACAGGCTGGCCAGATTCAAGCCGCCGCGGCAGATAGGGTGAAGCAGCACTTCGCCGCCCGTTACGTCATGGATGAGGAGTGCAAGGTGCGGCTTGCCGAGCTCGAGCAGGCGCGCGGCTATCTTGCACGGGTGACGCAGGTTGGCACCAAGGCGAAGGACCGCATTCACGCTGCACAAGCGAAATTGCAACAGCAGTCAGTTGCCGCTGCTGAGATAAACGCGCTTCTGCACAAACTGCTTGGAGGCAGAATCAACGCTGTGCAGGCTGCGGATAGCCAGTTGAGATTCATGCGCGGAACATTTCCCGCCGTCAACTTGAGTGACGGTGAACGCACGGCTGTATCACTCTCTTACTTCCTGGTGAGCCTGCGTCAAGGCGGGGCGCAGCTGGCACAGACCGTAGTTTTCGTTGACGATCCGATCAGTAGCTTGGATGCTAACCACGTCCATCAAGTGTCAGTATTATTGCTCCGGCATCTTCAGGATGCAAAACAGCTGTTTATCTCAACCCACAGCTCTGAGTTGTTCAATGCGATTAAAGAGGAGTGGGCGAGTCGTGGCAACTTCACCGGGCAGAGTGCGGGATATCTGATGCATCGCGTGGGTGAGGCCGCCAGTCAACTATCGACGCTGCCTCAGCATCTGTCGAGGTTTCGCTCGGATTACCACCACGTATTTCATTGCCTGGCTAAGCTAAGTCAAAGCCAAGAGGTCGACGTTGACCTCTACATCGGCACCCCAAACCTGGTCAGACGGTTCTTGGAGATGTACTTGGGGGCACGGCTACCAGAAGCCGCCGGGATCCAAAAGAAGATGCACGTCCTGTTTGACGACAACGACGTCAGCGACAGCATCTATCAGTTTGCCAACGAAGGGTCCCATAGCCAGACGAGCCACAGAATGCTGCAGGTCTCGGACTTCCCTGCCCAGTCACGTCAGATGGTTGCGACGATCTTTGACGCTTTGCTTGCCAAAGATCCGGCACACTTCAACGCCTTGCTGAAGGAGACGAAGATGGAGTGGCGGCCGAAGTAAGTTGAACGCAAGAGGCGATCGGCTTTTCGTTTTTCTGTGGACGGCGGTTGGATGTGAGTGCATTTGTCCTTCTGTTCACCCATGCGCTGTTTGGCAGGTCCGCCCTACCCTTCGCATGGCGGCTCGTCGCCTCTTAAATTTCTCCTGCCTAACCGCGCCGTTATCGCAATGACTAGGCGTTTTTAGGATTCTTTGCGCAGTCCGCACCGAATCGCTGAGCTCTATGGTTCTGCCAGTTAAATTCCTGGCGCACACGCCAACTTTCTACAGTTTTGCTGTTTTGGTGGCGCCATCGGCTACCTGCAGGCGGATCTGCTTATAGGCAGGCATTAGCTGCAGACGCGTCTTCCGCAGAGTGACTAGAGCGAACAGCTTCAGTGCCTCCGCCGTGTGCTTAGCTAGGCCGCGATAGCGCGCCTTGGTGTAGTCAACTGCCGCTCGTTTAACGGAATGGATGCTTCACCTTTCGCGCATGCTGGCTTTGCATATCTGCAATCGCTCGCACTGATGGCGGTTACGCTTGCTTTTCCTCGATTCCACCTTCGACTGCTTCAAGGCGTTAGGGCGACGAGGCCGGCCTGATTGTCTTTAATCGCTGCTTGTGGCGGATGGGCCTTCTCAGTATTTGTGGGCGCGGAAGCTGGTGCTGCCACTCTCTCAGCAGCGCCAGCGGATGGGTGGGCGCCGCAAGCAAACTATGCTGCGATCATCCGGAACTCACCATTTCTCAGCATGGCTTCATCGCAGTCTTTCTGGATCGCGGTCAGGAATCGAGACGCTGGTCCTCCTGCACGGGGGCTGTAGGTCATGACAAGCTTCTCGCGGGCGCGAGTCATCGCCACATACAACCGAGAGGCTTCACGCGGCAGTTCATCGCTATCAATGCCGGTAGAGGGGAGGAGTCCCTCAATTAGTCCCATGATGTATACGGCGCTGAACTCATGGCCCTTAGCTGATTCGATGGTACTAACCTTGACGTTGTCACTTTCATAGTCAACATCGTTTCGGAGCTCTGCGGTGCTAACGCCTCGCCGCTTCAATGCGTCCTCGATGGAGTTGCGCATGTGCGACGTAGGTGCGATTACGCAGACCTGACCTGGAGATTGACCCATGGCAAGGGAGGAGAAGATCTCACTAGCCACGTGCTCCACTTCCTCCTCGCTAGAGCTGCAACGAAGAATCAATGGGCGCGCGCCGTGACTCTCTGCAAAGTCTGGCATGGAGGGGCGTGCAAGGATCTCGTCATCGACATCAGAAAACTCAAACTGAGAGACAAGACCAAACGCCGCCTTTAGGATCTCATGCGTATTGCGATAGTTCTTTCTCAGATTGAAGCTGCGTCCGACGATGTCAATTCCAATTCGGCGGAGTACAAATCCGCGCTTATAGATGCTCTGTGCACCGTCACCAGCGAGGAAGAGACCATCAACTACCTTGGCTATGCGTTCGCCCGAGGGGGTTTTTAGGAGCCCCATGAGAACCAGATCAAGCTCAGAAAGGTCTTGAACCTCGTCGCTGAGCACGCAGCGGAATTTTCCTACGATATAGGTCTCATTTTGAGTGGCGCGAATTGCTTGTGACACAAGCGCCTCGTGGTCTTGCGCATCTAATGTTGCCATAGTGGCGAGGTAGGACTGCATCGCGACGAGCACTATTCGCCTATCCATCTGGCTCATAGGTGTTCCACGGCCACGGCGCTGGAAGAGCTTTGGATCCAAGTATTTATCTACTTCATCTGCCACGAGGCGGCCGCGAGCGTACGACATCTCGCCTTTAAGGTAGCTAATTAGCTGGCCGGTGTTCATAGAGCGGAAGGCAGAGCGTCCGAATTCAGAGTGGCGACGTGCAGCGGACTCGGCCGCTCTTAGTGCGGCCTCAATTGCTTCTGACTGAATTTTATTTGTGGCATGAGGTACGCGAAGACCAGTATCGGCGAGAACCTCCTTGGCCAGCATGCTCATGGTCCTGACGCTTATCAGGGAGCCCTCAACCCCACACAGGTCATCAACCAGTCGCTCAAGAAGCTTGCGCATGCTCTCGGTGAGGGTGACTAGCATGATCGGCTGGCCGTAACGCTTCACCAGGGCTCTCGCTCGGTGCACTAATACGCAGGTCTTCCCGCTGCCGGAAACGCCGCGAAGTCTCGATGGACCACGCAACTCACGTTCGGCAACCTGCTTCTGCTCAGGGTGGAGGTATAGCATCCACTCCGCCAGCGTGCCTCTTGCGAAAAGCTGGTCCCAAAGTCCAGTATCGTCAAATGTTATGAATGCTTCGCTGTTCTCAGGTGACATCATCTCAGCGGCTGCCGATTCGTCCTGGACTAGCTCGGCTTCGTCATGCATTAGTGCCAAGCGACGACGAAGCTGTGGCCATTCACCCATGTGCGAGTGCCAAAGAAGATCAAATACTAGGCTGGCTTGGGCATAGCTGACTGAGTCGGCAAGCTTCTCAAGAATGGCGTCGGCCTCGAGCTCGAAGGAATCTGCATCGATTGCTTCAATGACTGCAATCGCGTCTTTCGGAAGCGCCAGCCTTTTCCAGTCAACGTCGACGAGGCGATGCAGTAGCGGCTTTGTACGCTCTTCCTGAGGCGCATCAAAATTAAGCATGTCGACAGGGATGTGGCGTGCCTCATTGGACGGCGACACCAACACAAAGTCCAGCGCACGATCATTGCGGCCTTGCACCCACTGGTAGTTCTTGTGCACGTCGAGCCAGCGCTGAGAGTCGTCGTGGTCGCCTACGAACAAGAACACACGCGTCTTCTTAATGCCGTCGATGAGCTGTACGACCAAGCGGAACCCGTCCGAGAGATCGTACTTCTCTACATTCGGCAGCCTGCTCTCACCGTGCTTGGTTCGAGGCAAAGAGATCAAGCCTTCAGTGCTTGCTTCGGACATGGCCGCTCTTACGGCCTGCACGACTTTTCTATGGCCCTGCCCCATGAGCTTCTTCATGGCACTATGGCAAGGTTTAAATAGAATGACCTGGTAAGTCATGGAGTTCTCCTGTTTCCTTGAAAATAAAGCTCCGTATTGCCAGGGCAAGCAACTCGTCTTGTGTGCCCGGCCATTGGATCATCGCACTTTTTATGGCTTCACGCTCGGGCGGGAGTGGTTGGACCACCGGCACTGCTGGCATTCCCGAATTGACGCTGCTGCCGCCCTGCGCGCCGGGTCAGTCACCCAAGCAGGCACAGCCTTCAACTTCCGCCGGCTTTCTCGAACTAGACCATCAAACTGGCCAACACGTCCGGGGCTGGTATGCGGCGAGTGCCGTCACCCCGGGCGCCTCTTGGAGGCAAAATTCCGCACGGACAATGTCAACGCCGTCATCAGGAGCATAGTGATGAACGTCAGTGCGAATGTTTCGGCGAAATAGGCGGGAATTGAGTTCGGCATACTGCCGCAGCAGCTTTGAAGTAGTGCGCCCACTTGGACACCTCCATGCATCACCGAGCCAGCTAGCAGGCAGCGCCTTGCCCGCTCTTCCGCACCCAAAAATGCTGGAACGACTAACATTGACATGCCCACGGACACCGCCAAGACCGGCGAGGTTATTGCCAGTGCCGTAAGGATAAGGACACCTGTATCGAATGTGGCAGCATGGCCGTTGGTGACCAGCAGGCTTGCGAGGGTACCAAGGCAAAGGGTGTCGATGGCCACGGCGCCTACCAACAGCGCCCGCACATTGGACAGTTTCATGAGTGCTTCCAGCATACAAACTCCATTCTTTACTTATAAGCGGCAAAAGATCCCAATGTGCAGCCAGGTCTGAACAAGGTAGAACCTGGGCAGGTAACTGCTGGGCGCCCGGTCACCGTTGCTTTGCACGTGAGCTGGCGCTATTGCGTACCCGCATGCAGAGGCCTTCAGTTACGCGTCAAAACTCAATCTAGGGGCCATTCTCGTAGGGAGAGACGAGGTCCCGAATCGGTTTCGGTTCAAAGGGAGGCCGGCACCATCTTCACGGGAAGTGCCTGACGTAGAGCCCTAGGGTCGATAGCGATCCTGCATACTTAACCGCGTTTGCGTCACGGGAGTACATCGCCAGTGGCGAGGCGGGTTTTGTCGGAACCATGGGCTCAAACCATGGTGCAAGGCTAGGGGCGTTCTCCCGGAGAAGTCCCAGTTCACGGCGGAGTCCGAGTGCTTCGCGGGCATGCAATTTCTGCCACGTCCCGGCCTTGCATGATGCTGCAAACACGACTTCGTCATAGCGAGGGTAGGCCTGGCCTAGTGAACCGCGATAAAGCCCGATGTCCAATTCATGAAGGTCCGAGCACACAGGAGGTGCAGTGGCGCCGCCCCTTTCGTAGCTCAGCGTCGTGAACTGCACGGAGATCCACAGTTCGTATTGCCTTACTCCATTCATCACCGTTATGAAGTCGTGTTTTGGTGAACTGGGCTTGCACGGTGCGCCACCGAAGGTGAGCCGCGTGGGAATTTTTGGCTTGCAACGGAGATGGTAACCTGGCAATGAGTCCAATTCGCTCACAATGTGTGCGAGCACCTTCAGCTCATATGCCTTTCCCTGCGCCCAACTACTCGAAGAGGACTTTCTTTCTGCGCGCCTTACAGCCAACTGTAGTGCTTTGAGTAGGATGCCCCTGCTAAGTGTTGTCATGGCCGAGGCCCTCCCTCTGAACTTTCGGGCGGCTCGAAGTCCAAGTCCAATGCAGATCCAATGAACCGATCAATTGCCGCTCGCTCTTGATCGTCCAGACGAATGTCATGTTTCTCCGAAAGGTTTTCCGAAAGCACGCTGAGCATCGACACTTCTCTCTCTCGCCGCAGATCCAAATCCACGTAGTAAACGTCCCGAATGGACGCCAGCCCTTCGATCCTACGCAGTTGCGAGAGGACCTTCTCGAAGTCTTCCTGATCAATAAATGTGCCACAAGCAGTAACGACGGCCACTGCTGCCGCAGCCTGTCTGAGGATATCGTCAGGGTGGTCGGTGACGGCAGCGTTAACGTGCTCAATCAGCTGACTGTGACCTTCAGGCCGATCCGGTCCGGCAACTTGGAAGACGCCGAGATACTCAAGGATCAGATCCAAGACGCCTTGGGCTTCCAGCTCATCATCCATTTTCTATCGTCCTTGTGAGGCTCCCCGCCGACCGGGGTGTCAACAACTTGAGAGATTCCGTGGCTTCCCACTTGCCCGTTCTGATTGTGCACGGATTAGGGGAAGGCTCCCATAGGGCATTCCCCTACACGCACCAACCCTCCGGGAGCGGCATTTGAGCCGCGCCACTTCTTCCCTATCTCACCCAACCTGCCCAACCTCCAACTGCTCCCTGCCTTCTCAAATCGCACCATCGCTTCGGAGCGCCTCCGGCGACGGGTCTGCCGCCAGAACATCCAGGTCACGTCCAACGCCCAGGTCCATCCGGGTCCCTGGCTCAATGCCCCATCCGGCGCATCCACCGCCCTCTCGCCTTCAGGCACGGAATGGTTGGGCGGCCGGCAGAAGTTTCGAGGGATGTTGCCATGCAGGATGACGCACTAACAGCTGGTCTCCCAGGACGACGAGATCGCCTTGAACCGGACGGTGATCGAGCGCCAACGCATTTCCTTGTACTGCTCCCGCACGAGGCCCGATTCGCCTGTCGGTCGAATCTGGGTCAGCAAATTCGCGCGCTTGCCGATCAATCGCGGCTGCAAGGGCACGACACGCCACGCTTCCCTGCCGACCGAGATGTACTGCACGTGTGGCGAGACGGGCGGCCCATGTCGTGCCAGGTGTCGCAGAAGATGTAAGTGGCCACGACCGACCACGTCGATGAATCCGGGTCGCAGTCCATGACGACCGGAATCAGGTGCGATCGCCATACGGGCGGCTTGGCAGCCCCGTCCTCCTGCCCGGTCCGCAGGGTGATCTCCCTGGGTATCCAGCCGGTTGCACGCATTGCGATACCGCGGGTGAGGGTACCCTTCGCAGTGCGTTTGACCACGATCAACCGACCGTCGGACAGCCGCACTTCCTCTTCCCACGTCTCACTCATGCGGCTGCAGCCGTAAATCGTCAGCAGCAGCGTGCACAGCAGGATCAGGCGCAAAGCGTGGAGCAAGGCGGTGTGGTCCCTGCTGAAGCCTCCCTCCATCGTCAGAGATCCGTCATCTGCCCATTGCGGACCGCAGGGTTCACGGTCAGGACTCGGGACCGCGCGACCTAGAACTCCGCTTCCTTGCTTGCAGCAGGCTGCAGCACTTGCCGCCCCACATCATTGCCGATGCTGAGGAACCCGATTCCGCCGGACAACCCTTGTGCTCTCATAGGCTGCGATTGCACGACCGAAGAATAATCCGCAAAGAAATCAGGCTTGCGCCATTGTGCGGAAATCGATTCGCGATTGCCGCCCAGATCGTTGTTCCAGGTCACCGCTTTCTGCGAACTGGGCGAGCCGAACTTGCGCTTGAGCAGCTCCATTACGCGCGGCTGCGCCTCGAACCCGGTGGTGTTGAAGCGCAGGGCGATCACTCGCCCGTTGCGCAGTAGAACCAGGCCGCCCGCACCTTCCAGAGAAAAAGCGTCACCTGCGCCCGCTCCGATCGCCATGCCGATGGGCGCAACCCACGTCGGGAACTCCTCCGTGGCGAAGACCAGGTAACCGTACTCGCCTGCGGCGAACTCGCTATTGCCCACAGCCATGTTTGTGGTGCCGGGCGCGACGCACAACCCTGTTGCCGGCGGGGTTGCCTTCGGCGGTTCCGGCGGCGGGGTCATCAGCTTGTTGAACGCCCTGGCCCCCATCCCTTTGTTGCTTCTGGGGGCAGCGGGAGCAGGCACGGATATCTGGCAAAGGGGAAGCGCCAATGG
>Ga0055531_10001575_pt1 | contig 16679 bp, 16 predicted proteins | sample AraplaCvi_mCL_r2_FD_55008 | JGI IMG/M metagenome (GOLD analysis project Ga0055531, IMG submission 55008) | Arabidopsis root microbial communities from North Carolina, USA - plate scrape MF_Cvi_mCL_r2 | ecosystem: Host-associated > Plants > Roots > Endosphere | place: USA: North Carolina...
CAAGATGGCGCATGGACTGGCGGACGATCTTGCCAGCGCCGTGCTGCTCGCGACCGATCGGCCGGTGCTGGTCGCGCCCGCCATGAACCCGAAAATGTGGGCGGCACCTGCGACCGGGCGCAATGTCGAGACCCTGAAAGCAGACGGCATCCATTTCATCGGGCCGATGGCGGGCGAGATGGCAGAAAGCAACGAGGCCGGCATGGGCCGCATGGCCGAGCCGCTGGAAATCGTCGCAGCAGCGGTCAAACTGCTGGACGGCGCACCAAAGCCGCTTGCCGGTAAAACGGCGATCGTCACATCCGGCCCGACGCATGAACCGATCGATCCCGTGCGTTATATCGCCAACCGCTCCTCCGGGCGGCAGGGCCATGCGATTGCGGCGGCACTCGCAGAACTCGGCGCGGACGTGACGCTCGTTTCCGGACCGGTGACCATTGCCGACCCGGCCGGCGTCAACACCGTGCATGTGGAGCGCGCCGAGGAAATGCTGGAAGCGGTGATTTCACGCCTGCCGGCGGATATCGCGGTGATGGTGGCAGCTGTCGCCGACTGGCGCGTCGCCTCCTCGGCCGACCAGAAGATCAAGAAGCAGCCGGGCGCCGCACCACCTCCCCTTTTGCTGACCGAAAACCCCGACATCCTGAAAACCGTCGGCCATCACGAAAAGCGGCCGAAGCTCGTGGTCGGTTTTGCCGCCGAGACCCAGGACGTGGAGAAGAACGGCCGCTCGAAACTGGAGCGTAAGGGCGCCGACATGATCGTCGCCAACGACGTGTCGCCCGAGACCGGCATCATGGGCGGCACGCGCAACCGGGTGAAGATCATCAGCGCAAAGGGCGTCGACGAATGGCCGGATCTCGGCAAGGACGAGGTGGCGGAACGCCTTGCGGCGCTGATCGCCTCGAAGCTCGGATAAATTTCAGGCCGCTTCGGAGAGCGCCTTCGGCCGGAAGAGCGAGGTCTGCATCCCCTCGGCGCCGATCATGACGGAGCTTCCGTCCGGGATTTCCGCCCAGGTATCGACGTCGTCGTTCAGCGGTTCGGATACAAGGCAATAGCCTGTCTTGCCGCCCATCGGCGCCGCATAAAGCGTCGGAGGCTTGTGGTCGGTGGCATAACGCACCGCATAGAGCTCGCGGCCGTTGGAATAGGCGGCGGTGAAACGCACCAGGGCCTCGCCTGATTTTTCGAGCGACAGATCCTCGACAGTGGCGATCGCTTTCTCCATGGCTTTCAAGGGATCGGCATCAAGACCGAATTCCAGCGCGAGCAGGAAGAGAAGTTCCGAATCCGTCGTGCCGGTTCGGGCTTCGAACAGCGCATCGGAGAGCATGCCCTCCATGGATCGGCGGATGCGCTCGAAGCCGGAGATCTGGCCGTTATGCATGAAGGACCAGTGGCCCTGCACGAAAGGATGGCAGTTGTCACGCCGCGTCGCGCCATGGGTTGCCGCGCGCACATGCGCAAGGAAGAGCGGCGAGCGGATCTGCCGCGCCAGGCTCTTGAGATTGCAGTCGGACCAGGCCGGCAGGATATCGCGATAACGGCCGGGCTCCGGCCGGTCGCCATACCAGGCGATGCCGAAACCATCGCCATTCGTCGCGGTCTTGGCACGGGTTGCGCAATGGGACTGTTCGATCAGGGAATGGGCGGGCGAAGATACGAGCTCTTCGAGATAAAGCGGTTCGCCGCGATAGGCTGCCCAACGACACATGGGTCTTTCTGCTCCCGACATTGCCGCCCGTCCGCGGCCTGAAAATCCAACAAGTTCAGCGTCTCGACAAACGCTTAACGAAACATGAATTCGATAGCTTCATGACGGTTTTTTGGCAAAGCCGGTATCACTTTTTGCGACAGGCTGTGGTCTTTCGAGGTTGCCGCCGCGTTTTCGCGGCCTAGATAGGCCCCCATGTCGCGTAAAGAACAGTCGAGCCCGGACACGGCAGAAGTGCTCCCGTCGGGCGATCCCATTCTTGCCGGACTCGCGCTCGAACCGGAGCGGTGGGCCCTGTTTCTCGATATCGACGGCACCTTGATCGATCTTGCCGGGACCCCGGACGGGATCCGTATCCCACCGGATCTTCCGGAAAACCTGCATCGTCTTTCCGTGAAGCTCGGCGGCGCGCTGGCGCTGGTTACGGGCCGTGCGCTTGCCTATGCGGACCAGCTTTTCACGCCGTACAAGTTTCCCGTTGCAGGCCTGCACGGCGCCGAGCGCCGCGACCCCACCGGCACGATCAACAGGATCGAAGTGGATGCCGCGTTCGAGGATCTGAAGGCGGCACTGGCCCGCGAGGCGCGACAATGGCCGGGTGTCCTGGTGGAGGACAAGGGCGCCGCGGTTGCCGCTCATTACCGGCAGGCGCCGGAACAGCGGGAAGCGGTGGAGGCTGCCATGCCGCGTTACCTCGTCATGGCAGGACCGCGGTTCACGCTCCAGCATGGCAAGATGGTGATGGAGATCCGGCCTGCCCAGGCCAGCAAGGGCCACGCCCTGCGGGCCTTCCTCGATCAGCCACCGTTCAGGGGCCGCGCGCCGATCGCCATCGGCGACGACGTCACCGACGAGGCGATGTTCCGCGCCGCCAACGAGCTTGGCGGCCATTCCATCCGCATTGCCGAAACCGCGGCAGAGACCCTGGCAAAATCCACCCTGCCCTCTGCTGCAGCTTTGCGCGCAGCGATCGCCGCCCTGGCGAGTGGCATAAAACCCGCCTCCGCCTGAGTTGAAAGGACAATATCTTGAGCCGACTTGTCGTCGTTTCGAACCGTGTCTCCCTTCCGCAAAAGAGCGGCGAGGCTCCCGCCGGCGGACTGGCCGTCGCGCTGCAGGCCGCACTGGAGGAGCACGGCGGCATCTGGATGGGATGGTCCGGCAAATCCAGCGGAGCGAAAGAGCCGGCGCCGCTCGATATGCAGCAGCATGGCAACATCACCTATGCGCTGACCGATCTCACCAAGACGGATGTCGAGGAGTACTACCACGGCTTCGCCAACCGGGTGCTCTGGCCGATCTGTCATTACCGGATGGACCTGGCGGAATACGGGCGCAAGGAAATGGCGGGATATTTCCGCGTCAACCGTTTCTTCGCCCACCGGCTGGCGCCGCTCATCCAGGAAGACGACGTCATCTGGATCCATGACTATCACCTGATTCCGCTTGCCGCGGAACTGCGCCAGATGGGCCTCAAGAATAGGATCGGCTTCTTCCTGCATATCCCCTGGCCGCCGGCCGACGTGCTGTTCACCATGCCGGTTCACGAGGAGATCATGAGGGGGTTGTCGTATTACGATCTCGTCGGATTCCAGACAGACCACGACCTTGCCAATTTCGTCGGAGGGCTCGTGCGCGAAGGCATCGGCGATGCCTTGGAAGGGGGCAAGCTGAGCTCCTACGGGCGCACGTTCAAGGGCGGCTTCTATTCGATCGGCATCGAGACCGCCGCGTTTGCCGAATATGCGAAGAAAGCGGCCAGCAATATCATCGTGCGAAAAGCCAAGCAGAGCATCGAAGGCCGCGACCTGATCATCGGCGTCGACCGGCTGGATTATTCCAAGGGCATCACCCAGCGCATCGACGCTTTCGAACACTTCGTCAAATCCAATCCGGCCCACCATAACCGTGTCACCTACCTGCAGATCACCCCGAAATCCCGCTCGGAAGTGCCGGAATACGAGCAGATGCAGCGCATGGTCGCCGAACAGGCCGGCCGGGTGAACGGTGCGATCGGCACCGTGGACTGGGTCCCGATCCGCTACATCAACCGCTCGATCGGCAGGCCGGTTCTGGCGGGTCTCTACCGGCTCGCCAGGATCGGGCTCGTCACGCCGCTGCGCGACGGCATGAACCTCGTCGCCAAGGAATATGTCGCGGCACAGGACCCGGAAAACCCGGGCGTTCTGGTGCTGTCGCGGTTTGCGGGCGCCGCGCGCGAACTGCGCGGGGCGCTGCTGGTCAATCCCTATGACATAGAAGGCACCGCGAATGCGATTGCACGCGGCATCAACATGCCGATCGAAGAACGCAAGGANCGCTGGAGCCGGATGATGGAACATCTCCTCGAACATGACGTGACGCGCTGGTGCGACGATTTCCTCAAGGACCTCACCGCGGCGTAAACGGATATCCTGAACGGCATAATCGACGAGTCCGCGGCGCCACCGAGGGCGCCGCGAAGAGACATATGCGCGTCGATATCGGTCGTTACGCGGCCCGCTTCAGGGATCCGAGCGCTTCTTGAAGGCTCACGTGGCCGAGAAACCGGCCACTCGTCTGCGCCTCTTCCTGATGCTCGATGGCCCAGGCGAACCGCACCGCCGGGTCCTGCTGCAGGCGTTCGTAAAGCGCGTTGAGCGCCGGAAACTGCCGACGGTCGACAACCTGGTGGAAATCGTTCCAGCGGGCGATGCCGGCGAAATAGGCGTCTGCGAAACTCTTCTCGTCGCCGACAAGCCACTCCCGACCGGCGAGAAGCTTTTCGAGATGCGAATGCGCCTTCTCCACCTTGGCGATGCCGTAAGCGCGAAGGGCCTCTTTGGCCTGCGGCTCCATCTCGTGCTCGACAGCGTGCCAGAGCGGGCCGAAGGCATTGAAGAAACCGGTATTCAGGAAAGCCAGCATCTGATTCAGCCGGTCGAATTTCTCCGACTTCGGATCGAAGCCCCAGCCCTTGCCGACGGTACGGGCAGCGATGTGATTGAGGATCGCCATGCTCTCGCTGATCAACCGGCCGTCCGGCAGCATCAGCGACGGCGTCTCGCCGACCGGATTGACCGGCTTGTAGGTATCGCTCGAAACCACCGCCGGCATTTCGATGCGGCACAGCCGATAGGGCGCGCCGGTCCATTCGAGGGCGACGATCGAGCCGAAGGAACATCCTTCCGGCACGCCATAAAACAGGATCGGTGTCATTTGCTTGCTCCATGATTGAAACTTGGGGACGCCGGCAATATGATTCCATGGACGATGATGCGGTAGCCTTCCATTCTCCGCCTTTAAGTCCACATTTATGGAAGCTGAGATGGCGCTGCCGAACTCAACGATCTCTATTTCTTCGTCCAGGCCGTGGAACATGGCGGTTTTTCCGCCGCCGGTCGCCGGCTCGGCGTGCCGAAATCCACGGTCAGCAAACGAGTGGCGGAACTCGAAGACCGGCTCGGCGTACGGCTGATCCAGCGGACATCCCGCAGTTTCTCGCTGACCGATCTCGGTCGGGATTTCTACCGGCATGCGCAGGCGTCGGTCATCGAGGCGGAGATGGCGCAAACGATCGTGCGCACCCATCTCGGCGAGCCGAGCGGCATCGTGCGGATGACGGCCGCGGTACCGACCGCGCAATTCGTGCTAGCCGATCACCTTGCCGAGCTGTCGATGCTTTATCCGAAGCTGCACCTGTCGCTGCATGTCAGCGACAGGTTCGTGGATATCGTGCAGGAGGGGTTCGATATCGCGGTGCGCAGCCATCAGGCGCCGCTGCCGGATTCGACGTTGCTGCAGAAGAAGCTCGCGACACACCCGTTCTTCGTGGTCGCTTCGCCGGACTATGTTCGCATTCATGGCGAGCCCTTGCGGCCGGAGGACCTGGATGCGCACAGGGCCGTGACCGCCGGCCAGACGGACAATACATGGCGCCTCGCATCCGGAGCTGGCGAAGAGGTGGCGGCAAATCCGAAACCGGTCTTCTCCGCCGACGAGCCTATGGTGATGATGAAGGCGGCGCTGGCGGGGCTCGGCCTCACCTGCCTGCCCATATCGGTCTGCCGGGGTGCGCTCGCCGAGGGCAGGCTCGTGCGCCTGCTGCCGGACTGGACCGCAGGCAGCATCACCACCACGATCCTGATGCCCCACCGGCGCGGGCAGCTTCCCGCGGTACGTGCCGTGGTCGATTTTCTCAGCGAACGGATCGGCGGCTGAAGGGTCTTTCATTTCGGCGCTTTGCCGGATACCCATGACCGTTCCATTCCCAAGAGGCCATCATGTCGATCGAAAATACCGTCACGCCCGAACGTATCGCGGAAACCGAAAAGCTCATCCGCCCGCATATCCGCCGCACGCCGGTCATGAGCGTCGACATGCGGGATTTCGGCGCAACGCCGCTTCCGGTCGACTGAAGCTCGAACTGCTGCAGCATTCCGGTTCGTTCAAGGCCCGCGGCGCCTTCACCAATCTGCTGACGCGAAAGGTTGAGGCTGCGGGCGTTGTCGCCGCGTCTGGCGGCAATCATGGCGCTGCGGTCGCCTATGCGGCGATGCGGCTCGGCGTGCCGGCGCATATTCGTGCCGAGCGTGGCCTCGCAGGCGAAAATCGATCTCATCCGCTCCTACGGGGCGGAACTGGTGGTCGGCGGCGATCGCTACAACGATGCTCTGGCTGCGAGCCAGGCCTATGTCGCAACGAGCGGGGCGATCGCCGTGCATGCCTATGACCAGGAGGAGACCCTGCTCGGCCAGGGCACGCTCGGCAAGGAGATCGAGGACGACCTGCCCGAGATGACGACACTGCTGGTCGCGGTCGGCGGCGGCGGATTGATCGGCGGCATCGCCTCCTGGTTCCGCGGGCGGGTGAAGATCGTCGCCGTGGAATCCGACGGGGCGCCCACCCTTTACGAAGCCTTCAAGGCCGGTCACCCGGTGGACGCGCCGGCCGGCGGCATCGCTGCGGATTCGCTTGCGCCGAAACAGGTGGGCGAACTGATGTTCCCCGTTGCCCGGAAATTCGTTCAGCCGCCGGTCCTGGTGACGGATGACGAGATCCTTGCCGCTCAGAAGGCTCTGTGGGCCGGCGCGCGCGTGGTCGCCGAGCCGGGCGGCGCAGCGGCGTTCGCCGCCCTTTTGTCCGGCAAATATGTTCCCGGCCCGCAGGAACGCGTTTGCGTGCTCGTCTGCGGTTCCAACACGACCGCGGTCAAGTTCGGCTAAAGCGACGGAAGGATATCACGCCGCCTTGGCGACGTGATATTCCTTGATCGCGACCATCTTGATCGCCGGGTAACGCTCCGACTCGTAGCGCAGCGAGAAGCTGTCCTGAGCCAGGAAAACCGGATCGCCATCGAGATCGCGGGCAATATCGCCGCGCTTGACCGTGAGGAACTTGTCGAGATCGGCTTGATGATCCGCAGAGACCCAGCGGCAGACCGAGAAGCGCGACATTTCGAAGGACACCGGCAGGCCGTATTCGCCCTGCAGCCGTTCCTTCAGGACATCGAGCTGCAGCGCGCCGACAACGCCGACGATGGCCGGCGAGCCGTCCTCCGGCGAGAAGAGCTGTACGACGCCCTCTTCAGCCATCTGCTGCAGGGCTTCCTTGAGCTTCTTCGCCTTCATGGCGTCTTCCAGCCGCACGCGGCGGAGGATCTCCGGCGAGAAGTTCGGCACGCCCTGGAATACCAGCTGTTCGCCCTCGGTCAGCGTATCGCCGATGCGCAGCGTGCCGTGGTTCGGGATGCCGACCACATCGCCCGCATAGGCGGTATCCGCCAGCTGGCGTTGTGACGCGAAGAAAAATTGCGGCGCCGTCAGCCCCAGCTGCTTGCCGGTGCGCGATAGCCGCGCCTTCATGCCGCGCTCCAGCTTGCCGGAGCAGATGCGCGCAAACGCGATACGGTCGCGGTGGTTCGGATCCATGTTCGCCTGGATCTTGAAGACGAAAGCCGTCATCTTGTCGTCGGTCGCATGCACCGTGCGGATGTCCGCCACCTGGTCGCGCGGCGGCGGGGCGAAATCGCCCAGCGCATCGATGAGATCGCGGACACCGAAATTCCTGAGCGCCGAGCCGAAGAAGACCGGCGTCATGTGACCTTCGAGAAAAGCCTTGCGGTCGAACGGGCGGCAGGCCTCGATCGCCAGCTCGGTTTCCTCGACGAAGGCGGCACGTTCGTTTTCCGGCAGGCGGTCGGCGACGCTCTGCGGGCCGTTGACCGGCGTGACCTTCACCTCGGTATCGGATCCGCGCACCGTATTTTCGGCGAGATGATAGGAGCCGCAGAAAGTCTTCGAGCGGCCGATCGGCCAGGTGACCGGCGCGGTGTCGAGGGCCAGCTTCTCCTCGACTTCGTCGAGAATCTCGAAGGGATCGCGGCTTTCGCGGTCCATCTTGTTGATGAAGGTGATGATCGGGATATCGCGCATGCGGCAGACTTCGAACAGTTTCAGCGTCCGCGGCTCGATACCCTTGGCCGCGTCGATGACCATGACCGCCGCATCCACCGCCGTCAGCGTGCGGTAGGTATCGTCGGCGAAGTCTTCGTGGCCGGGCGTATCGAGGATATTGAAGACGTTGCCGTCATATTCGAAGGTCATCACCGAGGTGACGACCGAGATGCCGCGTTCGCGCTCGATCTTCATCCAGTCCGAGCGGGTCTGGATACGGTCCTTCTTCGCCTTGACTTCGCCGGCGAGCTGGATGGCGCCGCCGAACAGCAGCAGTTTTTCCGTGAGCGTGGTCTTGCCCGCGTCCGGGTGGGCAATAATTGCGAATGTGCGACGGCGGGAAACCGCCTCGGCAATCGTTTCGGGCATTTTTTCCAGATCCTTTACGTTGCCGCGTATCTAACGTCTCCGTGGATAACTTTCAATTCGTGTTTGACCGGAGCGACCGTGGGTCGGCTAATGACGTCATGAACATCCACGCCCCATCCTCGCCGAAGCTGAACCTCATCCGTCTCGCGCATGGCGCCGGCCTCGACCTGCCGGCCTATGAAACCGCAGGCGCCGCCGGCATGGACCTGCGCGCGGCGGTCGAGGACGAGGCACCGCTGACGATCGAGCCCGGCAAACGGGCGCTGGTGCCGACCGGCTTCATCTTCGAGATCCCGGACGGGTTCGAGGCACAGATCCGGCCGCGTTCCGGGCTTGCCTTCAAGAACGGCGTCACGTGCCTCAACACGCCCGGCACGATCGACAGCGATTACCGCGGCGAGGTGAAGGTGCTGCTGATCAATCTCGGCGACGCGGATTTCATCATCACGCGCGGCATGCGCATCGCCCAGATGGTGATCGCGCCCGTTACCCAGGTGCGGGTGACCGAGATAGCGGAAGCGTCAGCTACTGTCCGCGGCGCGGGCGGTTTCGGCTCCACCGGCCTTTGACGCAACGGCATTTTCATCCTCGACCACTTCCGGGAACAAAATTTCCATTTCGCCTGCTGTCGGGTTCGGCCTTGCTGGCATTCGTGGGGAACACGCCCTAACTTCTCTCCACATCTCAGGGAGAAGCACCATGGCAGAGACCAGGAAGCCGGGCCGCGGCAGAATCTATTCCTCGATCACCGAAACCATTGGCGACACGCCGATCGTGCGCCTCGACAAGCTGGCGAAGGAAAAAGGCGTGAAAGCCAACCTGCTGGCCAAGCTGGAATTCTTCAACCCGATCGCCTCGGTGAAGGACCGCATCGGCGTGGCAATGATCGAAAGCCTGGAAGCCGAGGGCAGGATTACCCCCGGCAAAACGACGCTGGTCGAGCCGACATCCGGCAATACCGGCATCGCGCTCGCCTTTGCCGCGGCCGCCAAGGGCTACAAGCTGATCCTCACCATGCCGGAGACGATGTCGATCGAGCGCCGCAAGATGCTCGCCCTGCTCGGCGCCGAACTGGTGCTGACCGAAGGCCCGAAAGGCATGAAGGGCGCGATCGCCAAGGCGGAAGAGCTCGCCGCCTCGCTGCCGGACGCGATCATCCCGCAGCAGTTCGAAAACCCGGCCAACCCGGAAATCCACCGCAAGACGACGGCCGAGGAAATCTGGAACGATACCGAGGGCAAGATCGACATCTTCGTCTCCGGCATCGGCACGGGCGGCACGATCACCGGCGCCGGCCAGGTGCTGAAGCAGCGAAACCCGGCGCTCAAGGTCATCGCCGTCGAGCCGGAAGAATCGCCGGTGCTGTCCGGCGGGCAGCCGGGGCCGCACAAGATCCAGGGCATCGGCGCCGGCTTTGCGCCAAAGATCCTCGACACCCACATCTATGACGAGATCGTCACCGTCAACAGCGGCGAAGCCATGGAAACGGCCCGGCTGGTGGCCAAGCTCGAAGGCGTGCCGGTCGGCATCTCCTCCGGCGCGGCACTGACCGCCGCCATCGAAGTCGGCAGCCGCGAGGAGAACGCCGGCAAGACGATCGTCGTCATCATCCCGTCCTTCGCCGAGCGCTATCTCTCGACCGCGCTGTTCGAGGGGTTGGGTAGTTAGCTGCACTTCTTCAGGTCGTCATCCTCGGGCTCGACCCGAGGATCCACGGCCAAGCCCACCGGGGTTGACTACGTTAGAGCGCGTCGCCAGGCGGATGGATCCTCGGGTCAAGCCGGAGGATGACGACGGAAGGTATGCTATCCGCGTCTGCCTAAGTGGCGGTCCTAAGTGGAGCTTGGTCATCTGTGACCACCTGCCCTGGCTGCAGCACAAATTCATCGCCACCTCCCGGCCCTCGCAAACCCCACCCGAACCTTCGCTTCATGCCGCCGCCGTCGCCAGGCGCTCCCCCACCATGCGGTAGGAAATCGCCTCGGCAAGATGGATACGGCCAACCGTGTCCTTGCCGTCGAGATCAGCNAGCGTGCGGGCGACCTTCAATATGCGATGGTATCCGCGCGCGGAGAACTTGAGTTTTTCCGCCGCATCCCGCAGCANCTGNAGNCCGNCCGGGTCGGGTTCGGCGATCTTCTCGATCAATGCCGTCGAGCAGCGGGCATTTGTGAGGACCCGGGGGAAACCGGCATGTTCGAAACGCTCGCGCTGCCTTTCACGCGCTGCCGCCACGCGCCTGGCAACATCCGCACTCCGCTCCGCCGGCATCGGGCGAATGAGATCGGCGGCGGACACGGCCGGTACGTCGATGCGGATATCGATCCTATCCATCAGCGGGCCTGAAATACGGCCCTGGTAATCCGACATACATTTCGGCCCACGCGCGCAGGAATGACCGGGTTCGCCTGCCATGCCGCAGCGGCACGGGTTCATGGCGGCGACGAGCTGGATGCTGGCAGGATAGGAGACCCGATGATTGGCGCGGGCGATGATGCATTCGCCGGTCTCCAGGGGCTGGCGGAGCGCATCCAATACCTGCGGCGAGAATTCCGGGAATTCGTCGAGGAACAGCACGCCGTGATGGGCAAGCGACGCTTCGCCGGGCCTGGCGCGCAGGCCGCCGCCGACGAGTGCCGCCATGGTAGCCGAATGATGCGGCGTGCGGTAAGGCCGGCGATCGGAAAGCTTGCCGCCGGAAAGCTGGCCGGCGATCGAATGGATCATCGACACTTCCAGCAGCTCGGCGGCCGACAACGGCGGCAGGATCGAAGGCAGCCGCGCCGCCAGCATGGATTTGCCCGAGCCCGGAGGGCCGACCATCAGGAGATTGTGCCCGCCGGCGGCCGCGACCTCCAACGCCCGCTTGGCGCTTTCCTGCCCCTTGATGTCAACGAGATCCGGCAGGTTGGCGGGCAGCGCGCGGATTGCCGGCTGCGGGCGCGATATGACCTGGGTTCCCCGGAAATGGTTTGCGAGCGCGATCAGGCTGCGCGGCGCAATGATATTGATATCGGCGCCGGCCCAGGCAGCCTCCGCGCCGCTGTCGGCCGGGCAGATCAGGCCTTTGCCCAAGGCATTGGCTGCAATTGCCGCCGGAAGCGCCCCGGCAACCGGCGCAAGCGTGCCGTCAAGGTTGAGTTCTCCGATCACCACATAACCGGCGAGCGCATCTGCGGGCACGGCACCGAGCGCTGCCATCAGCGCCAGCGCGATCGGCAGGTCGAAATGCGAACCTTCTTTCGGGAGGTCGGCGGGCGCCAGATTGACGGTGATCTTCTTCGGCGGCATGGCAAGGCCGGAGGCGTGCAGCGCGGCCTGCACCCGTTCGCGGCTCTCCGCCACCGCCTTGTCCGGCAGGCCGACGATATGCATGTTGATCTTGCCCGGCCCGACCATGACCTGCACGTCGACCGGAACGCCTTCTATGCCCTGGAATGCAACCGTGCTGACACGCGCAACCATATCCACCCCGCCCCTAACACCATGTCCGGGACGTCAGCGATACACGCTTTCCGAGCCAGCAATTGCAATCTGGCATAGAAAAAAGAATAAAACAAGAACATTAATCGAACAGTTTCGCGCACCCGCTGCAATCAGGTTGCAGACGGTTGTATCGCGTGAACAAAGGCGAACCGTATGAGAAACGCCGGCTGCCCCGGCAGCCTGCATCAGGCGCGTTTGGCCTCGATTGCGTCCCAGAGGAGCCCGGCGACGTCAGCGCCGCCGAACTTTCTGACCTCGCGAATACCCGTCGGGGATGTGACGTTGATCTCGGTCATGTAGTCGCCGATGACATCGATACCGACGAAGATGAAGCCGCGTTCGCGCAAAGCGGGTCCGATCCGGGCGCAGATTTCCTTTTCGCGCGGGGTGATCTCCGTTGCTTCCGCACGGCCGCCGACATGCATGTTCGACCGGCTGTCATGTTCGGCGGGAACACGGTTGATCGCGCCGACCGGCTCGCCGTCCACCAGGAGGATGCGCTTGTCGCCCTTGCGCACGGCCGGCAGATAGGCCTGGGCGATATAGGGTTCGCCGCGATACATCTGGCCGAACATTTCGAGAAGCGAGGTGAAATTGCGGTCGTCGCGCGCGGAATGGAACACGCCGGCACCGCCATTGCCGTAAAGCGGCTTCAGGATGATATCGCCCATCTCTTCGCGGAAACGGGCGATTTCGCCCGGGTCGCGGCTGATCAGCGTTGCCGGCATGAGGTCGGCGAATTCGGTGACGAAGATCTTTTCCGGCGAGTTTCGCACCCAGGCCGGATCGTTGACGACAAGCGTCTTCGGGTGGATGCGCTCGAGCATATGCGTCGAGGTGATATAGCCCATGTCGAANGGCGGATCCTGGCGCAGATGCACCACGTCCATCTCCGAGAGGTCGACGCGTTCCTTTTCGCCGAGCGTGAAATGATCGCCCTTGACGNCGCGCACCTGAAGCGGCTCGACGGCGGCAAAGATCCTGCCGTCGCGCATGGTCAGGCGGTCGGGCGTGTAATGAAAGAGCTCGAAGCCACGCGCCTGCGCTTCCAGCGCCATGGCGAAGGTGGAATCGCCGGCAATGTTGATGCCGGAGATATGGTCCATCTGGAACGCGACCTTGCGGATTTTCGCCATGACTTCAGCCCCCTAGGATTGGCCCGCCTGATGTAGGATGGCGAGCCCCCAAAGGCAACTGCAATCAGGCCAATATCACGCGGAGATGCCGACCCGCCTCTTTGCCAGCAACAGGTTGCGCAGGCGGAAAAGCATGGCAATCGGCTTCGGGAAAGGCCGGCGGATGAAGGCGACCTTCTTCAGATAGGTGTCGATACGCCAGGTGGCCCAGGTCCGGCCCTTGAAATAGGCGACGTCGCCCGCCGTCAGCGTGCGCTGCGTGCCGTCATCGGCCGTCACATGCACTTCGCCTTCGAGGATCACCACCGTTTCATCCCAGTGGAAATACCAGCGGAACTCGCCGGCCGTGCATTCCCACACGCCGGTCGTGGCGCAATCGTCTTCCGCCGTGGAATGGGAGGCGGCGCGTGCCTGCGGATCGCCGGCGAGCACCCATGTGGGCTCGATCGGCATCGGCTTCATCTCCAGAGAATGCGGGCAGGCGCCGATAAACGCCTTAACCTTCGGCCTCTCGGGCGTATCGGACTTGTATCGAAATGCGATAGCCGCTGCGGTCGCGGCGAGGACGTGCCAACTCATCTTTCCCCCGGAAGCTGTCAACTCCCGGGGACGTTAGCCGCAAACAGTAAGCCGGCTGTTCAGACCGGTGTTAGAATTTTAACGATTGGCCTGAATTTCCCGACAACCGCCTTCAGAGAACCGGTTCGGCCGGTGCGAGCTTTGCCTCGGCCGGAACGTTGCCCGGCAGGCGTTTGCCCGTATCGATCGAGAAGAAATGCAAGCGCTTGGCATCGATGGCGATGCGCATGTCCGGGGAGAGCGCAATCTCCGGAGAAACGGCGGCGGTGATCTGCTGGTCGCCGACGGTGCCGTGGATCAGGCGCTGGGCACCCAGTTCCTCGGTATATTCGAGGCGGAAGGGCAGAGCCTCTTCGTCCTCGCGGGCAATGCGCAGATCCTCGGCGCGCACGCCGATGGTGACGGCGCCGGACGTCGGCGCAAAACCGTTGAGGGCGATCATCGCCGGGCCAATCGCCAGCTTGTCGCCATGCAGCTCGCCCTTGACGAGGTTCATGGCCGGCGAGCCGATGAAGCTTGCGACGAAGGTGGAGGCCGGCGCGTGGTAGACTTCCAGCGGCGCGCCGATCTGCTCGATCCTGCCGCCGTTCAGAACGACGAGGCGGTCGGCGAGCGTCATGGCTTCGAGCTGGTCGTGGGTAACGTAGATCGACGTGGTGCCGAGGCGACGCTGCAGGCGCTTGATCTCACCGCGCATGGAAACGCGCAGTTTCGCATCGAGGTTGGAAAGCGGCTCGTCGAACAGGAAGGCGGCCGGCTTGCGGACGATGGCGCGGCCCATGGCGACACGCTGGCGCTGACCGCCGGAAAGCGCGCGCGGCTTGCGTTCCAGATACTGGGTGATTTCCAGCATGCGGGCGGCTTCGGCAACGCGCGCGTCGATCTCCGCCTTCGGCGTGCCACGGTTTTTGAGGCCGTAGGCGAGGTTGTTGTAGACGGTCATATGCGGATAGAGCGCATAATTCTGGAAGACCATGGCAATGTCGCGGTCGGCCGGTTCAACCTCGTTGACCACCCTCGCGCCGATCTTCACCTCGCCTTCGGAAATGGTTTCCAGGCCGGCGATCATGCGCAGAAGCGTGGACTTGCCGCAGCCGGACGGGCCAACCAGCACGATGAACTCGCCATCGGCGATGTTCAGCCTGATATCGGTAACCGCACGCACGCCGCCGGTGTAAACCTTGCCGACGCTTTCGACATCGATGGAAGCCATTGTTATTTCTCCGTTTCAACCAGGCCTTTGACGAACAGGCGCTGCATGAAGATGATGACGAGGACGGGCGGCAGGCCCGCCAGGATGACGCCGGCCATCACCAGGTTCCATTGATTGTCGCCATCCAGCACGTTGGCGAGGCGTTTGATGCCCATGACGACGGTGTAATAATGCGGTTCGGTGGTGATCAGCATCGGCCAGAGGTATTGGTTCCAGCCGTAGATGAACATGATGATGAAGAGCGCGGCGATATTGGTGCGCGACAGCGGCAGAAGAATATCGCGGAAGAATTTCATCGGACCGGCGCCATCGACGCGGGCCGCTTCCATCATCTCCTCCGGCACCGTCAGGAAGAACTGACGGAACAGGAAGGTCGCGGTCGCAGAGGCGATGACCGGAATGACGAGGCCGGAGTAGGAATTCAGCATGCCGAGATCGGCGACGACCTTGTAGGTCGGCAGAATGCGCACTTCCACCGGCAGCATCAGCGTCATGAAGATCAGCCAGAAGGCCGGCACCCGCAGCGGAAAGCGGAAATAGACGATCGCGAAGGCGGAGATGATCGAGATGGCGATCTTGCCGACTGCGATCATGATCGCCATCGCCAGGCTGTTTCCGAGCATCAGCAGGAAAGGCGGGGCACCGGCGGTCGATTCCCCGGTCCCGAGGAGATAGCCGTAATTCGCCGAAAACTGGTCGCCGGGCAGCAGCGGAACGATGCCGCTCATGAAGTCGGTCGGGCCATGGGTCGAGGCGATGAAGGCGAGATAGACCGGGAAGACCACCATCAGCACCCCGAGAATGAGGACCAGGTGGGTCAGGAAATTCAGGAAAGGGCGGTTCTCGACCATCGGTAAACCTCAATACTGCACTTTGCGCTCGATCCAGCGGAACTGGACGACGGTGAGGACAACCACGATCAGCATCAGGATGACCGACTGGGCGGCGGAGGGTCCGAGGTTCAGGCCGATGAAACCATCCGCATAGACCTTGTAGACAAGGATATTGGTTGACTGCGACGGTCCGCCGGACGTGGTGGCGTCGACGATGCCGAAGGTGTCGAACATCGCGTAGGTGATGTTGATCACCGCAAGGAAGAAGGTCGTCGGCGACAGCAGCGGGAAAACCACGGTCCAGAAACGCTTGAACGGGCCGGCGCCGTCGATGGCGGCGGCTTCGGACAGAGATTGCGGCACGGACTGAAGGCCCGCCACGAAGAACAGGAAATTATAGGAAATCTGCTTCCAGGCGGCCGCGATGATGATCAGCACCATGGCATCGCCGGTGTGGAGACGATGGTTCCATTCGTATCCGAAGGAACTCAGGAGATAAGGAATGATGCCGACGCTGGGGTTGAACATGAACCACCAGAGCAGGCCGGCAGCCGCCGGCGCCACCGCATAGGGCCAGACCAGCAACGTCGTGTAGAACCGGCCCGAGCGCAGCACGCGGTTGACCGCGACGGCGAACATCAGGGACAGGCCCATAGACAGAACCGTGACGCCGACCGAAAAAACGAAGGTCGCGCCGAGCGCATTCAGATAATCGGGATCGTCCAGCAGACGCGTGTAATTCGCGAACCAGACGAAGGTCGCCTTCAGGCCGAACGGGTCCTGGCGCAGGAACGACTGCCAGATCGCTTGCGCGGCGGGCCATACGAAAAAGATAAGCGTGATGATCAGCTGCGGCGCCAGCAGGAAATAAGGCAGGACGCGACTTTGAAAAACGGTGCGCTTGGTTTGCAT
>Ga0055531_10001582_pt1 | contig 16605 bp, 16 predicted proteins | sample AraplaCvi_mCL_r2_FD_55008 | JGI IMG/M metagenome (GOLD analysis project Ga0055531, IMG submission 55008) | Arabidopsis root microbial communities from North Carolina, USA - plate scrape MF_Cvi_mCL_r2 | ecosystem: Host-associated > Plants > Roots > Endosphere | place: USA: North Carolina...
GCGATGCGGCGATAGAGCGACACATGCGGGCCGCCGCCTTCGAAACCGCGGGCCCAGAGCCAACCCTGGTCGGACAAGAGCATCGCGACGCGGCCTTCGCCTTGGCGGTTGAGCACAAGCAGCGGACGGTCGCCATCGCCTTCCATGACCGTCTGGCCCTGCGGCGTATCGACGTCGATGGTGCGGAACCAGCGGCCCCAGGCGGGCGGATTGGCGTTGGAGCCGTCGAGCCCGCGGGTCACGGGATGCTTTTCGCCCTCCGGCGAGAGGTGCGGATAGAAGGCGGCGCTGTGGACCTCGCCGGTCGGTGCGGCCGGCAGGACCTGTTCGAGCGGCGTGGACGCGATCGAATCCTCGCCGGCATGCTCGGGACCGGCGGCGATCAAGAGCGCGCCGCCATTGTTCACGTATTGGGCGATGTAATCGTAATAGAGGATCGGCAGTACGCCGCGGTGCTTGTAGCGGTCGAAGATGATCAGGTCGAAATCCTTGATCTTCTCGACGAACAGTTCGCGGGTCGGGAAGGCGATCAGCGACAGTTCGTTGATCGGCGTGCCGTCCTGCTTTTCCGGCGGCCGCAGGATGGTGAAGTGGACGAGGTCGACCGAGGCATCTGATTTCAACAGGTTGCGCCAGGCACGTTCGCCGGCATGCGGTTCGCCGGAGACGAGCAGCACGCGCAGGTTCTGGCGGATGCCGTCGATGACGTGGACGGCACGGTTGTTGGCGGTCGTTACTTCGCCCGGAAGCTCGGCGACCGAAAATTCCATGACGTTGTTGCCGCCGCGCGGAACCGTGAAGGAGAAGGGCGTCTCCTGGCCGGGCGTGGCACGCAGCGTCGCGGTCTGCTGGCCGTTCATGCGCACGGTGACCTGGGCAGTGCCGCCGCCAGTGCGGCCGTCGTCGAATACCCGCAGCGTCAGTTCCTGTTCCTCGCCGACGATGCCGAAGCGTGGGGCGCGGACGACCTCGACACGGCGATCGAACTCGTCCGGCTTGCCGGTGATCAGGCCGTGGACGGGGGCGTTGAAGCCGAGGTCCTGGTTGATCCCGGGCAGGTCGTGGATCTGGCCGTCGGTCAGGAAAACCGCACCGCCGATGCGGGCGGGCGGCACGTCCGAGATCGCCGAGCGCAGGGCGGTGAACAGCTTGGTGGAGGGCGTATCGGACTCGCCGTCGTCATTGACCTCGACGACGCGGGTCTCGATGCGCGGGTAGCGGGAGAAACGGTCCTCAAGGCTGGCGAGCGCCTGGTCGGTCTGTTGCTTGCGCTGGGCGGTATCCTGGCTCTGCGAGCGGTCGACGATGATCGGCACCACGGTCGAAAGCTGGTCGCGATCCTCCTGCAGCAGCGTCGGGTTGGCGAGCGCCAGAAGCAGCGCCGCCAGCGCCAGCGTGCGCAGGGTGGCGCCGCGAATGCCGCGCCAGAAGGCGAGGCCGGCGAGGATCAGGGCGAAGACGCCAAGCGCAGCAAGGATCGGCCAGGAGAAGAAGGGTGCGAATTCGATGGTCATGAGGATTTCCCTCTATGGGCCAGGAGCGTTGCGCAAGGTTCGCCCCTCACCCCGCCTCCGCTTCGCTCGGCGCACCCTCTCCCCGCAGGCGGGGCGAGGGGGAACGGCGACGGTGCGGCATATCCCTTCTCCCCGCGTGCGGGGAGAAGGTGGCGGCAGCCAGATGAGGGGCGATGGACCATGGCGACTTATCCCCTCACTGCCCAAGCCGCTCGAGCAGGGCCGGCACGTGCACCTGGTCGGCCTTATAGTTGCCGGTCAGCATGTACATCATGATGTTGACGCCGGAGCGGTAGGCGTATTCGCGCTGCATCTCGTCCGGGGGGACGGTCGGCAGCACGGCAGCGCCCTGCGAATCCACAGCCCAGGCGCCGGCAAAGTCGTTGCCGGTGATCAGGAGCGGGGTGACGCCGTCGCCGCTCGAGGAAAGCTGGGCGCCGGTGCTCTTCGCTTCCTGCCGTGCCTCGACCCAGAGGGGGCTTCCGGTATAGCGGCCGGGGAAATTGGTGAGCAGGTAGAAGGAGCGGGTCAGCACGTGATCCGTCGGCGTCGGTTCCAGCGGCGGGATGTCGATATTGGCAAGGATCGCCTGCAGCCGCTCGCCGTTCGGCGTGGTGCCGCCGCCATCGAGCGAGGAATACTGGTCGCGGGTATCGAAAAGCACCGTGCCGCCATTGCGCATATAGGCGTCGATACGCGAGATCGCCGCCGGCGAGGGCATCGGCGCGGTAGCGGAGATCGGCCAGTAGATGATCGGGTAGAAGGACAGCTCGTCCTTGGTGATGTCGAGGCCGACCGGGGCGCCGGGTTCGAGCGTCGTGCGGTAGGTGAGGAACTGGCTCAGGCCCTCGAGGCCCTGTTCGGAAATGCTGTCGACGTCCCGTTCGCCGGTGACACATAGGCGAGGTGGGTGGTGTCGAGCCGTTCGAGGATCTGTTCGTCGCCGGGTTTGGCGCCGGCGCCGGGCGCCATTTCCTGCGCCTGCGGCTGGCCCGGCAACAAGGCGAAGAGGCCGAAGGCGAGGGCGGCGATCACCGCCGCGGCCCCGCCGGCTGTCCGGCGGCGGCCGGGAACGCGGGAGAAGGCTCCGTTCATGAACAGCACCACGATACTGTCGAGGATCAGCAGCGCGAAGGCGGCTGCAAAGAGCGCCGGGCGCAGCGACACGGCTTCACCGCCGGCGAGGCCTTCGCGGACGATCGGACGGCCGGCTGCGGTCGGGTCGAAGCGGGCGATCACCGTCTTCGGCGCCAGCAGGTTGACGGCGGTGAAACCGTCCTCGGTGCCGTAGAGGCCGGGCGGATGATCGAAGCTTGCGACCGGCACCTGGTTGGCGGCAATCGCGATCGGCCGCGCCGTGCCGGTCTCGGTGGTCAGGACGCCGTCGGCGGTCAGAAGACGATAGGGGGCGAGCGTCGCGGTGGCTCCCTCGGCGGCAGAGCCGGACGAGGCGGCGCCGCCGGCGCGGGCGAGCTGGACGAGGCGGCGGAGCATTTCGACGAAATTGCCCGACAGCGGCAGGTTCGACCAAGTCGCCTCGGCGCTGGTATGGAAGAGCACGATGCGGCCGGCATCGACTTCCTTTTCGGTGACGAGCGGCGTGCCGTCGGCAAGGCTCGCCCAGGTGCGCTCGGCAAGATCGGGCGTCGGTTCGGCGAGAACCTGGCGGGTGACGGTGATGTCGGCGGCGCGCGGCATGCCGGCGAAGGGCCCAAAACTCGGGAAATCGGCGAGCGACTGCGGCTCGGACCAGGACATGGCGCCGCCGAGCGCCCGTTCGCCCTGGCGCAGGATGACCGGCACCAGCGGATCGTCGGCGGGGGCTGCGGCAAGGCGCGGCCCGGCAAAGCGGATCAGCGTGCCGCCTTGGGCGATCCATCGCTGCAGCGGCGCATAGGTTTCCGCCGGCAGGCGGCCGACATCGGCGAGGATGATCGCCGACGGATTGCCCTGGAGGATCTGCGGGATGGCGACCGCAAGATCGGCGGTGTTCGGCTGGATGACGTCCGCATAGGGCAAGAGGGCGCGGCTGATGTAATAGAGCGGCTGCAGGAGCGGCTGGAAGTCGCTTCCGCTTTCGCCGGCGAGCAGTGCGATGCGGCGGCGCTTGAAGCCGTCGTCGAGCAGGTGCGCGGCGCCGGCCGTCGCCAGCCCGTCGATGTTCAGCCGCGCGAAATCGTTGCGCAGTTCGAACGGGGAGGCGATCTCGGCGGTGGCGGTTCCCGAGCCCGCGGCAAACTGCAGCGTGCCGGAGGCGAGCGCGCGGCCCTGCGCGTCGAGCGCGTTGACGTTCATCTGCTGCGCCGATGCGGTCGAAAGGCGGGTGGCGGTAACCGTCATGGCGGCGGCATTGTTGACCGCGTCGGTCAGCGCCACGGCGCTGTGCCCGTCGCCTTCGACAAGCCGCATCTCGGCAGGCGAAAGCGCGGCAAACGCCGACATCGCGTCGTTGTCGCTGGCGGCGGCCATGCCGTCGGAAAGGATGGCGAGCGTGCCGGGGCGGGTGCCGTTCATCGCCTCCCTGATCGCCTGGGCGGTGCGGGCCCGGTCAGGAACCAGCGGCCTGGGATTGGCGGCCTTCAATTTGTCGCGGGCCGCAGCGGCGGTGCCGGGTACGGCCTCGTGGCTGGCATTGGCGGTAAAGGTGATCGAAACCGGCACATCGGCGCTTTCGGCGTCGTCGATCAGCAGCCTGGCGGTCTGGACGCGGCGTTCCCAGTCGGTGGCAGTCGCCCAGCCGTTGTCGACGACCAGCACCAGCGGCCCGCCGGCATTGAGCGAATTGGCGCGCGGGTTCATCACCGGATCGGCGATGGCGAGGATCACGGCGGCGGCAAGAAGCATGCGCAGCAGCGTCAGCCACCAGGGGCTTTTCGAGGGTGTTTCCTCGCGCTTCAGCACCGTTGCGAGAATGCGGAGCGGCGGGAAGACTTCCGTTTTCGGCGCGGCGGGGTGAGCCGCAGCAGCCACCAGATCACCGGCAGCGCGATCAGGCCGAAAAGAATGGCGGGATTGGCGAAAATCAACGCGCTCATGATCGCTCTCCAGCCGGTTTCGGCGCCGGCAGGCCGGAGAGATAACCATGCACGGCGACAAGCGCCTCGGAGGCGAGATGATCGGTCCGGTGGAAGACAAAACTCCAGCCGAGACGGCGCAGCGATTCACCGAGCGCATCGCGGCGGGCGAAATAGGCGCGCTGGTAATCCTCGCGGATCATCTCGGCGCGGCCGGAAACGAGCTTTTCGCCGGTTTCGGGATCGGTGAATTCGGTGCGGCCGGTATAGGGGAAGGTCTCTTCTGCGGGATCGGCGATCTCGACCACATGGCCGCGCAGGCCGCGGCGGCCGAGCGGGGCGATGCGGTCCATCACGCGGTCGGCGTCGTCGAGGAAGTCGCCGATCAGCACGATGTCGCTATGGCCGCGGATCATTGCGGTATCCGGCAGGCCGGTGGTCAGCGGCGCGTGCATGATCGAGGCTGCGAGCCGCTCGGCGGCATTGCGGGCCGAGACCGGCTCCATGATGCCCGGGCAGCCGATGCGCTCGCCGGAGCGCGCGAGGATTTCGGCCAGCGCCAGCATCAGCACCAGCGCGCGGCTTTCCTTGGAGGCGATGGCGAGCGTCGACTTGTACATCATCGACGGCGACATGTCGGCCCACAGCCAGACGGTGTGGGCTGCCTCCCATTCGCGGTCGCGGACATAGGTATGGTCGTCGCGGGCGGAACGGCGCCAGTCGATGCGCGACAGGCTTTCGCCCTCCGCGTAAGGGCGGAACTGCCAGAAATTCTCGCCGATGCCGCGCTTGCGGCGCCCGTGCCAGCCGGCGATCACCGTGTTGGCGATGCGCTTTGCTTCCACCATGCAATCCGGCACAAGCGTCGCGCGGGCCTGGGCTCGGGAGAGGACTTCGCTACTCGGTGTCTGCTCTACGATCTGGCCAATGGTGGATGCCACGCAGGTTCCTTTCTAAGCCGTCGCAGCCTTAGCCGCGGGCCTGCTTCACCAGGCTGGCGATGACGTCGCGCACCGACATGCCTTCGGCACGGGCGGCAAAGGTCAGCGCCATGCGGTGTTCGAGCACCGGTTCGGCAAGCGCATAGACGTCGTCCAGCGACGGGGCGAGGCGGCCTTCGTAAAGGGCGCGGGCGCGGGCCGTCAGCATCAGCGACTGGCCGGCGCGCGGGCCGGGGCCCCAGGCGACGTGCTTGTCGGTGCTGGCATTGCCGTGGCCGGGGCGGGCGGAGCGTACCAGCGAGAGGATGGCGTCGACCACCTTGTCGCTCACCGGCATCTGGCGGATCAGGGTCTGGATTTCCTGAAGACGGGCAGAGTCGATGACGCCGCGCGCCTTGGATTCCGAAAGGCCGGTGGTTTCGAGCAGGATCTGACGCTCGGCGGCCAGTTCCGGATAAAGCACGTCGACCTGCAGCAGGAAGCGGTCGAGCTGCGCTTCGGGCAGCGGATAGGTGCCTTCCTGCTCCAGCGGGTTCTGGGTCGCGAGCACGTGGAAGGGGGCGGGCAGATCGTAACGCTGGCCGGCAACGGTGATGTGGTATTCCTGCATGGACTGCAAGAGCGCCGACTGGGTACGCGGCGAGGCGCGGTTGATTTCGTCGGCCATCAGGAGCTGGGCGAAGACCGGGCCCTTGATGAAGCGGAAGGACCGGCGGCCGGCATCGTCGGTATCCATCACTTCGGAGCCGAGAATATCCGAGGGCATCAGGTCGGGGGTGAACTGGATGCGGTTGGCGCCGAGGCCGAGCACCGTGCCGAGCGTGGTGACGAGCTTGGTCTTGGCAAGGCCAGGAACGCCGACGAGCAGCGCGTGGCCGCCGGAGAGAACAGCCAGCAGCGTGTTTTCTACCACCTTCTCCTGGCCGAAGATCACCTTGGCGATTTCGGTGCGGATGGCGGCGATGTCGGACAGGGCCATTTCGGCGGAGGCGATGATGGCTTTTTCATCGAGGACGGTATCGGTGGAATTCATCAGGCCCATGTCGTTCTCCATGCATCCAGAACCGGCAGGCTTTTCAAGGCCGGACTCGTTCATGTCCCGGCGGCGAATCGCTGCGTCGCAGCATCCGGCTTATCCGATCAAACTTATTCCCCGAAACATGGCTGACAAGCACGTATTGAATGACTATCTCGTGAGGAACAATTGCTTTCGCCAATGCTTACGGACGAACCGGGACTGAAAGATGGCAGCGCAAACGATAAATTCGGCAGCCGATGCCGCAGGCCTTGCGGCCCTGATTTCGCGCGCTTCCGAGCAGACGGGTGACGGAAAGCGCGGTTTGCCGCCTGTCGAGCGATGGAATCCGCCCTTTTGCGGCGATATCGACATGGAAATCCGTGCTGACGGCACGTGGTTCTACATGGGCACGCCGATCGGCCGCGCGCCGCTCGTGCGGCTGTTTTCGACCGTGCTGCGCAAGGACGAGGATGGCCGGACCTACCTCGTAACACCTGTGGAAAAAGTCGGCATCCGGGTCGTGGACGCACCCTTTCTGACGGTCGAGATGCAGGTCACGCAGCGTGAGGGCCGCCAGGTGCTCACGTTCAGGACAAATGTCGGTGACGTGGTGGAGGCGGGCCCGCAATCTCCCCTGCGCTTCGAGATTTCAGGCGAGAACCGCGAGCTGAAACCCTATCTCCTGGTGCGCGGCCGGCTGGAGGCGCTGGTCTCGCGCGCGGTGATGTACGATCTCGTGGAACTCGGCGAGGCGATCGTGATAGACGGGATCTCGATGTTCTCCGTCCGCTCCGGAACGGAGGTCTTTCCCGTGATGCCCGAGGCCGAACTGGACGCCTTATCGCAATGAGTGACTATCCCCTTTTTTCGGCCGGCGATTTCCGCCGCCGGGCGCTGAACCAGAACGGCGGGCCGGTCGATCGGGCCTGGCGCGACCATGGCGACCATCTGCTCAACCCGACGCTGGTCGATTTTGCGGCCGGGCTGAAGCTGAAGGACGCGGCGGTGCTGGTGCCGGTCGTCGACGACGGCGACGAAGCCAAGGTGATCCTGACGCAACGCACCTCGACGATGCGCAAGCATTCCGGCCAGATCGCCTTTCCGGGCGGCGGCATCGATCCGGAAGACCGGTCGCCGGAACAGGCGGCGCTGCGCGAGGCGGAGGAGGAGATCGGCCTCGACCGTTCCTTCGTCGAAACGCTGTCGCGGCTGCCGACCTATTATGCGGCGACAGGCTTTCGTATCACGCCGGTGCTCTCGGTGGTGAGGCGCGGTTTCGAGATCAGGCCCAACCCGGCCGAGGTGGACGAGGTCTTCGAAGTGCCGCTGTCCTTCCTGATGAACGAGGCGAACCACCAGCGCGGCAGCCGCGAATGGGACGGCAAGGAGCGGCATTTCTACGTCATGCCCTATGAGGAACGAAACATCTGGGGCATTACCGCGGGCATTCTGCGCACGCTCTATGAAAGGCTTTATGCATGACTTCCGCCAAGACCGGCGTAGCCGACGAGGCCTGGTTCAAGGATCCGGCGCTGCAGCGCATCCTGACGCTGCTCAATGCCGACGGCGGCGAGGCGCGGGTGGCGGGCGGCGCGGTGCGCAATGCGCTGATGGGGCTTCCCGTCGCCGACATCGATGTCGCGACCACGCTTCGCCCGGAAAAGGTGGTCGAGCGGGCGGTGACGTCCGGTATCAGGGCCGTGCCGACCGGCATCGAGCACGGCACGGTGACGCTGGTCATCGACGGCCATGGTTTCGAGGTGACGACGCTTCGACGCGATGTCGAGACCGACGGCCGACGCGCCAAGGTCGCCTTCGGCACCGACTGGCAGGCGGACGCCGAACGGCGGGACCTGACGATCAACGCGCTCTATGCGGATGCTCAAGGCGAGGTGATCGACCTCGTGAACGGCCTGCCGGATATCGAAACCCGCACCGTCCGCTTCATCGGCGAGGCGGCCGAGCGGATTGCCGAGGATTACCTGCGCATCCTGCGTTTCTTCCGCTTCTTCGCCTACTACGGTTCCGGCCGGCCGGATGCGGATGGTTTGAGGGCCTGCGCACGGGCCAAGGGCAAGCTTTCGACGCTGTCGGCCGAGCGCGTCTGGGCGGAAACCCGGAAGCTGCTGTCGGCCGCCGATCCTTCCCGCGCGCTGCTCTGGATGCGGCAGGCGGGCGTGCTTTCCGAAATACTGCCCGAGACCGAAAAATGGGGTATCGACGGCATCCACGGCCTCGTGGCCGCCGAAAAATCGCTCGGCTGGGCGCCCGACCCGCTTCTGCGGCTGGCGGCGATCGTGCCCCCGGATGCCGAGCGGCTCGATGCGCTCGCCAAGCGGCTCAGGATGTCGAATGCGGAAGCCGCGCGGCTTGCCACCTGGGCAAATGCCCCGGTGCCGCCCGACGAAGTGACGGATGTCGGCTTCGACCGGCTGCTCTATCGCCACGGTGCGGAAGGCCTGGTCCTGCGGCTGAGGCTCGCCCTTGCATCCGCGCGGACGGCGGCCGAAGGAGATCCGGCAGCGATGCGCAGATCCGCACGGCTGTCGGTGCTCTTGAAGAGGGCGGAGAGCTACGACAGGCCGGCCTTTCCACTCAGCGGCGCCGATATCGTGGCGGCCGGCGTGCCGGCCGGCAAGCGGGTCGGAGAAATCCTGAAGGAGCTGGAAGACTTCTGGGTGGAGCGCAATTTCGCTCTCGACCGGGCGGCGCTGACCGCCCGGCTGGAGGATATGATCCGCAGCTCGCTTTGACATCAGGCGGCCTGCCGCGCTGACATCAGGCCACTTACCGCTCTGGTATCAAGAGGCACCGGTAAGCCGGGCAGAGCGCTTCTAGGCGGAACGGCTACCTTCACGCTCGGCCATCAGGCCGCCTCAGCGCCGTTTTCGTCGCGAATGCGCGCCTTGATGTTCTCGACCATGTTTTCGCGGATGATCTCTTCGCCGTGAACCGTGCGGAGATGTTCCACTGCGCGGCGGACCACTTCGGCATCCTCATCGGCTCGTGTATGCCACTGGCAGCCGGGTACAAGCGTACCGCATTCGAACAATCGCATGACNTTTCCTCCTGTGGTCGTTGGGGCTGGAGGCGGCGGACATCTCCTCATATCCGCCGGCGCCAACNCCGATAACTCGGAAACTGCAACGACCGTTCCAGGCGTTTATTCGGAAAGCGCCCAGGCGTGGAAGACGGAGGCCTGTTCGGCAGCCTTTCCCTGCGCCGGTTCGTCATTGGCAGCCGATACGGCGACGGACTTGCCGGCAAGCTGGCGCTTTACCTGNTCCACATAGAAGGAATGCGGGAGTTCGCCGCCGGTTCTCGCACGCATTTCCGTCGCGAGGCGGTCGATCATTTCAATCGTGTCAATGGACCGGGCGTCCTTGTCCTCAGACGCTTGCGGCATGGGCATGCTATTCTGTGCCATCATGGCGATCCTCCTCCGGTACAACCAAGGGGACGCTACCACCACCGAATCGATTCTGATATCGCATTTGTTAAGGGCGATATATTGGGGCCGGTTTTTACCCGAAAATCGTTAATTTCATGGTTTCGATCTAAGGCCACCTTACAACCGGAGGCAGTGACGACAGGATGGACTCGACGTTGCCGCCGGTCTTCAACCCGAAAATCGTGCCCCGGTCGTAGAGCAGGTTGAACTCCACGTAACGGCCGCGGCGGATCAGCTGCTCGTCGCGATCATGCTCCGTCCACGGCCTGTTGAAATTGGCCCGGACGATTTTCGGATAGACGAGGTTGAACGCGCGTCCGACATCCTGGACGAAGGCGAAATCCGCATCCCAGCCGCCTTTTTCCTCGACGGGATGCAGCCAGTCGAAGAAAATGCCACCGATGCCGCGCGCTTCGTTGCGGTGCTTCAGGAAGAAATAATCGTCGCACCAGGCCTTGTAGCGATCGTAGTCGGCCACCGCCTCGTGGCGCTTGCAGGTGATTTCCATGACCCGGTGGAAGAGCGTGCTGTCGGGATCCGTCTGGGTGCGCCTGCGGTCGAGAACCGGGGTGAGGTCGGCGCCGCCGCCGAACCACTGGCTCGACGTCACCACCATGCGGGTGTTCATGTGCACGGTCGGCACGTTCGGATTGACCGGATGGGCGATCAGCGAAATGCCCGACGCCCAGAAGCGCGGGTCTTCCTCGGCTCCCGGCATCTGGCTGCGGAAATCGGCGGAAAACTCGCCATGGACGGTCGAGGTGTGGACGCCGACCTTTTCGAAGACGCGGCCCTCCATCATCGACATCCTGCCACCGCCGCCGGCTCCGCCGTCGCGCAGCCAGTCCTTGGGCTTGAAGCGGCCCGGCTCCTGATCGGCGAGGGGGCCGGTCAGCTCGTCCTCGAGGCCTTCCAGCGAAGCGCAGATCGTGTCGCGCAGGCTTTCGAACCAGGCGCGCGCCGTCGCCTTCTTGTCTTCGATGTCCTCGGGCAGCCCCTTTGGCAGTACCGGCCGTTCCATGTCGTTATTCCTCTCGCCATCCCCTTGGCGCGATTCGCATTTTTCCGATCGGGGATTAGCAGTTCTGGCTTTCGCGAACCATTCCATCGGTTGTCGCGGGTGGAAAATGAGACTCGCAAAGCGTGTCGCCGCACACTATCTTTACCCCATAAACAGGTGCTGATCAGAGGCTTTCATGGCAAAGTTCACACCCCCGCCGCTCGACGGGCTGAAACGCAGGATCGACCGCCACCGGCAGGAAAAGGCCGGCGAGCGACAGGGCATGTTCGTGCGGCAGACTTTCGAGCTCTCGCGGGAAGAAGCGCGGCAAAAGGCGCGCGAATGGTTTCACGACTATCCGAAGGCTGCCTACTGGACCGAAGTGGAAAGCTGGCGCCAGCTCGAAGGCGACCGTATCGAATTCACGATGCGCCGGCTGCCGACCGCGGATTGATCCGACCCGTCACTTCGGATCCTCGTAGGTATAGAGCGCACACATCTCGTCGCTGCTCCTTGGCGGATTTCTCCCCGTAAATACGGCGATCGCGGACATGCCGTTTCCCGATGCCCAGTTCGCGACATAGGTCACGTCGCCCGATCCGCAGAGCTGGTTGCCGTTTTCGAGCTCCGGATCGGCCGGTTCCGCGACGCGGTAGACCGAAGCCGGGACCCTCCTGCCATCGACGCGGAAATTGTCGGCGACAAGGTCGGAGAATTCGAGGGTTTCCTCGTTCTCGAAGGTGATGCCGAAATCATCCAGCCACACATCNCCGGTAACGCTCATCGCCGTCTTGCTGACAGCGGTATAGTGGTCAGCCTCCTGGGCACAGGCTGACGAAGCCATCAGGGCGAGGGCGGCAACGGTCATNGGGCGGCAGAGCAGATTGCGCATCTCGATCCTTTGGGGGCAGGGAAATATGAAGCTCGATTGCCGAAACATATGCGATCTCCGATGTTTGGCCCATGGGCTTCGATCGGTCTGACATGTGTTTTTCAAAAGATGCTAAACGGGCGAGAGACGGGTGATCCGCCAGCTGCCGACCGCGCTCAGGCGGCATCCCCCGCCTTGACGAGAACCGGCGTGAGTTCGAGGCCGAGAGCTTTCATCCCCTTCAGGATCGTGGCGAATTCCGGGTTTCCTTCACCGCTGANTGCCTTGTAAAGGGCCGCGCGGCTCATGCCGACATCGCGGGCGAGTTTGGTCATGCCCCGCGCCCGCGCGACGATGCCGAGGCATCTCGCGATGAAGGCGGGCTCGCCCTCTTCGAATGCTGCCTTCATGAACTCTTCGATGCCCTCTNCGGCATCCAAATGTTCGGCGATGTCGAACGGATGCGTTTCCAAAGCCATCGGTCGTCCTTCTATTTCCNGGGTGTTGTTCAGCAGGGNCGGCGGTCAANTTGAACTAAACCTATCCGCGCAATCAATCGACGTCCACCTGCTCGTCTGCCTCGAGCAGGATGGGCCCGGCACCCTTTTCGCCGAGCATATCCTGCGGGTTCCTCAGCGGGCATTCTTCCATCGAGAGGCAGCCGCAGCCGATGCAGCCGGTCAGGTGGTCGCGCAGCGACGTGAGACTGGCGATCCGAGCGTCGAGCTGGCGTTTCCAGGTTTGCGAAAGGCGTTGCCAGTCCCTTGCCGTCAACGGCCGGTCGTGCGGCAGGACGGAGAGCGCCTCGGCGATATCGGCGAGCGGTATGCCGGTCTTCTGGGCAACCTTGATGACCGCGACCCGGCGCAGCACCACGCGGGGATATCGCCTCTGGTTGCCGCGGTTACGCCAACTCCTGATCAATCCCTTGGTTTCGTAGAAATGCAGCGTCGATACCGCGACGCCGCTGCGCTGCGCCACTTCGCCGACCGTCAATTCCAGCGGCATGCGTCCTTCGGAATCTTTTTTCATTCACCATTGACCTCAATATTGCTTGAGGTTCTATAGCAGAGGCTCCCAGAAAGAAAACCGGAGCCCAGTTCCATGGAGACGAAAAACGCCCTGCCGCCGCTGCCCCGCAGCGTATCGCTCGTTCGGGCCGGCACCCCATCTCCTGCGTCGCATTTTTCCCGCAACATGACCCTTCTGTCGGTCAGCACGCTGACCATCATGTCGGGTGCGACGATCTCGGCCTCCTTGCCCGGGATCGCGGCGCGTTTTGCCGGCCTGCCGAATGTCGAGCTCCTCAGTCGGCTGGTCTTGACGCTGCCGGCCCTGTTCATCGCCGTCTTCGCGCCGGTGGCCGGTCTGGTCATCGATCGCTATGGCCGCAAGCCGCTTCTCATCGTCATGCTGCTGCTTTTCGCAATGGCCGGATGCTCCGGCCTGTTCGCCGACAGTCTTTTCGGCCTGCTGGCCGGCCGTGCGGTACTCGGCATCGCCGTGGGCGGCATCATGACCACCGCGACCGCACTGGTCGGCGACTTCTTTGCCGGCACGGAGCGCGACCGCTACATGGGGCTGCAGCAGGCCTTCGTCGGCGTCGGCGGGACGATCTTCCTGACCGGCGGCGGGTTCATGGCGGAACTCCATTGGCGGGCGCCTTTCCTTATTTATGCGCTNGCCTTCCTGCTCGTGCCGGCCGCGCTGGTGTTCATCCGCGAGCCGGCACGTCCGGCAGCGATACAGACGAGGGCGGCGCCCAACGGCCTCGGCACGCAAGGCAAGCTGCTTCTTCTCGCCCTGCTCATCGGGGCGGTCCTCAACATGGTCGCCTTCTACATGATCCCGACACAGCTTCCCTTCTATCTGAGATCGCTCGGCCTTGAGGCGCCGAGCCTTGCCGGCATGGCCATCGGCCTCGGCCAGCTGGTCGGCATCGCCAGTTCACTGGTCTTTGCCCGTTTCCGGCAGATGCTCGGGGTCATGGGCGTCTTTGCGCTGGCCTTCGGATCGATGGGTGCAGCCTTCGCGCTGCTCTCGGTTGCCGGGACCTATCCGGGCATCCTGCTTGCGATGGCGGTATCCGGCATCGGCATGGGAACGATCATGCCGAATTTCGCCGGTGCCGCAATGCTGCTTGCATCGCCGGCCCTCAGGGGACGCATTTCCGGCCTGCTGGTGGCAAGCATCTTTACCGGCCAATTCCTGTCGCCGCTCCTCTCCCAGCCTTTGATCGCCGTAAAAGGTTACGCTGCGACCTACGGCATGGCCGGCCTCATGCTGCTGGTCTTCGCTTTCGGTTCGCTTGCCGTCAGGCTCAGCCCGCGGCCGCGGGATGCCGCGACATGAGGAAAGGAAGCTCAGGCAAAGCCCGTCTGCCGCAATGCCTCGCCCGATATCATTGCCGCCGACATGGCGACATTGATGGAGCGCTGGCCGTTCACCATGGGGATCAGAATGCGGCCGTCGGCGGCCTCATGCACATGGTCCGGCACGCCGGCGCTTTCGCGACCGAAGAGCAGGATATCGTCTGGCCGGAACGCGAAGCTCGTATAGGGCAGGGCGGCCTTGGTGGAGGCAAGCACGACGCGCCGGCCGTTCTCCTTGCGCCATGCGTCGAAGCGCTGCCAGTTGACGTGGCGGGCGAGCGTGACGCTCTCCAGATAGTCCATGCCCGACCGCTTCAGGTTCCGGTCGGANATGTCGAAGCCGGCCGGCTCGATAATNTCGACCGAAAGACCAAGGCAGGCGGCGAGCCTCAGGATCGTGCCGGTATTGCCGGCGATATCCGGCTGGTAGAGGGCGATGCGCAGGCCGGAGGAAATGTCGCTCATAGGCGGTCCTTACGGGAAACCGGTGTCCGATCTCAAGCTTTTTCCATGCACGGCATGGCTGTGACGATCGTGCAACAGAAAATTCCCGGGTGGCCGGGCGCGGCGATTTGCTCTTTGCAATTTGTGTCCGAAAGGTTAGAAGACTTCTGTAACTCAACGCCTACTCAAGGAGGCCTACATGGATATGACCGTGCTTTCGCGCCTCCACAGCCGAATTATTGTNTTTCTGGCCTAGGCGTTCCGCGGTTTCTCGCAAACTTTTCCTTTCCTGATCCGTTACGCGGCCGACATGCGGCCTCGATATCTTAAGTTTTCGTCGCCCGCTTCCGGCCGCCTTGCGTGCCGAACCGGCGCGGCAATCCGATTTACGGAGCTTTTTTCATGTTCTCGTGGTTCGAACGGCGCGTTGATCCCTATCCGGACGAAGCGCCCGCACTACCGCCCTCCGGCCTTGCGGCCTTCCTGTGGCACTATACCAAGCCGGTCTGGCCGTGGGTCGTCATCATGTCGACCTGCACGATGTTGATCGCCGTCGGCGAAGTGGCGCTGTTCCAGTTCCTCGGCGATATCGTCGATTGGCTGACCCATGCCGACCGGGCGACCTTCCTTGCGACGGAGGGGCCGAAACTGTTCTTCATGGCCTTCGTGGTGCTGGTCGGCCTGCCGTTGGTGGCGACGCTCAATTCGCTGATCATGCACCAGATCCTGATGGGCAATTTTCCGATGATCGCCCGCTGGCAGATGCATCGCTTCCTGCTGCGCCACTCGATGACGTTCTTCGCCAACGAGTTCGCCGGCCGGGTCTCGACCAAGGTGATGCAGACATCGCTCGCCATCCGCGAAACGGTGATGAAGGTGCTCGACGTGTTCGTCTATGTCTTCACCTATTTCATCTCGATGATCGCGGTCGTGGCGGCGGCGGATCTGCGTCTTGCGGTGCCGCTCGTTCTCTGGATCGTCTTCTACTCGAGCACCGTCGCCTATTACGTGCCGCGCCTGCGGAAAATCTCGGCGGAACAGGCGGATGCGCGTTCGATGATGACCGGCCGCGTGGTCGACAGCTATACGAACATCGCCACCGTCAAGCTGTTTTCGCATGCCGGCAGGGAAGAGACCTATGCGCGCGACGCCATGGATATCTTCCTGAAGACCGTGCACGCGCAGATGCGCAAGGTGACCGCCTTCCAGGTGCTGGTCTACTTCTACAACTGTGCGGCGCTGTTTGTCGTCGGCGCGATGTCGATCTGGTTCTGGCTGGACAGCGCCATCTCGATCGGGGCGATCGCGATCGCCATCGGCCTTGCGATGCGCATCAACGGCATGTCGCAATGGGTGATGTGGGAAGTCTCGGCGCTGTTCGAGAACATCGGCACCGTCTATGACGGCATGTCGATGATGACCAAGGCGCATGACGTGGTGGACCAGAAGAGCGCTTCGACGCTGACCGCGAAAAAGGGCCATATCCGCTACGACAACGTCCACTTCCACTATGGCAAGGGCAAGGGCGTCATCGAAGGCCTGACGCTCGATATCCCGGCCGGGCAGAAGGTCGGTCTGGTCGGCCGCTCCGGCGCCGGCAAGACGACGCTGATGAACCTGCTGCTGCGCTTCTACGATCTGGAAGGCGGCCGCATCACCATCGACGGCCAGGATATCTCCGGCGTCACGCAGGACAGCCTGCGTTCGCTGATCGGCGTCGTCACCCAGGATACGTCGCTGCTGCACCGGTCGATCCGCGACAACATCGCCTACGGCAAGCCGGATGCGAGTGACGCGGATATCATCGAGGCGGCCAAGCGCGCGAATGCCTGGGACTTCATCGACGGGCTTGCCGACCTGCAGGGACGAAAAGGTCTCAATGCGCATGTGGGCGAACGCGGCGTGAAACTGTCGGGCGGCCAGCGGCAGCGCATCGCGATCGCCCGCGTCTTCCTGAAGGACGCGCCGATCCTGGTGCTC
>Ga0055531_10001583_pt1 | contig 16603 bp, 13 predicted proteins | sample AraplaCvi_mCL_r2_FD_55008 | JGI IMG/M metagenome (GOLD analysis project Ga0055531, IMG submission 55008) | Arabidopsis root microbial communities from North Carolina, USA - plate scrape MF_Cvi_mCL_r2 | ecosystem: Host-associated > Plants > Roots > Endosphere | place: USA: North Carolina...
GGCCTGAAGCGCCGCGCCGAGAAGGCCGCCGACGGCTCGCGCCGCATGGCGCTGCAGCAGGATCCGCATTACGGCGTCGGCACCACCGAGTACATGCGCAGCACCGGCGGCTACTGCATCACGCTGGAATGCGGCCAGCACGCGGATCCGCAGGGGCCGGAGGTCGCCTTCAAGGCGATCCTGCGCACGCTGGTGCTGCTGGGCATGATCGCGCCGGCGGGCATCGAGCTCGCCGATCCGAAGCGCCCGGTGGAAGTGCTGCAGCTTTACGAGGTCATCGACCGCGAGAGCGCCGACGACCGCTTCGAGCGCACCTGGGCCAGTTTCGACGCCGTCGCCGCGGGTGAGCGCATCGGCACGCGCGCCGACGGCACGCCCGTGCTGGCGCCCTTTGCTGGACGCATCGTCTTCCCCAACAACAACGCCGAGCCCGGCCACGAGTGGTTCTACCTGGCAAAGCCCAGCGACCGCGTGTTGACTTGAGCTTGTGGCTAGAGTCGCGGGCATGAACGACACCCCTGCCTCCGCCCGTCCGCTGCAGCCGCTGCGCATTGATTTCGTCTCGGACGTCGCGTGCCCCTGGTGCGCGGTGGGCCTGAAGTCGCTGGAAACGGCGCTGGCCCGTCTGCCGGACGTGCCGGTGGACATCCATTTCCAGCCCTTCGAGCTCAACCCGCAGATGGCGCCCGAAGGCGAGGACATCGAGGAGCACCTGACGCGCAAGTACGGCTCGACGCCCGAGCAGCGCAAGGACATCCGCGCGCATCTGCGCCAGCGCGGCGCCGATGTCGGTTTCACCTTCACCGAGGGCGCGCGCAGCCGCGTCTGGAACACCTTCGACGCCCATCGCCTGCTGCACTGGGCCGGGCTGCAGTCGCCCAAGGCGCAGCACGACCTGAAGCTGGCGCTGCTGACGGCGTATCACACGCATGGCAGAAACCCGGGCGAGCGCGAGACGCTGCTGGCCGCGGTGCGCGAGATCGGCCTGGACGCGGCCGAGGCGGCGCGCGTCTTCGACAGCGGCGACTACACCGATGACGTGCGCGACGCCGAGTCGCTGTGGCTGACGCGCGGCATCAACTCGGTGCCGGCGGTCGTGATCAACGAGAAATACCTGATCCAGGGCGGCCAGCCGCCCGAGGCGTTCGAGCAGGCGCTGCGCCAGATCGCCGCCGAATCCGCTCAGGCCTGAACGCGCAAGCGGGTTGATCCGGTGGCCGGAGCGGCCGCCGGAACTGAGACAATCGCCCATCGTTTGAACGGGGCCACGCGTCGTCCGCGTGGCCCCGTCGTCATTCCTGGCGCCCTGGCGCGCCGTCCTTGCCTGCCGTAGTTCCGAGATGTTCAAGAACCTGATCGTTTACCGCCTGTCCAACGACTGGCAGCCCCATGTGGAAAAGCTCGAGGACGCGCTCGAGCAGGAGCGTTTCAAGCCGTGCGGCGCGACCGAGGCGCTGTCGGCCGGCTGGGTGCCGCCGCGCGGCGAGCCCGGTGCCCGCCTGCTGGAGGAGATCGATGGCCATTGGCTGCTGAGCCTGCGCATGGAGAAGCGCGTGCTGCCGGGATCGGTGGTGCGCGAGCGGGTCGAGGAGATGGTCGAGCAGATCGAGCACGAGACCGGCCGGCGTCCCGGCAAGAAGCAGCAGCGCGACATGAAGGACCAGGCCACGCTGGAACTGCTGCCGCGCGCGTTCACGCTGCAATCGCACCTGCGGGTGTGGATCTCGCCGAAGCAGGGCTTCCTGATGGTGGACGCGGGCTCGATCGGCAAGGCGGATGAGCTGATCACGCTGCTGGTGAAGGCGGATTCGTCGATCAACCTGCACCTGCTGCAAAGCGCCGAATCGCCGGCGGCGTGCATGGCGGCGTGGCTGATGGATGGCGTGCCGCCGAAGGATTTCATCATCGACCGCGACTGCGAGCTGAAGGCGGCCGACGAGATGAAGGCGGCGGTGCGCTATGCGCGTCACAACCTGGACACCGATGAGGTGAAGGCGCATCTGACCAGCGGCAAGATGCCGACGCGGCTGGCGATGACGTGGAAGGAGCGGGTGTCGTTCACGCTGACGGACACGATGCAGATCAAGGGCATCAAGTTCCTGGACGTGGTCTTCGACGGGCGGGACAAGCCGGCCAAGGATGAGGCGTTCGATGTGGACGCGGCGCTGGCGACGGGCGAGCTGGCGCAGTTGATTCCCGACCTGATCGAGGGATTGGGCGGGGAACTGGACTTCATCGGGCAGTCGGCCAAGATCGCGGCGGAACATGCGCCGAAGGCCGCGCCGGCGGCTTCGCCGGCGAAGGACGAGGATCTCGCGACCGAGGCGGCGCCCTGGGATTGAGGGGCGCCACGAGCCCCTGGCCCTCAGCCCCCTCAGAACAGATCCTGCTGTTCCCCCACCTGCTGNCCTGTCGCGCGCGCCTCGATGGCAAGGATCTTGAGCTTCGTGACGACGCCGCCNGCNGCCGAGAAGCCCGTGAGGTTGGCCGCCTTGCCCGCGGCCGGCGCTCCCATCACGCGATGGCAAGGCACGATCGGCGCGAACGGGTTATGCCCCTCCGCGCGGCCCACCGCGCGCGCCGCGCCCGGATGCCCCAGCCGCGCGGCCACTTCCCCGTAAGTCAGCGTCTGCCCGACCGGAATGCGCCGCGTCAGCGCGAGCACCTCCCGATCGAAGGCCGGCACCGCGCTGTCATCCAGCTGCACCTCGAGCAGATCCCGCGTCTGCCCTTCAAGCAGCGCCCGCACGCCCTCGCAGGCGTGTCTCACCGCCTCCGGCAGACGCTCGAACGCTGTCTCCTCGCGCGCCGCGGGGAATCTCACCCACATCCGATCGCGCGTCATCGACGGCGTCTCTTCCGGCAACTGCGATCCCACGATGCCGCGCTCGGTCCACGCGATGCCGCAGTGGCCGAGCACCGTCGGGTAGCAATGGAAGAAGACCTGCGGCGCCATCGCGCGATGCTCCTCGCCGGCGCCGTCAGCCGCTGACAGGAGCCTGCGCCGCCGGCTCCTGGAACGCCGGATGCTGCCGCGCGATCTCCGCGGCCTGCACNCGGGCCTCGGTGGCGAGCTTCGCGACCTCGCGCGGCGCCATCGCCTTGAGCTTGTGATCCGACCACACCTGCCGCCAGCGGCGCGCGCCCGGCAGTCCGTTCCACAGCCCCAGCGCATGCCGCATCGCCTGCGGCCACGGCCGGCCCAGCGCCACCTGTCGGTCCAGGTAATCGAGCCACTGCGCTTCGACCTCCTCCCGGCTCGTCACACGCGGCGCCGCCTCGCCAAAGAACCGCTGGTCCCACTGCGCCATCTGCCAGGGCTCGTGATAGGCCTGGCGCCCGATCATCACGCCGTCGACATGCTGGAGCTGCTCCGCGATCTCCTCATCCGCCTTGAGCCCGCCATTGATCGCGATGGTGAGATGGGGGAACTCGCGCTTGAGCTGGTGGACCAGCTCATACCGCAGCGGTGGAATGTCCCGGTTCTCCTTCGGCGACAGCCCCTGCAGCCAGGCGTTGCGCGCGTGCACGATGAAGACCTCGCAGCCCGCCTCGGCCACCTGGCCGACGAAATCGCGCACGAACTCGTAGCGCTCGATCCGGTCGATGCCGATGCGGTGCTTGACCGTCACCGGGATCGCGACCGCGTCCCGCATCGCCTTGACGCCATCGGCCACCAGCCCCGGCTCCGCCATCAGGCAGGCGCCGAAGGCGCCGCGCTGGACGCGCTCGCTGGGGCAGCCNCAGTTCAGGTTGACNTCGTCATAGCCCCACTGCTCCGCCAGCTTGGCGCAGGCGGCGAGATCGGCCGGCTCCGAGCCGCCCAGCTGCAGCGCGACCGGATGCTCCTCGGCGTTGAAGTCCAGGTGGCGCGGCTTGTCGCCGTGCAGGATCGCGCCGGTCGTGACCATCTCGGTGTACAGCAGCGTGTGGCGGGTCAGCAGCCGGTGCAGGAAACGGCAATCCGCGGTGGTCCAGTCGAGCATCGGCGCGACGGACAGCCGCCAGGGGGAGAACTTCGGGGACATAGGGCGCGGATTATCCGCCGTGTGTCGATTTGCGTCGGCGGCGCGGGCGCAGCGCCGCGCGAACGCGCGTACGTCGTACCATGCCGACCGCTCATGTTCCCGCCCTTCCGCCGTTCCCGAGGTCTCCCGCCGATGCGCGGTCCGGTCATTGCGCTGATGACCGCGGCCGGACTCGCACTGGCCGGCGCATCCCCGGCAGCGCAGGCGGCTCAAGACAAGTCCCCCCGGAAGGCGGCCCCCTCCACCGCGCCGAAAGCCCCAAAGGGAGGGAAGGCCGCGAAGGCCAAGGCCGGAACGGCCGCCAAGCCAGTCGGCAAAGCGAGGCCGGCAGCCCCGGCGCAGCCNCCCTCCACCGCAAGCGCCCCTTCCGCCGCCATGAGGACCGAAGCCGCCGACATCGACGAGCTCCGCCGGCGGCTCGCCGCGAAGTCCGTGCAGNTGGCGCGCCGCGCCGAGGTCGACGACGTCGCGATCGAAGTCTGGTCGAGCGCGGCCCCCCGCAAGTACTACGTCGCCGTGTCGCAGCAAGGCGCCGTGCGGCGCACGCTCACCACCAGCGACGAGTCGCTCGCCTGGCAGCACTTCGACAGCTTCCGGCGCATGGCCGCCGCCGGCGAGGTGGGCCGGCCCGTCCTGCTCGGCCGCATGACCGACGACCTGCCCGCCGCGACGCCGGCGCCGTCCGTGCTGCCCTCCGAGGCGCTGCTGCTCCCTGCCGTGCCGATGACGCCGCTGTCCGACGGCCCCGACCTGCGCTTCTTCGGCAGCGCGGTGGAGACCGTGCGCCGCCAGCGCATCGGCGAGGACGTCGTGCGCCTGGTCTGGAGCAGCGAGACCCAGGAGTTCTTCGCGGCGCTCACCCGCCACGCGACCGTCGTGATGATGGTGCGCAGCCGCGACGCCGCCGANGCCGACCGCGCCTTCGAACAGCTGGTGCGCCAGGCCGAGGCCCGCGCCTCGCTGCGGCTGGAGCCGGCCGCGTCCACNCCGCTGCCAACCCGCTAGCCCTCCCGCCAGCTCCTCCCGCCGGTCTCTCAATTCGCGGCCCTGTCCTACAGACAGCCCGCGCCAACGCGCGAAGACTTGGGGTATCGCAGTCCCGCGAGGAGCCGCCATGAAGCGCCTCAGCAAGATGACGCTGCTCGCCGCGAGCATGACCGTCGCCGCCGCCGCCGCGGCCATCGCCCAGACGCCGGAGGCGCCCGCCGCTTCGAGCGCGAGCCGGCGCCAGTCCGGCACCGTCGGTCCGCCGATTGACGCCGGTCAGTTGAACGCGGCGCCCGCCGCGCCGGCCCAGCCCCCACGCCAGACCCCCGCCCCTGCCGCGCAGACGCCGCCAGAACCGGCCGGGCCTACCGCGATGGAGCAGGACAGCCCGCCTCCCCGCCCGGCCTCCGGTCCGGCCAGCCGCAAGGCCAGTGGCCGCGTGACCGACGCGGCGGACTCGCCGCCAGGGCGCGCGCTGCGAGCGGACAGGAACTGAGCCCGTGCGTCCGGCTCCGGCGCGCGCTTCCCGCGCGTAAACCCGGAGTCGGCCCGCTTTACNCCCCGCGTTCGCGGGATTGCCTTCGCGCCTCGCCGTACAGCGCACGGCTCTCTCCCCATCCCCGCGAAGCCAATGGCCATCGGCCTTTCCGGCCACGCCCCCTGACGCCGGGACAGCCCGGACAACACCTGGCACATCTCCTGCAAACAGATGATGTGTGCAGTACCGCACCGAGCGCGGTTGCCCGAGTGCGTTGTGTCCGTTCGATCAAGGGAGCTCCACGATGTTCACAAGAATCAAGCGCTTCAAGCACGGCTGGCTGCCGGTCGCGGCCCTGGCCCTGGGCGCGGCAACGTCCGCGCAGGCCGCCGCGGTCTTTCTCGAGGGCGGCACCGATGCCGGCGAATCCCTCNCCACCGCGACCACNGTCACCGGCGCCGGTTCTGTCGANGCGATCCGCGGCACGCTGGACGGCGGCGCCGACCTGTTCGCCGTCTACCTCACCGCGGGCACCGCCTTCTCGGCCACGACGACCGCCTCGGGCTTCCCGTACAACTTCTTCGACACCGTGCTCTACCTGTTCGACGCTGCCGGCAAGGGCCTGATCGCCAATGACGACGACGGCAACGCCGGCGGCTCGCAGTCGACGCTGAGCGGCTACATCCCCACCGTCAGCGGCCTGTACTACCTGGCCATCACCGGCGCGAGCTACACCCCGGTGAGCGGCGGCGCGGCCATCTTCCCGTCGCTGCTGGGCCAGCCGGGCAACGTCGCGGCCAATCCCGGCGCAGGCGCGCTGAGCGGCTGGAACAGCCTCACCAGCGAATCCGGCGACTACGAAATCGTCCTGACCGGCGCCAGCGCGGCCGCCTCCGACGTGCCCGAGCCCGGCAGCCTGCTGCTGGTCGGCGCGGCGCTGGGCGCCGCCGGCCTGATCCGCCGCCGCAAGAGCGCCGCCGCGCCCGCCGCCGCCTCCGTCAACGCCTGACCCCGCAGGAGCCGCTTCATGACGACTTCCCATCGCCCGTCCTTCCCGCGCCTGCGCGCTCTCACCGCGCTGGTCGCGCTCGCCGCCTGCGGCGCCGCCCAGGCCCAGCACGCCCGGCTCGACGGCCCGCTGTCCGACCTCGTCGACAAGCAGTCGCGCCGCGCCGCGCGCAGCCTGAGCGTCGCACCCAGCGCCATCCAGGCCAACCACCGCGCCATGACCGATGCCCAGGGGCGCGTGCTCGTGGACATCTACCTGCAGCCGGGTGCCTCGCTGGCCGGCATGCGCGCCTCGCTGACCGCCGCCGGCGCCCGCATCACCGGCGTGAACGCGGCCTTCGGCAGCGGCGCGATCTCCGCCTACGTGCCGCCCGCGACGCTGAGCACGCTCGCCGCCACCAGCGGCCTGCACCTGATGAAGATGACCCACCGGCCGCAGCGCAACGTCGGCGCCGTGACCTCGCAGGGCGCGCCGGTGATGCGCAGCAACGTCGCCAACGCCTCGGGCTGGACCGGCGCGGGCATCACCGTCGGCGTGCTCTCCGACTCCTACGACGGCTCCCCGCTGAGCTTCACCACCATTCGCGCCGCCGATGACATCGCCTCCGGGGACCTGCGTCCGCCCAAGCTCGTCATCGACCTGCCGCCCGACAGCAGCCTGGCCGACGAGGGCCGCGCGATGATGCAGATCGTCCAGGACGTCGCGCCGCAGGCCGATCAGTGCTTCGCCACCGCCTTCGCCGGCGAGGCCGCCTTCGCCGACAACATCCGCCGCCTGCGCACCGACCCGGCCTGCCGCGCCGACGTGATCGTCGATGACGTGTTCTATTACGACGAACCTTTCTTCTCCGACGGCCAGGTCGCCCAGGCGGTGACGGACGTCGTGACCAGCACCACGCTGCCCGGCAAGCCGGTCTCGTACTTCTCGTCCGCGGGCAACCAGGGCGCGTCGGGTGGCGGCGGCTCGATCGACATCCCCGCCGCGACCTTCTCGACGACGCCCACCAACCTGGGCAACGTCAACCTGGCCTCGGTGCTGGCCTGCGAGGGCTCGCCCACCACGGGCGGCACGGCGGCCGATGTCGGCGGCGGCTTCCTGGACTTCGGCGGCGGCGTGTTCGCGCTGCCGGTGACCTACAACGCCGCCGGCTCCACGCTGCTGCTGCAGTGGGACGACCTCTTCTATCAGGGCAAGGTCACCACCGACCTGAACTTCTACCTGATCGACGCCACCGGCACCTGCGTCTTCACCTTCGCCGACGACAACTTCGCGGTCGACAACGGCACCGAGGTCGTGAGCCTGTCCGGCGGCCCCTCGGGCAACTACCGGATCATGATCGGCCGCACCAGCGCCGGCACGCACCAGGCTTCGCGCGTGCGCATCGCCAACCTCGACGGCTGGGGCGGCAACGCCTTCCGCGTGCGCACCAGCCCGATCACCTTCGGCCACAGCGCCGCGGCCGCCGCCAACAGCGTCGCCGCCTACCGCTACACCTTCCCGGCCACGCAGCAGAGCCCGTTCATCCCCGCGTTCGAGAGCTTCTCCAGCCCCGGCCCGGTGACCATCGCCTTCGACGCCGCCGGCAACCGCCTGCCGGTGGCCGAGACGCGCAAGAAGCCCGACATCGCCGCGCCCGATGGCGGCAACACGACCTTCTTCTACAAGAACTCGGATTACGAGGGCGACGGCTTCAACAACTTCTTCGGCACCAGTGCCGCCGCGCCGCATGCGGCCGGCGTGGCCGCGCTGATGCTGCAGAAGGCCGGCGGTCCCGGCACGCTGACGCCCAAGCAGGTCAAGAGCATCCTGCAGGGCACGCCGGCGGCGCGCGTCATCCCCTACTCGGGCGGCGCGGCGGTCAAGGGCTGGAGCGTCTATGACGGCTTCGGCCTGATCGACGCGGTCAACGCGCTGAACAAGCTGCCCTGACCCTCGCGGGCCCGGTCGCCCTATGCTGGTGGCGGCTCGAGCGATCGGGCCGCCACTCGTTTCAGGGAGACAACATGCGACTTTCGATCCGACGCGGCCGCGGGCCGCTCGTTGCGCTGGCGCTTGGAGGCGCCGCGCTGCTCGCCGCCTGCGGCGGCGATGACGACAACGGCAGCGGCGGCCCGACGCCGCCCGATGCCGCCTACTCGGCCGAGATCCGCCGCACCGCGATGGGCGTGCCGCACATCAAGGCGGCCAACTGGGGCGGCGCCGGCTACGGTTACGGTTACGCGCAGGCGCAGGACGACCTGTGCACCCTCGCCAACTCGATGCTGACCTTCCGCGGCGAGCGCTCGCGCTACTTCGGCGCCGATGCGCGGATTCCGTTCCAGGGCACGATCGGCCAGCCNAAGAACATCGACTCGGACTTCTATCACCGGCATGTCCTGAACGACGCGGTGCTGCAGCGGCTGATCGCCGCGCANCCGGACAAGCTCAAGCAGCTCGTNGCCGGCTATGCCGCGGGCTACAACCGCTACCTGCGCGACCTGAAGGCGGGCGCCGATCCCGCAGCCCATGCGGCCTGCCGCGCCGAGGCCTGGGTCGTGCCGATCTCGGACANCGACGTCTTCCGGCGCATGTACGCCGCGCACTTCGCGGCGGGCTACAGCAACTTCCTGCCGCAGATCGCCAACGCGGCGCCGCCCGCGGCCGCGAGCCCGTCGGCGGCCCCTCCCCGTGCCGGGGCCGCCCGCGCCCGGTCCGCCGGCGCGCCGCTGCGCGTGGCGATCGACGCGTCGCGTCTGCCGGCCTTCCAGGTCGGCGGCCGCGATGGCGTGGGCAGCAACATGATCGGCTTCGGCACCGCGGCCACCGGCGACGGCAGTCCGCTGCTGTTCGGGAATCCGCACTGGTACTGGCGCGGNCCCGACCGCTTCTACCAGGCGCAGCTCANCATTCCGGGCGAACTCAACGTCGCCGGCACCTCCTTCCTGGGGGTGCCGGTGATCCAGATCGGCTACACCGACAACATCGCCTGGAGTCACACCGTCTCGACGGCGCGGCGCTTCGGACTGTTCCAGCTTTCGCTCGCGCCGGGCGACCCCACCAGCTATCTGCGTGATGGCGCGATCGTGAAGATGACCGCGCGCAGCATCACCGTGCAGGTGCTGCAAGGCGACGGCAGTGTCACGCCGGTCACGCGCACGCTCTACGAGTCGCAATACGGACCGATGGTGACGCTGGCGGCGGTCAATCCGGCGCTGGGCTGGAACACGAACACCGCGTTCGCGATCCGCGACATCAACGCCGAGAACTTCCGCGTCTTCCGCGTCTGGCTGCGCTGGAGCCAGGCGACGACGCTGGACGACGTGGCCCGCATCCAGCGCGAAGAGGCATCCATTCCGTGGGTCAACACCGTCGCGGTCGCGCGCGGCGGCAACCAGGCCTGGTACGCCGACATCGGCGCGGTGCCCAACGTGTCCAGCGCGCAGCTGATGAACTGCGCCACGCCGCTGACGGCGGCGCTCTCGGCCGCGCTGCCGCGCGCGCCCGTCCTGGACGGCTCCAAGAGCAGCTGCGACTGGCAGACCGACCTCGACTCGGTGCAGCCCGGCGCGATCGGTCCCTCGCGGATGCCGGGCCTGCTGCGCGACGACTACGTGCTCAACAGCAACGACAGCTACTGGCTGCCCAACACCGCCTCGCCGCTGACCGGCTATCCGGACATCCTCGGCCCGGCGGGCACGGCCTCGCTCAGCTTCCGCACGCGGCTCGCGCACACGCTGGTGCAGGGCCGGCTGGCGGGCACCGACGGCTACGCCGGGAACAAGGCCACCAGCGAGACGGTGCGGGCGATGGTGCTCAACAGCCGCGCGTTCACCGCCGAGCTGTTCAAGGACCAGGCCTACGCGATGCTGTGCGCGCCGGCTTCGGTCATCGACGTGACCGGCGACCTGCTCACCGGCGAGACCTTCAACCCGGCCAGGAGCGTCGATCCCGCGCAGGCTTGCGCGACGCTGCAGGCCTGGGATGGGAAGGGGNTGATCGCGTCGCGCGGCGCGCATCTGTGGGACGAGTTCTGGAGCCGCGCCTCGCTGNTGGCGGAGTCCTCGCTGTACCAGGTGCGCTTCGATCCGGCCGATCCGATCGGCACACCGCGCGTGCTGAACGNGGCGGCGACGGGCACGCTGAAGCAGGCCTTCGGCGCGGCGATCCTGCGCGTGCAGGCCAGCGGCTTCGCGCTGGACGCCACGCGCGGCGAGACGCTGTTCGCCGTCCGCGGCAGCGAGAAGATCNCGATGTATGGGGGCTGCGGCGCGCAGGGCTACTACACGGTGGCCTGCGCGCTGTCGCGGCTGGACCAGGGTGGCTACCAGCTCGACACCGCCACCAGCGCCAACAGCTACATGCAGGTGGTGCGCTTCCCATCGGAGGGCGTCGAGGCCTACACCTTCCTGACCTTCTCGCTGTCCGACGATCCGGCCTCGGCGCATTACGCCGACTACACCCGCGCCTACAGCGCGGGGCAGTGGCAGAAGATGCCGTTCTCCGAAGGGGATATCGCGAAGGATCCAGGCTTCAGCACGAAGACGATCAGCGAGTGAGCGCGACCCGAACGACCCAGGTGCCGTTTGCGTCTTGGGTCAGGGTTTGCGCAGGCCATTGCAGCAATCGAAAACGGCGCGAGCTTCTTCCTGCTGCGCTCGGGTCTCGACTTCGGACACCTTCTGCTCAAGCCTGTAGTCCGCCCGCACGCGACGCTCCCTGAGCACTTCCAGCCGCTCTGACAGCCAGATCGACAAAACCCGTTTCTGTCGCGACCAAGTCCTCGGCGGGTCGGCCAGCCGATCGATCAATCGCTGATGGACGCCGCGTGATTCGGCACTCGCCGCGCTTGAGCGGGGCAGCGCCCTTGCCCACTCGCGACACCGATGGTAGGCCGCGTAGTACGCGCGGCTGACGAGTGCACGGCGTCCTGCTTCCGCGTTGCGGGGCGACGATCCGAGCGCATGGTCAAGCAGGTCCTTGGACGATGTCGTCATCGTTCACCCCTTCCTCGCCGTACTCGTCCTCGTCAAGGTCCGTGCCTGCCAGCGCCTCCTCGCCTTGCTCCTCATCTTCAGGCGGTCCCTCCCACCGCCCTTTGAAGGAGATGCGAAATCCGGGGACATGAAGATCCATGTCGATCACGCGCCAGAGGTAGGCGTCGGACACCTCCATGCCGAGCTTCCACGGCGCCTCGATCTGCAGTTCATAGCGCATCGCCGGCGTGCCGATGTCGGGCGGCGTGAACGACACGCTGGGCGGGCAGTCGCGAAGCTGCAAGCCATACTCACGCAGGACCTGTGCCGCGATCTGAAGCATCTGGATGGCATGCGAGTAGTGAGCGCCATGGCGACGCAGGATCCGATGGAGATCCTCGACGGTCCGTCGCCAGTCGGTGACCTGCACGGCCCCGAAGTTCTCTCCCTCACGCTTGCTCGAGGGCGGTCCGAAAAGCGCGGTCGGCTCCTCCAGCAAGGCCACGATGTCATCAAACTCGGCCTGCGGTCGAGGCCCGACTGGGGGGAGACGTTTCACTAGGCTCGCCGCCCGTTCCCACTGCACGCTCATCGTCATCACACTGCTCCTGCATCCGAGTCCTCGACCCGGGAAGGCATGCAGTGTCGAATCAGAATCGCGTTTGTCGATTCCCCTCCAAGAGCGAATCGAAGAGGGGGACTGCTTCGAGTAGGCGAGTCCCCCCACACAAACCGATGAAGGTCATTGCGCGAGCGCCCGCAGCGGATGCTCCCCCGCTGGCCACGGGCTGCGGAAGAAGGCCTCGACGTCCGCGCGGCACACGTCCTCGACACGGGCCGGGTTCCACTTCGGCGCGTGGTCCTTGTCCACGGCCAGCGCGCGCACGCCCTCGACCGTCTCGCTGGCCGCGCCCGGCCGCAGGTGGAAGCAGTGATGCACCAGGTCGCGCTCCATGCGCAGGTCATCGGCCAGGCTCATGCCGCGCGCGCGGCGCACCTGCTCCAGCGTGACCGCCATCATCAGCGGCGAGCGCTTCGCGAGCGCCGCCAGCGTGTGCTGCGCCCAGGGGTCGCTGTCCGCCGCCAGCGACGCGAACAGCGCCTGCACCGATTCCGCCTGGAAGTGCCGGTTGATCAGCGCCCGCGCGTTCCAGTGCTCGGCCGGCGGCGCCAGGTCGGCCCGCTCCATCACCGTCGCCACCACATGCTCGGCGCTGTCCTGGGAGCCGGTCTTGAAGGCCTGGACGATCGCCGGCANCTCGCTGCTGCGCACGAACACGTCGCCCAGGCCGAGCTCGATCGCATCGCCCGCGCCGATCACCTGGCCGGTCAGCGCCAGCCACTCGCCGCTGTGGCCCGGGCAGCGCGACAGGAANTANCCGCCNCCCACGTCGGGGAACAGGCCGATGTTGGTCTCCGGCATCGCCAGCTTGGAGTGCTCGGTCAGCACGCGCAGCTTGGCGCCCTGGCTGATGCCCATGCCGCCGCCCATCACCACGCCGTCCATCAGCGCGATGTAGGGCTTGGGGAACTGGTGGATCAGGAAGTTGAGCGCGTATTCCTCGGTGAAGAACGCGTCCAGCGCGGCATCGCCGGCCAGCGCCGCCTGGTGGAAGAAGCGGATGTCGCCACCGGCGCAGAACGCCGCGGNCTTGCCCTCGCGCCCCNCGCCCAGCACCGCCACCGCCTGGATGTCCGGATCCGCGGCCCAGGCCGTCAGCAGCGCGGTCATGTCGCGGATCATCGCCAGCGACAGCGCGTTCAGGGCCTGCGGCCGGTTCAAGGTGATCAGGCCGAGGCAGCCGTTGACCTCGGCCAGGACCAGCCCTTCGGATTGCAGCGACGGAATCACAGCGACATCTCTCCACTCGTAGAAGCGGCCGGGCGGCGCCAGGCGCCCAGCAGCTCGTTGCCAATCAATGCGGCCAGCACCATAACACCGCCGAGCAGGGCCGCCGGCGCCGGCGCCTCGCCCGCCAGCAGCCAGGCCCACAGCACGCCCAGCAGCACTTCCATCANCCCCAGCAGCGCGACCTCCGCCGCCGGCAGCACCCGCGTGACCCGTACCACCATCAGGCAGGGCACCGCCAGTTGGAACACGCCCAGCCCGGCCAGCAGCAGCAGGTCCCGGCCCGAGGCGGCGAACGGCCAGGCCAGCGGCAGCGTGACCAGCGCCGACAGCAGCGCGCCCAGCCACACGGCGGGCATCAGGTCGGCCTGGCCATCGCCGGCGCGCGCCTGCAGCAGCGTCCAGTTGCTCGCGGCGGCCACGGGCACCGCCAGCGCGACGCCCATGCCCAGCCAGGCGCCCGCGCCCGCGCGCAACTCGCTCGCGAACATCCAGGCGATGCCGGCGCTGGCCAGCCAGATCGCGAACCAGGTGCGCGGCGCCAGCCGCTGCCTCAGGAACACGCGCGCGAACACGGCCGTCAGCAGCGGGCCGAGCGCCATCGTCACCAGCACGTTGGCCACGCCGGTCATCGTCAGCGCCAGCATGAAGGCGGTGTACATGACGGCCCAGCACAGNCCCGAGCCCAGCACCGACGGCGAGTGCCGCAGCCGCGGCAGCGCCTGGCGCCAGTAGCCGCGCCCGCGCAGCAGNGGCAGCAGCACGGTCAGCGCCAGCGCGTTGAACGCGCTGCGCCAGAAGGTCACTTCGAAGCCGCGCGCCGAATCCAGGTGGCGCGACACGGCGCCCGCGCTGCTCCACAGCAGCGTGGCGGCCAGCATCACGAAAACGGCGGCGCGGTGCTTCATCGGCGGGTCCTGCGTCCTTGCTCAGGCATCGCGGTAGATGGCCACGGCCGGCTCGCCGCCAGCGGCGACCCAGCCGCGGTACATGCCTTCGGTGTTGAAGCCGAGCCAGACGCGCCCGTCCCCATCGACGGCGATCAGACCGCCATCGCCGCCGACCCGCGGCAGCTCGTCGAACACGACGCGCTCGCAGGCCGCCGCCAGGTCCAGGCCGCCGATGCGCATCAGCGCGCCGACCTCGTGCGCGGCGCTGGCGCGGATGAAGGCCTCGCCGGTGCCGGTGCAGGACACGGCGACGCAGCGGTCATCGGCATAGCAGCCGGCGCCCGGCAGCGGCGAATCGCCCACGCGTCCCGGCCTCTTGTTGGTCATCCCGCCCGTCGACGTCGCCGCCGCCAGATGGCCCGCCGCGTCGCGCACGACCGCGCCGACGGTGCCGAACTTGTCCTGCTCGTCCAGCGGCCCCTGCCCGCCCCCGGCCGCCCGCTGGCCGTCATGGTCCAGGACGGCGCCCAGCGCCGCGGCCTGCGCCGCCTTCAACTGAGCCAGCCGCTGCGGCGTGCCGAACCAGCCCGGCTCGACCCGCTCCAGGCCCTGCTCGAACGCGAACGCGTCGGCCGCCGGGCCGATCAGCATCACGTGTCCGCTGTGCGCCATCACCGCGCGCGCCGCGAGCACCGGATTGCGCACCCGCGTCACGCCGGCGACCGCGCCAGCCGCCCGGTCGCGCCCGTCCATCACGCTGGCGTCCAGTTCATGCCGCTCGTCGGCCGTGTAGACCGCGCCCTTGCCGGCATTGAAGAACTCGCACTCCTCCAGCCGCCGCACCGCCTCGACGGCCACGTCCATCGCCGCGTCGCCGCGCGCGAGCTGCCGCGCGCCGTCGGCCAGGATGCCTGCGAGCGCGGCGCGGTACTGCGCTTCGCGCTCCGCGGACAGGCCGTCGCGGCGCAGCGTGCCGGCGCCGCCGTGGATGGCGAGCACGGCGCGCGGCGCGCCGATCGGGGTCGAGGCCAGAGTCGAGGAGGAAGCGGTCATGGTCGGAGGCCGGGGAGGCGAGCGCGCAAGCCGCGCATTTTCCTCCGCCTGCGGCATCTCCCTGGGCTTGTCCCGGTCGGGACACGGAAAAAGCGAACGCTCGTGCTAAAAACCAACGCAGTCCACAGCCCACGGGGGACGCGCTCGAACGCGAGCCGCCAGCCCGACATCCCGACCGCAGGAGACATCGCATGGATCTCAACTTCACCCCCGAGGAGCAGGCCTTCCGGGCCCACATCCGCCAGTGGGTGGCCGAGCACCTTCCGAAGGACATCAGCCACAAGGTGCACAACGCGCTGCGGCTGAACAAGGACGATCTGCAGCGCTGGGCGCGGCTCCTGGGCAAGCAGGGCTGGCATGGCTGGGCCTGGCCCAAGCAGTTCGGCGGCCCGGGCTGGAACGCCGTGCAGCGCCATCTCTTCGAAGAGGAATGCGCCCTGGCCGGCGCGCCGCGCGTGGTGCCCTTCGGACCGGTGATGGTGGCGCCGGTGATCATGGCCTTCGGCTCGCGCGAGCAGCAGGAGCGCCACCTCCCCGGGATCATGAGCGGCGACGTCTGGTGGAGCCAGGGCTACAGCGAGCCGGGCTCGGGCTCGGACCTGGCCTCGGTGAAGACCCGCGCCGAGCGCCGGGGCGACAAGTACATCGTCAACGGCCAGAAGACCTGGACCACGCTGGGCCAGTACGGCGACTGGATCTTCTGCCTGGTGCGCACCGATGCCTCGGTCAAGCCGCAGGCCGGCATCTCCTTCCTGCTGATCGACATGAAGTCGCCGGGCGTGACCGTGCGGCCGATCATCATGCTCGACGGCGAGCACGAGGTGAACGAGGTGTTCTTCGACAACGTCGAGGTCCCCGCGGAGAACCTGGTCGGCGAGGAGAACAAGGGCTGGACCTACGCCAAGTACCTGCTCGCGCACGAGCGCACCAACATCGCCGACGTGAACCGCGCCAAGCGCGAACTGGAGCGGCTCAAGCGCATCGCCAAGGCGGAAGGGGTCTACGAGGACGCGCGTTTCCGCGACCAGATCGCGCTGCTGGAGGTGGACATCGTCGCGCTGGAGATGATGGTGCTGCGGGTGCTCTCGGCCGAGAGCAGCGGCAAGCAGTCGCTGGACGTGGCGGGCCTGCTGAAGATCCGCGGCAGCGAGATCCAGCAGCGCTACACCGAGCTGATGATGCTGGCCGCGGGTCCGTACGCGACACCGTTCATCCATGAGGCCATGGAGGCGGGCTGGCAGGGCGACCACGTCGGCGCGGCCCATTGCGCGCCGCTCGCGAGCCACTACTTCAACTATCGCAAGACGACGATCTACGGCGGCTCCAACGAGGTGCAGCGCAACATCGTCGCGCAGAC
>Ga0055531_10001615_pt1 | contig 16353 bp, 15 predicted proteins | sample AraplaCvi_mCL_r2_FD_55008 | JGI IMG/M metagenome (GOLD analysis project Ga0055531, IMG submission 55008) | Arabidopsis root microbial communities from North Carolina, USA - plate scrape MF_Cvi_mCL_r2 | ecosystem: Host-associated > Plants > Roots > Endosphere | place: USA: North Carolina...
AGGAAGAGGCGGCGACCAGCGTCCATGCCGACAGGCGGAACGCAGCGGGGGAATGACTGCGCATTGCGAGGGTCCCTGCGGTTAATTAATGTACTTGTGGGTACTGTATAAATATCAAACCGGTTAGTCTAGTATTCCAGCATGATCGCTCCACGCCACACCTCCAGCCCGTCCAACGGCGGTACCGGCAAGCCGGCCGGCCCCGGTCGTCCCAAGGACATGGGCAAGCGCGCCGCCATCCTGGAGGCGGCGAAAAGAATGTTTACTCAGCACGGCTTCGACGGCGCCAGCATGGACCAGATCGCCGCCGAGGCCGGGGTCTCCAAGCTCACCGTCTATAGCCACTTCGGCGACAAGGACGCGTTGTTCCTCGCCGCGGTGGAGTCGCACTGCGACCTGTCCCTGCCCTCCTCGCTGTTCGAGCCCTCGCCCGACACGCCTCTGCGCGATCGCCTGCTGGCGATTGCCACGGCGTTCTATTCGATGGTGACCGCGCCGGAGGCGATCGCCGGCCACCGCATGCTGTGTTCGCCGCAGATGTCGAATTCGGGCCTGCCCAAGTTGTTCTGGGAAGCGGGCCCGATGCGCGTGCAGAGCGATTTCGCCGCGCTGCTCGAACGGCGCATCAGTGCCGGCGAGGTGGAAATTCCCGATGTCGCACGCGCTTCAGGCCAGTTCTTCAGCCTGCTCAAGGGCGAACCGCACGCGTGTCTGGTGTTCGGCGGGCCGGGCCCGTCGGATGAGGAAATCCAGGCCCATCTGGCCGCTGCGGTCGACCTGTTCCTGCGCGCCTACCAGGCGCGGGCGACCGCGTCCGGACAGTCCGCGGACGGCGGACAGTCGCGTCGATGACATCCGTCTCGGTTACTTCTGGCACTAAGTTCGCTTTGGGGCCGCGGCGATCCTGTGCGCCGCGCCCGCAAAGGCCGGCAGCGGTATTCCCGGTACAATTCGCGGTCTTCCGCGCGAGAGTCACGTAATGAGCACCCCCATGGATTACAACCAGGCACGCGAATTGATGGTCGAGCAGCAGGTGCGCCCCTGGGACGTGCTTGATGGCCGCGTGCTCGATGTGATGGCGACGCTGCCGCGCGAGGCGTTCCTGCCCGTGGCGCACCGCAACCTGGCATACGCCGACCTCGCGCTGCCGCTGGCCCATGGCGAATTCACGATGAAGCCGGTCCTGCAGGGCCGCGCCCTGCAGGCGCTGGCACTGGATCCTGCCGACGACGTGCTGGTGATCGGCGCCGGAACCGGCTATCTGGCCGGTTGCGCCGGTCGCCTCGCCCGCGACGTCCTCGCGCTGGAGCGCCATGGCGACCTTGCGCAGGCCGCTACCGCCGCTCTGTCGGAACAGTCCGTCGACAACGTCCAGGTCGTGGTGGGCGATGCCTTCACCTGGACCACCGACCGCCGCTTCACCGCGATCCTCGTCGCCGGTGCGGTGGACACCATCCCGCAGCGTTTCATCGACTGGCTGGAGCCCAACGGCCGCATGTTCGTCGTGCGCGGGCATTCGCCGGTGATGGAAGCGGTGCTGGTGCGCAACGATGTCAACGCTCCGCGCATCCAATCGTTGTTCGAAACCGATCTTCCCTATCTCGCCGGCGCGGCCCCCGCGCCGGTATTCAAGTTCTGACGCAGCACCCCCACACGCCCGCAACAACGCGGGCGGCTCGATAAGAACGTAAAACCGGACAAGGACCTCGCATGATTCGCCGCCCGCTCGTCATCGCCCTCGCAGCAGCCGTGAGCCTCTCGGCCATGCTGCCGGCCACGGCCTCCGCCGAAGACCTTCTGCAGACCTACGAGCTGGCACGCACGGCCGACCCGCAACTCGCGGCGGCCGAGTCCAATCGCCTCGCCATCCGCGAAGGCGCGGTGCAAACGCGCGCGGCGATGCTGCCGCAGCTGGACGGTTCGGCCTCGATCACCAAGGGCCGCAGCTACTCGCGTGGCAACAACTCGATCAACGCCGACGGCACGGTCAACACCGGCGACAGCGACACCGAGAGCACCACCCGCAGCACCGGCGTGAACCTCAGCCAGATGGTCTACGACCGCGGCAACTTCACGCGCCACAAGAGCGCCAAGGCGCTGGCGCAGGCCGCTGACTTCCAGCTGGCCGCCTCGGGCAACGACCTGATCACGCGCACGTCGGCCTCGTACTTCAACGTGCTGATCGCGCTGGAATCGCTGGCCGCCGCCGAAGCCGCGGAGACGGCGCTGAAGAAGCAGTTCGACTATGCCTCCAAGCGCCTGGAAGTGGGCCTTGCGCCGATCACCGACGTGCATGAAGCCCGCGCCCAGTACGACAGCGCGCGCGCCAACACGATCCTGGCCCGCAACGCGGTCGAGGACTCGTACCAGGCGCTGGCGGAAATCACCGGCCAGCAGGTCCGCGGCATCAAGGGCCTGCCGAAGGACTACCAGCCGTCGCTGACCGAATCGCGCGACGCCGATGGTTGGGTGAGCACCGCCATCGAGAACAACCCGGGCCTGCGCGCCAAGGAACTGCAGGTCTCCTCAACCGAGGCCGACGTCGAGACCGCACGCGCCGGCCACTGGCCTCGCCTGTACCTCAACGGTTCCTACGGCGACAGCGAGACCTGGGGCGAGCGCACGGTGCTCGACGTCACGCGCGACATCGACGGCCGCAGCTTCGGCCCGTCGGTCGGCCTGACGCTGTCGGTGCCGATCTTCTCCGGCGGCGCCACACAGTCGGGCGTGCGCCAGGCGCTGGCGCGTCGCGACGTCGCGACGGACGAGCTGGAACAGCAGAAGCGCCTGCTGGTGCGCAACACGCGCAACGCCTACCAGACGCTGGTGGCGAGCATCAGCGAAGTCGAGGCGCGCCGTCTGGCGCTGGTCTCGGCGCAGGCCGCGTACGACGCCTCGCAGGTCGGCCTGGAAGTCGGTACGCGCACCGTGCTGGACGTCCTGCAGAACCAGAACAACCTGTTCACCGCGCAGCTTGAGTTCGCCCGCGCGCGCTACAACCACCTGCAAAGCCGCCTGCTGCTGGAACAGGCCGCCGGCACGCTCGACGTCGCCGACGTGCAGGACGTGAACCGCCTGCTGACGGTGGACACCGCTTCGCAGCTGCCCGCTGGCGACGTGCCGAAGGGCTGATCGCTCCACGATGCGGGAAGAACGAAGGCCGGACGGAGACGTCCGGCCTTCTGCTTTTGCGAGTGCCTTCGTCAGAGCACGCCGTCGATGGGAATCGCAAGCGCCGCTGCTTCGGCATCGCAATCGACGCCCGGCGCCTTTGCGCTTGCACGCATCGATTGCACTTCCTGCGTCGCCGCCGCCACGTCGGCCTGGTAGGTCGCATTCGACTGCAGTTTCGCGAAGGTGCCCGACGCGATCGTGCGGCCGGCCAGGATGTCGCTCTGCCAGTGCGCGTTGCAGACCAGACGGCTTTCGCCGAACGAACGTCCGCGTGCGAGCAGTGCGTCGGCGTGGTCGGGGGCCACCTGCGTCAGAACCTGCGCCCACATCCAGCCGATCGACGTGTGGCCCGACGGATACGAGCCGTCGTTGCGCAGCGCCGCTTCGTCCTTCGGCGCGCACGTGTCTTCCTTGTAGAAGGCGAAAGGCCGCGTGCGCTTGTAGTGATCCTTCGCAGCGTACGTGGCCAGGCCCGCGTCGGTCATCGTGCGGCGGAGCAGTTGATACAGGCGGGGGGAGCCTTCCTGCGAAACCGGCACGCCGAGTGCGCAGGCAAACGCGCTGGCGACGTGCGGGAAGGCCAGGTCCGCGTCGGACGTCGCCTGCGTGCCGCGCGCGGTGGTACGCAGTTTCTGCGATGCGCGACTTACCGCCTGGTCCTGCCTGAAGGCGGCCGAACCATCCTTGGGTGGTGCGGGCAGCAGCTTCAGGCTGTTGGGCAGATCGCGCCCCAGATAACCGGCGAGCACGCCAGGACGTATCTCGGGCACCGCTTCGGCGACTGCGGGCGCGGGCGTCGTCGCGGCCGGCAGCATCGGGCTGGCGGCGGTATCGTTCGCTGGCCGCGTCGCGCAGGAGGCCAGCGCTGCGGCGATGGACAATGCGATCAGGCCTGGCGTGAGCGAGGACCGCCGGCGCTGCATGCAATTCCGGGAGGACGTAAGCACGGCACTCGCTCCTTCGGGTGGCTTGGGTGCGAATGCCCGATGCGATGTGGAGGCGCCGTGAAGCGCGACGGCGTCACACCGCAGGCGGCAGCAGCGGTTGCAGCAGGTTGAGCGTGCGGGCAAGCGCGCCGCGGCCGGTTTCCACCAGCGCGCGACCGGCGGCGGTCATGCGCTCGCGCCGCTCCGGATCGCCCAGCAGCTGCGCCAGTGCGCGTTCGACATGCTCCGCGTCCGGCGCCACGCACAACGCACCGGCGTCTTCCAGGCGTTGTGCGATTTCGACGAAGTTGTGCAGGTGCGGGCCGGTGACGATGGCGGTGCCCGTCGCGGCCGGTTCCAGCAGGTTGTGGCCGCCGATCGCCTGCAGGCTGCCGCCGACGAAGGCCACGTCGGCGCAGGCGTAGAAACTCATCAGCTCGCCCAGGGTGTCGATCACGAACACCGCGTCGTCGGCCTGTGGCCACTGCTCCCGCGAGCGCGTGGAGACGGCCCAGCCTGCGGCGCGCGCAGTATCGGCGACGGTGCGGAAGCGTTCGGGATGACGCGGCGCCCACAGCATCAACAGGTCGGGGAAGCGCGCACGCAGCTGCCGATGGATGGAGATCACCGCCATCTCCTCGTCCTCGTGCGTGCTCGCGGCGATCCACACCGGTCGGTCGCCGCACAGTGCGCGGCATTTCGCTGCGAAACCGGGCAGGTCTTCCGGCACGGCGACGTCGAACTTGAGGTTGCCCACTTCGGCCACCTGCTCCGGGCGCGCGCCCAGTCGCACGAAACGTTCGCCATCGGCATGCGACTGCGCGGCGACCGTACGTACGGTGCGCAACGCGCGCGCGACCAGCGGGGCGAGGACGCGGTAACCGCGCAGCGAGCGCTCCGACAGCCGCGCGTTGAGGATCATCGTCGGAATGCCTGCGTCGCGGCAGCCGAACAGCAGGCTGGGCCACAGCTCGGTTTCCATGATCAGCGCCGCGTACGGCTGGTAATGACGAAGAAAGCGACCGACCGCGCCCGGCAGGTCGTAAGGCAGGTACACGTGTTCGACGGCATTGCCCCACAACGCGTGCACGCGTTCGGAACCGGTCGGCGTGATGGTGGTGACCAGCAGGCGCAGGTCCGGCCGCGCGCGGCGCAGCGCATTGACCAGCGGCACGGCGGCATTGACCTCGCCCACCGAGACCGCGTGGACCCACAACGTCCGCATCGGCGCGGCATCGCGGTAATGCGCATAGCGCTCCTGCCAACGCAGGAAGTACGCGGGCTGCCGCAAGCCGCGCCAGATCAGGTGGTAGACCGTGATGGGTGCTAACAGATACAGCGCGACCGAGTAAAGGCCGCGCAACAGGCGCTCGATAGGGTCCGTCGGCATCGGCATAAGGATAACGAAGCCGGTGACGACCGGGCGAAGAAACATTGCCTTCGCGCACCGCGTCGTGGCGCATGCGCACGCGTATCGGCGGCGTCTACTGCATGCACGCATCGGCCCCGTAGAATTGCCGGATGCCCAAGGCAGTCGAATCCCCCACGTCCCCGCCCTCGCCGCCGTTCGGCCCGCGCCACTGGCCGATGTGGCTCGCGCTGGGCGTGATGTGCCTGGGCGCGCGCCTGCCGTGGTCCGTGCAGCGCGGACTCGGCCGGCTGATCGGCGTGTTCGCGCTCGGGGTGGCCACCGCGCGCAAGCGGGCGGCGCGGATCAACCTGGCGCTGTGCTTCCCGGAAATGTCGCTGGAACAGCGCGAGCGCCTGCTGCGCGAGAGCTTCCGCGACCTGGGAATCGGGTTCTTCGAGTTCGCGCGGGCCTGGTGGGGCTCGGCCGCGCCGATGCGCCGCACCGTGCGCATCGAAGGGTTGGAACTGCTGGACGGGATCCGCGCGCAGGGCCGTGGCGTGCTGATGGTGTCGGGCCACTTCATGACGCTGGAGATGTGCGGCCGCCTGATGTGCGACCACCTGCCGCTGACCGGCATGTACCGCCGCCACCGCAGCCCGGTGATGGAATGGGCGGTCAAGCGCGGCCGCCTGCGCTATGCGAAGGCGATGTTCACCAACGAAGAGATACGCCCGGCGATCCGCCACCTCAAGCAGGGCGGTTTCCTCTGGTACGCCCCGGACCAGGACATGCGCGGCAAGGACACGGTGTTCGCGCCGTTCTTCGGCGTNCCGGCGGCGACGATCACCGCCACGCACCAGTTCGCCCGGCTGAGCGGCTGCGCCGTGGTGCCGTTCTTCCATCGTCGCGAAGGCGCCGATTACGTGCTTCGTGTCGGCGCACCGCTGGAGGATTTCCCGTCCAGCGACGCTGCCGTCGATTCCACGCGCGTCAACGCGGCGATCGAGGCGATGGTGCGCGAGGCGCCGACGCAGTACCTGTGGATCCACCGCCGCTTCAAGCGCCGGCCGCCCGGAATGGCCTCGCCCTACGGCAAGCGCTGAGGCGGCAAGCTACTCGCGCGCGAGCAGGCTGCCTGCGTACAGCGCGGCCAGCAACAGCGTCAGCCCGCCCCAGAACGTCGAATAGAACGCCAGGTGCGTGTTGATCGGGAACACNGTCACCGCCAGCGCCCACATCGCCGGCCGTGCGCGTTCGCGGGCCTGCTCGTCGGCAAAACGCCACGCGCGCCACGCCAGCGCCAGGCCGGCCAACCACAACAGCACGCCGAAGGCGCCGGTTTCGCTGAGCACCTCCAGGAAGATCTGGTGCGCATGCAGCGCCGGTCCCGTGCCCCACACGGCGACCTCACCCGGCGCCGGATCGCAGGCCGGGAACGCCTCGCGGAACCCTCGTGCGCCCACGCCGTTGATCGGATGCTCGCGCGCCATGCACAGCGCCGCGCTCCAGATGCGTGCGCGTCCGGACAGCGCGCTGTCCACGCCTTCCACATCCACGCTGACCGCGTGCGTCGTGCGCGCGAGGCGTTCGCGCACCTGCGGCACGGCGAAGCTCAGCACGACGAAGGCGATGGCGCCGACGGCGAACACACCGATCAGCTTTTTCCAGCCAACCAGGCGCCAGCCCGACAGGACGAGCGCGACGGCATAGGTGATCCACGACGCACGCGAACCGGCCAGCACCAGCACGATGCCCACTGCCGCGGCCGCCAGCAGCCAGCCGACCGTGCCCATGCGGCGTCCGCCGGCGAACAGCAGGAACGGCGACAGGCTCGCCAGCACCGGACCGAGCTTGAGGTTGCACGGACCCAGTACGCCGCTGAGGCGATCCACGTTCGCCACTTCCTGCGGCGTGCACATGCCATGGCCGCTGATGGCGTGCTTGATGCCGTCGATGCCCGAGAACAGCGGGCTCGCGCCCGTCGCCGCCTGCACCAGCGCATCCAGCGTCCAGATGCCCACGATGATCGCCAGGCCGCCGAAGGTGATGCGCCGTCCGCGCGGGTCGGCCACCGCCGAGGCCACCAGCCACAGGAAGGGCAGGTACCGCAGGTCCACCGCCGCTTCGCGCAGCGCGCGCGCCGGGTCGATCGCGTCGATCGCCGACACCAGTTCGGGGGTCCAGTAGGCGAAGAACAGGACGCTGGTCAGCGCCCACGCGGGATTGCTCAGCAGCTTGTCGCCGCCGCGGAAACGCGACAGCGCCAGGTGCACGATCGCCGCCAGCGCGCCCAGCACGAGGATGCCTTCGGCATAGCCCGGTGCCGGCCACAGCGCGACGTAGGCAAGGATCCACGCCGGCGCCCAGCGCCAGCCGCGCACGCGCGATTGCACCGGTCTGGCGTCAGCGTGGGCCATCGATGAGTTCGGCGTAGACGGCAAGCGTGGCCTCCTGCATCGCATGCAATGAATGCGGAATCGTAGCCGGCGGCGCCGTCTTGTGCGTAAGAAGTTTGTAGGAGGTCCGATGCAGCGCGTCGATGTCGAACGGCGCCACGGCGCCACCGGGCTCCCACTTCGCCAGCAGTTCGCCGACGCCTCCGTGTGCCCAGCCCAGCACCGGACGCCCCACCGACCAGGCTTCCAGCACGGTACGGCCGAACGCCTCCGGCTTGTGCGAGAGCTGCAGCACCACGTCGCTGGCCGCATACGCGCGGGCGATGGCGTCGGTCGGTTCGGTGAAGGCCACCGCATCGGCGATGCGAAGCGTGGCCGCTTCGGATTCGAGCTCGGCGATGTACGCCTCGCGTCCGGCCTCACGCGCGCCGGGCAGCCACAGCCGTGCGTCGATGCCGCCGGCACGAAGGCGCGAGAGCAGCACGAGTGCGTCGGCGTGGCCCTTCAGGCGCGTGCCGCGACCGGGGAGCAGCAGCAGCGGGCCGTCGCCTCCCAATTGCGGATGCAGCGATGCAGCCCATGCGCGCGCTTCGCGATCGGGATCCGGCGCGCGCGGAAACGTACGTGGATCGATGCCGCGCGGAATCACGCGCAGCTTGCCCGCATCGACATCGGGGTAATGACGCAGCACGAACTCGCGCACGGTGTCGGACACGCAGATCACGCGCTCGCCATGCGTCATCACCGCGCTGTAGCGCGACGGGGAATTGAGCCCATGGACGGTGGTGACCCAGCGCGGCCGCTTCGACGCGGGCAGGCTGCGCAGCGCCAGTTCGCCGATCCACGCGGGCAGGCGCGAACGCGCATGCACGATGTCGACGCCTTCGCGCACGAACATCGCGCGCAGCGCGGGCACGTGGCCGAACGTGAGCGGCGACTTGCGCCCGATGTCGAGCGCGATGTGCTGCGCCCCCAGCGCCAGCAGGCGCGGCACGAGACGGCCGCCCTTGGACACGACGATGGCGCGATGGCCGGCTTCGACCAGCGCCTGGGCGATCTCGAGGGTGGAACGCTCGACGCCGCCCGATTCCAGGGCCGGCAGCAGCTGGACGACCGTCAGCCGGCGCATGCGCGGCGTCGCGCGAAGGTCAGTCTTCGAGGACGAAATGCGAGCCGCAGTACGGGCACTGCACTTCCCCGCCGTCGGCTTCGATCGGCAGGTACACGCGCGGGTGCGAGTTCCACAGCGCCATCGAGGGCAGCGGGCAGCTCAGCGGCAGGTCGGCGCGGTACACGACGTAGCGCTGCTCGGCGTTGGCCTGGGTCGGGTGGGCGTTGGCTGCGGTCATGATTCGAAAACGGCTGTGGCGACGCGGGCGGCAAGTTTACCAGTCCCCGCGCGAAGACCGGCGTCGAGCCCGGGCCTTCCGCCCTATTCGGGCAGGTCGAACAGCAGGACCAGCGCCCGCCCGTCGGCCGCGCCCACAAGGCGCAGCGTCCCGGCCTCGACGCGCAGGCCCAGCGCGTCGCCGGCCTGCAGGTCGATGCCGTCGTTGGCCGTCACCCGGCCCGACACCACCTGCACCCAGTACAGGCGCGAAACGTCGAGTTCGAACTCCGCCGTCTCGCTACGGTCCAGCCGCACCTGCCGGATCCGCGCGTCCTGGCGGATCGGCAGGCTCCCGTCGGCGCCATCGCCAGACGCGAGCAGCGTCCAGCCGCGGGCATCGGCGGGCGTGGCCGCACGCTTGTCGTAGGCGGGTTGGTGGTTCAGGCGCGAGGGCTGGATCCAGATCTGCAGCAGGTGCAGCGGTTCCGAGTTCGACGCATTGCGTTGCGCGTGCTGCACGCCGTGGCCACCGCTGAGCCATTGCAGCTCGCCACCACGCACGATGCCGCGGCCACCGATGGCATCGTCGTGCGCGAGTTCTCCGGCCACGACGAGCGTCAGCAGTTCCATGTTCGCCACGCGCGCCGTGTCGAAACCCGCGCCGGGTTCGAGGCGATCCTCGTTGAGCACGCGCAGCGGGCCGAAGCCCATCCACTGCGGGTCGTAGTAACCGCCGAAGGAAAAGCCGTGGCGGCTTTCGCGGCCGGAGGCGGCGGAATGGCCGCGGTCGCTGGAGGGGCGCTGGACGATCATGTGGACGCTGGAAACGACAAGGGCGGGAACGTGGCCATTGTCCCCGTTCCCGCCCCGTATGTCCGCCTGACGCTTACTTCGCCGCCGGCACCACGGCTTCGGTCGTGATGCGGATGGTCACGTTGTCGCTCACGTTCGGCGCGAACTTGTCCACGCCGAAGTCGCTGCGCTTGATGGTCGTGGTGGCGTCGAAGCCGGCCGCCGCGCGCTTGGCCATCGGGTGGTCGCCGATCTTGTTGATCGTGGTGTCCAGCACCACCGGCTTGGTCACGCCCTTGATGGTCAGCTCGCCGAACACGCGCAGCTTCTTGTCGCCCGCCGCTTCGACCTTCGTGCTCTTGAAGGTGATGGTCGGGTACTTCTCGGCGTCGAAGAAGTCGGCGCTGCGCAGGTGTTCGTTGAACTTCTCGACGTTCGCGTTCAGGCCCGCCAGCGGGATCGTCACTTCGACCTTCGAGGTGCCGACGTTCTTCGCGTCGTACGTGATGCTGCCGTCGACCTGGCCGAAGTGCGCGATCGGGTTGGAGAAACCGAAGTGGCTCCAGCTGGCGACGACGTCGGTGTGGTTCGGGTCGATCTTGTAGGTGGTGGCGCCACTGGCGCCGCCGGGCGCGGCGAAGGCGGAGGCGCTGGCGAGGACCAGGGCCGCAGTGAGGGCGATGCGCTTGAACATGGGTATCTCTCCGTGAGGGTGTGCAGGACGTACGGGACGGCGGAATTACAGGATCCGCGCCGCCTCGTCGAAGGACAGGCGCGGGGAACGGGCGAACAGCTTGGCCGTGTCGCCATGGCCGAGGTTGATCAGGAAATTCGACTTGATCTTCGTGCCGGCGAAGAAGGTCTGATCGACCAGCGCGTTGTTGAAGCCGGACATCGGGCCGGTGTCCAGGCCCAGCGCGCGTGCGGCCATCAGCACGTAGGCACCCTGCAGGCTGCCGTTGCGCAGCGCGATGGTGGTGAGGTCTGCTTCGGGCTTGCCGTCGAACCAGCCGCGCGCGTCGGTGTGCGGAAACAGGTACGGCAGCTTTTCGTAGAAAGCCAGGTCGAAGGCGACGATGGCGGTGACCGGCGCGGCCATGGTCTTGGCGTAGTTGCCTTCGTCAAGCGCGGGAGCGAGCTTGGCCTTGGCTTCGGGCGACTTCACGAACACCAGCCGCAGCGGCGACATGTTGGCGCTGGTCGGGCCCCACTTGGCCAGGTCGTAGAGCTCGCGCAGCGTCTGGTCGCTTACCTCACCGCCGAGCTCGTTGTGCGTGCGGGCGGTGCGGAAGAGCTGGTCCAGTGCTGACTCGGGCAGCGGCGGGGTGATGTGCGACATCGTTTGCTCCGGTAAAGCCGCGACTTCGCCGCAGCTGAGGTTCGAAAGTGTAGAGTCTGGCACGTTCGCAACAGCCGACTGATCCGGAACGGATTAATCACAAACGTGCAACGACGAAGCCCCGATCCCGCGCCTCAACGCGGGCCCGCGACCTGGACCCTGACCGACGGCCACGCCGGCAACATGCGCCAGGCGCAGGCGCTGGCCGCCGCGCTGGGCGAACCTTTCCGCGCCTGGACGCTCGCCCCGCGCACGCCGTGGCGCTGGTTCGCACCGCGCGCACTGCCGGGCAGCACGAATGCGTTCGGGCCGACGTTCGAACAGGCGATGCAGACGCCGCCTTCGCTGGCCATCGGGTGCGGGCGCCAGTCGGCATTGGCGACGCGCCTGCTGCGATCGCGCGGTGCGCGCGCGGTGCAGATCCTCGATCCGCGCATCGACGCACGCCATTGGGACCTGGTCGTCGCGCCGGAACACGACGGGCTGCGCGGCGAAAACGTCATCACGATGATCGGCAGCCTGCATCCGGTCGACGACCTGTGGCTTGCGGCCGGTCGGCATGCGTTTCCCGAGATCGGCGCCCTGCCCGGTCCGCGTACCGCGCTGCTCGTCGGCGGCGCCAGCGCGCACGCGCGTTTCGACGATGGCACCTACGACACACTGCTGCGCCGCGTGGAGCGTGTTGCACGCGACGAAGGCGGAAGCGTCCTGGCCACCACCTCGCGCCGCACGCCGTCGCACGTCGGCACGGCCTTGCGCGATCGCCTGCGTGGCGTTCCCGGCTTGATCTGGACCGATGGCGCCGACGGCCCGAACCCTTACGCGGGCCTGCTCGCCTGGGCCGACCGCATCGTCTGCACCGCCGACTCGGTCAACATGCTGTCGGAAGCGGCGGCGACGCTGGCGCCGTTGTTCGTGGCGGGGCATGAACGTGTCGAGGGACGGCCGCGGCGGTTCGTCGATGCATTGCTGCGAAGCGGTCGCGTGCGCCCACTCGACGATGGCATCGGGATGTTCGAAATCACGCCACTCCGCGAAACGGCGCGAGTGGCGAACGAAGTGAGTCAGCGACTGGCGTCCTGATCGAACACCAGCCCATGCCGATGCGTTGCGCCCGAGATCGCCTCGCGTGCGGCCGCGATCGCATCGTTGATCGGCAACCGTCGCGGGCGGCGATCGAGCGTACACGCGAGGCCGGCGTCGACGAACGTGGCGTGGGCCTGCGTCAACGCTTCCACTTCCGCCTCGTCCAGCCAGCCGCTTTGGCCTGTTGCCAGGATCAGCTCGCGCGTGTTGCGCGAAGACAGCCACTGGAGGTGCTGCGCCGAATGCGCGAGCACGGCGTACTGCAGCAGGAANTCCAGGTCGACCAGGCCNCCCTCNCCCTGCTTCAGGTCGAACGCCGCGGCGTCGCTGCGGTCGAGTTCGGCCCGCATGCGACGACGCATCGACACGACGTCGTTGCACACGGTCTGCACATCGCGTGTTCGCGACAGCGTCTGGCGACGGACATCCTCGACGTCGGCACCGAGCGATTCGTCGCCGGCGACGAATCGCGCGCGCACCAGCGCCTGGTGTTCCCATGTCCACGCGCGATCGCGCTGGTAGTCGCTGTAACTGGCCAGGCTTGAAACGAGCAGCCCCTTCGCGCCGTCCGGGCGAAGGCGCACGTCGACGTCGTACAACCGCCCCGCGCCGGTGACCGCGCCCAGCAACGCAACGACCTTCTGCGCAACGCGCGCGAACCAGCGCGTGGCTTCGAGTGGGCGCGCGCCGTCGGAATGCGCGTGTTCGCCGCCGGGTGCGTCGTAGATGAAGACGAGGTCGAGGTCGGAGCCGAAACCGAGCTCTTCCCCACCAAGGCTTCCGTAGCCGATCACCGCGAATCGCGCACCGGGCACGCGGCCGTGCGCGCTGCCGACTTCGTGTTCGGCCAGGCGCAGCACGCGCATCACCACGCCGTCGGCGAGCCAGGCAAGCTGGCGCGCGCCATCCACCGCGGAAAGCCGGCCGTCGCGCACCGCCATCGCGATGCGGAAACTCAATGCCTGGCGTACTTCGTTCAGCGCCTGCAGCACGGCTTCGGCGTCGTCGTTGGCACCGGGCGCCACGTCGGCGCATGCCGCATGCAGTTCGTCACGACCCGGCAGGGGACCTGCGACACGCGCATCGAGCAGTTCGTCGAGCAGCAACGGATACGACGCCAGGCGCTCTGCGAGCAGCGCACTGTGCGTGACGACTTCCACCAGTCGCGCGAGCGCGGCGGGCTGCTCGTCGAGCAACGCCAGGTACGCGCTTCGGCGCAGCACGTTGTGCAGCAGCGCAAGCAGGCGCCGCAGTGCGAGCATCGGTTCGCTCGATGCGGCCGCCGCCTGCAGCAGCGACGGCATCACGCGATCCAGCCGCCCACGCGCGCTATCGGACAAACCGCGTACGCCCGGGCTGCGCGCGAAATCGCGCAGCGCGCCGTCCGCGTTGCCCGCTTCGATGAAGCCCGCATCGGCAAGCGCCTCGCTGTCACCGTCTTCGGGCAGCGCGCGCCAGTAGGTCGTCAGCGCGTCGGGCGCGTTCCGGCGACGGCGCGGCGCAAGCAACGCCTCGAATTCCGTGGCGACGCGTGCACGCTGCACGTCCAGTGCGGCGCGCAGGGCAGTCCAGTCCTCGAAGTCCAGCGCAAAGGCGATGCGCTCGCGATCGTCATCGCTGTCGGGCAGCGCGTGCGTCTGTGCGTCACGCAGCATCTGCAGGCGATTCTCGAGCCGGCGCAGGAAACGGTAGGCGCCTGCGAGCAGGTCGCCCGTCTCCTCGCTCATCTGGCGCGCCTGCACCAGCGCGCGCAGCGATGGCAGCAGGCGACGATCGCGCAGCTCCGGCTCGCGCCCGCCGTAGATCAGTTGCAGCGCCTGCACGAGGAACTCGATTTCGCGAATGCCGCCCGGCCCGCGCTTGATGTCGTCGGCCAGTTCCTTGCGCGCGACTTCGGCGGTGATCGCCGCTTTCATTCCGCGCAGGCCGTCGAGCGCGCCGAAGTCGAGGTAACGGCGATAGACGAACGGGCGCAGGCTGTCGAGGAAGCGCTCGCCCGCCTGCGCATCGCCGGCGACCGGGCGCGCCTTCTGCCATGCGTAACGCTCCCAGTCGCGCCCCTCGCGCTGGAAGTACTGTTCCATCGCGTTGAACGACCACGCCACCCGCCCTGCATTGCCATAAGGACGCAGGCGCAGGTCGACGCGATGGCAGAAGCCGTCCACGGTGGGCTCGTCGAGCAGCTTGGCCAGCTGCTGCCCCAGGCGCGCGAAGTAGTGCTCGGCATCGAGGGCACGCGTGCCATCGGACTGCCCGTCGTGTTCGTAGGTGTAGACCAGATCGACGTCGGAACTGAAGTTGAGCTCGCCGCCGCCGAGCTTGCCCAGGCCGAAGACGACCAGCCGCTGCACGTTTCCATCGCGATCGCGCACGACGCCGTGGCGCTGGGCGAACTCCGCCTCCAGCGCTTCCAGCGCGATCTGCAGNCAGCGCTCGGCCAGGTGCGTGCTGCCCGCAAGCGTGGCGCCGACATCGTCCAGCCCCAGCACGTCACGCCAGATCAGCCGGGTGGAACCGGCGGCGCGATAGCGACGCAGCAGCGCGGGCCAGTCGGCGCGGTTGCCGGCATCGAGCAGGGGCTCCGCCGGCGGCTGGGCACCGTCGTCGCGCAGCAGGCCTTCAAGAAGATCCGGCTGGCGCGCAAGCGTGTCGAGGGCGAAGTCGCTGGCGATCGCGACGCGTTCGATGCGGGCGATGGCGTGCGGATCGGACAGGCGCTCGCCAAGCGCGGGCAGCGCCGCGCGCAGGCGCATGAGGACGCGGGCGATCAGCGGCTGGAATCGGTCGGGGGGCGAAGCGGACACGGGCGAAGTCATCGCGCCGATTCTGGCATGTGCGTTCGATGCGTCGGCGTTCGGGGGCGTGCGTGCGACGCAGCGGCAGGTTCGCGGCAAGACGCGTGCCCATTGGGCAAATAAAAAGCCCGCCCCGGTCGAACCGGTTGCGGGCCTGCTCCCTCCCCCACGTCGGGATGCAGGTCGATCGTGAAGGAACCGTTAGGGGGTTTGCACGCTGCACTGCAAAATAGAACTCAGCGGTTCAAATAGCGCATCAAATGACTTGTATCGGCCACCCTGTTCAGGTTTGGAACAAGCCTTCCTGACCCCGCGAATCACGCGCCCGCGAAGAACATCAGGTACACCAGCCGGCCGTTTTCCATCCGATCGCCGAATGCCGGCCCGGCCGTGTGCCAGAGCCACGGCCGCAGCAACACCAGCCGGTTGAAGCGCATCGGGGCGGTCATCGTGTGCTCCCACTGCGCATCGTCGTTGCTGTCTTTCTCGATCACCTCCCGATGCATGTGATCGAGCGACTCGTACCCCATCGCGCGCGCTTCGTCCTGGCTCCACGGTGCGCGCTCGCTGTTGGTCGGACGGTGGCGGAAGAACTCGGTGCCACCGCGGCAATCCTCGGGCCGGCTGAGGTAGAGGATCCCGGACCAGTACGCCTGGTCGATGTGGACCTTCGCGCGGCCCTTGTCCGCGGCGAGCGTCATGCGGAATTTCGCGTGCGACTGCAGCGGCGAGATCGGCTTGACGCGTTCGCCCACGAGGTTGGACACCGTGACGTCCAGGCCGTCCATCTCGATGCGTTCGACCGAGTTGCGCCCGGGAAACGCGCCCTGCTGTTCGGGATAGGTGAGCTGCAGTCCGACCTCGCGCAGCGATTGCGCATCGCGCGTGCTGAGGAAGTCGTCGACGATGATCAGGGAGGTCGGCATGCGCGCGAGCTTATCGGCTCGACGCGCCGCACGCACGGCGCACGAGGTCGCCCAANAAAGAACCCCGCATCGCTGCGGGGTTCTTCGTGTTGCCTCACGGGTAAGCGGGACTTAGAAGTCCATGCCGCCCATGCCGCCCATGCCGCCGCCCGGCATCGCCGGCTCGTCCTTCTTCGGCAGCTCGGCGACCATCGCTTCGGTCGTGATCATCAGACCGGCGATCGAAGCCGCGTTCTGC
>Ga0055531_10001640_pt1 | contig 16182 bp, 6 predicted proteins | sample AraplaCvi_mCL_r2_FD_55008 | JGI IMG/M metagenome (GOLD analysis project Ga0055531, IMG submission 55008) | Arabidopsis root microbial communities from North Carolina, USA - plate scrape MF_Cvi_mCL_r2 | ecosystem: Host-associated > Plants > Roots > Endosphere | place: USA: North Carolina...
ACATCACCTGCGTGTTCCGCGAGCGCATTTCGGCACAGGCTGGATCGATCATCCGGGTCCAGCCCGATCTCCAGGCTGTTCATATATTTGATCAGAACGGCGCCGCGATCCGATAGCGCCGATCCTTCGACCAGCCCTTCACATAGCGCCGGATAGCATCGTAGCTGCCGTCGTAACCCTCCTCCATCCGCCAGCAAAAGACGGATGGTCAGACGAAACAGGTGGGGGGCCAAAATTGGACGCCGGCCACCCCGCCAGAGGGGTCGATATTCCACGCCGAAACACATCACGTCGAGGAGACCTCAGCGCCGTCTCTCGGCATGGCGCCTGGGCGTGATGTTTTCGCGCACTCCGAGACAAGGTGAATTTACCTATCGGGGAAAAGCTCAGCCATCTTTACTTTTGCGTGCATTGGCCTCACGATGCCGCAACATTCGAAAGGGCCCGAACAAGACCCGTCATACTCCGCGACTTGGGTGCGCGGCTGTTTCATTTCATGCATCGTGATTTGCGTCTGACATCGTTGCTTTAGCGCTCGTAATTGCGGGGGTATCATGGCTTCAAGCAGCATCAGCAGCACGAGGACCCGGTCTCGCGCGCAACGGCGTGCGGCGGTCGCTCTCTGCCGCCATCCCGGCGTATTGAAGGTCGGGCTGGGCGCAAGCGTTGCCGGCACGCCGCTGCTCCGGGTCTATATGGCCAAAGAGCCGGAGGCAGCTGCGATTCCGGCACATTTCGATAGCTTCGCTACCGAGATCGCACAGGCGGTGCCGACCATCCCCTGCTCTTCCACGCCAACCTTCTATCCCGGCGACCCGATCAGCCGCGATATCTCCGACCGGGCGTCGAAGATCGGAACACTCGGCGCCATCGTACTGCGTACCGACAAGGAGAACGGCAATAAGCAGGAACGTTATTTACTCACAAATGAGCACGTGCTCGCAGCCGATTTTCTCAAGAACGATCAAGCCTCGATCTATAAGGGAACACGCGGAAGCTGCAACAAGCCAGGCGCGCAGGTTCGGGTAGATCCGACCGGTAAGTTCATGTTCAAGGGCAACCGGCTCTTGAAGGACTCGACTTATTTCGCGCTTGATATCGCGATCGCACCGCTGCTCGCGGGCGTGATGAGCTCTAATCGCAAGAGCGAAATCTCCAGTTTCGACGGACAGATCCGAGATCTGTGGGAAGAATACAAAAACCTGCCCGCCTTGCAGTCGATGCCGGCGTTCCAGAGGGGGCAGCAGGCCTCAATCGATGCGGCCGAGCAGGCCCAGACCGCGATCAATAGCGCGATCCGAAATATAGTTCCGGAAAACACGCTGAATGTGAAGAAGATCGGCGCCCGGACGGACGATACGGAAGGACAGATCATCGGCATTTGCGTACGCGATATCGATTCGCATACCAACGACGGCCTCTATCTACTGCAGCTTATCATCAAACCCACCACCAAGGTCCACAAATACGACGAGACCTACACGTTTATCCCGGAAACGGCGCAGAAGGTGCTCGATCACACCAATTCCAACCTGGTCGGATTTCCCCTGACCGTCACCGCGGAGGTTGTGGGCACCGATGACAAAGGCAACAAGAAGATCAAGATCAAGGGCGACGTCTTCTCGCTCAAGGGCGATTCCGGCTCGCTCATCATTGACGCTCAGGGCAAGGCCGTCGGCCTTCTGAATGCAGGAGCCTTGCTGGATGCCCGGCCCGTGGGGGCCAAGGACGACGTCGATATTCCCAACGGACTCACCTTCGCGCAATTCATCGTACCCGCCTTCGCGCAGATGGAGAACTACAAGGACGACGACAATCCGGTGGAAAAGCCGGTCGCGACCCTGACATTCGTTCCGCCTGGCGATCCTGCCAGCGCGCAACCGCTTGCCATCGAGGCCTTCGCGCCGCCGCGCGACGAGAACCAGGAGCTGGCCGACCGGCTCGAGGACCTGGTCGGCACCGGACCTGACGGGCAGCGCCTTGTGCGCATCGCGCGCGCGCATCTCGCGGAGATGCGGAACCTGATCCACCATCGCCGCCGCGTGACCGTTTCCTGGCATCGCAACAAGGGGCCGGGCTATGTCGCGGCGATCGAGCGCTCGCTGCGCAACAGGACGCCCGTGCCGCGGGAGATCGACGGAATCTCCCTCGCATCAGGCCTACGCGCCATGCGTTTCGTGCTGATGCAGGAGGGTAGCGACGGATTAAGGGCGGCGCTCGCGGCGCATGCCGACTGGTTCATTGCCCTTCTCGAGCAGTCTGACGGCGTGGAGAATGCGCTTGGCAGGCTGAAGGCGGGCGCGGCCGTGGCGCCGCCCTCCGGCATCCGCGTCATCAATGCAAAAGGCGTTCCGGGGACGATCGGCGCGGCGCTGCGACGTCACGACGGGCGGCTCGTGCTTCTCGGCAGCCATCACGTGATCCATGGCCGGGGCGCCGAGACCGGCGATGCCGTTTTCGGGCTCGATACCCGGGATGGAGCACTTGTCGAGATCGGCCGCAGCATCGGTGGATGGATCGGGCGGCTGACGGTGGCGGGCGAGCCGGTCTTCGCCGATTGCGCCGCGGTGCTGTGCCACGATCTTCCTACCCTGCCGCAATCCTGGCGCGAGCGGCTTGCCTTCGCTGGCACAGTTCGACGGCTTTGCCGAACCTGCCGCGGGCGCGGCGGCGTTCAAGGACGGTGCGGCGACCGGGCGCACGAAAGGGCGCATTGCCGATATCGATTTCTCGGATGTCACCGTCATCGAGGACGACAGCTTCGAGACGAGCGGACAGATCCTCGTCACGCCGGTCGCGGCCGACGGACTGCGCGACGGGATCGAGGTGAATTTCTGCGCTCAAGGCGATTCGGGTGCCGCGCTGTTCGACGAGCAGCGCCGCCTTGTCGGGCTGATCTGGGGCACCAATGCGCTTGGCGAAGCGATCGCCAGCCCGATCGGCGCCGTGCTCCGGGCGTTGGACCTGACCCGCGAGATCGGTTCGCCCGCGCTGGAGGAAATCTGAGCATGGCGTCGCCCCCGATCACCTATCAGCCGAGCGCGCTCATCGTTAACACAGCGTCCGACGTGGAGCCGGCGCTGCTGGGCTGCTTCGCCAAGCTCGGGAATAAGGTGGTCCTCATCAGCGCGTCACATGTGCTGTTCGCAAAGAACGACATGGCGGTCTCTTCGGGGGAAGGCATCTATGCCGGAAGCTACAGTAGCTGCTGTGGCGGCGGCCCCAAGATCGCCACCACGATCAAGACCTGGCGGGAGGGTTTCCGCCCGCTCTCAGGCATGACCGATACCTACGACACCGACTGCGCTGCGGCGATCTTGGAAAAAGGCATCAGCTATTCCAACGAGATACCACAAATCGGGATGATCAAGGGCGTCGCACCGGAGCCGCCGGCAGACTGGATCATGGAGGACCTCACTCAGGTTCCGGATCCGCAGAAGATGCTACGGATGTACAGCCCCACGCATGGCGGCCTGCGCTACGGCACGCTGTATTACAAGGGTCCCAATTTCCCGCCTCCCACGTCGCTGTGCCCGGGCCCGTTCTCCGCCAGCGACGATGCCGAGCACAGCATGATGAAAACAGGCAACCAGCTCATGGTGGTCCCGCGGCTGCTGCCGAAGGCGGGTGAGAGCCGCAAGGAATATCTGCTGCGCTACAAGGCATTCGTCACCTCCGGCCAGAAGATCACCTTCGGCGAGCCCGGCGATTCCGGAGGAATCATCGTCGACAACGCAAATCCCGCCGAACCGAAGGTGATCGGCCTCATGAGCCGTGCGTTTTCCGCCGACGCTCTCGCCAGCGACTACACTGCCCAGGGCAGTCCGCCTCCGCTTGCGCTGCAATGCGCCACCGGCATTGGCATCGTGACCCCTATCGCCAACGTGCTGAAGCAACTCAACGTCACGATCGATCCGGACATGAAGGGCACGATGCCCGCATCGGGCCGGCCGGCCTATGTCGTATCGCGTATCCTCGACCGCGCCGACATCGACGACATCCAGGGCGCCCTGGCACGGCTCAAGCAGCGGCTGATGCGGACACGGCATGGCGCGCTGGTCGCGGAGAAGCTCGACGCGCACCAGGACGAGGCGCGGCGGCTGGTCAACCTCGCGCGACAGGTCTCCGCCACCTGGCACCGCAATCGCGGCCCGGCCTTCGTCCAACATATGATCAAGAATCTGCGCAACCCCGCGCATCGCGTGCCGCTGATGATCGATGGCGTGACCTTGGAGGAGTTGCTGACGCGCATGCGCGCGATTTTCATGCGCCATGGCAGTGATGCGCTGAAGCGCGACCTCGCACGCTATGGCGATTTCGCGATCCGGGCGCTGTCCGGTACGACCAACTTGCACGATCTGGTCGATGCGCTCAAACCCCAGGGACTCGAACCCGAATGAGCGAAACCGGCAGCACGCTCGCAGCGATCTTCAACNTCCTAAAGNCCATGATCGGCGGGATGACAGGGCGACTNACGCCNCAATCCGCGCCGGCCTTCCTGGCGGAGCTCGGCTTGCCGGTGACCCCCGCCCAGGCCGCGAGCCTGTCGGCACCGCTCGTCAAGCTGGGCGGCCACGTCACCCAGCTTGCGAACTTCTCGAGCGAGCTCGAAGGGGCAATCGCGAGCGGCAACACCGGCGCGATCATCTCCAAGCTGCCAAAGGCGATCAGCGAATTTGCCGCCACGGTCGACGCCATCGACGCCCTGGTCCAGGCGATCGGCACGCTCAATCTCTCAGTCCGGCGTCACGCCAGCCGACATTTCCGCGCTGCCGCAGAGGCTGTTCGACTTCCTGGCGATCAGATATCTCGGCACCTATGGCGGCCTCAACCAGGTGCTGGAATTCGCCGGGGTGATCGAGCGCACCGACGTCAATGTCGATTCCGTTGATCCGGCGAAGCCCTTCTACACCCTGAACACGCTGCATCCTGACAGAATTGCCGGCTGGATCACCGCGCCGAAAACGCAGCTGCAGACCCTTTACGGCTGGGGCGGCGCGAATTTCGAGCAGAAGCTGTTTCCGCTGCTGGACAAGCTGGTAGCAGAACTTGGCCTGCCGGTCCTGCTCGACAAGACCGGCGGCACATGGGCGCTGGAAAGCTTCGGCGTGAGCCTCACCCCCAACGCGTCGCCGCTGGGGCTCAAGATCGGCTTTGCGGACAAGATTACCAACGGCTCTGCCGAGATCCACGGCACGGGCCGGACGCTGGCGCTGAAAGCCGATACCGGGCTCGGCACTGGCGCCTCGATCCTGGTGCAGCCGAACGGCACGGTCACCATCAGCTCGCCGGATTCGTTCAACACGCCGGGCACGATCGGCCTCACCTTTACCCGCGAGCCCGATCAGCCGATCCAGATTTTCTCGCTCCCCGGCGGCAGTCGCCTTGAAGCCGCGAGCTTCAGCGCCTCGGCAGGTTTGCAGGTGAAGTGGAACGGCAAGACCGCCGATGCCAGCTATCTCATCGGCGGTGCGATCAAGGGCGGCAGGGCCGTGATCGATTTCAGCGAGGGCGACGGTTTCCTTTCCAAGATCCTGTCCGGCATCCATCTGGAGAACAGCTTCGATCTCGGCTTCGATTACTCGGGCAAGGAGGGGCTGCATTTCCATGGGAGCAGCGCGCTCGACATCCAGCTCGCTTCGCATATCAGCCTCGGCCCCATCGAGCTTTCGGCGCTGACGCTGACGGTCGGCATTGACAACGGCAAATTCCCCGCCGCAATCAGCACCGATCTGAAAGCATCGCTCGGCCCGATGACCGCTGTGGTCGAAGGGCTCGGTTTCGAGATCGCGATCGCGCTCGCCGCCGGCAACAGCGGCAATCTCGGGCCTCTCGATATCGTTCCGGGATTCAAACCGCCGAAAGGCGTAGGGCTGTCGATTAACGCCGGAGCGGTGAAAGGCGGCGGCTATCTCTACCTCGATTTCAAGAAGGGCGAATATGCCGGCGCGCTGGAGCTCGATCTTGCCGGGATCGTGACGGCCAAGGCGATCGGCCTGATCAGCACCAAACTGCCCAATGGCAACAAGGGCTTCGCGCTTCTCATCATCATCAGCGTGGAATTCGGCACGCCGATCCAGCTCGGCTTCGGCTTCACCCTGATCGCGGTGGGTGGCCTTGTCGGACTCAATCGCTCGATGAACCTCAACGCGCTGGCCGAGGGCATCCGCAGCGGCGCGGTCAACAGCATCATGTTCCCCAAGGGCGTGATTGCCAACGCGCCGAAGATCATCAGTGACCTGGGCAATTTCTTTCCTAGCGAGGAAGGTCATTTCCTGATCGGGCCGATGGCCAAGATCGGCTGGGGCACGCCGACCCTGATCAGCCTGGCGCTGGGCGTGATTATCGAGATCCCGCCGGGCGACATCGCGATCGTCGGCGTGCTGAAGGTCGCGCTGCCGACAGAGGATATCGGCCTGATCGTGCTACAGGTGAACTTCATCGGCGCGATCGAGCCCGACAAGGCGCGGATGTGGTTCTTCGCGTCGCTTTACGATTCCCGCGTCCTGTTCATCACGCTCGACGGCGACATGGGGTTGTTGTTCGCGTTCGGCGATGACGCCAATTTCGTGGTCAGCCTGGGCGGCTTCCACCCGCGCTACAATCCGCCGCCGCTGCCCTTTCCCAATCCGCGCCGGATCAGCATCGACATCCTGAACACTCCAATCGCGCGCATCCGGGTAGACGGCTACTTCGCGGTGACCAGCAACAGCGTGCAGTTCGGCGCCCATGCCGAGCTCTATTTCGGCTTCAGCGTGCTCAATGTCGATGGCCAGATCGGTTTCGACGCACTGCTGCAATTCTCGCCCTTCCATTTCATCGTCGAGGTTTACGCCTCGCTGTCGGTGAATGTGTTCGGCGCCGGGCTGTTCAGCCTCTCGATTTCGCTGTCGCTGGAGGGGCCGACGCCGTGGCGGGCACATGGCTCGGGCTCGATCACCATCCTGTTCTTCAGCGTCGATGTCGATATCGACACGACCTGGGGCGAAACGCGCAACACGACCCTGCCGCCGGTCAAGGTGATGCCGCTCTTCGTCGGCGAGTTCAGCAAACCGGAGAACTGGCGCGCTTTGCCGCCGAACAAGAACAAGCTCCTGGTCTCGCTGCGCAAGCTTCCCGAGGATGAAGCCGCTCAGGTGCTGCATCCCCTCGGCGCGCTCCGCGTCACGCAGCGGGCGCTGCCGCTCAACCTCAAACTCGACAAGGTCGGCACACAGAAGCCGAGCGACGTGAACCGGCTGAGCATCACCGCGGGCGGAAGCGGCCTCGTCAAGAAGAGCGACGTCAAGGAGCGGTTCGCGCCGGGACAATACCAGGACATGGACGACGCGCAGAAGCTGTCGCGCCCAGCTTATGGTCCGGAGAATGGCGGGCTTGATCTCTCCCCCGCCGGCAAGCCGCTTGCCGCGAGCCGGATGGTGAAGCGCGTCGTGCGTTACGAGCAGATCGTCATCGACACCGGCTTCAAGCGCAGCCGGTTCATGTTCTTCCTGCTGGCGGGCAAGCTGTTCAACTTCTTCTTGGGAAATGCGAGCGCCTCGCAGAGCGAGCTGTCCATGGCCTACAACAGGAAGCTGCAGCCCTTCGACGAGGTGATCACGGTTGCCGCGGCCGGCTATAGCGTCGCCTTCCAGGACACCAACAAGACTTATCTCTCCTCGGCGACATTCGCCAGCGAGGCGAGTGCGCGCGAATATATGAACGTTCAGATCGCCAACGACGCCGGTCTGACGGACACGCTACACGTCATTCCCCAGCACGAGCTCGCGGCATGAGCGACGATATCGCCACCTATTCTTTCCTGCCCTGGCTGCGCAACGGCCTGGGCAACCTCGTCACCGCCAAGGACGGCGATACGAGCGTGAAATTGCGCGCCACCATCCCCGTGACCTTGCATCTGGCGGGCGACGGAGTGGCGGGGCCGGCGCAGGCGCAGGATGTCACGCGCAATATCGCGCTCTACGGACCGGGCGACATCATCGGCATCGACAAGAAGACGATCATTCGCACCGAGCCGCGCGACAACATCAAAATCACCAATTTCGAGCCCAACTATCTGCCGCTGATCGAGTTCTATGACGAAGATCTGCCCTGGCGCTACACGCCGGCCGGCGTTGATGTCGCAGGCCCCGCGCCGGGGCGTAATCGCTTGCGTCCCTGGATTGCGCTGGTGGTGCTGGCGGACAACGAGTTCGAGCGCGGCACGAACGCCAAGAACCGTCCCCTCCCCTTCATCCAGCTGAAGGGCTTCACGGTCCTTCCCAATGCCGACGAATTGTGGTGCTGGGCGCATGTCCATGTGAACCGCAGCCTGGCGGCGAGCGACACCGAGATGGTGTCGGACGACATGAACGCGGTGCTGCCTAAGCTGGAGGCCGTGCTGAACGGCAATCCCGACCTCGCCTATTCGCGCCTCATCTCGTCGCGCAAGCTGGCGCCCAAGACCGCCTATCACGCCTTCGTCGTGCCGGTGTTCGAGAGCGGGCGGCGGGCGGGCCTCGGCCTTGATCCCGCGGGCGCGCCGCATGCGACCTTCTCGGCTTGGGCCGACTACAGCGGGCGGCCGGAATCGCTGAATATCCCCTTTTATTATTCCTGGAGCTTCCGCACCGGCGAGACCGGCGATTTCGAATCGCTGGTGCGCCTTCTCAAGCCGCAGCCGATCGACAAGCGCGTCGGCACCCGCGACATGGACGTGCAGACGCCCGGCTCGAACCTTCCGGGCGTCACCGATGCGCAACTGAAAGGCATCCTCAAGCTCGGCGGGGCGCTGCGCGTGCCGCGCGAGGATTATTCGCCGACCGAGCTGATTGAGGTCGATAAATACGATCAATGGGCGACGCCCTATCCGCGCGCGTTCCAGGACAAGCTTGCCAATCTGATCAACCTGGCCGACGATTACGCCGCAGACGGGCCGCCGGCCGCCAATGCCGCGTCGGGCCTGGGCAGCGAGGTCGAGAACGATCCCGACCCGCTGATCACGCCGCCGCTCTACGGTACCTGGCACGCGCTGACCAAGCGGCTGCTGCGCCAGCGCGACGGCAGCGATGCCAGCCCGAAGGACAATTGGGTGCATGAGCTCAATCTCGATCCGCGCTACCGCGTCGCGGCGGGATTCGGCACCGGCGTAATCCAGAAGAACCAGGAAACCTATATGGATGCGGCCTGGGCGCAGATCGGCAGCATATTGGAGGCAAACCACCGCATCCGCCTGGCGCAACTGGCGATGGAGCTGTCCCTGGCATGGCACAGCCGGCAATTCGTTCCGCTTGCCAGCGCCGATCCGGNGAAGACGCTGATGCTGACCGCGCCGCTGCACAAGCGCGTGATCACCGACGGCTACACCGTCCNCTACACNATGACCAAGAGCCGCGTNCAGCCGGCGATGACCTCGGCGGTGATGCGGCGGACGACGCGGCCGCGCGGGCGGCTGATGCGTGCTTTGCCCTTCACGCCCGAAATCAGGCCGGACAATCTGATCACCCGCGTGAATGCCGGCCTCGTGAGCGCCGCGCCGCCAAAGGTGACGCCGCCTGGCGTCGTCACCATGGACGAGGTTGCCGATCAGGTGCTGCCAAAGGGCGTGCCGGAATTCGTCATCAGATGGCTGCGTAAGCATCGGTTTTTCCGCTGGCTCGTACTGCTGATCGCGCTGCTGCTCCTGCTCATCGGGATTGTAGTCGGACTGCCGGCCGGCTGGCCGGCGCTGGCGGGCGCAGCGATCGGCGGCTGGCTGTTCTGGCTGCTCTCGCAGTGGCAGAGCAAAATCGCGAAGTCCGACCAACTGCGCGACGACAACCAATCGCCGGAGGCGATCGCCGATCTGCCCAAGAGCCCGGATTTCACGATCTCCGATCCGTCGGCGCCGGTGATGCCGCATTTCGGGGCGAGCGACAGCGTCACCGCGATCCGTTTTAAGGACGCGCTGGTGGCGTCGCGCACGATGGTGGAGGCCGCGACCGCGGCAGGCGTGACCGCGCCCAGGACCTCGCTCGACCTGCCGGCGCTGGGCAAAGTTGTCGTCACGGCGATCGATCCGGCAAAGACCATCCCGGGGCAGATCTGGCGCGAGATCACGATCCCTGACCGCATCCGTCTCAATATGCCGGACACCTTCGTTGAGGCGATGGCCTATCCGGTTATCGACACGCCGATGTACAAGCCGTTGGTCGAGCCGGCCGAGCTGTTCCTGCCCAACATCAACCTGATCGCGCAAAACAGCGTGACGTTGCTCGAGAGTAACCAGAAATTCATCGAATCCTACATGGTCGGGCTCAACCACGAGTTCGGGCGCGAGCTCTTGTGGCGGGAATTCCCAACCGACCAGCGGCCCAGCACCTTCCGGCAGTTCTGGGATGTCAGCGGGGTGTTCACCAACTCCAATCTCGACAACGAGGTGTTGAAGGAGAAGCTGCGCGACATCCCGCCGATCCACAAATGGCCGAAGCACTCCGTGCTCGGCGACCACGACAATCGCGACAAGGAGGCGGAGATCGTTCTGGTCATCCGCGGCGAGCTTCTGAAGCGCTATCCCAATGCAGTGATCTATGCCCACCACGCGGCGTGGCCGCTGAAGGATGACGGCGTTACGATCGACCACACGCTGGAGCGTCGGCTGGTCGAGATCACCGGCAACGAGAGCGAAGCGGATTTGCGCAAAAAGATGCGCACGCCGCTCTATCACGCGCAGGTCGCGCCTGACATCTACTTCTTCGGCTTCGATCTGACGGTGAAGGTCGCCAAAGGCGATCCGGGTAACAACAAGAACGAGGAACCGGGCTGGTTCTTCGTGATCAAGGAGCGCGCCGGTGAGCCGCGCTTCGGTCTAGACACCGACAAGCAGGTGACCAAGACCACCTGGAACGATCTCGCCTGGCCGGACGTACAGCCGGGCGCGCCGGGCAGCTTCATCGCGGCCAAGGCGCTCAACCCGGCTGTGACGCTGACAAGTCCGGGCGACGATGTGCCCGACACCAAGGAGCAGCACATCGAGGACATGGCGGTTCATTGGGACGCCAGTTTGAACGCGGCGGACGCGGCTTACATCCTGTTCCAAGTGCCGGTGATGGTGGCGATCCACGCCGACGAAATGTTGACCAAGACATGACGGTGGTGGCACGATGAGCGACTTCGAGACGGCCCGTGACCAGCTCGCCGAAGCCCGAGCGAAGAGCGCCGCTGCCGCCGCAGCACTGCTGACGGCGCGTAACCGCTTCTTGCGGGTCAAGGCGCAGCAGAGCACGCTGGCACGCAGCTTCGACGCCAAGGATACGGCACAGTCGGCGAAGCGCGACGCGCTGATAGCCGAGCACGCGGACGCGGAAGCGGCCACGAAATCCTGTGAGGCCGCGCTGGCGCAGCTCCGCGGCGCAGAGCGCATCGCCGTGGTGAATTTCGCGGCCCTTGCCGATCCGCGCACTGCGATCTCCCGCCTGAGCGACGACGTGCCGTTCCTGCTCTTTCCGGTCCGGCTCGAAACGCGGTTCAAGACGGTGCAGGTGGCGCACCAGCACAGTCAGGCCTCCGCGCAGCAGCACGCCGAACAACAGCTCTGGGTTCGAGTCTATCCCGACACCTGCTCGATCGACACGTTCGAGCCAGAATTGTCCGACACCGAAGTGACGAGCGGCCGGACCTATTGGGCGCAGATCTGGCAGGCCGGCGGGCAGGAGGATCAGGAGCGCGGAGCCTGGCGCAGCCTTGTCGCGAGCCATGGCAGCGGCCGCGCGGCATGGATCGTCAAGAACTACCTGCCGGTCAATATTGCAGACAAGCCGGTGAAGGCCGATCGGGACGATCTCGTCCTGACAATTACTGGCGAAGCGGCGATTGCACCGGCGGAATGGGACGACATCGCTGCCTATTGGAAGGCAGCGTGGCTCGCGAAGGACGATATGGCAGCGCGGATCGACGCAAGCGATGCCCTGACCGCCCAGGTCGGCGCCGGCCGCGCGGCGGAGGTTATCGCCACCATGCGGCCGGTCAATTTCGATCCGCCGCCGCTGCGCGAAACCCCGCCGCCGCCTAAGCTGGTGTCGGTCGCCTATCTCCAGCTCCCGCCGAGCGACGATGCGGCGGGCAAGAGCCTCTCCTGGTCGCGCGCGCCCAAGGCGGTACTGCTGCCCGATCGTTTCGTCCTGCTCTGCTATGGCGACAGCGGCGATCCGATGGTCGTGCTGGGCCAGCCGGTTGCGGCCCCGCTGGTCGTCGGGGCTGATCCGCTGGCGAGCAAGGAGGAGCAGCTCAAGCAGCTCGACGGTGAGCTGCGAATGCCGGACGAGATGAAATGGATGGTCGATTTCGACCGCGCGGTTTCTGAAGGCATGGGCTTCCGTTTACCTCTCACCGCNGCGCAGGCACAGAAAGGCTTCAAGCGCCTGATCGTGCTCGGCGTGCGGCTCAGCAGCGANCCGATGGCAGCGAAGGCAGAGCTGGAGACGCTGATNCAGCACCACCGCTACGGCCGCGGCGGCTTTCAGATCCTTTCGCANGGCACGCCGACCAACAACACCGAGACCGAGGGCTCCGGCTATACGCGCGGCGACAATCCAGACGCCAGCTTCGACGTCNTGTTCAAGAACGCGGCACCGGCGGCGTCATCCAACTGGCTGAAGAAGACCGACGGGCAATGGTTGGCCGAAAGCCTCGGCATCGATCCCGCGGTCTTCACCGACACGCCGGGCGCAACCGGGATGGACCAGGCCGAAGCACGGGCGATGAACACCGCGCTGTGGCCGAGCACGATCGGCTACTGGATGGAAACGATGATGTCGCCGGTCTTCTCCGACCAGGCGGTGGAGAGCACGCGGTCCTATTTTACGCAATATGTCAGCGGCCGCGGCATCGTGCCGGCGGTGCGCATCGGGCGGCAGCCATACGGCATTCTTCCCGCAACCGCGTATGGCCGCATGCGCTGGCTGTACCAGGATGCACACGCGACCTTCGCGCCAAGCGCGGGCATGCCGGCCTATCTACGCCAACTGCTGCCGCTGCTTCGCAAGGTAGACGCCGAATGGACTGATCTGGCCAAGCAGGTGTCGCATGTCGGCAAGGCGGGCGACGCGCACCAGATCCTGCTCGACATCATGGGGCTGAATTCCGGCGCGGTNGAATACACACAGCGCTTCGCGAAGTCCGCGCAGCAGGTGTTCAACGAGGCCAATCTCGGCGGCTTCGGCGAGCTCCTGGGCGCGCTGGTGCTNGCCGGCCTCGACCANGCGAGTACCGACCTCCTCGCCCAGCTCGGCTATGGCGGCGAAAAGCCCGCGATCATGGAGAAATACTATCTCGGCAAGTTCAATGTCCTAAGCGGCCCATTGATCGACGATAGGCCGCTGTCGGAGACCGATCCGATCCGCGCCTATACCGCGTCGGGCAAGAACTACATCCAATGGCTCATCGACGCCGCGCACAGCTCGATGGACGATCTGAGGCTACAGAAGGGCTTTGCCAACAACAAGGCACCGAACGCCCTCCTCTATTTGATGCTGCGCCATGCGCTGGAGATGGGCGCTCATGATGCGAGCCTGCGCCTCTATCGCGACCACGGGCTGATGACGGCGACAGAGATCAACCAGCTTAAGAGCGAGCCGGTCTTCATCCATGTCACGCCCAGCGCTCCGGTGAGCGAGAGCCGCTATGCGCCCCTCTACCGCACCGCGCCGGCCATCACCAAGAGCCCCACCTTGTTGATGGGCAATTACATTGCCGCCTCCATCGGGCTCTTGTTCGCCACACGCTACCTGAACGACCAGGTCCGCGCGCTGGACGTGCCTGAAGGATACGCCGACCGCGCGGCTGGAGCGGGTTTTCGCCGAGCATATCGATTGCTGCACCTACCGGTTGGATGCCTGGATGCAGGGCTATCTGCATGTCCAGCTGACGCAGATGCGTGGGATCACTGACGGCAGCAACGCGGCGCCGAAGCAGGGGCTGCATCTGGGCGCCTATGCCTGGTTGGAGAATGTGCGGCCGGAGAACAAGGTGATGACGCCGGTGCACCTGCGCGGCGAGATCGACAAGGCGTTGAACCCGCCCGGCGCTCCGCCGCTGACATACGACAGCACGAATGAAGGCTATGTCCACGCGCCGTCGCTCAACCACGCGGTGGCGGCGGCGATCCTGCGCAACGGCTACATCTCCAACGCCAATCCGAAAAATCCGGACATGATGGCGGTCAACTTGTCATCGGATCGCGTGCGCACCGGGCTTTCGCTGCTGGAGGGTATCCGCGGGGGGCAGAATCTGAGCGCCCTGCTCGGCTACCAATTCGAGCGCGGCCTGCATGACAGCAACTCGGTTGCCGAGATCGACCAATACATCTTCGACCTCCGCAAGGCATTCCCGCTGGTCGCGGATCGGCTGAAATCGACCAAGAGCGATCCAGACACGCCGATCGAAGCGGTGGCGGCAAGCAATGTCGTCGATGGCATGGCCCTCGCCGCGCGTGTAAAGACTTCCGGCACGAACTTCTCGAGCCTCCTGCCCGGCGCAAGCCAGAAGGCGCTCGACGTGATCGGGGCGCAGGCTGCGCTGCTGCTCGCGAGCTATGATGCGGTGGCCGATCTGGCGCTGGCGGAAGGCGTCTACCAGGCGGTGATGGGCAATTACGACCGCGTCGCGAGCACGCTCGATTCCTACAGCAAGGGCCACTTCCCGCCCGACCCCGACGTCGTGAAGACGCCGCGCAACGGACTGGCGCTGACGCACCGCGTCGGCCTGCAGCTCGAAAGCGGGCGTGATCCTAACACTTCGCCGGTGCCAGGCCTGGCCATGACTCCGCGTGCGATGGCCGAGCCGGCGCTGAACGCCTGGGCGGCGGCGATGCTCCCCTCGCTGGAGCGGATCGGTTGTGTCGCGACCTATGTCGATGCGGCGGGCGCGGCGATCCCCCTCGAGGTGACACTGCGCGATCTGAAGCTGCAGCCGCTCGACCTGATCCAATCGTGCCCGACGATGCGCGCCAGGACATGACCGAGCTGAACGACCGGATCGTCAGCCATGTCGTGGAGAGCGCGCCGCTGCGCCCTGATGGGGGGGTAACGATCGCCCATATGGCAAAGTTCGCGGCCGACATCTCGATCTTTGAGGCCCTGCCACTGCTCCGCGCGCTGCGCCGACTGGTACTCCTGTCACGGCCGCTGCGCGCCGCCGATTGCGCGCTGAGCGGTGAGGCGGATTCGCATTTCGACGACGACGTCTCCATCGATCCGCAGCGCGTGACGCTCGGCCGCGATGCATTGCAGGCATTGCGCAACGATTGCAACGCCTTAGCCGCGGCATTGGCCGGGGCGCTGGCCGATCCGGTAGCCAACGGGGCCGCAATCGTCGCCGGCGCGGATGCGACGATGGACCAAGCCGTGGCCTCTTCCGGCGCGGGTCGCAATTCAGCCTGCCGCACAGCGGATGGGGCTTCGCCTTCGCCTGGCGGCGCGGCGTGTTCACCACGCTGCTCGACAAGATCGCCAAACGCACCGCGCAATGGCAGGACAATCTTGCCGCGTTCGACGACTGGATCGCCAAATACGACGCCTTGCCCGCGGACGCTGACGACAAGGCGCGGTTCGAGATCCTGCGCCGCGCCGAGAGCGAGGTCGCGACCGCGAAGACCGATCCGCTGCCCGCCAGTGCGGACGATTTCCGCGCCACGCTGCTTGCCCTGCGCTCGATCTTTGCGGCCCGGCGGCAGAGCTTCCTGGACCTGCTGTCAACAACACGAAGCAAGGCGAGCGACCTGCTCGGCGATGCGCGAGTCCTGCTGCCGGTCGCAGATATTGATCCGACGCCGCTCACCCTCAACGACGAGGAGACTGCGACGATCGTCTTCGTCCAGGAGACGCAGGCCGTCCTGACCGCGGTGATGGCCGATATCGACAGCCGCCTGGTCGCTTCGCAGGCCGCGCTCGACGCGTCCACCGCTGCGGCCAATGCGCCAGGCAGCGTGAAGTCTCTGCAAGACGCGGCCACGGCGCTGTTCGGCGAGCATTTCGTTCTTCTCCCCGAATTCGGCCTGAAAACCGCGCAGGCGGCCGAGATTGAGGCAGCACTGGCGGACGGCGCCGATGGCGGACCGCTTCTCTCCTATCTCCAGACCACTGTGGGCCTCGATCTGCCCGTCGATGAATGGTTCACGGGCGCAGCGCGGGTGCGCGAGAAGCTGCGGACCTTCGAGCAGGTCGCAGC
>Ga0055531_10001643_pt1 | contig 16169 bp, 21 predicted proteins | sample AraplaCvi_mCL_r2_FD_55008 | JGI IMG/M metagenome (GOLD analysis project Ga0055531, IMG submission 55008) | Arabidopsis root microbial communities from North Carolina, USA - plate scrape MF_Cvi_mCL_r2 | ecosystem: Host-associated > Plants > Roots > Endosphere | place: USA: North Carolina...
CAGCCGCGCCGCTCCGGCTACCAGCGCGAGACGATCATCGAGGCTGCGATGAAGAGCGTGACGCGGACCGTCGCAACCCAGGTGGGCCGAGCGATCGTGCGCGGGATTTTGGGTAGCTTGAAGCGGTAGGGTTTCTTGAGGGACCGGATGGCGGCGGCGAGATCGTCCAGTCCAGTCGCTGACGATTGGCCGTTGTGGCCGGGATACCCCCCTCTGCCCTGCCGGGCATCTCCCCCTCAAGGGGGGAGATCGGATGGGGCGCGCTCCCTGCCCCGATCACGGTGGAGATCTGGCGCTTGTCCATGCCGTCGCCAAGGCTGACGCTTTGGGCCAGGCCAATATGTGCGGCCGGGATCGATACTCCAGGCTCAAAAGGGAACGGAGAGCCGGCCTCTGGCCGATCTCCCCCCTTGAAGGGGAGATGCCCGGCAGGGCAGAGGGGGGTGTTTCCGCACCACGCCAACCCGGCCCCACATCCCCTCACCTTTTCCGCACGAACTCCGTCCGCAGCACAAGTCCCTTGATCGCGTCATGCCGGCAGTCGATTTCTTCCGGGTTGTCGGTCAGCCTGATCGACCTGATTACCGTGCCCTGCTTCAGGGTCTGACCGGCGCCCTTGACCTTCAGATCCTTGATGAGCGTGACGGAATCGCCGTCCTTCAGCACGTTGCCGGACGCGTCGCGCACCTCGATGATGCCTGCGCCGGCCGCAGCGGCCATTTCCGAAGCCGGGCGCCATTCACCCGTCGCTTCGTCATAGACGTATTCGTCGTCATCGCCTGCCATCGGCGTCTCTCCTGATATCGAAATTTCGCCGGTCGGCGGTGGCCGCTTATAGCAGCCGGACCGTTCCGGGCAAGCGTCGCCGCACCAGGCCCCGCCGCGATGTCGTCCGGTTGCATTCGCCCGGGCACGATGGTATTTCGCTTTCGTGCTTTTCAAGAGAAAGGAGGGTCACGTGCACAATTTCTATTTCCGGTACTACCGGACACGTGGTCCCGTCGACGCCCTGCAGATGCGTTTGCAGGGCTGACCAGAGGCCGTTTCTCTTAAAGCATCCCCTTCCTGGTCTGCCCTTCGTGGCCCGCAGCCCCGAGTTTCCGCTCGTGCACGCGCGCGATTTTCACAGACGCTGCAAGCAATTGCATCGGCAATAGCCGAGCAAGCACGCATCCTCGATGGCCGAGCGCCCGCGATGCCTGCGCCTGCAAGCCAGGACCAGAGAAAAACCATGAGCCTCATCAATCTCCGCAATCTGGGTATCACCCTCTCCAGCCCGCTGTTTTCCGGGCTTTACCTCACCGTCAATGCCGGCGACCGGATCGGCATCGTGGCGGCCAATGGGCGCGGCAAGTCGACGCTCCTGAAATGCATCGCCGGAACGCTCGATGCGAGCGAGGGCGAGATCACCAGAAGCCGCGGGCTGACCATCGGCATGGTGGAGCAGAACGTGCCCTCCGCCCTGATGCAGGCGACGTTTCGCGATGCGGTGCTGCAGGCGCTGCCGGCCGACCGGATCGACAGCGAAAGCTGGCGCGCCGATGTGGCGCTCGAAGGCATGGAGGTGCCGGAGGACTTGCGCGAACGGCCGCTGGTTGCTCTCAGCGGCGGCTGGCAAAGGCTGGCGCTGATCGCGCGCGCCTGCGTGACGGAACCGGACGTGCTTGTGCTCGACGAGCCGACCAACCATCTCGACCTTGCCAAGATCGCGCTTCTGGAGGACTGGCTGAACGCCCTGCCCCGCGACATGCCGGTCATCCTGTCGAGCCATGACCGCGCCTTCCTCGACGCCGTGACCAACCGGACGCTTTTCCTGCGGCCGGAGAATTCCCAGACCTTCTCCCTGCCCTATTCGAAGGCGCGGGCGGCGCTCGACGAGACGGACGCGGCGGATGCCAGGCGCTACGATCGCGACATGAAGGCGGCCGACCAGCTGCGCCGGCAGGCGGCGAAGCTGAAGAATATCGGCATCAATTCCGGCAGCGACCTGCTGGTGGTCAAGACGAAGCAGCTGAAGGAACGGGCCGAGAAGCTGGAGGACGCGGCCAGGCCCGCGCATCTGGAGCGTCCGGCTGGCGCCATCCGGCTCGCCAGCCGCGGCACCCATGCCAGGGTTCTGGTGACGCTGGAGGATATCGCGGTGACGGCGCCCGACGGCACGCTCCTGTTCAGGACCGGCAAACAGTTCATCTGCCAGGGCGACCGGATCGTGCTGCTCGGCCGCAACGGCGCCGGCAAGACGCGGCTGGTGACGATGCTGCGCCAGGCGATGTCCGAGCCTTCGGCGGCAATCGCCGGAATCCGGGCGACGCCGTCGCTGATCCTCGGTTACGGCGACCAGTCGCTCGCCGATCTCGACGACCGGCAGACGCCGCACGGCGCGATCATCCACCGCTTCGACATCGGAGACCAGAAGGCCCGTTCGCTGCTCGCCGGCATCGGCATCACGGTCGAGATGCAGGCAAGGCCGGTCGGGGCGCTTTCGGGCGGGCAGAAAGCCCGCCTCGGCCTTCTGGTGCTGCGGCTGCGGGAGCCGAATTTCTACCTGCTCGACGAGCCGACCAACCATCTCGACATCGACGGGCAGGAAGCGCTCGAAGGCGAACTGATGGCGCATCAGGCAAGCTGCCTGCTCGTCTCCCACGACCGCAGTTTCGTGCGCGCCGTCGGCACGCGGTTCTGGGTGATCGACCGAAAGAAGCTGATCGAGGTCGAGGGGCCGGAAGAGTTTTTCGCGGCGAGCCGTAACTGACGCGGTCAGGCGGGGACGTAGGTCAGCCTGATCACGTCCTCGCCGACGCGATCGGTGGACACAAGACGGAGCGGCGGCCGGGGACCGGCAAAAAACGGCTTTCCGTGGCCGAGCACGGCCGGGTGGAAATAGAGCCGATATTCATCGATGAGACCGAGGTCCGTCATGCTTTGCGCCAGATGCGGCCCGGATACGGAAAGCTCCCCGGCAAGCCGGGCCTTCAGGTCGCGGATCACCGTCTCGAGGTCATCACCGACAAGCGTGGCGTTGGGGCCGACCGATGTCAGCGAGCGCGACACGACCCATTTCGGCTGGCGCCGCCAGGCCGCCGCGAACTCGCGGTGTTCCGCACTCCACTCGGGACGGTCCTCGTCCCAGTAACGCATGGTCTCGTACATGCGGCGACCGTAGACACTGCCCGTCAGGTCGCGCACATGCTCCGTCCAGTGACGGAAGAGTTCGGGACCTGTCTGCATTTTCTCGTGGTCGACATAACCGTCGAGCGACAGGTTCATTCCAAAAACAAGCTTCGCCATCACGCCTCCTCAAGCAGCCTCGATCAGCAGCGCGGTCAATTCCTCCGGCATGTCGATCGCCAGGTCGCGCCCTCCCTCAACCAGTTGCTGATTGCAATTGGATCACTCTAGCAAACCGATCTCATTTTGCAATCAGTTTATCGAGGCGCGGAAACGGGCAGGCCCCCACCCTGTCGGGACATGCCCGGCATCTTCGACACCTCGCATGCGCTTCGGAGTGAGGGCCCGTACCCGCCAAACGGTTGTTCCGGTTACTTCTTCCCGGTCAGCGCGAAGAAGGCGCCTTGCGGGTCAAGCGCCTGGACGATCCAGGAACCGCCGGGCACTTCCATCGGCCCGTGGACGACCTTGCCGCCGCCNGNNGTCAGCCGGGCGATCGCGGCGTCGATCGAGTCGACGATGAANTANTAGCACCAGCAGGGCACCGGCACTTCCGCCGGCTTGGTCATCATGCCGCCGATCGGCCGGCCGTTATGGGAGAAGATGTGGTAGGTGCCCATCGGCCCCATGTCGAAATCATGGTCGAGCGTCCAGCCGAACATCTTGCCGTAGAAATCGAGCGCTTGCCTGCCGTTGCCGGCATAAAGCTCGCGCCAGCCGACATTGCCGACCGCATCCCAGGCGAGCTCGGCCGGTGGATTTTCCATCGGCAGCGGCGTCATGATGCAGATGACCGCGCCATGCGGATCGGCGACGACGGCGAAACGGCCGATGCCGGGAATATCCTCCGGCTCGCGCTGGACGCGGCCGCCATGGGCGACGAAATCCTTGGCCATCTGGTCGACGTCGTCGACCGCGACATAGCCGGTCCAGTTCGGCGGGATCTTGCCTTCGAGTTCCGGCGGGAAGTTCATCATGCCGCCGATGCCCGGGCAATTGTCGCCTTCGCCCATTTCGAACAGGTAATAGGCGGGCAGGTCGGGCATGCTCATCGCCTTGACCTTCCAGCCGACCACCGACGAATAGAATTTTCCGCCGGCGTCGGTATCGGGCGTCATCAGCTCGACCCAGATGAATTTGCCATGGGTCTCGGATCGAGACCCGGTAACGGTCTGCAACATGATCGTCTCCTCTACGAATGACTGCGTCGACCGACGCGTTGGACAAACACTCGCAAGGCTCAGCGCTTGCGGGTGTACTGCGCTTCCATGAACTGTTTCCAGGAGCCGTCCGGCTGTCTTGCGCTGGAATTGAAGGTGCGGTGATCATCGTCGGCGAAGATGATCTGTTCGCGGTAGTCGCCCATCCTGCCCGGCTCGGAATAATCCGGGCCGGTCGTATAGAGGCTGAGCGTCGTGCCGTCGGCGGACACATCGCCTTCATAGACCCACATGTAGGTCATCATCGAACCAATCCAGCTGCCGATATATTTCCCCTTTTCGGGATCGTAGCCGAGGGTGAGGATGGTGGTGGCGGGGCCGCCGCCGCCCGGCATCTCGCCGCTGCCTTCGGCAACGAACCAGATGCCGTTCAGCGACCGGCAGACCTCGATCCATTTTTCGTCGTGCCCCATGCCGGTGGACGTCACCTCCCAGAGGCCGACCATTCTTTCCAGAAAGCCGTGTTCGGCCCGCGGTCTGGGCATTTCCATCTTGCTCATGTCCTCCTCCTTTTCAAAGGCCAGAATGAACCCCGTTAATGGCAGCAGGATGAAGCCGTCTCTTGCGGTTTCTGTTCGTATTCGTCGTGACGCTTGACGAAATTCATCGTCGAACTCTCGTTGCGGCCAAGCGGCGCCCGGTCGAGGATCATCAGCGTGCCGATCAGCTCTTCGCCGCCGCGGGCATAGCTGGAATAGGTGTGGAAGACCTCGCCCGCCTCGTTCCTGTAGAAGGCGGAAAGGCCCGGCAGTTCATCATGCGCCTCCGACGGCGGGACCTCGCGGAAGTTATAGTACACCTTCTCCCCGGCAAGGTCTTCCCCTGTGAAGGAGACGTGGAAGTCGAAGTTGAAATCGCTGCCGAAGGACGAGACCCAGGGGAATTTCCAACCCATGCGCCTCTTGTAGGCCTCGATCCTGTCGAGCGGCGCACGGGCGACCGCGACATAGGTGACGTCGTGGTTGTTGAGATGCGGCAGCGCCCCGTCGACATGATCGGAAAGGAAGGAACAGCCGGGGCAGCCGGCCTCCCAGTCCGGGCCGAGCATGAAATGATAGACGATCAGCTGGCTGCGGCCGTCGAACAGTTCGGCAAGCGTCCTTCTGCCCTTCGGGGTGTCGAACGCATAATCCTTGTCGATCTTCACCCAGGGCATGGCCTGGCGTTCGGCGCGCACCCTGTCGCGCAGACGGGTTTCCTCCTTTTCGAGAGCCAGCAACTTTCGCCGCGCTTCCAGCCACTCCTCGCGGCTCACGACAGGGTTTTTCGGTGTTGCGGTGACATCCATGGCAGGCCTCCTCCTTTGCTTGACAGGATAGGTTGATATCAACATACTCTTCCCATGCTGTCAAACATTGCCGAATCGGACGTGATCCCCTTCTCCGCCACGCTGCACGTGCGCGATACATGCCTGTGCCTTCATGTGCAGCGGGCGGCACGGGCGCTTGCCCGCCGGTTCGACAACGCGATGAAGCCGATCGGCCTCAATAACGGGCAGTTCTCCCTGATGATGTCGCTCAACCGGCCGCAGCCGGCGACGATGGCTCAGGTTTCCACGCTGCTTGCGATGGACCGCACGACGCTGACGGCGGCGCTCAAAGTGCTCGAACGACGCGGCCTGGTGGAAACCGGCATCGACCCGAAAGACCGGCGCGGCAAGCTCCTGCGGCTGACGAAGGACGGAATGGCCATGCTGTCTGTGGCACTGCCGATCTGGGTACGCATGCATGCCGAAATCGACGCCGAGCTCGGCGAGGGCGGACCCGCGGCGCTGCGTGGGATGCTGGGCGGGATCAGGTAGAGCGGACGTTATCGTCGGCCAGCCGGCCAACGGCTGCGCCGATCAACCGTCATGTCGCGGCATATCGACGACAGGACGGGTTTCACCGTATCGATGTCCCCAACAGCGCGATCCTTGAGTCGTGCCCGAAGGTCAAAGCGCGGTGTCGGGCCTTGTTGAGGGTGGCCAGGAACCGCCGTCATGCGGCGGTCCGCGTGACGTGACTGGAAGGCTTCACGAAGCCGAAAATTTCACCGTCACACCGCGCTGTCGAAAGTAGGCCTGCATCAGCTTCCTGCCGGAACGATTGTTCTGCACGAGCCTGGCCGGGTCGAATACGGCCTCTTTCAAGCCAGCCCGTGTCAACGCTGCCTTGAGAGTGGCGATATGCGCGTCGATGTCTGCATTGTCCGCCTGAAGCGATTCATAAATGCGGGTTGTTGCATCTGCTACGGTCGTTTCGCTCACTATTGCACTCCGGTTGTTATCCGTCTGGCGATTACCACATTCTTCGGCCTGTCGTGGTGAAAAATGCCCTCGTCAACGGAGGGCCGTGGATCGGAACCCTGCGCCAGATTTCAAAGAGACGAGGCGTCATAAGCGGTCGAGCGCGACCCGGCCCCTTGCAGTCGAGATGCCACGGCCGCTTTGCGCCAATTGCGGACATACACCGGTACGTTTAAGGGGAACACGTATCCTGACCTAGCAGGCGGCGGATTAGAGGCGGTTATCCTGAATGAAGATCATGCGTACAGTTGCGATGGGACTTATCCTCTGCTCTGTGGGCATGTACAGTTATGTCACCTAGCACTACCCCACCTATAGCTGGAAACAGAAGCTGTCCATGACCTTAGAAACCCCGCAAGGGGAAGTTTCGGGGGCAGCCGTCGTCAGCGTGACGTGGGAGAAAGCTATCAAGTTTCTGCCCGACATGCCGGGTGTCAGAATTAAGGTATCTGGCGAGGCTGCTGTCATCAGATTGCCCGACGGGCGGTATCTTTTCGCACTTTTGACTGACTCACAAACGACAGCCTTGAGAGTGTTTGCCGCAGAACAGATGCCCCCTCGGGAGCCGACATTCGGGGAAGATTATCTTCGGGCAGCCTCTGAAGTTATCCGCCACCTCGGTGAAACGCGACAACTCTCAAGAACCTTCCCGAGGCTGGCTTTGGTCGCCGACAACAACAATCCGGCGAGTATTTCGGAAGTTCATCCTGAGAATATCGCTGCGCTGGGGTCTGGCTATCGGCTGAAAGCCATCACCATCTCAATTGTGGACGAGCCCGTGACGGTCGGGGCGGTCGAAAAGGTCCTTGACCAAGCGTTCTGGAAGACTTGGGGTGACCAATTCAAAGCTGCATTCAGGCAGTCTGGGGCCTTCGGCACACTGCCTTTCGCATACCGTTTAGGTCGAGAGAATTTCATCAATCACAACTGAGCGGAAAGAGGATCATCAGGAGGCAGGTGTGGGCCGAAAGCAGCCGCCGCATCCACTCTGCAGCGATCATCCAACCGGCAAATCCCGTGCACAAACAGAATACCGCCCGTTGCGGAGCGCAGCGGGCGGTTTCAGTGTCGGAGGGTCGGCTCTCGTCGACCGGCCTGGCTGCCGATCAGGCGACCCTGACCGGCACTTCGGTCGAGGTGCGCATGGCGTGGCTATAGGGGCAGACGATGTGGGCCTTGGCGGCGAGATCTTCGGCGACCGACTTTTCGACGCCCGGGATATCGACCAGGAGCGAGACTTCGATGCCGAAGCCGCCGCCGTCCTCGCGCGGGCCGATGCCGACGGTTGCCGTCACCTTGGCGTCGTCGGGGATCTTTACCTTTTCCTTGGCCGCGACGAACTTCAGCGCGCCGAGGAAGCAGGCGGAATAGCCGGTGGCGAAAAGCTGTTCCGGGTTGGTGCCGCGGGCGCCGTCGCCGCCGAGTTCCTTCGGAACGGTGAGCGTGACGTCGAGAACGCCGTCCTCGGAGGCGCCATGGCCGGCGCGGCCGCCGGTGGCGGAAGCCTTGGTAGTATAGAGAATGGGCATGGGTCTAACTCCCTTGGGGTCTGGTGCTGGGTATAAATCTTGTCCGCAATTCAATTGCGCACAATCTAATTACGCGCATTGCATTTTGCCGTCAAGCCTGCGAAAATGCACTCGACGAAAAAGATAGAGCACAAGACCGTGAAGACAGGACCGGCCATGCAGAAAAAAGCGCGCGACCCGGATTTGCAGATCGCCTCGATGCGCAGCTCTGTTTTGCGATCTACGGCGCGCGCATGCCTTCAACCGCACCTACAAGCCGTTGCTCGAACCGCTCGGCCTCACCTACCCGCAATACCTGGTGATGATCGCGCTATGGGAAGAGGACGACCAGCCGGTAAAGGCGATCGGCGACCGGCTCGGCCTCGATTCCGGCACGCTCTCCCCTCTCCTCAAGCGCCTCGAACAATCCGGTCTCGTCGCCCGCACGCGCGACCGCGACGACGAGCGGCAGGTGAGGATTTCGCTGACGGCCAAAGGCGACGAGCTGCGGCACAAGGCGGCGGGCGTCGCCGGTGCGATCGGCAAGGCGGTCGGCTGCAGCAAGGAGGAAGCGGTGGCGCTGCGCGACGAACTGATCGCACTGAAGCAGCGGCTGACACAGGCGGGAAGCGAAAAAGAGACGCTGTCGTCTGTTTGACAAGGCGCTCGGATATTCGCCGGTCTTCGACAGCAACATTTGAGCGGGGCCTTCATGGTCGAGCGTCCGGGTGCTTCCTTCGAGGAAGCCAATGTGGTCGAAAACTATCCCTATCGGCCGCCCTATCCCGGCTCGCTCCTCGATAGACTCGTCGAAATCGCGCCCCGGCGGACGTCGCTCCTCGATATCGGCTGCGGGCCGGGCAAGATTTCCAGACCGCTGGCTGGCCGTTTCGAAACGGTAACGGCCGTCGATCCGTCGCGCCAGATGATCGCGCTCGGAAAATCGCTGAGGATGGCGGTCGCACGAACATCCGCTGGATAGAAGGATTTGCGGAAGATTTCCCCCTCGGCGAAGAACGGTTCGATCTGACCGTGGCGGCCGCCAGCATTCACTGGATGGACCATGAGCGTCTCTTTCCGCGGCTTGGCGCCCATGCCAGTCCCGGCCATGTCTTCGCGGCGATCTCCGGCGACACGCCCTTCGCGCCGCCGTGGGAAGCGGACTGGCACGGCTTTCTCGGCAAATGGGTGCCGGCGCTCACCGGCCAGCCGTTCGACCCCGACCGGAAGGCGGAGGAATGGGCGAGCTACGAAACCTATTTGAATATTGCCGGCCGCGAATATTTTCTTTCCGAGCCCTTCGAACAGAGCATCGAGGATTTCATCCGTTGCCAGCATTCACGCGATACGTTCGCCCCTTCGAAGCTCGGCGCACGCAGCCTTGTCTTCGATACGGAGCTTGCCGAAATGCTGCGCCCCTACGCCAAGGATGGGCTGCTGAGGTTCCATGTCCGCAGCAAGCTCGTCTGGGGCGGGATCAAACCGCGCCCAAGTGATCCACAACGATCCGATCGATCCAGCCGCGATGCTGCGCCTTGACGAGCGGGTTGGTGCCGGGCTCGCCGGCAACCGTGATCAGCGCCTTCCACAGGCACCAGCCGCGCGCCCGTTCCCAGGTCTGCGCATCGAGCCCCACCCGGTTGCGGAAAGCGCGGGCCGCCGGATCGTCGAACAGGGTCCAGGCGATGACCAGATCGCAGGCGGGATCGCCTGTGCCGGAACTGCCGAAATCGATCACCGCGGAAAGCCGTCCATCGCGGACGAGCAGATTGCCCTCGGCGACATCGCCATGCACCCAGACGGGCTTTCCCATCCAGCGAGAGGCAAGCGCTTTTTCCCAGATCTCGGTGATCCGCGGCACATCGATTTCGCCCGAGAGGATTTCGATCGAGCGGCGCGTCTCCGCGTCATAGACCTCCAGCGATCCGCCGCGATGGAAATTATGCCTGCCCGCCGGCGGACCATCGGAAGCGTCGATTTTCCAGAGCGCCAGAAGGAAATCGGCCAGATCTTCGGCAAACTCCGTCAGGTTCGCGATGTTTTGCAGCCCCGAGCGCTCGCCCTCGATCCATCGATAGACCGACCAGGGCCAGGGATAACCCTGCCCCGGCGTTCCGAGCCCAAGCGGCACGGGAATGGGAAGCGGCAGTTGCGGGGCGAGCAGCGGCAGGAAGCGGTGCTCCTTCTCCACCTGCGCGACATACCGTTCGGCGCTCGGCAGGCGCACCGACATTTCATCGCCGAGATGGAAGGTGCGGTTATCCCAGCCGCTGGTCGCGACCGGTCGAACGGGGAGATCCGCCCAATCGGGAAACTGGGCGGCGATCAGATTTTTCACGAGAGCGGTGTCGATCTCGACCATGAAGAACTCCCTGCCCGGCTGCATGCGAAGCCGATAGCAGGTTCATGTGACAAATGCGTCTGGGAGCCGCAGGTTTGTGTCCTGGCCCGGCGTGCTCGCCGGCCCAATCGGCTCTTCGGGATCGATCGTTGCCCTTACTGCCACACCACGATGCGCGCCTTTTCCGGCACGCGGTCGTAGAGGTCGATGATGTCCTGGTTCATCAGCCGCACGCAGCCGGAGGACACGGCCTTGCCGATCGAGTTCCATTCCGGCGAGCCGTGCAGGCGGTAGAGCGTGTCCTGGCCGTTCTTGAAGATGTAGAGCGCGCGGGCGCCGAGCGGGTTCAGGAGGCCGGGCGGCATGCCGCCGTTCTTGGCCGAATACTTGGTGAGTTCCGGCTGGCGGGCGACCATTTCGTCCGGCGGGGTCCATTTCGGCCATCGCTGCCGCCACTGGATGACGCCTTCGCCTTGCCAGGCGAAACCTTCGCGGCCGATGCCGACACCGTAGCGCATCGCCGTGCCGCCCGGTTCGATCAGGTAGAGGAAACGCGAGGCGGTATCGACCACCACCGTACCGGGGCGCTCGCCGGTCGGATCGACGACCTGCTGGCGATAATAGCGCGGATTGATCTGGCGATAGGGGATGGCCGGAATGACAAAGCCGCCATCGACCACCGAGCCGTACATGACATCCAGTTCCGACGAGGGGCCTTCGATGGGCTCCGGGCGGAAGGCGACCGTCGTCGCCAACGGGCGCGGAACGGAAGAGGCGCAGCCGGCAAGCGTGGAGGCCGCGCCCGCGCCGAGGAGAGACAAGAAACTCCGGCGGGAAAAGGAAGGGGTCAGGATCATCTGAGGCAGGACCGCTCGATAGGAAACGCAGGGAACAGCAAAATCGCTCTTTAACGGCAGGGCGGCCGAAAGGTTCCGACTCGCTCCTCAAGCGGGCAGGATAGGTCGGCGTTCCTTAACCAACCATTCACGACCTCGACACGGCGGTTCAAACCCATGAGATAAATGAGGAACGAGATGAAACGAAAAAAGAGCGGCAATGCCGCTCTTTCCATCGATGGCAGGCCGTGTTTTCGGGATCAGAGGACCACGATCGGCGTGCCTGAAGGCACGCGGTCGAAAAGATCGATGACATCCTGGTTGAACATGCGCACGCAGCCGGACGAGGTCTGCTTGCCGACGGACTGCCAGTCCGGGGTGCCGTGTACCCGGTAGAGCGTGTCCTGGCCATCCTTGAAGATATAGAGCGCGCGGGCGCCCAGCGGATTGTTGAGGCCCGGGTTGGCACCGCCTTCGGCGGCGGCGAACTTGCGCAGCTCCGGCTGGCGGGCGACCATCTCGTCGGGCGGCGTCCAGCGCGGCCATTCCGCCTTGCGCTGGATCACGCCGCGGCCCTGCCAGGCGAAACCGGCCTTGCCGAGGCCGACGCCGTAACGGATCGCCTTGCCGCCCGGCTGCACGAGATAGAGGAAGCGCTCCCTGGTATCGACGACGATCGTGCCCGGCGCCTCGTTGGAGCGGTAATCGACCTCCTGGCGCAGATAACGGGGATCGATGCGCGAATAGGGAATGGCCGGAAGCGTGTGGCCGTCGTCGCGGATCACGCCATACATGGTCCGGTGGACGGGATTGGAGACAGGCAGACCATAGGTCTGATGGAAGTTCGACGGATAAAGCTGACGCTTGTGCGGAATGGCGCCGGGCATCGGAGGCGGCTGATTCGATGGCGGATCGGCGTAGGGCGCGACGTTGAAGACCGGCGCGGTCTCCTGGACGAAGACATCCGGATTCATGCGGCTGGTATCGGTGACCAAAGGGATCTGACAGCCGCTAAGGGCCGCGGTTGCGGCAAGCGTGAACGAAAGCCCGAGATTTCGGCGGAAAAGTCGAAAAGAGAATGGCATGGGAACCCGCTTCCGGCAGATGACGTCTAAGCCGACAATCGCAGATGCGGCTGGCGCGAAGCTGGTGGAACCGTTTACGAATGCCAACCCGCCCCGGCAGCGGTAGCCAATGCCGGATGGCGCGCCATGCGCGCATCGAAGTCGCGGGCGATATCGGCGAGCGTAACCTTTCCGAAGCGGCTGAGAAGCAGCTTCTCGGCCTCTTCGAAAGCCTCGGCAAGGGCCGCGTTGACCGCCTGTTCCACCAGGCATGAGGGCTGCTCGCAGGCAGGCCCGACAGCAAACACCGCGGGCTCGCCGACGGCTTCGTAAATGTCGAGCAACGTCATTTCCGACAGGGGCCGACCCAGGGTCCAGCCACCGCCATGGCCTTTTTCCGAGCGCACATAACCCTTTTCCCGAAGCCCGGCCATGGTGCGGCGGACCACGACCGGATTGGTGTTGAGCATGGCAGCAATGGTCTCCGACGTGGCCGTGCCTTCGTGGCGATCCATGTGGATCAGTACATGCAGCATGCGGGACAGGCGGCTGTCATGCCTCATCGTGGCGCTCCTTGTCGGTTATCGGCCACCTATTCCTAACACGCGTTTATTCGCAACAACAGAAGTTACAAACTTATTGACCTGGCGCAATCATGTAACTTATGTTGTTTCGAGACTTACGAAGAGGGTTTCTCATGGATTACGAAGCGATCGTCATCGGCGGCAGCTATGCCGGCCTCTCCGCCACCCTGCAGCTGGCGCGCGCCAGGCGGCGCGTCCTCGTTATCGACGAAGGCCTGCGCCGCAACCGGTTCGCCGAACATTCGCACGGGTTCCTGACGAGGGATGGCGAAAACCCGACCGCGATTGCGGCCAAGGCCCGTGCGCAGGTAATGGTCTATCCGACCGTCGAATGGCTCGATGCTCGCGCGGACGCTGCGGCAAAGGACGAAGGCGGGTTTACGGTTTCGGTCGCGGACCGGTCGTTCACTGGAAAGGCACTGGTTCTGGCGACGGGCGTAAAGGATCACCTGCCGGATATCCCGGGCCTCGGGGAGCGATGGGGCAGAAGCGTTTTCCATTGCCCCTATTGCCACGGCTACGAACTCGATCGGGGGCCGGTCGGCGTGATCGCCGTGTCCTCCCTCTCTCTGCATCATGCACTGATGCTGCCCGACTGGGGACCGACCACGTTTCTGCTGAACGGAGCGTTCGAGCCGGACGAGAACGCGATGCGTGAGCTTTCCCGCCGGGGCGCGGCGATCGAGGCAAACCCGATCCGCGCTATCGAGAACCACGCGGATGTCGTGCTTGGCGATGGCCGCCGGCTTTCCTTCGCCGGGCTCTTCACCATGCCGCGCACCGAGATCGCAAGTCCGATCGCCGAGCAGCTGGGCTGCGCGCTGGAGGATGGACCTATGGGCGCCTTCATCGGGACGGATGCGATGAAACAGACCAGCATTCCAGGGATACTGGCCTGCGGCGATGCTGCCCGCGCCGCCGGCTCGGTCGCGATTTCAGTCGGCGACGGCGCGATGGCAGGCGCAGCGGCGCACCGTTACCTGATGTTCGGCGCGCCCTGACCCTGGCTCACGAAAACTGGCTGAAGAAGCGGATGCTTTCCACGACCGCGCCGGGGACGACGCCGTTGTGGTTGCCGGGCAGGAGTTTTGCCTCGATCGAGACGCCGGCGGATTTCGCCCGGTCCATCAGCAACTGATGGTCCGCATCGAAAGGCCTTTCCTCGGTGCCGCGCAAGAGGAGCGTCGGGCATTTGAGGCTGTGGCCGAAGCAGACCGAGGAACGCATGATGAATTCCTTCGGGTCGTTCTCGTCGAAACGGACCTCGCGTTCGAACCTGCCGAAATAACGCCAGGAATTGACGCCCGCCGAAATCGGCGCCGAGGCGCGGAATTTTCGCGTCATCGACGCGAGCAGCGCCAGCGTGCCGCCGTTCGAGTGGCCTGCGAGGAAAAAGCGGTTCCTGTCGATCCCCGGCAGTTCCTCCAGATAGCTGGCGGCGGCCAGCGCATCCGAGGTCTCGTCGTAGAAGCCCGAATAGTTGCCGGCCTGGCCGTTCTCGCCGCGGAACGAAGGCAGCATGACGACATAGCCCGCCTCCCAATAGGCCTTCATCAGCTCCCAATGGCCGTCGCCCGTGGCGTTGCCGCCATGCAGGAAAAGCACCGCGGGCTTCGGCTTGCCGGTCGGTTCATAATGCGACAGCCAGGCGACCAGTTCGATCGACCCGTCGGGGCCGCCGGGATAGGTGACGCGCTTGGCACCGGCCGGCGTGCCGAGCGGCGGAGACTGTTCCGGCGACGGGCCTTTCCTCAACAGATTGGTGTGGAACCGCTTGCGCGCTTCGCCATAATCCTCCTTCTCCAGTGGCGGAACCTCCGGAATGTCGAAGTCTGCGTGCGCGGAAGCCGGCAGAAGCGCCGCGGCGGAGAGCCCTGCGACAGCGGCCAGCAACGTCCGGCGGCTCAAACCGCCCTCTTTCGATATGAAGTTCGAAGAAAAGATGCGGTCTGCCGCCATGTCTGCCTAACCTGAAGTAGATTGTGTGCGATTCCGATTTCAGCATCGGGTGGAAATGCTGTCCATTCAATCATTCGCGAACGGCATGGACAAAATTTAATGAAAGGCCGCGCCTCACGGCTTTTTCGCCGCCATCGCATCCCTTTCCTTGCGCCAGCGAACGAGGGCCATCAGAAAGGGACCTGCGGTAACGCCGAGGATCGCGCCGCCGACCACGAAACCCAGAAGCTCGCCGCCCAGGAGTTCCTGGCCGACATAAGCGGCTGCGAAACAGCCGATCAATGCAATGATGCCCTTGATGATGAATGCCTGCTTCGTCATCCCGCTACCCTTTCCGATTGAAAGCCCGGCCAATGTCCGGCTTTAAGATAGGCGCGTTTGCAGACAATCAAGCCTCGCGCGCCTCGACCATCGCCGTCAGGGTCGACAGCCGGTCGGCATCGCGCGGCAGCTTGTCGTAACGAAGCCGGGCGATGCGCGGAAAGCGCATGGCGACCCCCGATTTGTGGCGGGTCGAGCGGTTGATGCCCTCGAAGGCAACCTCCAGCACGAAACCGAAATCCCGCTCGGCGCGCACGGCCCTGACCGGCCCGAAGCGGTCGATCGTGTTGTCGCGCACGAACTTGTCGAGCACTTCGAGCTCGGCATCGGTGAAGCCGAAATAGGCTTTCCCGACCGGCACCAGTTCCTCGCCATCCGGCGTCTCGGCCCAGACGCCGAAGGTGAAGTCGGAATAATAGCTCGAACGCTTGCCGTGGCCGCGCTGGGCATAAAGCATCACCGCGTCGATATTGTAGGGATCGCGCTTCCATTTGAACCACGGCCCCTTGAGGCGGCCGGCCTGATACGGGCTGTCCTTGCGCTTGATCATCACCCCTTCGATGACCGGATCGGGCGGGGCGATGCGGATACGGTCGAGCTCGTCCCAGGTGGCGAACGGCACGAGTTCGGAGAGATCGAAACGGTCGTGCGGCGCCCGTTCGATGACGTCGCCAAGACGGCGGCGGCGCTCGAAAAAGGTCTCGGCGCGGATATCAGAATCGCTTTCGAACAACAGATCGTAGGCACGCACGAAGGCCGGGTAGTCGTCGAGCATTCTCGCCGTCACCGTCTTGCGGTTCAGCCGCTGCTGCAGGTCGGAGAAGGTGCGGGTCGGATTGTTGGAGCGGGCGGTGCCGCCGACCAGGAGTTCGCCGTCGATG
>Ga0055531_10001672_pt1 | contig 15964 bp, 16 predicted proteins | sample AraplaCvi_mCL_r2_FD_55008 | JGI IMG/M metagenome (GOLD analysis project Ga0055531, IMG submission 55008) | Arabidopsis root microbial communities from North Carolina, USA - plate scrape MF_Cvi_mCL_r2 | ecosystem: Host-associated > Plants > Roots > Endosphere | place: USA: North Carolina...
CCGATAAGAGCTCAGCCCAGACCTGCCGGGCTCGCTAAGAAATCATCGGGACAGCCGGGATATCGTTGCCGACGCACCTTCTTCACCAACGACGCCGCGCCACTCGTAAGGGCGCTGGTCACGCAGGATCTGGAAGGCGATCGTCAAAATCTTGCGCGCGATCGCGACGCGCGCCTTGTTGTTGGTTGAGTTGAGCTTCAAATGTTCATATTGGGGGTCGGAACAAGAGCTGTTCCCGGCGACACGCTAAGGTCGAACAGAGTGAGAACTTATGCGGCGCGGCGCCACCCAGTTGGCAGGCGAAGCGATCGGAAGCCTTCCGGCATGTGCTGCTCGCTGTCCCAGGTGTAGATGCCGGTCAGATTGATGTGCTCCCAACTCAGCGGGGAGATGTGCCTGAGCAGATGATCGGGGATCTGGCGCCCGCCGATGCGTAGGTGGGTGACGGCCCGTTCGATGTAGACCGTATTCCAATGGACGATGGCGCTGACGACGAGGTTAAGGCCAGAGGCGCGGAATGCTTGGCTTTCGAACGACCGGTCACGGATTTCGCCTCGCTCATGGAAAAAGACAGCGCGCTTCAGCTTATGCGCTGCCTCTCCCTTGTTGAGGCCGGCCTGACAGCGCCGCCGCAATGCCGGGCTTGAGTACCATTCGATCATGAAGAGCGACCTCTCGATACGGCCGAGTTCTCGCAGCGCCCTTGCGAGGTGGCTTTGCTTTGGAGATGCGGATAGCTTCTTAAGGATCGTAGACGGCACCACGGACCGCGTCGTGATCGACGCCCCGAGATGGAGCAGATCGTCCCAATGGTCGAGAATGAGGGTGGTGTTGATCGGCGCCCCGATATGATTCGACAGTGCCGGATATGCATCGCCCTTCTCGAACGTGTGGAACTTCCGATCTTTGAGATTGCGCAATCGCGGTGCGAACCGCTTTTGCCGATCAGGGAGAACAGCCCGAAGACATGATCACTCGCACCGCCCGTGTCAGTAAAGTGTTCCTGGATATCGAGGACCGTGTCCTGATCGAATAGCCCATCGAGCACATAGGCCGCCTCGCTTTCTGTCGGACTGATGGGCAGAATGCTGAAGTAGCCGTACTGATCTGATAGATGGCTATAGAATTTCGACCCGGGTTCGCTGCCGTAATGCAAATTGATGTCGCCGCGCTTTGCGGCTCGGTCGCTCACTCGGAAGAATTGGCCATCTGACGAAGATGTCGTGCCGTTGCCCCAAAGGCGGGAATGCGGATGGCGGCTATGTGCATCGGTAATAGATGCTTGCGCAGCACGATATGTCTCGGATCGGGCGTGGAAGGTGCGCATCCAGCCGATCTGGTGAGCGCTGATCCCCTTGGATGCGCTCGCCATTCGCTTTGGGCCGAGGTTCGTCGCATCGGCCAGTACACCAGCGAGCATGGCAGAGACATGTTTCGGGATGGCGCCGGTGCGAACATGCGTGAAGTGATCTGCAAAGCCGGTCCATTCATGCACTTCCCTTAACAAGTCCGGAACCTCGACCAACGGATACATGTCGCTGATCTCGGCATTCAGTTCCTCGGCCGCCACAGGGACTTCGCCGGCGGTTGGTGTAATGATCAACGTTCCGGCCTCAAGACGAACTCCTTCGAGCTTCCCGGATCGGGCTCTGTGCGCAAGGCGCTTAAGGTTGAAGTCGAGCATCTGACAGGCTTCGGCAAGCCACTGCGCGCCATCAGCTTCGACGCCCAATCCAAGACGATCCTCTTCCTTCATCGTGATGAATGTCGACCGCGGCATCAGATGCTCGTCAATCGGCCGGAAAGATCGGCTGCCGTCGATCCAGATCTCCGCAGATCTAAGCCGGTCTCGCAAAGCCGCGAGCGTTGCGATCTCGTAAAGACGGCGATCAGGTTTGCCTTGTCGAAGATGAGCCGCCGATCGGTCTGGCTGAGGTGGGTGAGCGGGATGCGATCCGGCAGTGTCCGCCGCTTCTCGGCATGGAGGCGCGTCAGCAGCGCAATTGCCGCGAGAAGCGGATCGTGGCGACGCGCCGAGCGGAACGTGAAGACCTGAAGGAACGCACCGGCGTATTTGTTGACGGTCGCATATTGCTCGGCCGCAACGGTCAAAGGCGGTGCCTCGTTGTCCTCAACCATCGATTCCAGTTCAGGCTTCATGCGCAGCAGGCGGTGCCAGCCGACTTTCTGGTCGAGCACCTCCACCGCGTTCCGACCATAGTCGTTGGCGGACTGCAGGGCAGTGATCGTATCGAGGAACATGCGCAACGCTTTGGCGGTGTTCGGTCTGCAGTCAATCTGTCGTTGCTTCTTCCGGTTGTTGGCCTGAGAGAACAACTTACCCATCAGTTTGATGAACATTGTCACCGCATCGTCCGTAAGCTTCTGGCCGAGCTTGATGACCTGAGCCACGATCAGAGCGTGGCGGCGGCTGGCATTGAAGTCGTTGGCCAGCCAAGCCGGCGTTGCGTTGCCTTCCCGGATCATCTGCTCCCATCGTCCCGGTGATATGCGCGCCTGCAACGTCTGATCAATCTCCAGCTTGCGCAGAAAGGCTATCCGCTCGGTCAGCCCGACAAGGTTCGACGCACCCGGCGCTTCTGGCGCCGAGCGTAGCCAGTGAAAGCGCGTCTGGCCGATCGACGGGTCAACCTCCAACAGCCTGTCCAATGATTGAAGCGTATCGAGCGGGATGTCTTCAACCAGTTCTTTCTCAGCTCGTCGGCTAGCAATCGCGCGACCGCCTAGACCAATCTTCTCAATGGAATGTAGCGAGGGAAGTAGCGCGTTTCGTTTCCGGAACTCGGCAATGACTGCGGCCGCGATCGGCAACCCGTTATCGCCATTGGCCGCCGCTTGGATTGAAGCAACAAGAGCGGCTCGCCGGTCTTCCATGGAAGCCACCCGGAGACCGAGATATTCCATCAGATGCCGGCTATGGTCAAAACGGGTCTGTACCCGGCGAGCGTAAAGCTCGTACAGGCGAGCGTCGATACCAAACTGCTCCGCAAGAAATTTGACAGCAGCGGCTGGTGGCTGCTCGTTTTCCGACAACAGTCGCCCCGTTTGGCGCATTGAGCAAAGTTGAACTGCGAAGCCCAACTTGTTCTGCGGGCGGCGGCGGAGTTCACATTCCAAGCGATCTGCCGGTCAGCGTAAAATACGGATCAGGCTATCCTCGTCCACCGCTATGCCAAGAAGCGTCGCCGCTTCTTTTGAGTTGAGAAGCTGTCTTCTCCCCATTTGCGTTCTCCCTTGGCTTGCACACCGAATCCAAGGGTAAATTGGTCGCCATCGGCCGCATGCTTTCAACCGACCGGCAGCGTCGTCTACAGATCAATTACGTGCGTTCGTGCTTCGATCGGTCTTAGCGTGTCTGCCGGAACAGTTCTTGTTCCGCCCCCAAAATCGCCCGAGGGCTGCGGGACGGTCGTGCTGCAGGCCCCTTCCGCATTATGTTTCAGATCGATAGATAAGCGTCTGCTGCTAGCCGAGCGGGAATTCCACTATCGCTATCAACGTTGTTATTATTCAGGAGAGCTGAAAGTTTTGCACTCGATTGACCGGAGACGGGTGCCGCGGAAGCGGTATCTTGTCCCGCGCCCGAAATAACGGTTTCGATAGAGCCACCACCGGGAAGCTCTGTCTTAAGCGTAAAGGAGCCACTGGAAACTGGCTTCTATTTTGCATTATGACCGACACCAACGCGTTGTGCATGCCGTTTTCGTTGGTAATCTGCAGCTTCATATCAGCCGCCTTTTGCATCTCGGCGAAAAAGCTGGATTCAAAGGTGGACTGAAATTTCGAATCCCCGCTCAGCAGTTTGAGGATTGCGTTTTTGACAGTTGCGTCAGCTTGAACTTTACTTGAAACAAAATTTGACGCGGACAGATCGACTGACTGACTACCTTTTGCAGATCGGGGAATGCCTGACGCGGATGTCTGCGCTGTGACTTGCATATTAGTGGTCTCCGTTTCTTACACCTTACGGTGCAAACCTGTTGCGAGGCTTTGCAACCTCTCCGTTTTGTCCGTTTCTGCCAGGCAGCAGACCTTCCTTCGACCACTCGTCCTCACGCTTAAGCCGGTGTCCATTTGTTGCCGAAATGCTTGAAAAATTCGGAGCGGGAAGGGGGGAGGAAAGCCCGCTTGAAAGATTGGCGGCTTTCTGTTCGAATCCTTCAACCGCGTGTCCACGATCTCGATCTCCGCGCTCAATCGGCGGAATGGCGATGATAGGACTCAATTTTAGAGTGAGTGCAGGATAATTTTCGTTCTCATCTTGCGTGTGCCGTCGACCTATATACTATCTCCGCAAGGCCGGCATTTTGGGGAGTTCTGCATGCGCGTTGCATCACTAATTGGGCTCGTTTTACTTATTTGTGTCGGTAGTTACTTTAGTTGGCAATGGTATCAGTCGTGGGACACCGTTCTTTCTGAAGAACCGCCGCGAGATGCTGAGAGCGTGGTATTTGATATTCGTAAAAGCACTGTACAGCCCAGCATCCGGATTCCCTATCTAGCGCTCCAGGCTGCGGCCAATCAGGCTGCTGATAGGTTCGCTGTGCCTGCCAGTGGACGTGTACATGTCGACTGCAGAAAGATCGAAATCGATCTGTTCGTCGGGAAACTTCGCCTTTATAGCGGTTGCCTCGATGTCGATTGGGATGTGTCGCCATCCCGCAACGGAAGCATCGTGGTCTCGCGTGTCGGCGATGGCATCGCCATTGACGTGCCGGTGAAATTTTCCGGGGGAGCCGGCCCAAACGGCGACATTGCGAGATTGCTTTCTCTTGACCGTAAGGGTGTTTCCGGAGCTTTTGTCGCCAGCGTCAGAGGCCAGATCATTCTCGATGACCGATTTTGCCCAAAAATTGCAAACGCAAGTGCGCAGTTTCGATGGACGACACCCGCTGCCATTGAGGTCGTAGGAAAAAACTGTGCGGGTGTAGGAAGGGGCTTGGAGCTTTGCCTTGGCCCTTGGAACCTGGAAATCGGCAGCTTGCTGACGCCTACGATAAATTCGAAGATAAACGACCAAATAGCGGACATCAATTCCAAGATCCCATGCGACCCTGTGCGCGCAGAACTATCGAAGATTTGGCAGAGGTACTCAATTCCTGTTGCTGTCGACAAAGCTCCTGCGGTCTTTGTGAATGTTGATCCTAAATCGCTTTCTATTCCAGGCATAATCGCCGAGGACTCGGGTGTAAAATTAGTAGGCAGGCTCGATGCAGACGTTTCTGCATCGGTTCAGAAGGGACTAGAGGGATCTGCCGGTGAGCTTCCTAAAAATGAGCCTATTGGCAATCCTCCCGGGCGTTTGGCTTTGGCCGTACCGATAGCGGCGGACTACGCGACACTGGAAAGTGTCGTCAATGACCAACTTTCTCAGCAAATTACCAGGCAACCACTGGCGGTTGATACGCCTGCTGGAAAGGTGACGATTACGCCTTCGCATGTCGAGATTTATCCAAGCGGAAAAAGCCTCGCCGTGGGCGTCACATTCAAAGCGGCCACGCCCGCTGGAATCTTTGATGCCAGAGGCACGATTTGGCTTAAGGCGAACATGGAGGCATCGACAGATGGTCGCGCGCTCCAGTTTTCAGACATCGTCCTAACCCGCAAGATAGACAACAGCCTTTGGTCGACTGCATCTGGTATTTTGGCAGATCAGTTGCCAGCAGTATTGAAGGACAAGACGCGGATTGATCTTGGAAAGGATATTGATAAGGCCGTCAAGAAAGCACAAACCGTCCTTTCTGATCCGGCCCAAACCAAGGGAGTGAATCTGCAGGCAAGCAATATTGTGCTCAAACTCGGCAGGATATCTCCTACTGACAAATCACTGATCGTCGAAGGTCTTCTCGACGCCGACGTGGAAGCAACACTTCCAGCGTTGAATTTTTAGGCGGTGGACGATGAACGACGCAACGCTCGCGAAAATTTATGGGGCCGTCGGGACTGCGCTGTTCGGCTTCTCGGTGAACCTGTTCTGGTGGGAACGAACCGGGGGCACAATTCTGAAAACGATCGTTCCGCACAAAGAAGTCGCTGCGTCGATTCTGATCGGCCAATTTGCAATCACCATCTTAGGCTTCTTTGTTCTCTACGTTGCCAAGCGATACAGTGACCGCAAATCGACAGCCGCTCGATTTCTCAGAATGCCGCCCGCGTTCACGGAACTGGGAAGCTCTCAAGATCCGCTTGCAGTTTTCGTTCGTATTCTTGGACTGGTCTGCTTCCTGATCGTGCCCGGTTATATCTCCGGACATTTCTTACTGTTTTTATGGAGTATCCCGGTCAGCGACCGCCGTGAAGAAATCGTGGGACTGAACTTTCATACCCCGACGCTCGATTTTCTGAAGTCTGGGACGTTTTTTGGCGACAATCGATTTCGCTTTCAGCACCATGACGGGGTTGCCTTTTTTCCGGGACTGGAAGGAATCTTGGTGACGTTTCTTACCGTTGCCTTCATCCTATCGATATTGCTTTATTTGGGTAGTTTCATACCAAACCAGCGGCTGCCAGTTCCACGGACACGCCGAAGAAGACGTAGTTGATGGTTTCTCGGCAGTTTTCCGGCTATTGCTGCCGTACTCCGGCGCAATTCAGATAATGCGGCAGGGATATTCGGGACGCTCGATCATTGTTTGCAGCCTCGCCGGCAGGGTAGTCCCAGCAGAACTCGTTGGGCAAAAAATATGACAACGCCCTCCCGAAAGCTTGTCGGGGACTTTCGCGGTTTCAGTTCGGGCAACTTCCATATTTCGAGGGGACAGTGCATGGAGGGGGCGCGGCTGGCAGCGTTGTTGAACTTTATAGCCGCGCCGGGAAAACCCTTGCGCAAGCAGCCTTATCGCCACAAAGAAACAAGAGCGACTTCGCTCGGGACATGCCAACGTAAAGCATTTCGCGGTCTCTGATCGGATCGCAGTCGTCCATCAAAGTCCAACTTCCGATAACTTGACGATGTCGATCAACCTTTGACTGAGACTGGACGTGCAGGTCTCTCTTCGAGATGAGCGGGTCGGGCAACACCTTCGAAGCTGTACCGGCGCGCGAGCTGGGCGTAGTATCTCAGATCGGAACCAACAATATTTAGAGCGGTTCCCTGTCTGACTGAATCGAATGGCTTTGCAAATCGCTCGCGTTCTGATTCAAGCTATCTGCCGATGGAGGTCGGCAGATATGTCGAAAGCCCTTTCTGTTGATCTTCGCATACGCGTGCTTGCCGCGGTTGAAGGCGGCGCTTCGCATAGGGAGGCTGCCGAGCGTTTCGGCGTGAGCGCGGCCAGTGTGAGCCGTTGGCGTAACCTGCAAATCCGGCAAGGCAACGTTCGCCCCGGAGCTCTCGGTGGCGACCGCAGTTCCCACAAGATTGAAGCTCATGCCGATCTGATCATGGCTTGGCTCGGGGAGCACCGGGATGGAACGTTGTTCGAGCTTCGTAACGCTCTTGCGGACCAAGGCATCATTGCGAGCAAGTCGGCCCTGCACCGGTTTCTGGTTCGGCACGAACAGACGCGCAAAAAAAGACTGGCCATGCGGTAGAGCAGAGCCGTCCGGACATCCAGGAAAAACGGCAATGCTGGTTCGAGGACCAGCTCGATCTCGACCCGGAGCGGCTCGTGTTCATCGACGAGACCTGGACGGCGACAAATATGGCCCGCACGCATGGACGATGCAGGAAAGGCGAGCGGTTGCGAATGGGGTTCCCTCATGGTCACCGCAAGACAACGACATTGGTCGCAGGCCTACGCAGCACGGGAATGGTCGCACCGCTTGTCATCGACGGGCCGATCAACGGTGAGTGGTTTGAGGCCTATGTCGCCCAGGTTCTGGTTCCGACCTTGAAGCCCGGGGACATCGTCATCCTTGATAATCTGTCGAGCCACAAGCGACCGGCGGCGCGGGAAATGATTGAGGCAGCCGGCGCGACAATGATGTTCCTTCCGCCCTACAGCCCGGACTTCAATCCCATAGAAAAGGCCTTCTCCAAGCTGAAGGCACTCCTGCGCAAAGCTGCAGAGAGGACCGTAACGGGACTGTGGGACAGGATCGGAAAGAGCATTGAACTCATCGAGCCGAAGGAGGCCCGAAACTACTTCAATTCCTGCGGATACGATCCAGCATGAAAGGGAAACGCTCTAGCGGCGGATCCTCGCTGAGTAGGTCGATAACTGCCCTAACCGCCGAAGGCACTACCTGATCGGCATTCTCGATCTCGGAGTAGGCTTGATCAAGCGGCTCGTGGTTGTCTAGTGCCAAAACGAGGCGGTCCCAGACATCGCCATGGCCAGGTGATCCAGTCATGATAGCAAGTTGCGCCATGAGACCGCGATAACCGCCTTCTTCAAGGCGCCGTGCCTCGTCGCTTCGGAAACTGGCTTTCACGACCCGATAGACATTAATGAAACGAAGGGCGCGCCGTGGGGTATGCCCAGACCAAGGCGCGATCTTGCGCGCGAACGCGATCTCATCATCAGACAGAGTTAGAGCTTCCACGTCCGGCTGGACGACTTCAAATATTCCTTTAACTTCCGCTCTCGGGGCGGTCAGCGTAGCGCTCAGGTTGATGCCCGAACTGGCGGTGACCAACCGATTCTCACTGACAACTACAGCGGAATCTTCCACGATAGGGCCGCTCCCCGCTCCAGCCAGATCAAGGGCCGGCGCGGGAGCGAGTGGCTTCCTTCCCGATTTGCCTATGAGCGACATCGCCAGCTCGCTGCTTGCCTCAGGCGTCATTGGCCGTACCCAGTAGGGAACCTGAAAAAGCTTTTCGAGATAGTCGGACGGCGTAGCACTTCCGTTGCCTGCACCGGCGTTGATCAGTTCTTTATACTGGTCTTCGAGCGATTTGCTGACCCAACGTGCATCGACAGCGACCACAACAACGAAGAGCGGGAAAGAAAGCAACAAATGAACAGCCTGTAGAACCTGCACTACTTTCTCTGGCGGGCAGCGATCCAGATCATCTACGTAGAGCACGATACGATTGAATGCTTCACTTTTTTTGACAACAGGTCGTTCCGTGGTGCGGACCAGTTCGGCTTGTTCCTCAGCATGCAACAGCTCGTTTGCCGACGACGTGTCAATAAGCCGTCTGACACGGTCGGCGTAGTCCTGGTCGTTCTTTGAAAGATCACTCGCCGTATTTATGTCCGCCTCAGCCATCATCGCCGAAAGCTGAGTGAAGTCCTTGCGAATGCTTGCGATCACACCGAGATGTTTTGAATAGTGGTCATTGGTAGCACGCTCCCGCACAAACTTCAGAAGTCTGTCCCTTCCGGTCTCCTGTTGGTATTCTTTCGTTGTCTGAGCCAATTTTTCGCTGCTGGCTTGGAACGCAGCTCGCGCCTCTGACGCTTCGGAGGTTGATTTAGCAAGCTTTTCTTGCGCTTTCTTCAGCTCATTTTCTGGTTTCTGCAGTTCGGCGCTGATAGCGCTTTCAAGCGTCACATCGAATTCTTCCAGCTTCGCGACGCCTGAGCGAACCTCCTTGAGAAGCCATTTCGCCTTTGCCGCCAACAGAGTGGCAACGCCACCCGCTCCGGCAATCAGATTGAGAAGTGAGCCTCCAGTGACGCCCAACGGAGCGCTTATCCATGTAACACCGAGCGGCACGAGCAGGACGATCGCCAAGATCAAAATCAAGCTCGGCCATCGCATCAATCGACCGAAGAACCCGGTTAGAATAACCTTTCCACGCGTTGCCTCGCTGTGAACATCCCGCAGGGTTTCGCTTAACAACTTCGAATCGTCGACAAGATCGTCGAGTCCGGCCTTTTCTGCCGCGGCCTTGAAATCCTTGTTATTGATCCCCTTCTCGAACGTTTCTTTCACCGCTTTCCAGAACATGCGTGGGGTCGGCTTGAAGTTCTGCCTGATAACGGCAAGCTGGCTTTCAGCAGTTGATAGGCGGGCGGCAGCTTCCTTTTGGTGTTGGCGCTGAGTGACAAGTCGCTCCGCCGCTTCCAGGGTCAATTCACGCGCTGTAGTCAACTTGTCGAGTATCGTATTGTCGGGCGCGCCCTCATTCCTTTGCCGAGACCATCGATCGAGTTTGGTGAAAATATTATCGACCAGGCTCGCCCAGAGGTTCGTCTCTACGTAGTGCCAAGCATTGAACCGGATCTGTACGATTCCGGGATAGAAAGTGCCGGCAGCCTTTGACTTTGGGTCTTTTGCGAGGTCGGACAGATAGGCGACGTGCTCATGAATTAGCCGCATAAAGTACGATTTTCCAGAACCCCACTCACCGAAGATGCCAAACGCTAAGGGTGTCGTAACATTTTGGGCTGCTGCTACGCGTGCAAAAGCGTGAGCCTCGTCGGCAACGCCGAGTTTGTCGATAAGATCAGCCCTATCCGGGGAATCGCTGCCAAGGTCAGCATATGCTTGGGTTCTTCGCTGTGACTCCGGGCTCCGGTTAGGGCCAGGTCCCACAGAAGCATCAGAATTTCCTGTCTCGATAACGGGATTGCCCTCGACGGAAACGTGGAGTGCGTCTGCCCAAGACTGCCATTCACCTCCGCTTTCCCTGATCGTTACCACCACTTGCCGTGGCACTTCTGCCGCGGGATGCTTGAAAATCTGCAGGAATTCGACTGAATCGACTTCCCCGAGAAGTGCCACGACAAGCGCATCGGCCCCAAGAACATGGTTTCGTGCAAACCATGCATCACCGTTCGCCACGGCTTTCGCCAACAGACCCAGAGCTTGCGGCGTCGCCGCCGGCACCAATCGAGATCGTAAACTTCCGCCAGCGGTCAGTCTGTTCGATGGCTCAATGGCTTGAAAACGAGACTCGCTAACAAGCTGAGCCATGCTCACTACGCCCGCTTCTTCGCCTCTCGCCGTGGTCCCGACGGATCGCCCAACAATAGCGGCTGACATAACAAGCCGTTCGACATTAATTTCTCCCCGATCGCCAGGCAGATGATTGAGCTGCGAGGCGATCCGAAGTGTGCGAGCGGCAAGCGCTGTGACGCCTTCAGCATTCGCTGAAGAGAGGATTGCGTCGATGTCGGCGGTGTCGGTTTCCATGACTCCGGCCGGGCGGGAATTTGAGCCATCAAGCACACGCTCCCAAAGCGATGTGGTTTCGCCTGTCCGGGGTGTAACGATGCCTTTGATAAACTGGGTTTTAATCTCTTGCAGAACGCCGGTATCGAGCGTTAACCCGAACAGCGACATCACCTGACCCACGAGAAAGCCGGTTTGGATCATCGCGCCGACGAGATGCCGAGCTTCGAATTCCTGTCGGCCGGTCGTCTGGACGGCCATAGCGCGCGCAACAGGGATCAATTTCTCTACGCTGTCCGTGAGATCAACAGAGTAGCCATCAGCCAACTGTGGAAACACGTTCTGCGGCTCCAACCGCAAACTGGACATGACCCGTTCTATGTGTTCAGGACCAACCCTCACCTTCAACCAATTGGCAAACCACGCTGCGCTATGCTTTTCGTCCGGCGCGCCGTTCTCAGATAGTCCAGCGGCAACAACACCCAAAATCAGCGAACGGCCCCGCAAGAGAAGCGTGCGACTTTTCTCATCGACGTCGATAAACCGTACCGCCTGGTCCAGGACTGACGTCAGCTGCGACGAGATGCCCGATGAGGTCGAAACCAGCTCGGTGACTCTTTTCGTTAAATCGTCCCAATCCGGTCGCAGCATGGTGGTCTCGTACTCTCCGTTTCCCCCAGAAACCGATATCACAAGTCGGGTCGAGTTGTAGCGAGATCGTCAACGCACGCGGAAATGGCCTCCGGATATCGGCAGCTTCGGTTCAGAAGCCCTCCCAGGCGTTACAGACGCAACGTAAAGCCAGTCAGGTCAAGGGGTCGAGGTGATCGAAGGCTGTAAATCCCGCAAGGGAGACATACAGGATAACGATCGTGTATTCCAATGAATGCCGCATTCCGGGACGAAGCATGATGGCCAAGTGCATGGCCGCAATTGCCAGATAAACAAGAGATTTGAACATCGAGACTTCCCTTTCGCGTCTATACGTCAGGACAGCTGTCGAAAAGAAAAATCCCAGAAGAAAAAAATATTGCGAGGTGAGATAATCACCCCCGTTGAATGTCCCTACTTATCGAAAGGCAATTTCTGTCGACCGGGAGGTCAAATGGCGACCACGATTTTCAAGGACTTCATCAGATCGTTGTCGCAGCGCGACTTCGATTTAGAACACAAGCGTTGGATAGTATACGCTGGCAAGCTCATTGCCACACGCGGCCGGCGGGGACGTGTCGATCCGATTGAAGTCGTCAATGACACATTTCTCCGTGTGATGATGGGCATTGCGGGATATGAATGCCCCGAGACGATTGATCCGCCAACATTTTTCGCAGCGAAGATCAAGACATCCGTTGAGAGATTTATCAAACAGGATCAGCGCCGCAGCGGGCGCGAGACGATGTATATTGATCACCTCGATCACGAGAATCCGCTCTGGGACACTCCTGACTTCGGGGACCGCCTGGAAGAGCTAACTGGTCAATTGGTACAAGCGTTGGGCGCCAGAACGGGAAAGGGCCTTTACGAATACGTGCACGCCTTGCCCGAAATTGTCAGCAGCAACCTGAACCAGGATGAAGCTGCGAGGTTGCTCGAGTCGACGACAGGCCGGCTAGCAAACTATCGCTACCGTCTATCTGAGCGCTTTTGTGGCCCCGGCTCAGCCAACCTGTGGAGGAAAGGCAAATGATGGAAGAGGTCAGAACGATGAATGTTCATGAAGAAGATCTCCTACAGCATGATATCGTCTGGGATTCGATAGCAGATCAATCATCCGAAGAGCTGGATCTCGAGCTTTTGCACCTCGGGCTTGATGCAGAGGCCGTCGGCCGTTCACGTGACCTGCTTGCGCAACATGCTGGGCGCACAGGTTGCGGTCCGGAGCCATGGGCACCTGACTATGGTCATAACACGAACGTCGAACTCAGACGATCCTGTACCCATAGCCTCGCATTGCATTACCATTTGGAGGCGACAAAATTCGTCACAGCCCGTACGCTGGACGACGTGACAGTTCGATATCGGGACAATCTTGTCGTCGGCTTATGTGACGTCGAAGCTCATGTTCATGACAATTGGATCTTTCTGACCGCAGACGAACACAGACAGATTGCGTCCTGGAGAGAGGAGCTTTTGGTTGTCTACATGATGCCAGGATCAATAAATCCCTCTACGTGCCCAAATTTCGATTGGCCCGGACACGGCAGTCACTCGATGTGGTCGGAAGATCGGCTCGACTGCCGTACGTCGCGGTAGGACTCATCGTAACCTAATTACCGACTTTCGGACGTGGTGAGGTTGTTAAGCTGGCAATCAAAATACAAAAAGCCCGAACGCCCAGTATTTACACTTTGATACTGGGCGTTCATCGTTTCAGAGCGAGGTGTTAACACAGAATTTCAATAAGATTTGGCTTTGCAGTCATATTTACCGCGATCTGCGACGAGGCTTTCACCGTAATGCACGGTGACCGTAAAATGCCGAAACTCTCACGGAGCCTTCAGAATCTGGGGTTCTCCACTCCGACTGTCGATTGTCGAAGGATAATTGCTCGTTTCTTAGTGACAGCGATAAATCTACTTGGCTAAATCAATCGCTAGGTCCTGTGATCCGGGCAGTGGCGCGTGGCTACTACGTCCTGAGGTTTCAATCGGCGGCTTCATGATCCGATCCGAGGGGGGGCAAGCCTCGAACATCCTGGCGAACGGCTGAAGCGACTAACAGAAGCCGGCCTGGGGAATGCCCGAGGCGTCAATTTTTTCTAAGCGCCGCTCGAACGACCTCGTCGAAGAATTCGTAAGAGGTACCATTGAGTGCTTTTAGATATGTGCCGCGATTTCGCGCTAACCAATCCAAACCATCTTCTTTCGATAAGCGGTATATGTCCCTATGCGTCCAATGTCTCCCACACTTTGGAATGTCGACGGATCCGCTAAGGTTTCTTCGGCCGCTTTTAGGGCTTCTTTCTCGTCCGCAAAAGTCTCTTTTCGGCGTTGATCCGGGGAGTCGTTCTGAAGTTTGACGGTCACACCATCTCGAAAAGGCAAATAGATCAGAACATCACCTTCGCATCCCGCCACCGAAACTGGGCAACCTGCTTCGCTTTGAGTTTCAAGAACGTGGCCGGCCACCGGGAACTGCGCGCCATTTTGTGTCAGCACATAGCGCGCAATTCTTCTACCGCATTCAGCCTCGGACTTAACACCGGCTTTTGTACACGCAGTCCCGATCCATTTCGCGATAGTAGTCGCTTCTGGATTAAGCATCCAAACGACCGCAATCAATGTGGCCGCGTTCGTATGATTGCTTGCGATCTGGGATCGGGGATAGAAGCAGCGCTTGATCGGAAGGCCGGCATATTTCTCAAGACCCAAGTGAGATGACGCCCAATCTTTAGGGACATCCTTGCAATCGTGCTCCATGTATCGAGCGGCCACGATACGTGATTGACCCGAATCCGCGTCTAGTTCTTGAAAATAGGTCAGCGCAGCCCGCTCTCCATTGACGGTCTCGGCGTGAGCGGGAACTATCACCAAAAGGAATGCGGTGATTATGAAGAATAGCCTTCGGCGCATCTTGTTTTGTCCCTTTGCAGATTAAGTGGGCCGAGCCCGGCGCTTCGCGGCGATGCCCTTATTTCAAGGCGTCGGTGATCAGATTGGCAAGCCGTGCCGCGGCAACCGCCGCCTGTTCGCGCGCGACGTTTCGGGCATTCGTCTCATAGGCTCGATCAAGCTCATAGGGTCCTTTGTCGAAGCCGACGGGCGCGACGTAGACGAAATCAATCGCCTTTTGCCGGCTCTCCTTCAGCCATTCCGCCGGGTCGCTGATGGCTGCGCGCGTTGCATTCGGTTCGGGCAGCTTGATGTTCTTGTCGATCAGCCCATCCTTGATGGCGCCGTAGGGAGGCGAGTAGCCGCCGAAAATCCCGTCCCAGTAGGCATGGAGTTTGACGACCTGGCCGCTGGCAGGCTTCACCTCGATTGAGTTGCCTCCCTGGTCGCCCTTCTTGAAGGCTTTGGAGACGAGCGCCGTGGCGTGCAGCGGCTGGTGCGCGTCACCAACCAGGTGGAGGAGCCAGACGAGATCATAAGAGCGAACGCTATCGGGCAGGCCCGACGTTGCGGACAATCCGTCCTTGAGGACGACGATCTGCGTTTCGAGGTTCACCGGGTCGGTCTCCGCCTCGGTCATTCCCTCCACGAAATAAGGGATGTCCTTGAAGTGCCAGTAGGCGTGCTTGAAGGAGTCGACATAGCCGATATTGCGGCCGGCGGTCGGACTATTCGCCGTATCGCCTTCGTCGGTATATCCCGCGACGAGCGATTTGATATCGTCGGCCCAGACGGCGGCGCGCACGAAGGCATATTGCGGCTTGAGCCGATCAGGGACACCTGCAACCCAGTTCTGATATTCAGGATTGAGACGGATCAGTGCATCGGCTTTTTCGCGGGTTTCGGGGCTCAATCGGTCATAGGCCACCGCAGCGATCTGCATATGGCCTTCGTCCCACCACGCCATGGCCTTGAAGGGAAAACTCAGCGCGAGAACCGCGGCAATCACTCCTGGTCGAAACTGCACGGCCATGTTCCTCTCCCGTGATGATAATCGCCATAGGAGCATAGTCGTAAGAAAAATCAATGAAGGGTTGGGCAGATTTCCGTCCGAACCGGATTACGCCATGAGTGCGAATGGCCGCGTTGCTAGCGAAGTTCCTAAAAGTTGCCGGACACTACCGGCGCCATACCCGCCGTTCTGAAGAACAAGCCGTTGAGAGGATTAGGAAAACTGATCCAAATAAGCTGCTGAATGACGGGTCGACGGTTCGTATCCTTTCACATCAGGATTTTTGTCAATTGTTCATTCGAGTGGCATCGAATTTCTCCTTGGTGAGCGGATCCGCGGTCTGAGCCCATAGCATTACCGGCCCGGTTCT
>Ga0055531_10001708_pt1 | contig 15738 bp, 10 predicted proteins | sample AraplaCvi_mCL_r2_FD_55008 | JGI IMG/M metagenome (GOLD analysis project Ga0055531, IMG submission 55008) | Arabidopsis root microbial communities from North Carolina, USA - plate scrape MF_Cvi_mCL_r2 | ecosystem: Host-associated > Plants > Roots > Endosphere | place: USA: North Carolina...
GCGGCGAAGCCGAAGCCGGACAGTTCCACCGAGGCACCAAGCTCGTTGCGCAGGTAGAGCGCGCCCCAATCGAGCACCGTGCCCTCCGGCACCATCGAAAACAGCGCCATGATGCCGATCAGCCAGGGAAGCGGCGTCATCGGCAGGCGGAGCTTTTCCTTGGCGGCGGCCGGATGCGGCTTGTCGGCAAGGATCATCGGCCAGGCAATCGCAATCAACGTCAGGCAGATCACGGTGACGACGAAGACATGTGGCAGCACGCCGACGCGCGCCATGAGGAACCCGCCGATGCCGGCGCCGATCAGGCCGCCGAGGCTCCAATAGGCGTGGCAGGAGGACATGATTGCCCGCCGCATCGATTTCTCGACCTCGACCGCATTGGCGTTCATGGCGACATCCATCGCGCCGACGAAACCGCCGAGCACGAACATGCCGATCGCCGCCGCCCAGACGTTTGGCACCAAGGTCAAAAGCAGAAGCAGCGGCGACAGGATGATGGCCGTGACCTTGACGACCTTCTGCGAGCCGATGCGGGCGATGTAGCCGCCGGCAATCGGCATCAGCACCAGCGAGCCGATGCCAAACATCAGGATCAGGAGGCCGAGTACGCTTTCGCTGATGCCGAGCCGGTCCTTGAACTCGGGGATCTTCGGCGCCCAGCTGCCGGTGACGAAGCCATTCATCAGAAAGAGCAGGGAAACCGCCAGCCGGTTGCGGGTCATATAGCCCTGGCGGACGGTTGCAGTGGGAGAACGTTGGTCCATGGTATTGCCTCTGTGCCGGATCGGGCCGGCTCAAACAGTGATTTCGATCAGATTTCCATCGGGGTCGCGCAGCACCGCCTCGTAGAAGCCGTCGCCGGTCCAGCGCGCCTTCGCGACCAGGATGCCCTCGGCCTCGGCGCGCACAGCAATGGCATCGACCGCCTGTTCGCTGCCGAGCGACAGCGCGACATGGGCAAAGCCTGCGCGCTCGAGCTCGGCCGGATCACCCGGAGCGACCCAGGGACCTTCCATGATCTCGATCGCCGGTCCTTTGCCGAGTGTCAGGAAGCGCGAACGGAAGCCAGGCCGCCGCCGGCTTTCGTAAACGTCGCCGACCTCCGCACCGAAGAACGCCGACCAGAATCCGGCAATCTTATCGAGGTCGTGGGTCCAGAGAGCCACATGGGTTATCGTCATTGTTCCACCCCTCCCGCAATCAGGATGTCTGCACCCGCTGCCTCGAATGCCGCGCGATGCTCAGCAGGCGCGTCTGCCTCGAGAAGCAGCGTCGCCTTGTCGTCGATATCGACGATCCCATGAGCGGCAGCCGTCCCGAGTTTGTCGCTGGTGATGGCAACGACCAGACGGCGGCTGCGCAAGGCGACGAGCCGCTTGAATTCGGCGTCCTCGAAATAGATCGCCGTCAGGCCCGCTTCGGCATCGGCGCCGCAGGTGCCGAGAAAGCAGAGATCGGGCCTGAGCAGTTCGGCGTCGCGCTGCGCCCGCGCGCTGATGGCCGCACCGACCGCACGGTTGAGTGGCCCGCCAAGCAGGATGAGATCGACGCCAGGCTTCTCCATCAGCGCTGCAGCGATCAGCGGCGTATTGGTGACAATCGTGACCTGGAGCTCCGGCTCGATCAATTGCGCGATGGCGAGGTTTGTGGAACCGGCATCGAGGAACACGGTCATGCCCGGCTTGATCAATCCGACCGCCGTGCGGGCAAGTGCTGCCTTGCGCTCCGGCGCCATCGCCGCCCGCTCGCTCAAACTGCTGTGTGCAGCAGGAACGACCGGGAGCGCGCCACCATAGACCCGCTCGCAAAGCCCCGCTGCCGCCATTTCGCGCAGGTCACGGCGGATCGTGTCTTCGGAAACATTGAGCTCGGCAGCAAGATCCGCAGCCAGCACCCGGCCCTTGGCCTTCAGCCGCTCCTGGATCAGCGTCTTTCGTTCACGAAGAAGGAGTTCACCGGACATTTTTACCAATCGTGCATAAACGTGCATGAATCGCCATAAATGTGCATAGCGAATTTTGAAACCGATTTCAAGTCGCGGAGTCAGCCAAATCACCGCGGGCCAGCAATTCGAGCAAACCGTGCCTTTTGCGCGTGGTCGACGCCATTTCGAGGAAAATTCTTCATCAAAACGCTCGGGAATTGGTGTTTTATACGCTCAGATCGCCAATCTTTTGTGCGATTGTCCGCTCAATCCGGACGACGGGCCGGACCACAAAGAAGATGGAAATCACGATGAAGCTCCTCCCCACGCTGTTCGCCGCCGCTCTGATGCAGGTTGCCGCCCTCGCCTCCGCTGAAGCCGGCGAGAATCTCGACGCGGTCAAATCCGCCGGCGTCCTGAAGATCGGCACCGAGGGCACCTATGCGCCCTTCACCTATCACGATGCCTCCGGCGCTCTTGTCGGCTTCGACGTTGAGATCGGCCAGGCCGTCGCCGAGAAGCTCGGCGTCAAGGCCGAATTCCTCGAAGGCAAGTGGGACGGCCTGATCGCCGGCCTCGACGCCAACCGCTACGACACGGTCATCAACCAGGTCGGCATCACCGAAGAGCGCAAGAAGAAGTACGACTTCTCCGAGCCCTACATCGCCTCGAAGGCCGTGCTGATCGTCAAGACCGACAACGAGGAGATCAAGGGCTTCGCCGATCTCAAGGGCAAGAAGTCGGCTCAGTCGCTGACCAGCAACTTCGGCAAGCTCGCAACCGCCTCCGGCGCCGAACTCGTCGGCACCGACGGCTTCGACCAGTCGATCCAGCTCGTGCTCACCGGCCGCGCCGATGCCACGATAAACGACAGCCTCTCCTTCCTCGATTTCAAGAAGAAGAAGCCCGACGCGCCGGTAAAGATCGCGGCCGAACAGGCTGACGCCGACTTCTCCGGCATCATCATCCGCAAGGACGAGCCGGAACTCTTGGAAGCGATCAACAAGGCGCTCGGCGAGATCAAGGCCGACGGTACCTACGACAAGATCTCGCAGAAGTACTTCGGCGCCGACGTCTCGAAGTAACCCCTGTCCCGAGCGCCGGGTCGGTTTCTCCGCCGGCCATTCTCGGTTATGAATCGCGATCCGTTCCGGACACCGGGGCGGATCGCGCTTTTTGAAAGGCCCGCCCCTTGCCCACCTGGCTCCAACTGATGCTGGATTCGCTGCCGTCCCTGCTCTGGGCCGGCCTCACCTTCACCATCCCGCTGACGCTGCTTTCCTTCATTTTCGGCCTGATCCTCGGGCTCGCAACCGCCGTCGCCCGCCTGTTCGGACCGGCGCCGGTCGTCGCGATCGCGCGATTTTACGTCTGGGTGATCCGCGGCACGCCGCTGCTCGTCCAGCTCTTCGTGATCTTCTACGGGCTGCCGAGCGCCGGCATCCTGCTCGACGCCTTCACCGCCGCGCTCATCGGCTTCTCGCTGAACGTCGGCGCCTATACCTCCGAGATCATCCGCGCCGTCATCTCGTCAGTGCCACGCGGACAGTGGGAAGCGGCCTACTCCATCGGCATGAGCTGGAGCCAGGCGATGCGTCGCACCATCCTGCCGCAGGCGACCCGCGTCGCCGTGCCGCCGCTGTCGAACACTTTCATCTCGCTGGTGAAGGACACCTCGCTGGCCGCCGCCATCACCGTGCCGGAGATGTTCCAGACCGCGCAGCGCATCGTCGCCACCACCTACGAGCCGCTGATCCTCTATATCCTGGCGGCGCTGATCTATCTCGCCATGAGCTCCGTGCTCTCGGCCCTGCAAGTGCGGCTGGAGCGGCGCTTTGCCCGCTATGGCGGCTTCCTGGAGGCACGTGCATGATCGAGCTCTCCCACATCGAAAAGCGCTTCGGCGACAATCTCGTGCTGAAGGATATTTCCGTAACACTCGCCGAAGGCACGGTGACGGCGCTTGTCGGCCCATCCGGCGGCGGCAAGAGCACGCTGCTGCGCTGCATCAATCTGCTGGAAATCCCAACGTCCGGCGCAATCCGGCTTGGGGACGAGACGCTCGAATTTTCGCCCGGCCGCAAGGTCGGCTGGGCGGCGATCCAGCGCCTGCGCCGGCAGACCGGAATGGTGTTCCAGAACTTCCAGCTCTTCCCCCACCAGACCGCGCTCGGCAACGTCATGGAAGGCCTCGTCACGGTGCTGAAGTGGCCGGCCGACAGGGCGAAGACGCGCGCGATGGAACTCTTGGAAAAGGTCGGCATGGCGCACAAGGCCGACGCCTGGCCGGCGACCCTTTCCGGCGGCCAGCAACAGCGCGTGGCGATCGCCCGCGCGCTTGCCCCGTCGCCCCGCGTGCTTCTCTGCGACGAGCCGACCTCTGCCCTCGACCCGGAACTGGCGGANGAAGTGGTCGAAGTCCTGAGCCGGCTTGCNCGTGAAGGCACGACCATGGTCATGGCGACCCATGACCTGCGCCTCGCNTCCCGCGTCGCCGACAAGGTGATNTTCCTCGANGGTGGTNTCATCGTCGAAAGCGGTGCCCCGAAGACGATCTTCTCGGCGCCCGAGCGTGAGCGTACCAAGAAGTTCATCGCCTCGCTGAGCGCCCCGCACGACTACGAAATCTGAGCGGAGGGGACGACGGATCACAGGACGATCCGGCGGGTGTGGGTCGGGCACCCTTTGCGCCAGCCTTGTCTATCTCTACCGTCATCCTCGGGCTTGATGTTCAGTCCGGGGAGCAGGACGGACGACCCCAGCAGGCTAGACGCCCCCTCTACTTCCAGAAAACAAAACGGCCGGATTCGCATCCGGCCGTTTCTGTTTGTTTGAACTTACCCTCAGGCGCCGAAGACCATCAGCAGATCCTTGGCGTCGATCTGGTCGCCGGCGCGCACCAGCACTTCGGCAATCGTGCCGTCCTTCTCCGCATGCAGCGCCGTTTCCATCTTCATCGCCTCGATCGAAAGCAGCACGTCGCCCGCCTTGACCGCCTGTCCTGGCGAGACAAAGACCGTCGAGATGACACCCGGCATCGGCGCGCCGAGATGGGCGGCGTTACCGACCTCGGCCTTGCGGCGCACCGCGCTCTGAGCGCTGCGGTTGCGGTCCGGCACTTTGATCAGGCGCGGCTGGCCGTTGAGCTCAAAGAACACCTTGACCATGCCCTTCTCGTCCGNCTCGCTCTTGGCCTGGTGCAGGATCACGAGCGACTTGCCCCGCTCGATCTCCGGCTGCAGCTCCTCGCCCGGCGCAAGCCCGTAGAAATAGGCCGGCGTCGGCAAGACGCTGACCGGGCCATAGGTGTCGGCAGCAACCGCATAGTCGGTGAAGACCTTCGGATACATCAGATAGGAGGCGAACTCGAAGTCGTCGACCTTGCGCTCAAGCTTGTCCTCGATTGCCTTGCGCTCNGCATCGAGGTCGGCCGGCGGCAGCAGCGAGCCCGGAACGGCGGTATAGGCCTTTTCGCCCTTCAGCGCCTTCTTCTGCAGCGCTTCCGGCCAGCCGCCCGGGGGCTGGCCGAGATCGCCCTTGAGCATCGAGACGACCGAATCCGGGAAAGCGATGTCCTTCGCAGGATTTTCGACGTCGGCGACGGTCAGGTCCTGGCTCACCATCATCAGCGCCATGTCGCCGACGACCTTGGACGATGGCGTCACCTTGACGATATCGCCGAANATCTGGTTGGCGTCGGCATAGGCCTGGGCGACGCGGTGCCACTTGGTTTCGAGACCGAGCGAACGCGCCTGTTCCTTAAGGTTTGTGAACTGTCCGCCCGGCATTTCGTGCAGGTAGACTTCGGACGCCGGTCCCTTGAGGTCGCTTTCGAAGGCGGCATACTGGTGGCGCACCGCTTCCCAATAGAAGGAGATGCGACGAATCCACTCGGGATCGAGACCCGGATCGCGGTCCGACCCCCGGAGCGCCTCGACGATCGAGCCGAGGCAGGGCTGCGAGGTATTGCCGGAAAGCGCGTCCATCGCCGCATCGACGACATCGACGCCGGTCTCCACGGCGGCAAGCACGGTCGCGGCCGCAATGCCCGAGGTGTCGTGGGTGTGGAAATGGATCGGCAAGTCGGTCGCCTCACGCAGCGCCTTGAACAACACGCGTGCGGCCGCCGGCTTCAACAGGCCCGCCATGTCCTTGACGGCGATCATGTGCGCGCCGGCCTTTTCGAGGTCGGCGGCAAGGGCTGTGTAGTATTTGAGATCGTATTTCGGCCGGGCCGAATTCAGGATGTCGCCGGTATAGCAGATCGCCGCCTCGCAGATGCGATTCTCCTCGGCAACGGCCTCCATCGACACCCGCATGTTGTCGACCCANTTGAGGCAGTCGAAGACGCGGAACACGTCGATGCCGCCTTTTGCCGCCTGGCGCACGAAGTATTTGACCACGTTGTCGGGGTAGTTTTTGTAGCCGACGCCATTGGCGCCGCGCAGAAGCATCTGCAGCAGCAGGTTCGGGGCATCTTCGCGAATGCGGGCCAGGCGATCCCACGGGTCTTCGGTGAGGAAGCGCATGGACACGTCGAAGGTCGCGCCACCCCAGCATTCGAGCGAGAAGAGCTGGGGAAGCGCGCGGGCATAGGTGCCGGCGACGCGGGCGATATCATGGGTGCGCATGCGGGTCGCAAGCAGCGACTGATGGCCGTCGCGCATCGTCGTATCGGTCAGGAACACTTGGCGTTCGCCACGCACCCACTCGGCGAACTTCTTCGGGCCGAGTTCGTCGAGCTTCTGCTTGGTACCGGATTTGATGTCGCCGTCGATGAACGGGACGACGGGCTTTGCCGCATCCGCCGGCGGCTTCGGGCGGCCCTTCGTCTCCGGGTGGCCATTGACCGTGACGTCGGCGAGATAGGTGAGGAGCTTCGTCGCGCGGTCCAGGCGCTTCACCTGCTGGAACAGTTCCGGAGTCGTGTCGATGAAGCGCGTCGTATAGCTGTTATCCTGGAACTTCGGATGGCTGATGATCGCCTCGAGAAAGGTCAGGTTGGTTGCCACACCGCGGATGCGGAACTCCCGCAGCGCGCGGTCCATGCGGCTGATCGCTTCGAGGGGGTTCGGCGCCCAGGCGGTAACCTTGACGAGCAGTGGGTCGTAGAAGCGGGTAATGACTGCACCCGGATAGGCGGTGCCGCCATCGAGACGGATGCCGAAGCCGGACGCCGAGCGATAACCGGTGATGCGGCCATAGTCCGGAATGAAGTTCTGCTCCGGGTCTTCGGTGGTGATGCGGCACTGCAGCGCGTGACCGTTGAGGCGGATGTCCTCCTGCTTCGGCACGCCCGATTCCGGCGTGCCGATCGCCTCGCCGTCGAGGATGTGGATCTGCGCCTTGACGATGTCGATGCCAGTCACGACTTCCGTGACGGTGTGCTCCACCTGAATGCGCGGGTTGACCTCGATGAAGTAGAACTTGCCGGTGTTGGCATCCATCAGATACTCGACCGTGCCGGCGCCGACATAGCTCGTCGCACGGGCGATCATCAGCGAATAGTCGGCAAGCTCCTGGCGCTGCGCATCCGAGAGGTAGGGCGCCGGCGCGCGCTCGACGACCTTCTGGTTGCGGCGCTGGATCGAGCAGTCGCGCTCGAAGAGATGCACGACATTGCCGTGGGTATCGCCGAGGATCTGGCTTTCGACGTGGCGGGCGCGCTCAACCAGCTTTTCAAGATAAACCTCATCCTTGCCGAAGGCGGCCTTGGCTTCGCGCTTGCCTTCCGTCACCTCACGGATCAGGTCCTTCGGGTCGCGAATGGCGCGCATGCCGCGTCCGCCGCCGCCCCAGGAGGCCTTGAGCATGACCGGATAGCCGATCTCGGCCGCAAGGCGGTGGATTTCCTTTTCGTCGTCCGGCAGAGGATCGGTGGCCGGAACGACCGGCACGCCGACGGAAATCGCGAGGTTGCGCGCGGCAACCTTGTTGCCGAGCTGGCGCATCGTCGCCGGCCGCGGACCGATGAAGATGATGCCGGCGGCATCACAGGCATCGACGAATTCAGGGCTTTCCGAAAGCAGGCCGTAGCCCGGATGGATCGCGTCGGCGCCCGAAAGCTTGGCGACGCGGATCACCTCTTCGATCGACAGGTAGCTCTCGATCGGACCGAGGTCGCGGGCAAGGTGCTGCCCGCGGCCGATCTGATAACTTTCGTCCGCCTTGAAGCGGTGCAGCGCCAGTTTGTCCTCTTCAGCCCATATCGCGACCGTTTTCAGACCGAGTTCGTTTGCAGCGCGGAAAACGCGGATGGCAATTTCAGAACGGTTGGCAACAAGGATCTTCGAGATAGGCAAGTCGGTCTCCTCAATGACTTGATATTGCGGGAAATGCTGCACCCGCGAAATAAAGTATTAGCGAGTCACCGAGCAGAGCGCAATTTCAGATGCGACAGGAAACCGAAAGCCTTCGACTCTAGGAGATCAGCCCGAGCCGGAAGGCGATCGCCACGACGTGATGGCGGTTCTTGCCCTTCAATTTCTCCTGGATGCCGTTCATATACCAGTCGACCGTATGGCTCGAGATATCGAGCACCTTGCCTATGTCGTTCGAAGTCATGCCGTCGGCGAGATAGTTGAGCGCTTCCATTTCGCGCCGCGTCATCTGCACCTCGACGCGCGAGCCGAGTTCGGCCGAAACCTCGGGATCGGTCAGCTCCAGAAGCTTCCAGAACAGCCGCTTGGCGATGGCGTCGAAGAGGCTGATCTCGACCGGGCTCAAGTCGACGACGCGACCGCCGACCGTCAGGTTGCCGAGCAGGCCGCGCCGGCCGTGCACCGGAAAGATGTAGCCATCGTAGAGACCGTGGTTTCTGGCCTCGATCATCATGCTTTCCATGCGCTTGCGATGTGGATCGGAGCGGAAGGCAAACAGCGTGTCACGCCAGCGGAAGCCGCGCTGCGCATGGCCGAGATAGCGGATGGTCGGATCGATCACCACGAACTTCTTGCGGATGTAGATCTGCGGCCAGCCTTCCGGCCAGCGGCCGGCGAGCAGCAGCCGCAGCGGATTGTCATGCGGTTTCGGCTGCCGAACGACACCGTAGAAGTCGAAGCCGCAGCGATCGAGCAGGCGCTCGAATTCCGGGACGATTTCCTCGCGTGTCTTCATCTCCTCCAGAAGCGCGAGAAACTGTACGAGCAGCGTAATGTTCATGGATCACCTTCCAGGTAGATGCATATGGTCGCATTTCCGAATCCGGACATAAAGGCACCGTTCAGCGACCATTCATGTTGCACCCGCGATAATCCCTCATACCACGCCCGGTCTTATGCGAAATATGCAAGAAATCGGAGTTGGCACGACAGATAGCAGACTATGAATATTCTCGCCAAGCTCGCATGCGAGCGAAACGGGAAAACGAGTGGCTGTCCATGCGTCCGGCTACGGCTTCCCTTTGCCGCAAAAGACCGTCTCAGCGCGGCCCCGAGTGTATAGGGGCGGAGCCCAAGCCCGCCAACCGTAGCTCGAGGACGCGGGTGCATCCGCCGCAGAAGGACTGCGGCGCGTCAAATCCGGTACCCGGAAGGGGTGAGACAGTGTCATTGTTCCAAGTGTATGCAAGAGCGCTCCAGTATCTTGCGGTTCACAAGTTTCGTGTCTCGGCGATCGTCCTCGCCAACGTCGTTCTGGCAGCCATCTCGATTGCCGAACCGATCCTGTTCGGGCGCATCATCGACGCCATCTCGTCAAAGGGCGAGGTCACGCCGATGCTTTTGATGTGGGCTGGCCTCGGCGTCTTCAACACCGTCGCCTTCGTGCTCGTTGCCCGCGAGGCGGACCGGCTGGCCCATGGCCGCCGCGCCACGCTCCTGACGGAAGCCTTTGGACGGATCGTTTCCATGCCGCTCGCCTGGCATAGCCAGCGCGGCACGTCCAACGCGCTGCACACGCTGTTGCGCGCCTGCGAAACCCTATTCGGTCTCTGGCTCGAATTCATGCGCCAGCACCTGGCTACGGCCGTCGCGCTGATGCTGCTCATTCCGACCGCCTTTGCCATGGACGTGCGCCTCTCGCTCGTCCTTCTCGTGCTCGGCGCGGCCTATGTCATGATCAGCAAGGCGGTGATGAGCCGCACCAAGGAAGGTCAGGCCTCGGTCGAGAACCACTATCATACGGTTTTCTCCCACGTTTCCGACGCCATCAGCAACGTCTCGGTCGTGCACAGCTACAACCGCATCGAGGCTGAAACCCGCGAGCTGAAGAAGTTCACCGAGCGGCTGATCTCCGCCCAGTTCCCGGTGCTCGACTGGTGGGCACTGGCGAGCGCGCTGAACCGCGTCGCCTCCACCATTTCGATGATGGCGATCCTCGTCATCGGCACCGTGCTGGTGCAGCGCGGCGAGCTCGGCGTCGGCGAAGTCATCGCCTTCATCGGTTTTGCCAACCTGCTGATCGGCCGTCTCGACCAGATGAAGGCCTTCGTGACGCAGATTTTCGAAGCCCGNGCCAAGCTCGAAGACTTCTTCCAGCTCGANGACGCCGTGCGCGAACGTGACGAGCCGGCAGGCGCGACTGAACTGCCGCCAGCTGTCGGCGAAGTCGAGTTCCGCAACGTCTCCTTCGACTTTGCCAACACGAACCAGGGCGTGCACAACGTCTCGTTCACGGCCAAGGCCGGCCAGACGATCGCGATCGTCGGCCCGACGGGTGCCGGCAAGACGACGCTCGTCAACCTGCTGCAGCGTGTTCACGATCCGCGTGATGGCCAGATCCTGATCGATGGCAACGATATCTCGAAGGTAACGCGCAAGTCGCTGCGCCGCTCGATCGCCACCGTCTTCCAGGANGCGGGCCTGATGAACCGTTCGATCTCNGACAACATCCGCCTCGGCCGTGACGATGCGACGATCGAGGAAGTCATGGCTGCCGCCGAAGCGGCCGCCGCCTGCGACTTCATCGAGGGCCGGACGGGCGGCTACGACACGGTGGTCGGCGAACGCGGCAACCGTCTGTCGGGCGGCGAACGCCAGCGTGTGGCCATCGCCCGCGCCATCCTCAAGAANGCGCCGATCCTGGTGCTCGACGAGGCGACCAGCGCGCTCGACGTCGAAACCGAGGCCCGCGTGAAGGATGCGATCGATGCCCTGCGCAAGAACCGCACGACCTTCATCATCGCACACCGCCTGTCGACGGTGCGCGAGGCCGACCTGGTAATCTTCATGGATCAGGGCCGCGTCGTCGAAATGGGCGGTTTCAACGAGCTCAGCCAGAGCAATGGCCGCTTCGCAGCCCTCTTGCGCGCCAGCGGCATCCTGACGGACGAAGACGTCCGCATGAGCCACACGGCGGCATAAGACACGCGCTTGAAGTCAAGCGAACGAACCGAACCACCCGCGGTCAAACGCGGGTGGTTTTTTGCTTTTCGGCTTTCTGACAACGTCGCGTCGACCAGCCTTGCCATTCTCGAGATTGTTGGTAGACGGGAATTCCGGCCCCAATTCCAAAGGAATCATCATGCCGGACATCTCCACAATCGCAGTTTTCGCCACAGCAAGCCTCGTGCTCACCGCCACGCCCGGCCCTGACATGCTGCTCATCGCTTCTCGGAGCGTGAGCCAGGGGCGCGCAGCCGGNTTCCTCACCTATGCCGGGATCGCAGTCGGCACCTATTGCCACGCGCTGGCCGCAGCACTCGGTCTTTCCCAGCTCTTCGTCACCTTNCCGGTTGCCTATGAGATCGTGCGCTGGGCGGGCTGCGCNTATCTGCTGTACCTCGCCTACAANACAGTCCGCTCGAACGCATCGAGCGCGTCACCGGTTTCGACGCTCAAGCGACTTTCGAACTGGCGGATCTTCGGCGAGGGGCTGATGACGAACCTGCTCAATCCGAAGATGGCGCTCTTCGTACTGGCGCTGCTCCCACAGTTCGTAGACCCAAAGAGCGGGTCGATGGTCACGCAGATGCTTCTGCTGGCGACCGTGTTGAACGGGGTCGGCTTCCTCGTGAACGGCTCGGTCATCCTGGTCGGCAGCCATCTGCGCGCGCGGCTCGCTGGCATCAGGCGTTTCCCGAAGCTGCCGCAGTATCTTCTCGCCGGCGTATTCACGGGGCTCGCCTGCCGCCTTGCCCTTGGTTCCAGAAATTAGTCGCCCAGCAGGGGCGGCGTTCTNTTACGCCGCCCGCAGCGGCTTTGCAGTAGCAATGCCGCGCAACCATTCGAGATAATAGGCATAGGCGAAATGCAGCCCGATGCCGACGAGCACGAAGAGGCTGCCGAAGATCGGGTTTCTCCCGGTGACGAACAGCAGCACCTGGCCGGACATCGCCAGGATCGTGCCGAAGATGAAGATCGGCAGCGAGTGTCGCCCGACAACCGCGAGCGGATGATCGCTGTCGAGTTTGGCGAGGTTGCTGATGCGAGGCGTCACGGCGACGATGTAGGCAAGCGCCAGCACATGGAGCAGCCGGGGGCCCGACAGGAAGGTCTTGTCAAAGCCGGTCAAGACCGCTGGAAGACCGAAGGAAAGGTCGATGCTCCAGAAGGAGAAGAGCACCCAGACAGCGGAGACCGCAAGATAAGCGCCCGACAGGACGATCAGCCAGGGCCATCGGGGGAGTGATCCACCATTGCGAACGAAGGTCATCATGACGATGCCGATGACGAACAGGAACTGCCAGGACCAGGGATTGAGGAACCAATAGCCCTCGTCGAGGAAATTCGACGGCACGAACTTGAAGATGCCTGCGGCGAGCCACAGGGCGGCCGACAGCGACAGCAGCAGTTTCTTGCTGACGCCGTTCAGCCAGAGAATACCCGGCAGCATCAGGAACAGCGCCGCATACATCGACAGGATGTTGTTGTAGCCGAGCTGATACCCCAGAAGCACCATGGCGACGATGCCCTGTTCCGTCTGTTCCACCATCGGCCGAATGTTGATCTCGCCGATCAGATCCTGCCGGCCGAAATAGATCGCCCCGGCCGCAAAAATCGCCAGCGTCACGATGCTGGTCATGATGTGGGCGACATAAAGCGCCAGCGCCCGGCGCCAGATTTTCAGCGTCATCGCCAGCCGTTCTCCGGCGGCGAACTTGCCGCCATAGGCGATCCCGACCGACAGGCCGGAGATCAGCACGAAGGCTTCGGCGGAATCGGAAAAGCCGAAGTTCTTGTGCGTCAGATATTCGAGGTACTGTCCCGGAACGTGGTTGACGAAGATCGTCAGCAGGCACAGCGCCCTGAACACGTCGAGGCGTGTGTCACGCTCGTTGGGAACCATTCGGGCGGACGTCGGGTTGACACCACCCTGAAAAGTCTTTTGCAGCATGCGGTCCGTTTTCCAGGATTTGGCGCCCCTGCCCCATCCCTGTTGAAACGGGCACCGACAGCCCGCGCCGTCATTCAAACGCGCGAGATGCCNGGCACCATGAACTAGGTGGGATGAGGAACATGTTGCAGTTCTCCGCCCCATCCCGCTCCGATGATCTAGAGCATCCCGCTTTCAAGTGAAGTCACTGGAAGCGGATAAGATGCTCTGGCTTCAAAGTGTTAGAGCGCCCTTTGNGCGTTCGTCTGAACGCCTGGCGCTCCAAGACACGACACCCGGCCGTCGGGGTCATGCCGCCCGCATTTCCGCAAAGAAAAACCGGCCTTGCCCTTGCGGGAACAAAGCCGGTCTCATCCTGTCTTCAATGCCGGCCGTTACAGCAAAATGCCTTCATGCGCGTTTTTTGTGACACTATTGTTTATGCTGACAATCGGCTCGCCACTTTTCTGGTCGCGCTGCACCGAAATCTTGTGCCGCGCGCCGTTGAGCGTCACTTCTGCGGAGTAGCCGTCCCAGGCCGCCGGCAGCACCGGCCGAATGACCAGCTTGTCGCCCTGTCTGCGGATCCCGAGAATANCTTCGACGCCGACGCGGTAGAGCCAGCCAGCCGAACCGGTGTACCAGGTCCAGCCGCCGCGTCCCGCCAGATCGCCTTCGCCATAGATATCGGCGGCGACGACATAGGGCTCGACGCGGTAGTGTTCCGCCGCCTCGCGGCTCTGCGCATGCGAGACCGGGTTCAGCATCTGGAAGACGCGCCAGGCTTCTTCCGCCCTGCCCTGTTCGGCGAAGGCCAGCGCCACCCAGGTGGCCGCATGGGTATATTGCCCGCCATTTTCGCGCACGCCGGGCGGATAGGCCTTGATGTAGCCTGGATCCTGCGACGTCCGCTCGAGCGGCGGCGTGAACAGCCGCACGATGTGCTGGTCCGGATCGACCAGTTCGGCCATGACCGCATCCATCGCCTTGAGCGAACGCTGCTCGTCGCCTTCGCCTGAGAGGACGCTCCAGGACTGGCCGATCGAATCGATCCGGCACTCGAGCGCCTCGCTGGTGCCGAGCGGCGTGCCGTCGTCGTAATAGCCGCGACGATAGTAGTCGCCGTCCCAGCCGGCGGTGTCGAGCGCCTTCTTCAGGGCTTCGAGATGCGCCTCCCAACGGGTGACGCGTGCCTGGTCCTTACGCTCGCGAGCGTAAGGCAGGAAGCCGCGGAGCGTGCCTGCGAGGAACCATCCAAGCCAGGTGCTGGTGCCCTTTCCGGCAGCACCGACACGGTTCATGCCATCGTTCCAGTCACCGCCGAGGATCAACGGCAGGCCGTTCTCGCCGGTCCGCTTGATCGCGAGGTCGAGCGCACGGGCGCAATGCTCGTAGACGTCGCCGACCTCCTCGGAAATCTCAGGCTTGTAGAAGGCGTCGTGCTGGCCCTCTTCGAGAGCCGGACCGCTGATGAAGGCGATCTGTTCTCTCAGGATGTCGGAGGTACCGGTCACCGAGCAGTAATGCGTAACGGCATGGGCGAGCCAGACGACGTCGTCGGATATCATCGTGCGCACGCCGGCGCCGGTTCCCGGCAGCCACCAGTGCTGCACGTCGCCCTCGACGAACTGACGAGCCGCAGCATTCAGGATCTGCGCCCGGGCAAGCTCCGGCCTGTGGATCAGGAAAGCCAGCGTGTCCTGCAGNTGGTCGCGGAAGCCGAAGGCACCGCTCGCCTGGTAGAAGGCGGAGCGNGCCATGATGCGGCANCCGAGGCTCTGGTAGGGCAGCCAGTTGTTGATCATGGCGTCGAAGGCCGGATCCGGCGTTTCCACCTTCACGATATCGGTGAAATCGCGCCAGAACGTCTTGGCCGCCCCGAGCACCGTGTCGAATGCAGTCTCACGCAACTCACCGAGTACGGCACGAAGCTGATCCTCATTGTCGGCATCGCCGAGAATGAAGGTGACCTGCTGCTCGGCACCGGGTTCGATGGTCAGATCGGACGCAATGACCGCGCAAGGGTCGCCGTCTACGTCGACCGAACCCGAGAGATCGGCACCCGAAAGCACCGCCTGCGGCACGAGGATGCCGCCGAGCGAGCCCAGGAACTCCCGCCGGCTCGCGGTGTAACCGGCAGCCTGGCCGCCATCGGCGGTGAAGAACGCCGAACGACCGGCATAGTCGATGCTGTAAGGGTTGGTCGCAACCAGCGCCGCGGTCTCCTCATCCCACTTCGAGAGGATGAAGGGCGCCGAGCGGGCGCGGTTGTTACCGAGTACCCACTCGTTATAGCCGTAGAGCCTCAACCGCCGCGCCGTCTTCGCGCGGTTGCGGATCGAGACGCGGACGAGCTTTGCCGGCAAGCTGCGGTGCACCGTATGGGTCGCCTCGATCTCGAGGTCGTCCTGGGTGCTGCGGAAGCGCGAATAGCCGAGCCCATGCGCCGTTTCGAAGACGACGGAGCGGCGACGCGAGAGCGACGCATAGGGCGTCGATACCGAACCACTCTCCATGTCGCGGATGAAGATCGCCTCGCCCGGACGGTTGATGACCGTGTC
>Ga0055531_10001710_pt1 | contig 15733 bp, 14 predicted proteins | sample AraplaCvi_mCL_r2_FD_55008 | JGI IMG/M metagenome (GOLD analysis project Ga0055531, IMG submission 55008) | Arabidopsis root microbial communities from North Carolina, USA - plate scrape MF_Cvi_mCL_r2 | ecosystem: Host-associated > Plants > Roots > Endosphere | place: USA: North Carolina...
AGTCTGCAGGGAGTCAACGGAGGACGAGCAGAAGCACTCTAGCCTTTGATCCCAACCAGCGTGAACGCGACCCGACTTAGGCCATCGCGCTTGGTGCTGGAGACCTCGAATCGCTGCATGTCGTCCATCTGGATTCTATCGCCCTGCTTCGCATGATCGGCACGCGGGTAGCGTGAACGATCTACCGAAAGCTCATAGCTGTGGCCTGTCGCCAGAGACTTAAAATCTCTCGGCCTTTGGTCATGCGGGTTCGATCCCCGCCGTCCGCACCAAACCTGCCCCTGCCTGCAACCGTTTTCGCTGAAGGCCGTTTGATATCCACCGTGATGGAGGCGTGTTTTGGGCTTTACCTTTGCCATCGGTGACATCCACGGCTGCCTGGCGCAGCTGAAGGAACTGCTCGGGCATGTGGAAGACCACGCGCCTAGCGGACACGTGGTGTTTATAGGCGACTATATCGATCGCGGGCCGAAGAGCCGGGGGGTGCTCGATCTCGTCATGGCGGGGCCGAGGAGGGAGGGCTGGCGGTGGACGGCGCTCAAGGGCAATCATGAGGACATGATGGTCCGGGCGCATCAGAACCGTGGGCATGACGAACTCATCTGGATCGACAATGGCGGCCGTGAGACGCTGGAATCCTTCGACGGCTACGTGCCGCCGGACATGCTGGAATGGTGCGCGCATCGCCCGCTGATCCTTGTCGACGAGCACCGGATCTTCGTGCATGCCGGCGTCGACGAAACGTTGCCGCTCGAAGGCCAGTGGGAGCGCGACCTGCTCTGGAAGCGGTTCCCGAGCGACGAGGATGGCGAATTCTGGGGCCGGCATCTGTGTCACGGCCATACGCCGCTTCCGGGCAATCCGCAGACGATCGGCAACCGCACCAATATCGACAGCGGCTGCGTGTTCGGCGGNGAACTGACCTGCGCCGTCTTCGACGACGACGAGCCGGGCGGACCGATCCGTTTCCTCCGCGTGCCGGGTTAGTGCCGCCAGAAGACTGGCGTCAGGAGGACGAGCACGGTCAGGATTTCGAGNCGGCCGAGCAGCATCATCAGCGACAGCAGATAAAGGGCGGGATCGCCGATCGTCGAGAAGTTGCCGACGGGGCCGACGATCGGGCCGATGCCGGGGCCGACATTCGACAGCGCGGTGATCACCGAAGACATGGCGGTCAGGATATCGTAGCCGAACAGCGTCATGCCGACGCTGCCGACCACCCAGAGAAAAATATAGAGGCTGACGAACAGGAAGACGGCGCGCTGCGTTTCCGCATCCACCGTCAGGCTGCCGTAGCGAACGGGATAGACGGCGTTCGGATAGATGAGCTTGTTCAGTCCGGCGCGGATGACGTTGAACATCACCACGAAACGATAGGCCTTGATGCCCCCGGCGGTCGACCCGGAGCAGCCGCCCATGAACGTGGCGAAAAAGGCGACAAGCACGGCGAACGGTCCCCACAATGTGTAGTCGTCGCTTGCAAAACCGCCGGTCGACAGGATCGAGGTGATGTTGAAGAACGAATGGATCAGGGCGTCGTCGAGTTCGATACCGTTTTTCAGGTGATGATAGACGGCAAGTAGGATCGAGATGAAGCACAGATACCCCAGGAAAACGAGGATTTGCGGGTCGCGCAGCGTATCCAGCCGGCCGCGCACGGCAAGCAGGATGAGGACTGAAAAAGGCAGGCTGCAGATTGCAAGGAAGATCGTGCCGACGACGAGAAGCACGTTGTTGTCGAAATAGGCAAAGGACATGTCATGCGTCGAGAAACCGGCCGTGGCGACAGTCGACATCGCATGGTTCAGCGCATCGAAATGATCCATGCCGGCAAGATCGTAGGCGATTGCGCAGGCAAGGGTCAGCAGCACGTAGACGATCAGGAAGGCCCGGGTGAAGCTCGCAAGCCGGGCGAACGGCTTGTCGTTGGTCTCCGACGATTCGAGCTTGAAGATCGAGGCGCCGCCGACCTTGAGGAACGGCAGCACGAANAGGCCGAGGCCGACGATGCCGATGCCGCCGAGCCAGGAAAGCAGCGAGCGCCAGAGCAGGATGCCGGGCGGCATGGTATCCAGCCCGACGATGACCGTCGAACCCGGTGGTGGTGATGCCGGAAATCGATTCGAACAGTGCCTGCGCGAAGGAAAGCTCGTGCTCGGCAAGGAACAGCGGGATGGCGCCGACCAGCGAGAACATCGCCCAGAGAACGTTGACCAGCAGGAAGCCGAGACGCTTGTTGAAGACCGGCGGGGGGCCGCGGGTTGCGAGTGCCGTTGCCGTTGCAAGCCCGCCGACCATGAAGCCGGACATGGCGAACACCTGCCAGTCGTCATGCCCGTAATAAAGGTCCACCAACGCCGGCAGGAACATCGCCAGCGACAGGTAGAGTGCGCAGAGCGCCGTCATGTAGATGACCGACCGGAGAAGATTGGCGTTCAAAAAAGGGTTGTCCCGAAGTTCGCGGCAACTGAAAGAAGCTTTGTCTCAGTCGTAAGCCTATGGCATAGCGGGACCATTCTTGAAATTCAATGGATGGCCGATGTGACCAGGGCGAGCGTGAGCGTGGCGGGTGTGACCAAGGCGGGCGTGGACGAAGCGAGGGTGGCGATGCGGGAGATTTTTCCCGAGACGCCGCTGCAGATGAACGAGCACCTGAGCCGCCGTTACGGCGCCGAGATCTGGCTGAAGCGCGAAGACCTCTCGCCGGTCCGCTCCTACAAGATCCGCGGCGCCTTCAACTTCCTGCGCAAGGCGATTGCCGCAGGCGCGAGCGGCAAGACCTTCGTCTGCGCCTCGGCCGGCAACCACGCGCAGGGTTTTGCCTTCGTCTGCCGCCATTTCCAGGTGCCGGGCGTGGTCTTCATGCCGGTGACGACGCCGCAGCAGAAGATCGACAAGACCCGCATGTTCGGCGGTCCGTTCATCACCATCCGGCTGATCGGCGATATTTTCGACCAGTGCTATGCGGCGGCCCGCGCCCATGTGGAGGAGACCGGCGGCGTCATGGTGCCGCCCTTCGACGACGCCGACATCATCGAGGGCCAGGCGACGGTCGCGGCCGAGCTGCTTGAGCAGTTGCCCGACGGCGTCACGCCCGACCTGGTCATCCTGCCGGTCGGCGGCGGCGGGCTGTCGTCGGGCATGACCGGGTACCTGAAGGATGTCGTGGCAGGAAAGGGCTTTCTGTTCACCGAGCCGGAGGGCGCCCCGAGCCTGAAGAAGAGCCTCGAGGCCGGCGGGCCGGTGACGCTCGCCAAGCTCGACAACTTCGTCGACGGTGCGGCCGTGGCAAGGATCGGCGACCTGAATTTCGAGGCCTTGAAAGGCTTTTCGCCGGATCAGGTCCTGCTCGTGCCGGAAAACGCCATCTGCGTGACGATCACCGAAATGCTCAATGTCGAGGGTGTCGTGCTGGAACCGGCCGGTGCCCTGTCGATCACCGCGCTCGACATGCTGGGCCGGGAAAAGCTCGCGGGCAAGACGGTGGTCTGCGTCGTCTCGGGCGGCAATTTCGATTTCGAGCGCCTGCCGGACGTCAAGGAACGTGCGATGCGCTATTCCGGCCTCAAGAAATATTTCGTGCTGCGGCTTGCCCAGCGCCCCGGCGCGCTGCGCGACTTCCTCAATCTGCTTGGCCCGGAAGACGATATCGCCCGGTTCGAATACCTGAAGAAATCGGCGCGCAATTTCGGCTCGATCCTGATCGGCATCGAAACCGCAAGACCGGAGAATTTCGCAGGCCTGATCGAACGTTTCGAGGCGGCGGGCATGGGGTATCAGGACATTACCGAAAACGAGATCCTCGCCAACCTCGTCATTTGAGCACGGTCTTAAGCCAGGCGATTGTCCGGTCGGCAAGCGGTCCGGTCGTCGCCGGCGAGATGATGTCGCCGGCAATCACATGGTTGACGGGATCGCCGGTCGTGCCGACATCGAAAAGCGCGTGAGGCCCGCCCCAGCGGCCGGCGACCGTGCGCACCTTGTCGGGCCGGATGACTTCGTCGAGCGACGAATAGAGGAAGAGGGCCGGTGTCTTCACCTGCTCGACCGGGCTCTCGACGGAAAGTTTGACCAGTGCCGCCATCGGCAGCAGCGCACGTGTCGGATAGCGGGTCGTCCAGTGGGCGGCATGGCGGTCGTTATAGGGCGTGAAGCCGCGGCTCTCGCCGAGCAGCAGCCTTGAAAGCTGTGGCGCGACCGGCGTCGTCAGCAGGAAGGCGCCGAAACTGTTGATGCCGTAATTCGGCGAAAGAAACACGGCAGCGGAAATGCGCGGCGCGATCTTCGGATCGGCAAGCGCCAGCGTCGCAAGCGAAGCGCCGGTCGAGGTGCCGATGACGATAACCCGGTTGCCGACCGCTTCGCCGATCGCGAGACTTTCGGAAAAATCCTTGAGCCAGTCTTCGAGGTTTGGCTCCCCCATGGCATCGCCGCTGCGGCCATGGCCGGCAAGCCGCGTGAAATAGAGGTTGGCGCCAAGCGCTGCCGCGACAAGGTCGGGCAGGGGGCGGATCTCTTCGGCCGAAGCCGAGAAACCGTGCACATAGACGATGGCGAAAGGCGTTTTCGCCTTCGTCGCCGGATCGGCCCAGACGATCCGTTTGGCGGCGCCCGGTCGTACATCCGGGAAACGGCTTTCTTCCTCAGCAAGATAGGCGTCGATATCGGCGCCGAGGCGGGTCTCGTCGAAAGCGGGAAAACCGTCAGCGGGCATGCGCGGGCCGGACATCAATATCCCTCCGAAAGCGGCAACCAGGATCGCGCAGGCATAAATGGCCGTCCGCCATGACAGGAATCTCCTCCGCATCCGGGGCTCCCTCCGAACGGCGGGAATGATAGGCGGGCTTGATGACGGCGGGAAGTCTTGTCTGCCGCAGATCGTTGGATTAGCCGCAGACATGCGGCCGAGCGGGCAGGGCGCAGAAGCCGCGACGCTCCACCTCGGGCCGCGTCTTCTCGATGACATTGGTCCAGACGAGGCCCGGAAAGCCCGAGGGCACCATGTCCCAGGTATCGCTGTCGTCTATGCCGGATGATCCGGCGTCACCGGCCTCGAACGGGCCGATCAGCACGACATCCGATCCCGCCGCCCGTATCCGGTCGTAAAAACGCTCCGGCCAGCCCCAGAGCAGGAAGGCGTAGTTGATCGGCACGGGCACGAGCGTGTTGCGGCAGGCCTCCGGCACGTTGCCGCTCCAGCCGAGCGCGAGATAGGTGAGAAGGCAGGATTTGGCTGTGCGGTTCGANTAGCCGGGAAGGCCCGTGACCAGCCCNACTGCTTTTTCGGTCGGCTCGCTGCCGCCATAGACGCCGAAGGCCGCTGCCCGGGCGGCCGACNGGCTGTTGAGCAGGGCAGCGAGCGCTTCGCCCTCTTCCGCGCGGCGGCTTTTGAANTTGATCAGGAAACGGCTGTCGGGAAGGGCNTCGAAAACCTCCGGCAGGGTCGGCATCAGGGCCTTGCCCTNTCCCCGGAACGGAAAGGTCTTACCCCCATCGGCCGTATAGCCGTAGCCGATATCGAGCGTCTTCAGGACGGCCATCGGCGTCTGTTCGGTGACGCCCTTGCCCTCGGTGCGGCAATCGAGGGTCCAATCGTGGAAGACGGCGAACTGCTTGTCCGGCGTCAAATGTACGTCGAGCTCGACCACGTCGGCTCCCGCGTCGAAGGCGGCCTTCATGCCGGCCACGGTATTCTCCAGAAAGGCATGTGTCGGCGGCAGCATCAGGCTCGCGGTACAGGTGTCGCTCTTGACGTTGGTGGTGTCGAAAAGCTGGTGCTGGCCGCGATGGGCTATGATCCTGAGCGGCTTGTCGTTTGGAAACCGGGAGAAGACGGTTGTATTGCCGATCCAGAGCGCGGCGGCGATGAGGAGGGGGAATGCTGCGGCGATCTTCCATTTCATGCGGAGGGTTCCTCTGTCGTGCGGATGGACATGAGACGTCCGAGCGCGACTTTTCCTTGGGTGCCCGGCTTCCGGCCTGTGCGGGAATATGCTAGGCAGCCGCCATGGCTTCGTTTCTGTCCAATATATTCTCGATGTTCTCCGGTGGCGGCAAAGCTGCCGAAGCACCCGCTGCTTCCGCAAAACCTGTCGAGCATGCCGGCTGCGTCATCCATCCGACGCCGATCCGCGAAGGCTCGCAGTTCCGGCTGGCCGGGCGTATCGAGAAGGACGTGGAAGGCGAGACGCTGGTGCGCAATTTCGTCCGCGCCGACGTCTTCACCTCGATGGACGACGCGATCGAATACACTGTCCGCAAGGCGCAGCAGATCATCGACCAGAATGGTCCGTCGCTGTTTTCCGATGGGGAGAAGTCGCGCTCCGCGTGACGTGCGTTCCGCATTGTGATCGTAAAAATTGCGAGTCATACTCAAAATTAAGTCATTAGCGATAGCTTGAGGCATCTGTTCCGATGTCTTTACTGCGGTCGACTTTTGATGCGATCTCGCTGGTTATATTTTATGCTTTTTATCGGCTCCGGGTTTTCCGGCGGCCTTTTCCCGGCCCTTGCCTTCGCGGGCGATCTCCCTTCGAACGTGTCCCGGCTGGATATGACATGGGTTCTGGTCGCCGCCGGGCTGGTCATGTTGATGCAGGTAGGCTTCCTTCTGCTCGAAGCCGGCATGGTGCGCTCGAAGAACTCGATCAACGTCGCGCAGAAGAACCTTCTCGATTTCGTCTTTGGTGTCGTCGCCTTCGCTGCGGTCGGCTTCATGATCGCCTTCAGCCGTTCGAACGGTTTCCTGTTCGGGACGCAGAGCGAGTTCTATTTCCTGCGCAACCTGGACAGTTGGCAATCGGCCTTTTTTGTCTTCCAGGTGATGTTTTGCGGTACGGCTGCAACGATTGTGTCCGGCGCGGTCGCCGAGCGGATGAAGCTCCCGGCCTATGTGTTCGGTTCGCTGTTCATGTCGGGCCTGATCTATCCGGTCTTCGTCCATTGGGCCTGGGGGTCGGCCCTGTTTCCGAACGCGTCCGCCTTCCTGTCACAGATGGGTTTCGTCGATTTCGCCGGCTCCACGGTCGTCCATTCGACCGGCGGCTGGGTGGCGCTTGCGGCCTGCATGGTCATCGGCCCGCGCATCGGCAAGTTCAATGCCGACGGCACGCCGGTCCGGATCGCCGGTCACAGCCCGGTTCTCTCGACCACGGGCGCGCTGCTGCTGTTCATCGGCTGGATCGGGTTCAACGGCGGCTCGACGCTCGGGGTCTCCGACGAGGTCGCGCCGATCATCGCGAACACGGTGCTGGCGGGCGGCATGGGCACCTGCGTCGGCTATGTCATCGGCTTTTACCAGGACGGCGTCATCCTTCCGGAAAAATCGAATTCCGGCATGCTCGGCGGGCTCGTGGCGGTTACGGCCGGCTGCAATATTTTTGATCCCGCAAGCGCATTGATGGTCGGCGCGATCGGCGGCGCGGTGGCGATCTTCGGCAATGCCTTCATCGAGAGAACGCTCAGGATCGATGACGCGGTGGGCGCCATCGGCGTCCATGCCTTTGCCGGCGTTGCCGGAACGCTGCTCGTCGCGCTGCTTGCGCCGGTCGAGCAGCTGCCGGCGGGCGGCAGGCTGGCGCAGCTGCACGTGCAGCTCGTCGGGATCGGCGTCAGTTTCTACTGGTCATTCGGCCTCGGTTACGCCTTCTTCTGGGCCGTGAACCGGCTCATGCGCATTCGCGTATCGGTCAGGGACGAAGAGGACGGGCTGAACCTTGCCGAACACGCGACACGCCTCGGCGTCGGCCATGTGGAAGATGCGCTGACCGATCTTCTCGGCGGCAATGCCGACCTGCGCAAGCGCCTTCCGGTGGTGAAAGGCGACGAGGCCGAAAAGCTGACCGGGCTTTTCAACCGGCTGATGGACAATGTCGAAGAGGAGGAACGCAGCCGCGAAGAGCTGATGGAGCTTCGCCGCGACAACGAGGAGTCCGAGCGCGTCGCAGCGCTCGCCAACGCCACGTTCGAGGCGATCCTGATCCACAGCAATGGCATCATCGTCGACGGCAACGAACAGCTGGGCAAGATGATGGGCCTGCCGCTTGCCGAAATCATCGGCCGTTCCGTCTTCGACTTCCTGCATGACGGCGAGACGATCCGCGTCGCCGACATGATGAAGCTCAACGACGACAACAGCCACGAGATCGTCGCGATGTTGGCGAGCGGCGAGGGGATTCCCGTCGAGGCACGGGGCCGCGACATCCTCTATCGCGGCGAGAAGGCCCGTATCGGCTGCCTCGTCGATCTCAGGGAACGCAAACAGGCGGAAAGCCGGATGCGCTATCTGGCGCTGCACGATCCGCTGACCGGGCTCCCCAATCGGGTGCTGTTTTCCGAACGGCTGACCGAGCTGGTCGACGAGGCCGGGGACGGCAAGGGCTGCGGCGTCCTGATGGTCGATCTCGACCGCTTCAAGGATATCAATGACATCCATGGCCATCAGGCCGGCGATGCGGTGATCCGCGAGACCGCGGCGCGTCTTGCGGCCGTGGCCGGCGCCGACAACATCGTCGCCCGTTTGGGCGGCGACGAGTTCGCCGTCATCATCGCGCATATGTCCGATATCGACGAGCTCGAGAATTTCGGTAACCGGCTGCTGGTCGCGATGGCGGATCCGATCGATATCGGCCACGGTGAACAGGCCAATATCAGCGTCAGCATCGGCGGCGCGCTGTGCCCGGAACACGCCACGGACATGGACGCGCTGATCGGCTGCGCCGACGTCGCGCTCTACCACGCCAAGAATGCCGGCCGGAACGCCTGCCGCATGTTCAGGCGGGGCATGAACGAGCTGATCGAAAAGCGCCGGGCGCTGGAGGTCGATCTGGAAATTGCCCTGCAGGGCAATGAATTCGAACTCTACCTGCAGCCGCGCGTCGAGGCGGAAAGCGGCCTCATCATCGGTTACGAGGCGCTTTTGCGCTGGGTTCATCCGAAACGCGGAATGATCAGCCCCGGCGATTTCATCCCGGTCGCGGAAGCCTCCGGCAAGATCATCCGGCTCGGCGCCTGGGTGCTCGCCGAAGCCTGCAGGCTCCTGGAGGATCTCGACGGCCATATCAGCGTCAACGTCAGCCCGCTGCAGTTCCGCCATGCGGATTTCGTCACCGATCTTGCCGATCTTCTGAGAATCACGGGCGCCGATCCGCGCCGGATCGAGCTCGAAATCACCGAAAGCGTGCTGATCGAGGACGACAAGCGTGCCGTCCAGATCCTCAACGACCTGAAGCGCATGGGTTTCCACATCGCTCTCGACGATTTCGGTACCGGCTACTCGTCGCTGAGCTACCTGAGCCGCTATCCGTTCGATACGATCAAGATCGACCGCAGCTTCGTCAACAACCTGAACGTGGTCGATAACGCGCAGATCATCGTCCGCACCATCATCGACCTCGGCTCCGGGCTTGGCATGAAGGTCGTCGCGGAAGGTGTCGAGACGATCGAACAGGCACTGTTCCTCGCTCACGCGGGTTGCGACGAGCTCCAGGGCTATCTTCTCGGCAAGCCCCGGAAGGCCGGCGAAATCGTCCGCGAAGTCGATCCCGCGATCGCCACCCAGCTCCGCAACGTCCCCAAGAGGCTGCCGGAGATCCAGGATTACCCGTCATTCGAAAGCGAAACCTCCCTGCCGTTATTGCATAGTCATGCATAATGGCGATAATCCTGTCGGGTTGGAGAACTTGTAAAAAAGACAACGGTTACAGCGGCATAGTGCCTGCAGGAGGTTAAGGTAGATCGAAATGCAAGTGTTCAATCTAGCCCTCTTCCTTCTGGAAGCGGTGATCTATTTCACTGTCATGACCGCCTTCCTGCATTTCCGCCGCCAGATTGGACTTGGCGTATTTCTTGCCGCTCTCGGTGTCATGCATTTCATGGAGACCTATCTCGCGGCGGTCTTCTATATTGAACTTCCGTTCGGCACCGTTTCTCCCGGTTCTTCGGTCTTTTTTGCCGGCAAGCTGATGATGATTCTGCTTCTTTACTTGAAGGAGGATGCGGCAACCGTCCGCCAGCCGATCTACGGGCTTTTCCTCGGCAACCTGCTGACCGTCGGGATCGCCCAAATTCTCCAGGCGCACGAGGTCGTGGCGCTGCCGGGCGGCCGTGCCGCGGACATGGCTTTCCTCAACGAGATGGGCTGGCTGATGGTGTGGGGCACGGCGTTGCTTTACGTCGATGCGATCGGCATCATCCTGCTCTACGAGCGGCTCGGCCGCGTGCTGCGCAACAATGTCGTGCTGAGATTCGCACTCAGCGGCGCGGTTATGCTGACCTTCGACCAGGTTGGATTCTATTCGGCNCTCAATATCCTCTTCAATGCGCCGCCTTCGGTCTTTTTCGGCGGCTGGTGTGCCAAGATGCTCGCCGTGGTTCTCTACGCGCTGCTGTTTGCCGTCTATCTCAAGATCGAGCAGATCCCGCGACTGGCCAGGTCGACGCGCGAGATCACCGACATCTTCAACGACCTGACGTTTCGCGAGCGCTATCAGGCGCTGCTTGCCAAGAGCGGCGTCGACGGGCTGACCGGNCTTTTCGACCGCGGCCGGCTGGAGGCGGATGTTCCCAAGCTCATCCACCGCTGTCTCGACCGCGGTACGGGNCTCAGTCTCATCATCATCGATGCGGATCACTTCAAGCAGGTCAACGACCTGTTCGGCCACCTGAAGGGTGACGAGGTGCTGAAGGAAATCGCGCTCTGCCTGCAGGCCGGCTCGCGCCCGAGCGATCATCTCTCTCGTTTCGGCGGCGAGGAATTCGTGCTGATCCTGCCCGACACCGATCACGATGCCGCCTTGACGATCGCGGAGCGTCTGCGCACCGCCATCTGCCGGTCGGTCATTCGTCCCGACGGTCAATGCGTGACGGTGTCGATCGGNGTGGCGACCGCTCCTGATGACGGACACGCGCTGGACGCGATGCTCGGGCGCGCCGACGAGCGGCTCTACCGCGCAAAAAATGACGGCCGGGACAATGTCCACGGCCGTCTCGGCAGGCTCGTTCCGTCAGGGGCAGGGACGGGTGCTTAGGCGGCGAGAGCAAGCTGCCGGTTGCGCTGCTGGGCGGTGGCGATAGCCTTTTCAGCAGCTTCCGGGCCGAAGGCGACGCCTTCGACATAGATGACTTCCACATCGGTCATCCCCAGGAAGCCGAGGACGGTCGTGAGGTAGGGGACGGCATGGTTCATGCCGGCGGCCGGACCTTCCGAATAGACGCCGCCGGATGCAAGCACGACATAGACCTTCTTGCCGGTGGCGAGGCCTTCCGGGCCTTCCGCCGTGTAGCGGAACGTCTGGCCGGCGCGGGCGACGTTGTCGATCCAGCTCTTCAGCGTCGAATAGATGTTGAAGTTGATGAGGCCCGTGGCGATGACCACCGTATCGGCTGCCATGAGTTCGGCGACCAGCTTGTCGGAATAGTCGGCNGCGGCGGCTTCCGCCGGGCTGCGGTCTGCGGCCGGCTTGCGGATGGCCGACGTGGTGACGCTGTCGAGATGCGGGATCGGATTGGCGCCGAGATCGCGATGCACGACCGAGGTGCCGTTGTCGCGGGCGCTCAGTTCGTTGGCGAGGTCATGGGCGACCTTGCTGGAGAGCGAGTCGTCGCCGCGCGGGCTCGAAGTCACGAGAAGAATGGAGGACATGGTTTGTTTCCTTGTCTGGAGATACGTCTGCAGCTTGGGTCTGCAGTTATCCGAGATTGGAGAAAGCGGGTGGATCCGCTCTGTTCGAGAGATTAGATAGGCGTGGACGCCCATCGATAAAACTGAGATAATCTCGAAGCGATCTATCGAAAATTTGGATGAAGACCATGGATGCCAATCCGACCCTCGACCAGTTGCAGGTGTTTCTCGCCGTCGCCGAAACGGGCAGCTTTTCCGCCGCTTCGCGCATGCTCAATCGGGCGCAATCGGTGGTGAGCTACACGATCGGCAATCTGGAGGCCCAGCTCGAAATGCCGCTTTTCGAGCGCAGCGGCGCCCGCCAGCCGAAGCTGACCGAAGCAGGCAAGGCGATGCTGACCGACGCACGCCGGATCGTCGCCGATCTGCAGGTGATGCGCGCCCGGGCGAAGAGCATCAAGCAGGGACTGGAGGCGGAACTGTCGCTGGCGCTGAGCGTGATGGTGCCCTCGGATGCCATGGTTTTGGAACTGCGGGAATTCCGCGACCGCTTTCCGAGCGTTACGCTCAATCTCAATGTCGGCGAACTTGGCATGGTCATGGACATGGTCATGAGCGGCCGGGCCGATATCGGCATCGGCGGGTCGATCCTTCGGCAGGAGGATTCGCTGACGATGGAGAAGATCGGTTATTCGTTCATGATTCCCGTCGCCGCTGCCGAACACCCGCTTGCAAATCTCGGCCGGCCTCTGACGATCGCCGACGTGCGCGAGGAAGTCCAGCTAGTGGTGACCGATACGTCGGGCCTGACGAAAGGCCGCGATTTCAACGTCTTGTCCTACAGGACATGGCGCGTCAGCGACATCGCCACAAAGCACCAGCTGATCAAGGGTGGTCTCGGCTGGGGCGGCCTGCCGGCTTCAGTCGCCGGAAAGGACATCATGAACGGAAGTCTCGTGGCGCTCGATCTCGAAGCCTACGAGCAGAGCGAGTACCCGCTCTATGCCATGCGCAAGACCGCAAATCCGCTCGGACCTGCGGGCCGGTGGCTGGTCGATGCCATGGAGCGCCGGCTTTCCAGCTGCCCGAGCCACGGTGACTTCAAGCAGATGCTCGGCATCGAATCCCGGGAGGCGCTTCCTCTGGCCGCCGAATAGCCGAAGCTGTTCCGGCCGGGCGCGTCGAGCGGGGTCAAAGCCAGTCGATGCGCTTGAGGATCCACAGCGTGCCCGCGGAAATAACCACGACCAGCACGACGATGATCAGGAAAGCCCAGGTGTCGTTGACGCCGGGAATGCCGCCGACATTCATGCCGAAAAGGCCGGCGACGACGCTCGGCGGCAGGAGAAGGGCGGCCAGCGCGGCCAGCCGGTTGGAATTGCGCGCGATCCGCTCGCCGATGACCGTCGAAAGGTCGTCGTGAAGAATGCCGGTCCGGTCGCGGATGGCATCGAGATATTCGATGAACCGCATCAGTTTGTCGATCACCTCGCGAAAGCGGAGCTTGTCCCGCTCCTTGAGCCACGGCGCGTCGTCGTGCTCGATCCTGTTGAGCGCATCGCGTTGCGGCGCGAGATAGCGGCGCAGCTGCACGGCGCGGCGGCGCAGCAGCTTGAGCCTCTGGCGCACCTCGCTCGCTTCCCCCTTGAAAATCAGCTCGTCGAGTTCGTCGACCTCTTCGTCCATGCCGTCGAGCACCGGCTCCAGATCGCGGACGAGCTTGTCGCTGACGAGCGCCAGCAGTTCCCCCGCCTGCCGGGGACCCTTGCCGTTGTCGAGCGCCCGCCGGATATCGCGCAGCGCCGTGATGTAATGACCGCTGTCGCGCAATGTCACCAGCCGGTGTTCGTCCACCCAGATATGCAGGGGGACGAGATCGATCTCGTCCGAGGTTTTTTCCGCCTCGTCCGGCGGGGCGGCGCAGACACCGCGCAGGATGATCAGCAGCCCGTCGCCCACGGGCTCGACGCGCGGGCGTGAATCCTCCGCGAGAAGCGCCTCCGCCACCAGCGGATCGAAGCCGCCATGGGTGTTGACCCATTCCGCCGTCGCCGGATGATCGCGCTCGAAATGCAGCCAGACGATACCGTCCTCCCGCTTCCAGCTGCAGGCCTCCGCCATGTTCATCGTCCTGCAGCCGCCGTGGCCGTCGAGGACGAGGACGAAGCGCAGGCCGGGCTCGTCACCGTAGCTCACCGCGGTCTTGGTCTTTTCGAGCATGGATGCGCGTCCTCCTCACGCGATTTCGAGCGATTTTATCAGCAAATATCTTGCCCGCGAAGTGTAACCATTCCCTTCATGGGGCGGACCGGCCAAGCGCGCCGGCTGCGAGTTGACGCTGTTTCAACCTCTGCTATAACGGCGCCACGGTCTGCAGTTCACCGAGGCGTCGCCGTCCCGAAAGGGAAGCTAAACCTGCTCATGACGAAGATGATCAGCACTTATCCCGTGCCAGAGTCGACAAGCCGGCGACCAGCGACACCCCGATTGAGGGAACGGCGCGCTTGAGGATAAGACATGCCGAGATCCATCCTTCCCATGGAGATCGCCGACCTTTCGGCTTTCGCCAAATCCATCCGTCGACAGATCGACACGCTCGACCACAAGCCGAGCCATCTGGAAATCCTCAATCTGCTCACCAAGGCGGCCGGTTTCCGCAACTACCAGCATTTTCGAGCGGTCGCCACCGCCGACGTCATCGCCCAATGGCGCCCTGTGCTGGACGATGAGCCGGCTCCCGATGAAGACCGGGTGCTGAAAACCGCCCGCCATTTCGACGGGCAGGGCCGGCTGGTCCGCTGGCCCGGCAAGCGCGGGCAGCAGGAAATCTGCCTCTGGTTCCTGTGGTCGAAGATCCCGGCGGGCCGGGAGTTCACCGAGCGCCAGATCAGCGAGCTTCTGAACACGCTGCATCTCTTCGGCGATGCCGCGATGCTGCGTCGCGATCTCTTCGATTCCCGTCTCGTCCAGCGCACCCGCGATGGCCGGGAATACCGGCGGATCGAACAGAAACCGCCGGCGGAGCTCAAGCTGTTGCTGTCGCGGATCGGGCAGAAGGCCGAGGCGGCTTAATGCGCCACGGTCCCCGGCTGCGTCAGAGAGTGACCGTGCCCTCGATGCAGTCGGTGACCTCTCCGCCGATCCAGATATCGTCGCCGACCTTGTCGACATACACCCGGCCAGCGCGGCCAAGCACGGTGCCCTGCGCCACAACATAGCTTTCCGGCGCAGCACCCGATCCGATCAGCCATTGGGCAAGGCCGGCGTTGAGACTTCCGGTGACCGGATCCTCATAGCCGTTGCGAGTAAAGGCACGCACCTCGAATTGCGCGTCCTTGCCGTCGAGAGTCGGGATTGAAGCGCCCGACGAGCCCGACGCGGGTGCCGGCGAGAGCGGAATAGTCCGGCTTGACCGCCAGCACATCGGCGCGGGAGGGCAGGCGCACGCCGATCCAGTCCGGGCCGTTGTCGCACCAGTTGGAATCCTCGATCAGGTTGGCGGGCAGGCTGAGCGCCTTGGCGATCCGTTCGACCAGCGCCGGATCCACCGGGCCGCTGCGCCTGAGCGGCGGCGCCGCAAACGCAAGCCGGTTGCCGTCGCGGCGGATGCGGACAAGGCCTGCGCCGCATTCCTGCACGATGTCGCCGGTCGGTGACGCCTGTTGCTGCGAGAGCCAGACATGGGCACTGCCGAGGGTCGGGTGACCAGCGAAAGGCAGTTCCTGCGACGGTGTGAAAATCCTGACCCGGTAGCTGGCCGTCGGATCGGTCGGCTCGAGCAGAAAGGTAGTCTCGCTGAGATTGGTCCAGTTGGCGAAGGACTGCATCTGCGCGTCGCTCAGTCCATCGGCGCCGATCACCACTGCAAGCGGATTACCGCCCATCGGCCGGCTGGAGAAGACATCGACTTGCTGGAACAGGGATTTTGGCATTGCCTTGCCTCATGCGCTTGAAAAGAAAGACGGCAGCCGAGGCTGCCGTCCAAATATCGCCGGCCAATTATCGCCGGCCCAATATCGCCGGAAGGTATATCGGTGCTTAAAGCACCAGCCGGAATTTTGCGAAACCGTTCTCGCCGTCGCCGGCATCCTCGATCTTGGCGCCCTTGATCTC
>Ga0055531_10001726_pt1 | contig 15646 bp, 17 predicted proteins | sample AraplaCvi_mCL_r2_FD_55008 | JGI IMG/M metagenome (GOLD analysis project Ga0055531, IMG submission 55008) | Arabidopsis root microbial communities from North Carolina, USA - plate scrape MF_Cvi_mCL_r2 | ecosystem: Host-associated > Plants > Roots > Endosphere | place: USA: North Carolina...
TTCGGCTGGGGCGTTGCCTTCTGGGTACTGGCGATGGCATTGAGTCAAGCGTCATTCTTGGCCGATGTCTGGGCAGAGTACCGGCAGCAGGGCTCGAACGAAGTGTCCCTCTATGCCGCGTTTGTGACCTGCCTACGACGAAGCGTGTGACCGGAGCGTGGGATGAATCGCGTACGTGAAAGCCCCGCCTTCGCCTCGCAGATCACTTTCGGCGAGCGAGCGGAAGACACATTCACAGGCGAGGGCGGACGGCCGAATTCAAACACCGATGACACGGATCGACCGGGCAAGCTTGCAGTGGTCGATGACTCACCGCTCGCGCTGAACATGAAGGAGCTCGACATGCATGAATCAATCCTCGTTCCCATCGACGGGAGCCAAGCCGCTGACGCGGGGCTGGCGTTCGCGCTGGACTTGGCCACGGCACTGAAGTCTCGACTTGTTCTCTTGCATGTGGTCGATGTCGAGCCGCTCTTCCTGCAGTCCGCAGGCGACTTCAAGGAGCACCGGGACACTCTTCGCGAGTATGGCAACGAGCTGCTTGCGAAAGCCGCCGTGACCGCTCAGGACCGGGGGCTTGCTGTGTCGTACGCCCTGCACGAGACCACTGAGTCGAACGCCGCTTCGATCATCGTGGCGGAGGCGATCAGTCGCGGATGTTGCTTGATCGTGCTCGGGACGCATGGCCGCCACCAGCTCAGCAAGCTGCTGCTCGGACGAGATGCCGAACTGGTCCTGCGAGACAGCGCGGTTCCCGTGTTGTTTGTCCGTGCCACGCGTGCCTCGGAGACTGCGCCAGGGCTGCACGGATCGTCGCCACGCTCGATGAGAGACGCCCATGCTTGACCTCGAGACAGCACCCATATCCCGGCTGCCGTTGGCACTTGAGTCTGCGACCAAGGAGCATGCCCGTCTTTCGCAGGAGGAGCGTTGCGCTTGGCTGGCGTTCGTCTGGATTCGTGAAGGCGACGTTGAGTTTGTGCCGGGCTGGCGCAGATGGGTGATCGCTAGTGAGCGGCTGCGCTGCAGCGCTACACGCCTGTGGGAGCTTCGCATCGAACTACTGATGAACGGAAGAGCCGGGCTGCCCGATTCTCCCCTGCAATGTCCGGCCGGAAACGGTTGCTAGCATGGTCTCAATCTTGCCTTTCCGTGCGGCGGACGACGTCTCGACCGCCAGACGGAGAAGCAGTCATGGACTTACCCAGCACCCCGGAATCGACCTCCATTTACGAACTCGTTTTCGCGGCGTTGCACCGCGGATCGAACTTTAGCTTCCCATGCGACGCGCAAGGCGTCGTGGACATGAACGCCCTTAGCGACCGTGCCCGTCACAACTACCTTTTGGCCCGAGCCCTCGTGGGCAGCGAGTTCTCCGTTCCGCAGATCCTTAGAACTGAAGCGCCATCAGCTTGATTCGCACTCGTGGCCATGCTAAGAGATCAAGACCTGAATCCAGCCCAAGGCTAAATCGGAGCGAGGCGGCGTTCCGCACGCGTCGTCCCCGCGCGATCAGGCCTGCGCCCCAAGCAGTCTCGCGATCTGCTCTGGATCCGCCGGCTTGGTGAGATAGTGGGTCACACCGGCATCCCGGCCGCGATCGACGTCTTTCAACTGGCCGTATCCGCTAACCGCGATCACCAAAGTGTCCTCGTGACCAGGCATCTTGCGCAGCTCACGGCAGACCTCATAGCCGTTCATTCCAGGCAGGCCGATGTCCAGCACGACAGCGTCCGGCTGAAAGTCCTTCACCTGCGCCAAGGCGGATGGTCCGTCGTCGGCGACCCGAACGTCGTGCCCCTCTAACATTAGCAACGCAGCCGTGCTCTGACGCGCCTCGACGTTATCGTCGACCACGAGTACACGTCGCCGAATCTTCACCGAGAGCACTGTCGGCGACCTCGCGGGCAAGTCCGGCGCCTGCGCCTCGCCCGTGGCATACGGCAACCTGACGACGAAGCGGCTCCCCTGCCCCAAGCCCGAGCTGAATGCATTGACTTGGCCACCATGCAATTCGACGAGCCGGCGCACAACTGCCAATCCGATCCCTAGGCCGCCCATGTTCTGGCCCACCGAGCGGTCCGCCTGGACAAAAACAGTGAAGAGTTCCGCCTGGAATGCCTCGGTCATGCCGATGCCGTTATCCGTGATGGTCAGCACGGCATCCTGGTCGCCGCGCTGCAACGATATATGGATGACGCCTCCGGCCGGGGTGTACTTGATCGCATTGCCTATCAGGTTCGCAACGACTTGCTCCAGCCGCACCGCGTCACCATCGACGAGGATCGGCGATAATGGCAGGTCCAACGTTACCTCGTGGCGCCGGGCCTCGATTGGAAGGCGCAAGGCATCATGCGCTTGCAGCACGATCCGTCCCAAGTCCAAGCGTTCCATGTGCAAGGACACCATCCCGCGACTGATTCGAGAGACGTCCAGGAGGTCGTCCACCATGCGGACTTGGTTGCGCAGTTGCCGCTCGATGGTCGCGACCGCCTGGTACTTCGCTGCATCATCGGCGCCCTCGTGTCGCCACAGATGCATCGCGTTGGTCATCGCAGCCATCGGGTTGCGCAGCTCGTGCGCCAGCATCGCCAGGAACTCATCTTTTTGCCGGTCAGCCTGGGTCAGCCGGTCGAACGCACGGTGCTTGGTCGTGACGTCGTCGATCGACATAAGGATAAGCGTGCGGTCTGGCCAGGCGACGCGGGCCGCATTGACCTTGACCGTGCGCGCGCCGATGTGGGGGAACACCGCGCTGACCTCGTAGTCGCGCACCCGTGTGTGTCGAGGAACCAAAGTCTCCAGCAACTCTCGCAGGGCGGGGATGTCCCATTGCCCGTTGCCCAGCTCGTACAGCTTTCCGTCAATCGTCTCTCGCGGGTTGGTCTCATAGCACGCGTAGAAGGCCTGGTTGGCGCGCGTGACGCGCAGCTCGGGCGTCAGCACCAGAAGCGGCTGGGACATCGTGTCAATGATCGCGTTGGCGAAGTCGCGGCCTTGCGACACCTCATCGTGCAAAACCTTGAGCTCCCGGTTGCGGAAACGAAGCTCGTCGTTGGTCGTGGAGAGCTCTTCGTTCAGGGACTGAAGCTCTTCCTTGGCAGTCTCCAGTTCCTCGTTCGCACTCTGCAGTTCCATGTTGCTCGACTGCGTTTCCTCCTCGAGTGCCCTGAGCGCTTCCATGGCGCGATCATGCTCCTCGAGCATCATGCGAGTCTGCTCGTGCGTAGCGTGCAACTCGTCGGTCAGGCGCCGAATCTCACTGCGGTCCGCGTCGTTGCGTCGAGCGGAGCCGCTGCCAAGGCGAGCAATCACTGCGGCCCTAACTGCTTGTGTGATTCCCCGTTGAAGGTCAGTGCCGTGCTGTGGTGTGGCTTCCGGAGAGAGAAGAAAGAACACCAAGAACCAGCGCGGCTCCTTCCCGCTGGGGTAAAGCGGCACGACCTCGATCTCGCCGTCACGCAGTTGGCCAGGAGCTGTCTCCACCCGCAGCCCAGTCCGTCGCACCGGCACGGATTGGGCGCGTGCAGCACGCAAGGCTTCGTTGACTGCGCCGAAGACGCCGGGACGCGCCAGACGCCGGAACTGCAGCGTCGGTGCACCCGGGGGGAGCGTCAAGAACGCGCTGGTGTCACCGCGGAATTCAAGCACGTTGAGGTCGTCGTCACACAATACGCACGGCGGCGTGAACCGTGCGATCGAGATGCGGTCGATCTCGCGCCGAAGTCCATCGCGATCCGGGCTGGAAGAATCATCAGCAAAGCGGCGGCTGGTCGGTTCCTTGGTCGACGTCGGCACTGGCTTGGCAATCGCAGCGAGGACGCGATGCGGAACCGAACGTTTCAGAAACAGCTTGGAACGCTTGCCGTCCAGCGCAATGAAGAGCTCGGGATAAACACCAACACTCTCCGACAGGCCCAGCATCAGCAGGCCTTCGCTCTGGAGCGCGAAGTGAAACGCCGGCATGACGCGCTTCTGGAGGGTGGGATCGAGATAGATCAGCAGATTCCGGCAACTGATCAGGTCGATGCGCGAAAACGGAGGGTCGTACGCGACGTTCTGCCGCGCGAAGGTGCAACAGTCGCGCAGCCTTTTCGAAACCCGATAGTGATCGCCCTCCCGGATGAAGAAGCGAGCCAATCGCTCGGGGTTGACATTGCGGGTGATGTTCTCGATGTATCGGCCGCCGCGTGCGACGGCCAACGACTCTTCGCTGATATCGGTGCCAAAGATCTGAACCTCTCGATCAGGCGAGTGTTCGGCTAGATACTCCAACACACAGATCGCGATCGTGTAGACCTCCTCGCCGGTGGCGCAGCCGGGTACCCAGATGCGCAGCGGGCGTGTGGGTTCCACGTGTTGCAGCAACCGAGGCAATGCGGTGTCTGCCAGCGCCGAGAAGGCGTCGGGGTCGCGGAAGAACTCCGTGTAGCGGATCAGCAGATCACGGCACAACGCATGCGCCTCTCCCGGGTCAGCCTCCAGCAGCGGCAGGTAGGCTTCCAAGTGATTCAGCCCATGCAAAGCTAAGCGGCGCGCCAAGCGACGCTCAATCGTGCCTCGCTTGTAGTGGGTGAAATCGATGTGGCATACGGCACTGAGCCGGCGTACCACCCGGTCCATGTGTGCGCCGTCGCGCGAGACTACGGTTTCGTCCCTGTTTAGCGCCTGAGCATCGAGGAACGGGTTGCGCGCTAGGCGCACAAGTGCAGTGGCAATTTTCGCGGGAGGCAGTGTGAGATCGACACCGCCCAATTCCACCGCAGCGCGGGGCATGCTGGTGAACCGAGCTGAGTCGTCGTCCTGCGCAAAGCCGATGCCGCCGCAACCTTTGATTGCCTGCATGCCGATTGCGCCATCGGTGCCGCTGCCTGAGAGGATGATGCCAATGGCTTTGCTACCCTGGTCCTTGGCCAAGGATTCGAGCATGTCATCGATCGGCATCGGGGGCGCGAGGGTCTTGCCGCGAGGTTGGAGCACGAGACGACAATCCGCCACCGACATGGTGGTGTCAGGCGGGATGACGTAGACATGGTTCTCTTCGATCGGTTGCCCGTCCTTCGCCTCGGACACGGGGAGCGTCGTACGCTGGGCGAGAATGTCTGGAAGCAGGCTGGGATGAGCGGGGTCGAGGTGCTGGACCACGAGCAACGCCATGCCCACGTCCTGCGGCAGATGGGCCAGCAATTCGCCCAGCGCATCCAAGCCGCCAGCCGACGCGCCGATGCCCACGATGGGGAAGACCTGCTGGGTCATATCGGCGCTTTCGTGAGGGGAGAGCCCTGACCCATGGGAGTCCGGGGCATTGCTGTGAGTCGCGAAATGGGACCGCAACCCGTCAATCAGCCTGACGTGATACTACGCCAATTGCGAGCGCATGTCGGTCATCAGGCGGACCTACTTGCCATCGGATTGCACGCTTGGGCTCCGCACCCGCTCACCGGAAAACGTCCGCTTCAGGTGAGGATTACGGTAGGGACACGCGTTACTGGCCCCCGCACAGCTCCGAACGTGCAATTCGAGCATGCGGCTCCTACCTTGGGTGAGTGACGGCGAACCGCTGGTCAGGCAGGGATGAAGGAAGCGAGGAGAAGGTAGCCGGTCCGCCGCAAGCGCGTCATCCTTTACCACGTCATGCGGGTCTTCCGGCGGCGCCGCCGCAGCGTGGGTCGCCAGAGGTCGATGGCTAGTGCTGGAATGCGCCGATCGCCTTGGCGTTGGTGGGCACAGCGTGGTGAGCGAGCCACCCGATCACGCCGCGTCTTGCGCTGGAGCTGGAACGCCCCGCGCCGCGACTTTCCGCAGATGAACGTGAACCCGAGGAAAGTGAGGGTCTCCGGTTTGCCAAGCCCTCGCCGCTGGCGTCGTGCCGCCGCATGGTGGCCGAACTCCAGCAGTCGCGTCTTCTCCCCATGAAGCTCGAGCTTGAACTGCTCGAACCTCGTTCGCATCGTGTCTCAGAAGCGCCTCCCATCGGCTTCGTGCTCGAAGCCGGCCACGATGTCATCGGCATAGCCCACGACGATCACATGGCCCGTCGCCTCGCGACGTAGCCCCTGGTGGGCCCAGAGATCGAAGACGTAGTGCAGGTAGACGTTGGCGAGCAGCGGCGAAGCCACTGCGCCCTGCGGCGCCCCATCTCACTGACGCTCCAGTCCCCATCTTCGAATACGCCCGCCTTGAGCCACTTGTGCGCGAGGCGGATGACGAGCTTGTCGCCAATCCGATGCTCCTGGAACTCGATCAACAATCCGTGGCTGATCGCGTCGAAGAAGCCTCTGATGTCGGCGTCGAGAATCCAGTTCACCGGGGTCTTGCTCACGGCTACCGACAGTGCGTCCAACGCATAGTGCTGGCCCCGTCCGGGTTGGAGCCCGTACCGGAACCCGAGAAAGCCCATTGCTTGGCGGGGCCACATCCGCATAGCCACCATTTAGGGACCTGGTGAACCGTTACTTCCACTGGCCCAGCCATGCCTCCGGTAGCCATGAGATCCGCAACCTGCACAGCCTCGAACTGGACCGCCGAAACCCGGTCTGCGTGGGCGGTTGGCGCGCGGACTGTTGATGAGCCACGATCGGGCCAAAGGCGACGACTTCGCAGTCACGCACGAATGTGTGGCCAACCTGCAGGGGGTTCAACGGGTCGGTGTCATCCCAACGACACGGCTGCTCGCCCAGGTGCTCGTGGCCAAGTACCTCGACCACCTACCGCTGTACCGCCAGGAAGCGATCTTCGAGCGGGCCGGCATGGCCATCGCGCGCTCAACCCTTGCCCAGTGGGTCGGCGAGTGCGGCGTGCAGTTGCAGCCGCTTGTGGATGCGCTGACCGCGGAGCTGCTGAAGGCCCCGGTGCTTCACGCAGACGAGACACCTGTCGATGCTCAAGCCTGGCAAAGGCAAGACGCACCGGGCCTACATGTGGAGCTGGTGCACGACGCAGTTCCACGATGTCAGAGCAGTGGTCTTCAACTTCGCCGAGACCCGCGGTGGTCAGAACGCACGGGACTTTCTGCAGCTCGGCATCGATGCCAGTTAGACCGGCAGCCTGGTCGTCGACGACTTCAGTGGCTACAAAGCCTGCTTCGACCTCGGCGTGACCGAGGTGGGCTGCGTGGCCCACGCACGCCGGAAGTTGCACGAGCTCTGGGCCAATCACCAGAGCAAAGTGGGCGAGCAAGCGCTGAAGTTCACCAGCAGCGCGGCCTGGCTGTAGCGTCTCAATCTCGGCGGCGACGGCCGCCAGGTCGCTGTCCAGCGTCTCGTCCAGCAGGCTCTTCTGCTCGGCGCTGAACCGCTCGCTCTGAGCGGCGAACTTCAGCTGCATATTTCAGCCGCAGCTGACCATGAGGTTCGGCGTGACCTGATCAACCGTTTCGGCAACGTGTGCACTGCAGGGGCGGTGGTCAAGATCACCGACAGCTCAAGGCTGATCTCGGTCGTTCGCGACTTGGAACTGAGTGACTGGTCTCACCAGGAGCAGTAGTTTGAGCTGAATAGCGATGGCTGGCATGAGCACGCAGGGGAATCGGCCTCGCGCCACGGCCAACTTACGTCGGCGCCCCCTTGTCCTTGCGCTGACGAATGATCGAATTCGCGAATCCTCCGATTTGAGGGGAGTCGCTTTCCGCGCTGAGTCGAACGATCTCCGCCCTGCAGGCAGCGTCAATCTTCAACGCTTGCATTCCCGCTTTCGCCTCCAATGCGTCGATCACCGCGAGCGCTTTGTTGACGTCGAGGAACCCGCCTCGCTGCACCGCGTCACAAGCAATATGCAGCACGTGCTCCGTGGACGCCGAGTCGAGCGAGCCGGCGAAAGTTCCAAGCAGCCGCATTGAGATATTCCTGACCGCAGGATCCGGATGTGTCGCCTCTGGCATCGCCGCCTCAACGGCTGCCTTTGGAGCTCCAGCGTATTGAAGCAACTCCAAGGCCTTCACCTTGATGTCCGGGTTGCATCGCTTGGCTGCGTCGAGAACCGCGGCACGTTCCTCGGCCACGGCGCTCGCGAGCTTGTTTCGAGCTTCGTGAAGACGAGGGTCTTGGTAGTCGAGAGAACCATCCATGCCCACGAACTCTCGTCCGCTGCGTCCCCCTGTCTCATCGAAAACCGATTGCCGCGCACGCTCGAAGGCTTCGATGTCCCGATTGAGCGCTTCCGGAATTCCTTTGCCGTCCACGCATGTCCCCGCATAGCGAGGCGTGTAGCCGCTCGCCGAGAACGCGATCGCATAGGTGGCCTCGTTGTTCGCTCTGGCAATCAGGTTGCAGCTGACGCTGGCTCGCGGGTACTGTTCTCGGACCAGTCGACAAGCGCTGACGAACGCCGGATCCCGGGCCTCATATTGATTGCCAATGACGAGCCGGGTTGTCGAGCGAACGAGGTCCTTGTCAGCACCCTGGATGCCGACAACATCGATGTTCGAGAGCGTGATGCCGAGGGCGGCTGGCGCCCAGAGCAAGGAGATCGTGGTCCCGAGAAAGCTCGCAAGACCGATACGCATTCGAAGCATCATTTCTCCTTCAAGTCTTCGCCAGATCCCGGATCACAGTGTCGCAGTGGCGTGCTCGTTTCGCTCTCGGCTTGCGTCGATCGAAACGATTTCTTTGGTCCGCGGTGAGTTGAGCAGCTCTCGAAGTCGGATTTCCGGAGAGGCGGCATGGTATTTGAAATCGCGATGCGACCGCGCTTCCAAGAAGTTCACGAACATGTCAGTGACAGTAACCTCCGGCGCGCACTGCTCCATCCACATGAACTGCCCTTGCTCATTTACCTCGAAAAACACCCATTCCCCTGACGGCGTTACCGCAAAGTCGAAAGATCCCGTGACGATCCCTAACTCGTCCATAAGTGTGAAGCAAGCATGTTCGACGGCTGCAGGAACCGTGATTGGTTTGATGCCTAACAACTGAGGCTTGGCGGCTCGCCAATCTGTCGTGGATTCAAGCTGCTTCTGTGAGTCAATGGAGATCGCTAGTGCAGCTTTGCCGCAGAAAAATGCGCGCACCTCAAATACTTTGTCAATGCATTCTTGATATATTGCCGGGCACGCTTGAATAAATTGGTTGTCGGGAAGTTGTTCCTTATGGATTCGAGCTGTCAATGTGGAGACATTTGTTGACCCTTCAATCCAGTTCTGAGTTTGAAATGGCTTGACTACCGCATTGATCGATGAGATGAAATCGCGAATCTGCCTAGGATCGTTCGAGATCAATGTCCTAGGAACAGACAATCCCGATTTGCGAGCCATTTTCAGTTGCAGTATCTTGTTGTTTGCGCGCCGCCTCCCGTGCATCGAGTTCACCCAATTGGCATCGCTCCAGCAAGACTCCCAAATCGATCTGTACCAATGGTGCAGCTCTTCGTCTGTCAACTTTTGATCGTACTGGTCCAAGTATTTGGGGGCAACCGGCCATCGCGGACGACGCAACCACACCAAGTCGATGTCACCCACATCGAATTCGGCATCTTGCGTGCGAATCGAGCCATGTAGCGCGTCTAGATTCGACAATGCCAGCGTCGCCACCTGGCTCGAAGGAAAATCGTCGCCGATCCAGCGGACGACTCGATGTCCTCGTTGCTCAAGCGCGGATTGAATGGCGATGGCATGAATGTCCGATGCCAATGAGGGAATCAGAATGTTGCGCATAAAGAAAAGGGCGGCCGCGCCGCCCCTTGTAATCCCAAAGAAATCAGAAGTCCGCAACCGACTTGTCGGTGTCGTTGATCTGCTGATATTCGTCGCGGGTTTGCGTAGATTGCCCCCCGGTGAATCCACCATCATCGGGGCTGAGACCCACACCAGCCTCGGTTCCCCCAGAAACTTCCCTTAGTTGATCCAATGAGATCGGGGTCAGATCCTCGATCGGAAGTTCTTCGGCGACGGCTCGAATTACGATTCGCTTGTTCAAATCATTCCTCCATGTATAAGAGCGGCGACATCGCCGCAAGGTATATGGTGAGCCGATTTGGATCGACTGCAACCTGTAATGGTTGACATTGCGTCGGAACTTCAGCCGTGATAACCGTCAAAATTTATAGTCTTCGCCAGTGCCGAGCGCGTCCAGCACGCGGAAGTCTTCACGTTATCTTTACGCCGCCTTGACTATTGCAGTCATCGGGCTCACTAGTGCAGAGCGATGGAACTCTCCGGTTATTTGAAGCTGCTCGACCGACAAGGATGAAAAATTCCGCTAGGGACGGTCTGCAAAACCTCTCGTCAGCCCGACTGGTGGCTGGGCAGCCGGTATATATGCAGTCATCAGCCGTTTCTACGCCACAGGCGGGCAGTCCAGTGACCGCAGTGTGCTATAGACCGGTCGGACAAGACGCTGCATTGACCGACCGAGATCGCTGCAAAGGCGTCCTCCAACTTTTTGGCGTGGCCCCCAGGGGCGGAGCAAGATCCAGCGCTCTCCCGCCCTCAGGACATCCGCAAAGAGCGTCCGCAGCGCCTCGACGGCATCGATCGGAAAGTCGTCGCTTCGTTGCCGACCTGGCCGTTCTAGCCGCGTTGGCCAAGGTCGATGACAGCGTCCACCTCAGCGGGGTGAGTCCTCAAAAAATTCGCCTGTGATCACTCGGTCGATCAGCTGTCCCAGCATGCGCGTCGGGCAGGCTGCGACGGCACGCGACGGGCGGTGCCATGCACTTTGGACGGCATGAAGCCAGTACTTCGGTCGACCATCCGGTCCCGCGGCAATCGAAAAAATCGGGCCTCCGCTCATGCCATCGATGTCAGCAAGACCCTGCTTGGGCAAATGCACCTGGCCGTACCACCTGTCGGCCATCGTTTCCTTGAGTTCGGCGGGTCGCTCAGTTGCTTCATCGATCAGCAGCATCGCGCTGACCAAGTTGGTCACAGGACAGGACGGCCGCGCCAATTCGCTCGGAACGCCGATGAGCATGAAGGCGTCAGGCTTCTCCGGCTGCTGATGCCAGACTTGCTCCGTGAGGGGAACAATATTGTTCGCTTCGAGATTCCTCCGGGTCAGGTCATCGATGATGATCAAGCCGAAGTCATCGTCCGCATCCATGAATGGCCGACCGGCCAGTTCGCCGTTCCAGGCAAAGGGAACAGGTTCAACGAACTGAGCGCCCACGCCCATAGAGTCAAGCAGCCAGACATTCGCCACCGCCCATCCGGCGTCAACGTTCTTCTCGATGTCGTCCAGACAATGTCCAGCAGTGACGAGGTACCAGTTGTCGCGTACCGAGATTACGAAAGCAGAAATGATGCGGTGATGGACGTCGTCTCCCTTGCGAAAAGCGAACTGGATGGGAACGACGTGGCGATGGAAGAAGGCAACAAGGTGTCCTTCGTTCAGCTGCTGATCACCTTCCATCGCTGCTCCACATTTGAGTAGGTCCGCTGCAGCTGTAGTGGCCTAGCTGCGTTTCAAGTCGGCCGTCCGGTGAGTTCCCCCGTCAGCCTCGCGCGCGATGCGGTCGCGGGCCAGCGCGATAACGTCACGCTGGAACGCCATCCGCTCAAGCATCCTGCTGAGCGTCATGCCGCCAAGTATGAGGCCCGCTGAAAACGCGAGAGCACAGTAGGCAACGTTCACCGTCCCCACTACGGCGCGGCTGAAGACCGGATCGTCAATGGCCTTCCATGCACCCCATGCCAGCCCGAACACCACGAGCAGGGCGATCTTGTCACTCCCGCCTAGGATGCGAACCATCCGCCGCTCCATCCTTCGGCATTTTTGTTCAAGCCACTTGTCGGCCACCGCAAGCACAGCGTCGGAGTGGCGCACCAGTTCACTCGCGAGGGAGAAGTCGTAGGAAGCCTCCGCGACGAACAACTTGCCCGGCTTGAGCATGAATAGCGAAAGCCAAATTAGCTCGGAAAGAATCGACAGGACGGGTACCAACAGCGCCAGCGACCCGCCTGCGATCAGGCCCACCAATGGAACGCTTCCATAAACCTTGATCATGTGCGCTTCGTGCAGCACGACACTCAGAGGCACCGCCGCGAAGAACATGGACATCGCCACGATCAGACATCGATCAATCGCTCGTTGAAGCTTCAGTTCAAACGGTCCCTTGCCTGCGCTGAAGTTGTAGCGCCGCAGCTCTGTGATCTCCTTTATGGCAGCCGTCACTCGCTCTTCGAGCGCCGCTCCTGGACCTGCATATCGCTCCATATCTTCCTCCCTCTCAGTGACGAATCACCGCGAAGCCCCGGGGGCGGCTCTCGCGCTCCTCCAGGGCTTGATGGCTAGCAGCGTAACCGTGAAAGGAGGGGCGCGTCGCAGGTGAAGAGCTGTCGCCGCGAAATAGGTGAAGGAGAGGAGCACCGCCGTGAATTGTTGTAATCGACCATCACCAATCCAGCGCGAATAGGTTTGTTCGCACTTAAAGGCTGATTCTGACGCTATTGGGCCCGCGTAAGCCGTTGATGTGGTGAGGCCAACTGTTCGGACTGCCTTGTCGTTCACAGCGGGACTCCTTGACCTCCAGGTCCGCGAGGCCGACCAGCGTGAAGCTCGGCAACCCGTTGGCCAGATGGACTTCCACCTCGACCGCCGCCGCCGACAGGCCGTCCAGCGCGCGGCTGTGGATGATCGCGAGGGACATCGCCATGGCGTCGCGAAGGCCGATCAGCGCTTGGGCAGGCCCTTGAGCACAGTGCCGAATGCTTCGGTGACCGCCTTCAGCAGTTCGACGCCCGGCAGGGCATGCCCGCCCGTTGGCGCCTCGCGTTCCGGCGACACGTGCGCATCGGCGTTGATGCGCATCGAGAAGGTCGCGCGGACCAGGCCGAGGGTCAGGACGACCTCGCCGATCAGCAGGATCGAGATCACCGCGACGACCGTGCGGTGGAAGTCCTGCGCGGCGGCTCCGTTGCTGACCGTGGCGCCGGCCTCCACCATCATTCCAGCGTCTGGCGTCTGAGGCGAATCGAAGGGCGTGCCTTGCGCATGACCGAGGAACGCGCCGACGACTGCCTGCAGGCTGACCGCATTCAGGATCAGGACCATCGCGGTGAGGCAGAGCGCCAGCCCGCGGAAGCAGAGGCGGGCACGCGCATCGATGGTGTCGTTCGAGAGGTCCGCCGCGCCGTTGACCGTGGCGCCTTGCACCTCATCGATGGGCTCGCGCGTCGGAAGTTCGGAGGGGGTGGGGAGTGTCGTCATGTCCTTCTCCATCGACGCCGGACATCCGCCTTGGGTCACCGCCCAGCGCGCATCTGCCGGTATCGAAGCAAGAGCAGGTCCTCGGGGACCCACAGCGTCTTCAGGATCTGATCGACGTTTCTCATCCAGCCGCTGGTGACGCACCACCGCAGCTGGGCCGTCGGGACCAACAGGCTGGCGGCGAACTGGTTGGCGGCGCGATCCCGGTGGTCCGGTGCATTGGCCCCGAAGGAGGCCGGCGTCTCCAGATGCGGACGGTCATGCCGCAGGAGGATGTGGCCGAGCCCGTGCGCGATGGCGAAACGCTGGTGGTCGTCGCGCGCAGTCACGTCGACGACGATCCACGGCCGGCCATTGGGTCCGAGGAACACCGCACTGCGGTCGTCGGCGGTCATCGCGTAGACCTCGACGCCCATTCGCCTGGCAATCCGCTCCGGCCGGATCGGCATGGTGCCGTTCCCATACCGCGCCGCGACCCACTCGGCCGCCGTCTCCGGCCGCATGCGCGACAGGTCCACCGGCCGGACCGCCGTCGTCGATGCCGCGCCTGCCTCCGCCTCCTTCATCCACATCCCTCCGCACCCACTCGGGTCATGAAGCCGGCAGTGTCCTCACCGATGGATTTCACGCCTAGCACCCTGTTGGGGCGTTTCGAGGGTTAACCACTCCCCCTGTTGCGCCTGTTTTTGGTGCGCATTGACGCTTGACGGGGCGGTATCGGCAACCGTTCGTCGCGGCATGAGCCGGATTGGGGCTCTTTCGGGGGAGGAGCGCCGCTTGGCACAAAAGCTGCAAAGCCTCGTCCGGAAGCAGTCGCCCCGAGTCGCCCAACAATCAGGAGCCCCCGCGCATGAAGCCCTTCGCCGCCGCCGCCCGCGCCGCCGCCCTTGCGGTCACCGTCGTCGCCACCGCCCTCCCGGCGCTGGCGCAAGAGGCCAACCCGCTGTCCTTCAACGTCAGCGTCACCTCCGACTACCGCTATCGCGGCATCTCGCAGACCCGCCTGAAGCCCGCGCTGCAAGGCGGCGTCGACTACGCGCATTCGAGCGGCTTCTACGTCGGCGCCTGGGCCTCGACGATCAAGTGGATCTCGGACGGCGGCGGCGATGCCGATGTCGAGATCGACACCTACGCCGGCTACAAGACCGAGGTCGGCGGCGGCGTCACGGTCGACGTGGGCTTCCTGCGCTACAACTATCCGGGCAACGACCTGCCGGTCAGCGCCAACACGAATGAGCTGTACGGCGCCGTCTCCTTCGGACCCGCCACGCTGAAGTACTCGCACTCGATCAGCAACCTGTTCGGCTTCGCGGACTCCAAGAACAGCAGCTACCTCGACCTCAGCGCCACCTTCGACATCGGCGGCGGCTTCTCGCTGACGCCGCACATCGGCCACCAGAAGGTCAAGAACAACAGCGACTTCAGCTACACCGACTACTCGCTCACCGTGAACAAGGACTGGTCCGGCTTCACCTTCGGCGCCGGTTTCGTCGCCACCAACACCGACAACTACATCGGCGGCAAGGGCAAGGACCTGGGCAAGAACGGTGTGGTCGTGTCCGTCAAGAAGGTCTTCTGAATCTGAACCAGGAGGGCGCGGGCGGATGGCCGCGCCGCCCTCCGCGCCGCGCATCGAGGAGAAAACGTCATGAAACTGATCACCGCCGTCATCAAGCCCTTCAAGCTGGATGAAGTGCGCGAAGCCCTGAGCGCCATCGGCGTGCAGGGGCTGACCGTCACCGAAGTCAAGGGCTTCGGCCGCCAGAAGGGCCACACCGAGCTGTATCGCGGCGCCGAATACGTCGTCGACTTCCTGCCCAAGGTCAAGATCGAGGCGGCCGTCGCCGACGGCGTCGTCGAGCAGGTCATCGAGGCCATCGAGAACGCCGCCCGCACCGGCAAGATCGGTGACGGCAAGATCTTCGTCTCCCCGCTGGATCAGGTGATCCGCATCCGCACGGGCGAGACCGGCCAGGACGCGCTGTAAGCGCGCCGGCCGAGCGCTGAAACGTCGCGGCCGCCCCCGGGTGGCCGCTCCGCAGTCCGTTGCAGTCCCGCGCCGCGCGCCGCCCGGCCCGTCGCGTCCGCCGATCCCCAAGATCCAACGAAGAGAGTCCCGATCATGAAGAAACTACTCGCCTGCCTGGCCTTGGCCGCGGCAGCCTTCACCGGCCTGGCCCCCGCGGCCATGGCGCAGGACGCGGCCTCCGCGCCCGCCGTCACCGCCAGCGACATGGCGGCGCCGGTCGCCCCCGCGGCGGCGCCCGCCGCCTCCGCCCCCGCGGAAGCCGCCTCGGCCGCCGCCGCTCCGGCGCCGGTCCCCAACAAGGGCGACACCACCTGGATGATGGTCTCCACCCTGCTGGTGATCCTGATGACCGTCCCCGGCCTGGCCCTGTTCTACGGCGGCCTGGTCCGCAGCAAGAACATGCTGTCGGTGCTGATGCAGGTGATGGTGACCTTCTCGCTGATCCTGGTGCTGTGGGCCCTGTACGGCTACAGCC